>Ga0315329_10000037_pt1 | contig 50964 bp, 48 predicted proteins | sample M150032315metaG_FD_203459 | JGI IMG/M metagenome (GOLD analysis project Ga0315329, IMG submission 203459) | Ammonia-oxidizing marine archaeal communities from Monterey Bay, California, United States - M1 500m 32315 | ecosystem: Environmental > Aquatic > Marine > Coastal | place: USA: California...
TCCAGCCTGAGGGCGGCCTGGAGGCGGGCGAGGATCCGATCGACGGGCTGGACGCCCAGTTGACCGCCGAGTTCCGGAATCACCCGGGCATCGCCAGCTATTCGACGATCCAGATGCACGACGGTTTCTGGGCCAACCTGGTCCTGCACTCGGTGCCTTCCGATGCGGAGGGCTGGCGGGGTAGCGACGTGCACCAGGGGGCGGTGGCCATGTCGCCGACCCTGTACCGCGACGTCCGGATCCACAACGGTCTCCTGCCGGGGGGCGTCGAGTCGACGAACGAGATCGTGCTGCATCAGACGAAGTACTGGGACTACGGGAACCGTGAGGACAGACCGGTACCTGACGTCGAGCCGGTCTGGACGGCAGTGCGCCAGTGGTGATGAGCCAGTGGTGACGGGTCCGGTGGCCGGTCTGCCTATGTACGACTGGCCCGAGGTGCGGACTGCGGTCGACGCGTTGTGGGCGGCCATTGCCGACCGGCTCCGGGGGGCCGGCGTGGATTCGCCGGCGGCCGTTTGGCGACCGTCTGACGTCGAGGACCTCTGGATGCATCCGGACCTGCTGGTCGGTGAGATCTGCGGCCATCAGGTGGTTGACGAGTTCCGGGGACGGGTCGAGGTGCTGGGTGCGTTCGATCGGGGGGTGGAGGGATGCGCGCCGGGCGACTACCGGTCGGTGCTCGTGTGCCGCGACGACGATCCGGCCGAGACGCTGACCGACCTCCGGAACCGTCCGGTGGCTGTGAACGGATGGCGTTCGCAGTCCGGTCACGGCGCCCTGGTGGCGACGATCGCTCCGATGGCCCGGGACGGCCGGTTCTTCGAACGGGTCGAGGTGACCGGTTCGCACCAGGCGTCGATGCGGGCCGTGGCCGAGGGGCGGGCAGACCTGGCGTGCATCGACGAGGTGTCGTGGCGTCTGGCTCTCGACCACGAACCGGCGGTCGACGATCTGCGGATCGTGGCGTGGACCGCCCCTACGCCCGGTCCGCCGATGGTCACCGGTTGGGCCAACGGTGGTCTGCGCGACGTGCTAAACGTGGCCATCGGTGAAGCGGTGGCCGGCCTGGGTGTGTCGGTGCGTGAACCACTGCATCTATACGGCTACCGATCCCGACCGACCTCGGATTACGAGGTCATCGCCGAGCGCCTGGCTGTGGCCGCCGCCGCCGGATACCCCGCTGCGGCCTGATGGCGCCACCGGGTAGGCGCGCTGGTGGGGCGCCGTTACCCTTCCGCCTGCGGGGTGGAGCAGTCTGGTAGCTCGTCGGGCTCATAACCCGAAGGTCGCAGGTTCAAATCCTGCCCCCGCCACCAAACGAAAGGCCCGGAATCCCGGTGGTTCCGGGCCTCTCTGGTTGTCGAGCCGGTTGGTGCCACTCCGTTACTGGTGGGCGGCGGGCTAGTCCGCTTTGATGCCTTCTGTGCGATCCTTGCCAGCGTGTTGGTCAGTTCCGTTGTTTGCCACCTCGCCGAGGAGGCGCCATCGCCAGGAGGCTGCGAATCGGCTGGGTTGTCGCTCGACCCTGCAGAGGTGCGTAGCGGCTTGGTTTGGTGGCGGCCGGTGGTCCTCCCGAATGCAGTGGAGGGTCGCCGATGACCCGCAATCTTGGTCCTACAAGTTTCGGTGACCAATCGGTGGTGGCCACTGGCCCAGTCGGCCAGCGTGCACACCGTCGTCAGTTCGAGCACCTGACGCGGCTCGAGCAGAAGTTGCATATGGTCGCTGATGGTGTTTGGTGCCTCGTCGGAAACGGCTTGTCGAACCAGACGTTCATCGAGGGCCCCGAGGGGCTTCTCGTCGTCGACTCGGGCGAGTCGGTAGAGGAGATGGCAGTAGCGCTGAGGGCGGTACGCGAGCACACGTCGGCGCCGGTGACGGCCGTCGTCTATACGCACTTCCACTACTGCAGTGGCACCCGGGCGGTATTCGACGAGGTGGGGGGTTCCGTGCCTATCTGGGCGCACGAGCGGGTGGCCGCCAACCTGGCTGCCATGGGCGCCGAGGTCGCGCCTGTCGCTGGACGCGGGCTCGTCCACCAGTTCTCGATGCTGCTCCCCGAGGAGGGACCCGACGCTTCGGTCCACGTGGGGCTCGGACTCGGCTACCGAAGGGCGGAGCATGCGCCGTTCACGAAGGGGTTTGTGCCGCCGACCAACACCGTGACGGAGGCGACTTCGACGATGCTGGCTGGCCTCCGGGTCGATCTGGTTCCGGCGCCATCGGACGCTGACGACAATCTCACGATTTTCTTGCCCGACCTCGGGGTGTGCGTCAATAACTTGGCGTGGCCGACACTGTTTAACGTGTTCGCCATTCGGGGCGAGCCCTACCGGGACCCGCGAGTGCTAGTGGCGGGACTCGACGGGATCCTCCGCTTCGAGCCCCAACACCTGGTGGGGGTTCATGGGCCGCCGATGAGCGGCACCGATGAGATCACTGCGGCCGTGACTGACGCACGAGACGCCCTTCAGTTCATTTGGGACCAGACAGTGCGTGGACTTAACCGCGGCCTGACTGACGGTGAACTGGTGGAATTTGTACAGCTCCCGGCCGTGTTCGATCGGAGTCATCTCACCCAGCAGCACTACGGGTTGGCAGAGCACCATGTTCGACAGATCCGGGGCGGGCTGATCGGCTGGTTCGACGGCGACGAGGCCCGGTTACTTCCGTTACCGACAGTGGAGCGGTGCCGCCGTCTGGTGGAGGGGTTTGGCGGTCGAGAAGAGGTGGCCCGCCGTGTTCGGGAGGCACTCAGGGCCGACGACCTGCGATGGGCGCTTGAGCTGGCCTCGTGGCTGGTACGTAGCGAGGTTGGCGAGGACGGTCGTGCCGACGGTGGATCCGTGGAGGAGCGGGCCCTGTTGGCCTCGGTGTTGCGAACTATTTCCCAGCGAACGATGGCGGCAAACCTGCGGGGCTGGTGCCTTACCCGTGCTCTTGAGTTGGAGGGTTCGATCGACGTGGCCCGGTATCGGGTGCACCGCTTCGGCCGCCGTCAGGTGCTGGCTGGGTCACCGGAGATACTCATCCACAGCCTGCGTGTGCTCCTCGACCCCGAGCGGGCCATGGGGGTCAACTTCCATCTCCGCTGGCGGGTAACGGACGGACCAACGACGGGACTGTGGGTCCGCAACCACGTGGCTGTACCGACCGACGGTTTGGGGGCAGGTGCAGAAGTAGCGCTCTCGCACGAGTCTCTGGCGGACCTGCTGTGTTGCCGCTTCACATTCTCGGATGCGGTTGCCGAGGGGTTAGTGGTGCTCTCGGGTGACGTGTCAGCTGCCGTTACGATGCTCAACTGCTTCGACCTGCCCTCGCTCGCCTCGTAGCGGGTGCGTCACGCTTCTCCCTGGGGTGCCGTGGCCAGCATTAGCCGTGGACCGACATGGACGAGTCGGCGTTGACCTCACGGTTCCGGCTGTAGAAGCCGATGTCGATCTCCCAGCCGGTATAACGCCCCGTCATGACCACCGGTGAGGCGTCGTGGTCGTGCCCGGCCTCGACGGCGGCGATCAGCTCGGACATGAGCTGGCCGACGGCCCCGGCGTTCTTGTACTGGTTCCCACTGGTGCCGATGGCCACGTAGAACCCGTCGAGGTCGGTGCGGTCGTAGATGGGTAACCAGTCGTCGGACACGTCGTAGAGGTCGACCACGCCCCGCTTCTCGTGTGGCACGCCGAGGCTGGGGATGCGGCGGTTGGCCCGCAGCACCTGGGCCTCCCACTGCTCCGCCGACAGGATGGTGTCGTAGTCGTCGGGGTCGACGAACTCGCGGGGATCACACGTCGGATCCACGCTCCCGATCAGCACGTTGTTGCCCGTCTCGGGTCGGAAGTAGAAGCCGGTGTCGTCATCGGCGCCGACCATGCCGTCGGCCATGAAGTCGAAGCCCTGGGGTGCCGGCACATGGTGGACCTCGTGGCGCAGCGCCCGGGTCTTGATGTTCATCGAGTCGTGCACCCCGGCCATCCGGTTGATGACCGCGCTGTGGGGGCCGGCCACGTTGACGACGATTTGGGCGACCAGCCGGCGACCGTCGGCCAGCGTCACGCCTGAAACCCGATCCTCGGCCCGGTCCACGGAGACGACCTCTGCGTTGAACCAGAACTCGCCTCCCGCCGCCTCGGTGGCCCGCTGGAGGTTGTGGCACGACAACTGGGGGTCGCTCACGTAACCGGAGTCGGGGGAGAACAACGCCCCGGTGATGGCACCATGGGCGTCGTCCCAGAAGTGGGGATCGTCGGGTCGCTTCGGCGGACCGTAGAGGCCGTGGTCGAGGATGGGCATCCGCTGGGCGAGCTGCTCGAGGGTCCACTCCTCGAAGGGGATGCCCAACTCCTCCCAAAGGCTCCGGACGGTCGCCGAGTGATCGTCCCCGCCGACTAGCAGGTTGAACTGGCCGCACCGGTTGAAGGTAACGAGCCCGAGTTCGTCGGTGGCGTCGATGTAGGCGGGCCAGTCGGTCCAATAGTGCATGGCCTCCCAAGCCAGCGACACGCCGGGGACGGTCGAGTAGCTGAATCGCACGATGGCGCACGAGTTGCTCGTGGATCCGGCACCGGCGGCGGCAGCCTTGTCGACGTTGAGGGTCCGCAGGCCCCGACGGGCTAACTCGACGCCGATGGCGCCTCCGAGCACGCCGGCCCCGATGATGACGGCGTCGTAAACGTGGGCCGGCGATGTCTGGTCGGTCACCGTTTCCTCCCTGGGTCTCTGCCGGCCGGTGGACTGCGGCCTGATCGGCCGGAACCTAGTTCGTGGAGGGAAACCGCGGCCCTCCCGAAAGGTAGATTTCAGGCCCGATGACGACTGCCCCGCTGCGCGCCTGGTCGGTGACGGCCCGCAACCTGCCCGAACACGCCGACAATCCGATCCACACCGACGAGGGGGCGCGGGCCGCCGGTTTCGACGCGGCGATCGTCGCCGGGGTCACCGTGCACGCCTACCTGACCCGGCCGGTCGTCGAAGCGTGGGGGACTGTCTGGCTGGCCGGTGGGTCGTCCACCGTGGAGTTCCTGGCCCCGGTGCTGGCCGACGACCTCGTGGACTGCGTGCCCGTGCCGGCCACCGACGGATCGGTGGAGGTACAGGCCTTGGTGGGTGGGGACCTGCGGGCCCGGTTGGTCGTCTGGCGGGAGGCGCCGGTGGTCGACGACGGAGGCCGACGGGCCGGCGCGCCGTTGCCGGCCCATGTCGAACCGCTGGCCGACGGCCGGGCCGACTACGCCCAGCGCGCTGGCGACGACCTGTCCCTGTACGTCGACGAGGGGATCGTGCACCCGTGTGCCTGGCCGTCGCTGGCCAACGGGGTGATGATCCGCCATCTGGTGGACGGGCCGTGGATCCACACCGGTAGTCGGATCGTCCACCATGCCACGGCGGTTGTCGGGTCCGACGCCCTGATTGAGGCGACGGTGGTCGACCGGTTCGAGACGCGCCGCGGCACCCGGGCCGTGGTGGACGTTCGCATCTCGGTCGACGGTTCGCCCGTGGCCACCCTTGAACACGAAGCCCTCGTCTTCCTCCGTCAGACGGAGGTTTGATCGGCGCCAGCCTCTGGCACCTGTCCACCCATCCCGAGGACCGGCGCCGACGCCACCGCCTGATGGAATCGCTGCCTAAGGTCGGGTCATGACTGACGCACCAGCCAAACGCACCATTCATGTCCAGCGGGCGATCGCGGCGTCGTCGGGCAGCATCTTCGAGGTGCTGGTCAGCCCGGCCGGGCACGTGGCCATCGACGCCTCGGGGATGCTCATGTCGGCCGACGGCGATCCGGTGGGCGCCGTCGGTGATCGCTTCACTGTGAAGATGGACCGTGAATCGTTGCAGGACGTCCCGCTGGGTGAGTACGAGGTCGATGTGGTCATCACCCGGTTCGAGGCCGACCTGGCCATCGCCTGGGGCATCGAGAGCCCTCTTCTCCAGCCTTCGATTGGCCACGTATACGGCTACGAACTCGAGCCGATCGAAGGCGGCACCCTCGTGACCTCGAGCTACGACTGGTCCGATATCCACCCAAACTGGGAGGCGGCCGTCGACGCCATCTTCCCGGTCATCTCGGAGACCAACCTGCGGGCGACCCTAGGGATCCTGGCCCGCACCGTCGCCCCCGGCCTGGGCCGCCCGGGCGCCGGGGAGGACTGACCCATGGCGTGGATCGAGACGATCCGGGAGGACGAGTGGGTGGGCCCGCTGGCCGATCTTCTCGCCGACGTGGTGGACGGAGCCCACGGTCGGGTGGACAACGTCATGCAGATTCACTCGTTGAACCCGAACGCCATGGCCGGGCACCTCGCCGTGTATCGGTCGGCCATGGCCGGAACGAAGACGCTGCGAAAGGTCGACCGGGAGCTGGTGGCCCTGGTGGTCAGCCGGTACAACGACTGTCACTACTGAACGACCCACCACCGGCGCGGTCTGCGCCGGCTCCTAAAGGACGATGACCTGCTGGCCGCCATCGAGGCCGACTGGCGCACCGCCGGCCTGTCCAAGCAACGCATGGCGATGCTGGCCTACGCCGAGAAGTTGACCGCCCGTCCCGGCGACGTGGTGGAGGCCGACGTGGAGGCCCTGCGGTCGGTCGGCTTCAGCGACCGCGACGTGCTCGACCTCTGCGAGGTGGTGGCCTACTACGCCTACACCAACCGCATCGTGGACGGCCTCGGCGTGTCGCTGGAGTCGTGGATCCCCGACGACGGGGCCTGATCGGTGGCCGCCGTGCGCCTGATGATCGAGCGCGGCGACCTGACCGAGGCCGAGGTGATGGACGGCAGCATCTTCGACGACCGCGGCTGGGCCGACGACTTCTCCCGGTCCAACCCGGCAGTGGCCCACGTCCAGGACAACTGGCACCGGATCGAGTGGTCCGGCGGCACCTGGGGGTTCACCGCCGCCGCGCTGGCCGGCTGACGGGACTGGCGGGCCTCAGGTGAAGGCGGGCATGACCTCGTCGCAGAACAGCTCCATGGAGCGCTTCTGCTCGTCGAGGCCCAGGCCGAGGCTGGCGTAGTAGATGAACTCGTCCACGCCGAGGGCCTCGTAGTGACGCAGCTTGGCGACGACCTCGTCGGGGGTGCCGAACAGGAGGTTCTCGTTCAGCGTGGTCGGCTCGTAGTCCGCGGCGTTGGACACCTGGTCCATGGGGATGGCGCCCGGGAATCCGTTGGCCACGTCTCCCAGGTTCTTGAACAGGTTCTCGAACTGGCTGAGCTGGCGCTGGGCGGCCTCCACGGGCACCATCCACTCGTCGGCCGATCCGTACACCGCGGTGTGGCGCATCAGGGCCCACGTCGGTCGGGGCGCCTCCGGGCTCGCGGCGATCGAGGCGTCGAGCTGCTGCCTGTAGAGCTCGGCCTCGGCGAACGGGCGGGCGATGGGCCACGACATGACGTTGCACCCGTTGGCCACCGCGTAGTCGAACGTGATGGGCGACCGGGCGGCCACCCAGATGGGTGGGTGGGGTTGCTGGACGGGCTTGGGCACCGACGTGGAGACGGGAAACGACCAGTACTCGCCGTCATGCGCGTAGTCGCCGGCCCACAACTCCTTTAACACGGGCAGCATCTCCTGCATGTACCGCCAGGCGTCGGACTGCTTCAGGCCGGGGTGTAGGCGGTCGAACTCGCGCTGGTAGGCGCCTGATCCGATGCCGAACTCCAGGCGGCCACCGCTGATGAGGTCCAGGAACGCGGCCTCGCCGGCCAGCTTGATGGGATTCCAGTAGGCGGCCACGGCCACCGCGGTGCCCAGCCGGATGTGGTCGGTGTGGCCGGCCCACCAGGTCAGGATCTGGAACGGGTTGGGGGCGATGGTCATCTCCAGCGCGTGGTGCTCGGCGGCCCACGCCGTGGTGAACCCACCGGTCTCGGCCATCTGGACCATCTCGACGGTGTGGCGGGCCACGTCGTCCATGGCCCGGCTGTCGTCGAGTCGCTCCAGGTTGATGGCCAGCTGGAACTTCATGTCAGTGGGTGCCTGCGCCGACCGGCAGCATCGGGAACCAGTCGTCGCGGAGGCGCTGGCCGTCGACCATGTCGTGGCCGTCGAACGGCGGCGAGGTGCGCCCCGGGCGTTGGACGTAGCGGGCGTCGTCGCCCACCATTCGCAGAGAGAATGCCCGGCGCAGGCTGGCCGAGCCGCGGGCCCCGTGAACGGTCCGGTAGTGGAAGGCCACGGCATCGCCCGGTTCGCACGCCCACTCCAGGACCTCGAACCGGTCGGGTTGGGCGTCGGGGTCGGGCGCCGGCTGGAAGCCACCGCTGTGGGTCGTCTCGTCGTCGCCGTAGAAGCCGCCGCCGGTGGTCCAGCTCACCGGGTGGACGACCTCGTCCCAGAGGTGTGAGCCGCGGACGAGGCGCAGGGTGGATTCCACCGGTACGGGGTCCAGTGGGATCCAGATGCTGACTGTCTGGGGTCCGTCCACGAAGTAGTAGGGGGCGTCGCAGTGCCAGGGGGTCTTGCGGGGGGCGCCCGGTTCCTTGACCAGTACGTGCTCGTGGAACAACTGCACGGTGTCTGACCCCATGAGTCCGGCGGCCACGTCGGCGATGCCCGACTGAAAGGCGAAGCGTTCGAACTCGGGGATGCGGGACCAGTTGCAGTAGTCGTCCCAGAATCGCCCGGCGTCGTCGGTGGTGCCGTTGTCATCGAAGAACTCGCTGGGCTGAGCCTCGTTGTGGGCCACGCCGGCCGCCAGTTCGTCGATCCAGTCGGTGAACAGGCCTCCGAGGTGCACGGCGCCGTCGGTCGCGAAGGCGTCGGCCAGATCGGCACCGGCAGCATGGAGGTGATTGGACATGGCGGCAGCGTAGGCGTCCCGTGGGGAGCCATCATTGGGCAATGGCGCGCAGGGTGACCCTCCGGGAACTGGAGCACTTCGTGGCCCTGGCCGAGCACGGATCGGTGACCGGGGCGGCCCGGGCCATCGGCCTGTCCCAGCCCGCCATGTCGACGTCGTTGCGGGAACTGGAGAAGGCCCTCGGTGTGACCTTGTTCGTACGTCACCGGGGTCGTGGCTTGGGACTGCTGCCTGAGGGGGAGGCCCTGTTGGTCGAGGCACGGGACCTGCTGGCCCGGGCCGGCGAACTGGAGGAGAAGATGTCGGCCTCGTCGGATGGTTCGGCAGGACGCCTGGTGCTCGGATCGCTGATGACGGCGGCGCCCATCGTGGTCCCGTCGTTGGTCAGGCGATTTCGGGACCTCCACCCGGGAGCCGTGGTCGAGATCCGGACGGGAGTCCAGGAGGAGCTCCTCGAGGCCGTTGAATCCGGAGCCCTCCACGCCGCATTGACCTACGACATCGCGGTTCATCCGGGGATCCGTTTTGTGCGATTGGCCGATTCGGCGCCCCACGTGCTTATGTCCGCTGGCCATCGACTGGCCGGGGCGGCGTCAGTCGGCCTTGACGAGATGGGCGACGAGCCGTTCGTGATGCTGGACCTGTCGACCAGCCGGGAGTACTACACGTCGTTGTTCCTGGCCGCCGGGGTGTCGATGCGCCCGGCGATGACGGTGACCGACCTGTCGTTGGTGCGATCGCTCGTCGGCAACGGGTTCGGGTGGTCGTTGGGCAACCTCGTGCCGGCCCTCGACGAGGCTCAGGACGGCTCCCGGTTGGCCTACGTGCCGCTGCGGTCCGATGTGCCGCCGCTCGGCCTCGGCCTGGCCCGCCGGGCTGGCGACCGCGGTCCGGCGGTGCTGGATGCCTTCACGACCTTCGCCCGGACGTCGTTGGAATTCCCACGCTGACCAGTACTCATAAAGTCAATCAATGCCTCGGATCCATAACATCCCTTTGACGGATGTTGAGGTGTCGACCAGCATGCGGGGGTGCGCACCGAACTGACGATTACCGGCGTCGTCGACCTGCTGGCCGACTTGGTGGCCCATGCCACCGAGAGCCGTTCGTCGAACCTGGAGCTCATCGACCAGTACGCGCAGCGGGCTACGTCGGCCGGAGCGGCCGTCGACGTCGTGCCCGGCGAGACGGGCCGCGCTAACCTTCACCTCCGTTTCGGCCCCGATGCCCCGGGAGGGATCCTGCTGTCGGGCCACACCGACGTGGTACCGGCCGGAACCGGCTGGGCCAGCGACCCCTACGAGCTCACCGAGGTGGACGGACGCCTGGCCGCCCGCGGTACCGCTGACATGAAGGGCTTCCTGGCCGCGGCCCTCGTGCTGCTCGAGGCCATCGACGTCGATGCCCTCCGGGCACCGGTCCACCTCGGCCTCAGCTACGACGAGGAGATCGGCTGCGTCGGTGTGCGAGGCCTGCTCGACGTACTGGCCACCGGATCGTCAGGGGCCGGAACGTGCGCCCCCGACATGGTGGTGGTAGGCGAACCGACGGGCATGCGCCTGGCCAACGCCCATGCCGGCAAGGTGGCCCACCGGGTGGAGATGGTCGCGGCGTCCGGACACTCCAGCCGGGCCGGGACCGAACCGACCGCCGTGCACGAGGCCGCCGCGTTGGCCACCCTCATCCACGGCCTCAACGACGCCGAGCGTGGTATCAGCGCCAACGTGGGTTCGATCCACGGCGGCGTGGCCGTCAACGTGCTGGCCCCGTCATGCACGCTGGAGTTCGAGGTGCGCCATGGCGCGCACATCAACCCCGACGAGGTTCTGGCCGACGTGCTCGCTGCGGTGGCCGCCGCCGACCGTCGCCTGGCCGCCGTGGGAGGCCACGCCACCTCTGAGGCGTTCATCGGCTATCCGGGTCTGGACACCGATTCGTCGCTGGCCCCGGTGGCCACCATGGTCGATCTGGTGGGCTGCGGAGAACCGGGACCCGTCGCCTTTGGCACCGAGGCCGGCCTGTACGCCGACCGACTGGGTGTGCCGTCGGTCATCGTCGGCCCCGGCGATATCGCCGACGCCCACCGGCCCGACGAATATGTGGCTCTCGACCAGCTCGAGCGGTGCGGCGACGTGCTGCACCGCACCATCCGCCAGTTTTGTTCCGACGACGGCCCGGCCGTCGATGAGAGGGGAGACCCCCGATGACCGTCACCGACACCGCCTCCACCACCCGGTCCGTGCCCTGGCCCGAGGCGCCGGAGACCGCGGAGGTCCTGTCCAGGATCGACGCCCTGGGTCCCGGCTGGCGCGAACGCGCCCAGGCGCTGGACGAGGGCGTCGAGTTCCCGCATGAGAACTTCGCCGAGGCCAAGGCCGCTGGCCTGCACGCCCTCTGCCTGCCGACCGAGTACGGGGGGGCCGGTTACTGGCTGCCCGGCCGGTACAGCCCCTGGTACCAGGCCCTCGAGCGGATGGCCCGCTGGGAGACGAACACCGCCCAGTTGATTCAGGTGCACAACCACGCGGCGGGCATCATCGCCTGGCACTCAACCCCCGAACAGCGCGACCGGTTCCTGCCCGAGATCGCCGACGGGGCGTTCTGTGCCTCGTTGGGGTCTGAGGCCCACCTGTACGAGAACGGGGCCGAGGTGTTGGAGTCCGAGCTCACGAAGGTGGACGGGGGCTACCGGCTGACGGCCCGCAAGGGCTTCGCCTCGGTGGCCGCCGCGGCGAAGTACCTCATGGTGTGGTGTGCCATCGAGGGTGACACGCCGTACGTCAGCCGGATGGTGTTCGCGGTGGTCGACGTTGAGTCCGATGGCGTCGAGTTGCTGGACGACTGGCAGATGCTGGGCATGCGCTCGACCATCTCGTGCGGCGTGAAGTTCACCGACGTGTTCGTGCCCGACAGTCATGTGGTGGGCAACCCCGGCGGATGGGTCACCGACGACCCCCGCACGTTCTCCTGTGGCTACGCGTCCAACCATCTGGGTTCGGCGCAGGCGGCCTTCGACTTCCTGGCCGACTACATCAAGGGTCGACCCGACTTGGCCGATTCAGAAGCGGTGCGGGTGAAGTTGGGCCAGATGGACGCCCAACTGTTCGCGGCGCGGTCCTGTCTTCAGGCCACGGCGGCCCGCCTGGACCGGGGCGACGATCCCGACGAGTGCGAAGCCGACGCGGTGCGAACCATGCACCTGGCCAAGGACGCCGTCCTGACCATCCCGTACCAGGGCTTCGACCTGGTAGGTGCCCGGGCGTGTCATGAGCGTTACCCGTTGGGCCAGATGATGCGAGACGCCCGCACCTTCACGCTGCACTTCCGTGATGACCTCTACGTGGAGCGCCTGGCCCAACTGGCCCTCGGCAACGGCTTCTCGGCCAAGGGCGGCCGTGGCGGGTCCACCCCGTTCGAAGTGGGCTCCGGTGCCATCGCTCAGGCCACGGCCGGCGCCTGAGCGTGCGACGATCACTGTCGGCGAGAACGGAGCAGATCCTGCGATGACCACCCACCAACGCATCCGTCCCTTCAACACGAAGGAGACGTATCCCGAGCAGAACCTCGACAACGACCTCAGTCAGGGCGTGGTGGCCCGCGGCACCATGGTGTTCCTGCGAGGCCAGGTCGCCCAGGACCTCGACACCCGAGAGTCTCTGCACGTAGGTGACGCCGGTGCCCAGACGGCCAAGGCCATGGAGAACATCGCCATGCTGCTCGACGAGGCCGGGTCGGAGATGTCCCACGTCTGCCGGATCGTCGTGTACCTGACCGACATCCGGTACCGGGAGGACGTCTACCGGGAGATGGGGAAGTGGCTGAAGGGGGTTAACCCGTGTTCGACAGGGATCGTGGTGCCCGCGCTGGCCCGCCCCGAGTGGGTGGTCGAGATCGAGGTCACCGCGGTGGTCCCCGACTGAATGGCCAGATCGACCGACTGAGCGAACCGACCGAGCGGAACCCGACGTGACGAACCCCCAGCCAGAGGTGGCCGACGTCCTGTCGGGCCTACGCGCCGTGGCCGCCGGGCCGCTGTCGTCGGCAGTCAACATGCCTTCGGCCATGTACCACTCCGACGAGGTGCTGGCCCTCGAGCAGGAGCGCGCCTTCGGGCGGGACTGGGTCTCGCCCGGGCTGGCCGCCGAGATCCCAGCAGTGGGCGACCATCTGGTCTGGTCGATCGCCGACCAGCCGGTGTTCTGCGTCCGCTCCGCCGACGGTGAGGTCCGCACGTTCTCCAACGTGTGCCGCCACCGGATGATGACTCTGGTCGCAGGTGACGGGAACTCCCGTCGGATCACTTGCCCGTACCACTCCTGGACCTACGACCTGGGTGGGCAGTTGGTGGGCACCAACCACATGGAACGCACCGACGGTTTCGACCGGGTCGACATCTGTCTGCCGGAGATCCGTACCGAGGTCTGGCAGGGCTGGATCTACTGCACGCTGGATGACGACGCCCCACCGGTGGCCGAGTTGCTGGCCCCCATCGAGGGATTCGTGGCGCCCTACGGGGTGGCCGACTACGTCCCGGTCCACCGCGTCGACAACGTGTGGGACGGCAACTGGAAGTTCCTCACCGAGAACTTCATGGAGGGCTACCACCTGCCGGTCACCCACCGGGCCACGTTGGGCACGTGGATGCCTATGGATTCGGTGGTGTTCCCTGACGAGCGCCACGAGGCGTTCACGTACCAGATGTTCGAAAAGGACGAGAACGCGGTGTACGGGCGGGCCCATCCGGACAACGACCGCCTGGAGGGGGTGTGGCGGACCACCACGTTCATGCCGACGGTGTTCCCGGCCCACATGTACATCCTCGCCCCCGATCACCTCTGGTACCTGTCGCTGCGGCCCCGGGGCACCGGACAGGTCGAGCTGCGGTTCGGCATCGCCCTGGCCCCCGAGGTGCATGCCTCGCTCACCGACCCCGAGGCAAGGATCGCCGAGATGGTCGACTTCTTCACCGCGGTCTGCGACGAGGACCGGATGGTGGTCGAGGGCATACACGCCGGGTCCGGCTCGCCGTTGGCCGAGCCCGGACCGCTGAGCTGGCTCGAACACGAACTCCACCACTTCATGGGCTACCTGGCCGACCGGCTGGCGCCCGCCTCCTGACACCCATCCACTGACCCGGAGTCCTTCCATGACCTTCTCGATCACCGGGCACTGCGCCCGGACCGACATGACCGGGGTGGCCATCACCACCTCGTCGATCGCCGTGGGGTCCCGCTGTCCGCACGCCCGAGCCGGGGTGGGCGCGGTGGCCACCCAGAACATCACCGATCCGACGCTGGCCGACCGGGTCTTCGAACGTTTGGAGGCGGGTGACACGGCTGTCGAGGCGGTGGCCGTCGTCATGGACGGGCGGGCCAACGCCGACTACCGGCAGCTGGCCGTGGTTGACCTGGCGGGCCGCACCGGGCACTTCACCGGGGCCCACATCCTGGGCACCAACCGGGTGGTCGAAGGTCTCCACTGCATCGCGTCAGGCAACTTGCTGTCGTCGTCGGAGGTGCCGGCCGCCATGTGCGGCGGCTTCGAGGCCGACCCCGCCGCCCACCTGGCCGACCGACTGTTGCGGGGACTGGAGGCTGGGCTGGCCGCCGGCGGCGAGGAGGGCCCGGTGCACTCCGCGGCCCTCATCGTGCACCACGAGCAGCCCTTCGCCCTGGTCGACCTGCGCTGCGACTGGGACGACGATGATCCGGTGGTCGTGCTGCGACGACTGTGGACGGACTACGAGCCGCAGATGCAGCCCTACTTGGACCGGGCCGTCGACCCGGGGGCGGCCCCCAGCTACGGCGTGGCCGGTGATCGCTGAGATGGGGCCCGGCTGTCGGAGGCCGGCGTGCTGACCGCCGAGCAGGTCGAGGCGTTCTGGCGCGATGGCGTACTGACCGTGCCCGATGCGGTCACCCCGGTCCATCTGCAGGCGCTGCGGGCCGACTTCGAAGGGTGGGTGGTCGAGAGTCGGAACCACGATGCTCCATATGGAGAGGCGGTGGATGGTCGGGCCCGCTTCGATGTCCAGCCCGGCCATTCGGCCGATCGACCGGCGCTGCGCCGTGTCCAGGCTCCGACCGAGGTGTCGGCGGCCTACTACGAGGTGATGGCCGACAGCGACATGGTCGACATGGTGGCCGACCTCATAGGTCCCGACGTGAAACTCCACCACACCAAGGTCAACTCCAAGCTCCCGGGGGCGTCCACCGAGGTGAAGTGGCATCAGGACTTCGGCTTCACGCCGCACTCCAACACCGACCTGGTGACCGCCCTGCTCATGGTGGACGAGGTGACCGCCGAGAATGGACCGCTGGAGGTGGTACCCGGTTCCCACACAGGGCCGATTCACTCGCTCTGGCACGACGGGGTCTTCACGGGGGCGGTCGACGGTTTGGTTGCCTCCGAGATGCAGCAGAACTCGGTCGCATGCGTCGGTGCCGCAGGTTCGGTCTGCCTGATGCACACGAAGTTGGCCCATGGTTCGGCTCCCAACCTCTCGGACCGATCCCGCACCCTGTTCATCTGCATCTACTCGGCAGGAGATGCCGCCCCGTGCAGTCCGAACCCCGCGCCCACCGTGCACCAGGGGCTCTTCGTCCGGGGATCGGACCCGGCCCGTATCCGCTCGGTTCCCTTTGAGGTGGAGATGCCGGAGGTTTCCCCCGGGGCTTCGTTCTTCACCCAACAGGAGGCCTGAGTTTGAGCGGCGAACGCCGACGCGGCGGCCGGGAGGCCCGGACTGCCGCACGGGCGGCCGTGCCAGCTGAGGCTGTCATCCAGCCCCGGCGGCGCATCCCCACCTACGACCTGCTCGACGAGTCATCGTTGGATCGCCTGGAGGTCCACGCCGACTGGATCCTCGACGAGATCGGCATAGAGATCCGCGGCGACGAGGAGGCCGTTGAGCTATTTCGCGGGGCGGGGGCCCGTATTGACGGCGAGCGGGTGCGGTTCGACGCGGGCCTGGCCCGGAACCTGTGTGCGACGGCACCGTCCGAGTTCGCCATGCACGGACGCGACGACCGCCACACGGTGACGGTGGGTGGCGACCACGTTGTCTTCTCGCCGGCCTACGGGTCACCGTTCGTGTCCGACCTCGACGAAGGCCGCCGCTACGCCACCCTGGAGGACTTCGAGAACCTGGTGAAGCTGACCTATGCCTCGCCGTGGCTCCAACACTCCGGGGGCACGGTGTGTGAGCCGGTGGACGTGCCGGTCAACAAACGCCACCTGGACATGGTGTACGCCCACCTTCGGTGGTCGACCAAGCCGTTCATGGGTGGCGTCACATCGCCCGAGCGGGCCGAGGACTCCATCGACATGGCTCGCATCGCCTTCGGAGCCGACCGCCTCGAGGAGCACTGCGTCATCCAGGGGAACATCAACGTCAACTCGCCACTGGTGTTTGACGATGTGATGACCGGGTCGCTGAAGGCCTACGCCCGGGCCAACCAGGGCAACGTGATCTCGCCGTTCATTATCGGGGGCGCCATGGGCCCCGTGACCCAACCGGCGCTCATTGCCCAGGCCCATGCCGAGACCATGGTGGGCATCGCCTTGGCCCAGTTGGTGCGACCCGGATCGCCGGTCGTCTACGGCAGCTTCCTGACCACCATGGACCTCCGGAGTGGCGCCCCGACCTTCGGCACTCCGGAGGCCGTGCTGGCCACCTACGCCATGGGTCAGTTGGCGCGCCGGCTGCGGCTGCCGCTGCGTTGCGGCGGCCACTACACGGCGTCCAAGGTGGCCGACGCCCAGGCGATGCTCGAGTCGGCTGACGCCATGGGGGCGTCGATCCTCGCCGGAGCCAACTTCGTCCACCAGGCTGCCGGTTGGCTGGAAGGTGGTCTGGTCACCAGCTACGAGAAGTTCGTGATGGACGCCGAGCACCTCGGGATGCTGACCCGGCGGATGCAGGGCCTGGTGGTAGACGACGATTCGTTGGCAGCCGACGGCTACCGGGAGGCCGGGCCGGGCGTGGCGCACCTCGGCACGGCCCACACGCTGGCCCACTTCGAACAGGCCAATTTCGACTCGAGGCTTGTCGACACCAGCTCGTTCGAACAGTGGACCGAGGACGGCGGGCGCGACATGGGGCAGCGGGCCAATGCCCTCTGGAAGCGGATGCTTGCCGACTACGAGCCGCCGGACATCGACTCGACGGTGGACGTCGAGTTGCAGGCGTTCATGGACGAGCGGAAGGGTGCCACGGACGACGCCTGGTACTGAGACGTCCGATCAGATCACTCATAATTCATCTTGTATCGTCGATGAACGATGGAAGAGGTGGTGGGCGTCGTGGGCCGCAGCCAGTACACGGTGTCGCGGCACCTCCGCCTGTAGGCCGCCGCCGCCGAGATCATGGCCACCGATCGTCCGGATCGGACGTCCTGACGTGGTCCTCGACACCGCGGTCCTGCTCGGCGAGCTGGTCCTTCTGTTCTTCGGCGTCACCGTGGCCCTGCACCTGGCCCAGCGGCGCTTTGGTCCGGAACGGATTCGGGCCTGGATGGGAGGCCGCCCCATCGCGGCTGCCCTTAAGGGCATCACCGTTGGGTTCCTGACCCCGTTCTGAACGTTCACCGCCATCCCGATGGTCATCGGGTTACGCCAGGCCGGCGTCCAGCCCGCCGGTTGGGTGGTCTTCCTGGTGGCGCCGCTCGCTCTGGCGCCGATCAGCCGGACGCTGTGGACGGCCATGGTCGTCCTGGTGCTCCCCGTCGACGATCCGCCGGGAACCGGCCGGCCAGGGGCACCACGATAGGGCCTCAGGTAGGGCCTCAGTAGGCGCGCCGTTCGGCGGCCCCGTCGTAGAGCACGTCGGACAACGCGGCGTTGGCCGCCGCCCGGACGGCCCGACCGTCGGCGGTGACCATGGCGTCGGGTCGGGGGGCCACGGTGAACGACTGATCGACGAGAAGGTCGCCGAGAACCATGACGTGGTGCTCGCCGCGGGCGGGTCGTACGCCGGCCCCGATGTAGGACTGGAAGGCCACCCCGACCCGGCGGCCGTCGGAGCGGTTGGGGCGCGACCCGTGGACCAGGTGCGGGTGATGCAGCGACATCTGTCCGGCTCGGAGTTCGATGTTGACGGCCTCGTCGGGATCGAAACCGTCCACGTGCTGGCCCCTGGTCAGGATGTTCTCCGGTCCGTACCGGTCGACGTGGGACCGGATCCCATCGTGGTGGGTTCCCGAGGCCATGGCCACGCAGCCGTTGTGCCCCGTGCTGGGGGTGAGGGCTAGCCAGACCGTGACCATGTCGGTCGAGTCGAGCCCCATGTAGGTGGCGTCCTGGTGCCAACTCACGTATGCCGTGGTGTCGGGCTCCTTGATGAACAGTACCGAGTTGAGCAGCGCCGCGGGGCGGTCGATGAGTGAAGCGACGCAGCCCAGGATCGTCTGGTGGAGGGCCAGGTCGGCCAGGAAGGGCAGCACCAGGTGGGCGTTGTTTCGGTGACCGCCGTGTAGGTCGTCGGGGAACTCCGCCTCGGCGGCCTCCAGGGCGGCCAGTGCACGGGCGGCCTCGTCGTGGGACAGCACGTCGACGGGGGCCACCCAACCGTGGTCCCGGTAGTGGGCCACCTGCTCGTCGGTCAGCAATCCTCCGGTCAGCAAACCCTCGGTCAACGATCCGTCGATGAGCACAGGTCTGAACGCTAGATCCGACGGTGGCGCCGATCTAGCCTTCGCTGATTCCGACCGCTGGCGTCGGGCCGATCGGAGGGGACATCGATGCCGGACGTGGAACTGCCGTTCAGCCATGATGAATACGCGGCCCGCCTGGCCAAGGTGCGTGCCTCGATGGAGGCCCGGGGCATCGAAGTACTGGTGGCCGCCGATCCATCCAATATGTCGTGGCTGACCGGCTACGACGGCTGGTCGTTCTACACGCCACAGGCCGTGGTGGTCACCCACGATGGCGAGCCGTGGTGGTGGGGCCGACGAATGGACGCCAACGGCGCCCGTCTCACCGTCTACATGGACGAGGCGCGGATTCTCGACTACTCCGACGACCACGTCATGTCGACCGAGAAGCACGCCTTCGGGCAGCTGGCCGGTCTGCTGGACGGGATGGGCCACGGGTCGGCCCGGGTAGGAGTGGAACTCGACAACTACTACTACTCGGCGGCCGCCCACCAGCACCTGTGCGCCGGCCTTCCCGACGCCGACGTGGTTGACGCCACGGCGCTCGTGAACTGGCAGCGCGGTGTGAAGTCCGCCCAGGAGCTGGTGTACATGCGGCGAGGCGCCCGGATCGTGGAACGCATGCACGCCCGCATCCGAGAGATCATCGAACCGGGGATGCGAAAGTGCGATCTGGTGGCCGAGATCTACGCCACCGGCATGTCGGGTACTGAGGAGTTCGGCGGCGACTACCCGGCCTTCGTGCCGATGATGCCTACCGGTGCCGATGCTTCGGCCCCCCACCTGACGTGGGACGACAAGCCGTTGAAGTCCGGTGAAGGGTCGTTCTTCGAGATCGCCGGTGCCCACCGCCGCTACCAACTGCCCCTCTGCCGGACGTCGTTTCTGGGGAGGCCGCCCGACGAGATGCGCCGGGCCGAGAAGGCCGTGCTGTACGGGCTGGAGGCCGGTCTGGACGCGGCGCGGGCCGGAAGCCGGGCGTGCGACATGGCCCGGACCTTCTTCTCGGTGATGGAAGACGCTGGCTTCCACAAGGAGGGTCGCTGTGGCTATCCGATCGGCATCAGCTACCCACCGGACTGGGGAGAGCGGACCATCTCGTTGCGTACGACCGACGAATCGGTGCTGGAACCGGGCATGACCTTCCACTTCATGCCCGGCCTCTGGATGGACACGTGGGGCCTGGAGATCACCGAGAGCTTCGTGGTCGTCGACGACGGTCCCGGCGAACCTCTGGCTAACGTGACCCGCGGCATCCACGTGAAGGCCTGAGGTGGTTCCCGTTCCCGCCGACCCGCTCGAGATGCGGGACGTGCTGTCCATCCTGGACGACCTGGTGGCCTTCCCATCGGTGGCGCTGACCCCGAACGTCGACCTGATCTACCACATCGAGGGCCTGCTGCGTCCCCACTGCACCGCCATCGTGCTCTCCCATGACGAGACCGCAACGAAGGCCAACCTCTTCGCCACCATCGGGCCGGCCGTAGACGGCGGGATCATGCTGGCCGGCCACAGCGACGTCGTTCCCGTGGATCCGGACGACTGGGACACGCCGCCGTTCACCGCCACCCGTGTCGGCGACCGGATCTTCGGGCGGGGCACGGCCGACATGAAGGGGTTCGTGGCCTGTGTGCTCGCACTGGTTCCCCGATGGGCGGCGCTCGACCTGGTCCGGCCGGTCCACGTGGCCCTCACCTTCGATGAGGAGGACGGCTTCCACGGCGCCCCGATCCTCATCGACTCGCTGGCTGACGCCCCCCGGCCATCGTCGGCCATCGTCGGTGAGCCGACCGGTCTGCAGGTGGTCGGTGCCCACAAGGGCTGTTACGAGTACACGACCAGGGTCACCGGCATGAACGGGCACAGTTCCCAGCCCACTGAGGCGGTTAGCGCCGTTCACCACGCCACCCGCTGGATCGGTGGCCTGCTGGGCCTGGAGGCCGAGTTGGTGGACCGGGCGCCGGCCGACAGTCGGTTTGAGCCACCGCACACCACCACCAACGTGGGCGTGGTTGGTGGCGGGTTGGCCCGGTGCACGGTGGCCGCCGACTGCGAGTTCGAGTGGGAGATGCGCCCGGTGCAGGGCACCGACGCCAGCTTTGTGAAGGACCGGATGGCTGCCGTCGAGGCTTCGCTGCTGGCCGAGATGCGGTCCGTGCACCCGGAGGCGGCTATCGAGACCGAGGCGGTGTGCGAGATCGACGGCCTCGAATGGGCCGAGGACTCTCCGGCCCTCGACCTGATGCGGGCCCTTCTGGGAGGTGACCCCCCGGTCGGGGTGGTCGCCTACGGCACCGAGGCGGGGCTCTATCAGGCAGCCGGCATCCCTTCGGTGGTGTGGGGCCCCGGCGATATCGCGGTGGCCCACCGCCCCGATGAGTTCGTGGAGGTGGCCGACCTCGAGGCCTGTGTGGCCGTGCTGGCTCGGCTCGGCGACCAGCTCACCCGCTGAGGCCACCTGCCGTGAGGGATCTCGTCACGCCCGAGGTGGCGGCGGCGTTCGACGCTGACGGGTTTGCGGTGGTCGACCGGCTGGTGTCCGACGAGGTGGTGGTGGCACTGCGTGACCGGTTCGAGCGGCTGTTCCGGGGGGAGTTCGAGACCGGGGCGGCCCCCGACGAGGTCAACTGGCAGGAGGGCGCCGGCGATCCGGCCCTCACCCGGCAGCTGTGTAACGCGTGGCGGGCGGACCGACTCGTGGCATCCGTGGTCCTGTCCCCGGCGTTGGGTGAGTCGCTGGCTCGTCTGGCCGGGTGGCAGGGGGTGCGGATCATCCAGGACAACGTGCTGTGGAAGCCGCCCGGGGCGCGGTCGGTGGGCTTCCATCGGGACAACGCCTACCTGGCCTGGTACCGGCCGCAGGAGATGTCCACGTGTTGGATCGCGCTGGATCCCACGTCGGCGGCTTCGGGCACGGTCGCCTTCGCCCGGGGGTCCCACCGGTGGCCCACCGGTGCTGACCCGGCCATGGAGTTCCACGGACCCGAGGACCACCGGGCTCCCATGGAGGAGGCAGCCGCCGTGGAGGGCGTCGTTCCAGCAGTGGTGCCCGTTGAGGTCCCGACCGGTGGCGGATCGTTCCACCACGGTTGGACGTGGCATGGCTCGGACGTCAACCGGTCCGAGGAGCAGCGTCGGGTGCTGGTGGTTCACTGCGCCAGCAGTGAGGCCCGGTTCCACCGGCCCGGTTTCGGTGAGGGCAACGGTCCGATCTACTCCCGGTACGCCCACCTCGATGACGACGTGATGGACGAGGCCCACTTTCCCGTCCTGTGGACCGCCCACGGGTACCGCACCCCGGGTCTGCCGGATCCACAGGGCCGACCCTAGACAGTCTCACGGATCCGTTATAGGCTCTCACTTCTACGCGCTCGGCGGGCTCCGCCGGTGGCGCGTTCCCGATCGAATCCACACCCGGTAGGAGTGCACCGATGACTCGCATGACCCCCAGCGAGGCCTTCGTCGAGACGATGGTCGCCAACGGCGTCGACACGACGTTCGGCATCATGGGATCGGCGTTCATGGACGCCATGGACATCTTCGCCCCGGCCGGCATCCGCCTGGTGCCCGTCGTCCACGAACAGGGCGCGGCGCATATGGCCGACGGGTACGCCCGGGTCAGCGGTCGCCACGGCGTGGTCATCGGCCAGAACGGCCCCGGTGTTTCCAACTGCGTGACGGCCATCGCCGCGGCCTTCTGGGCCCACAGCCCGGTCGTCATGATCACCCCGGAGACCGGCACCATGGGGCAGGGCCTGGGCGGCTTCCAGGAAGCCAACCAGCTCCCGATGTTCCAGGAGTTCGTCAAGTACCAGGGCCACATCGCCAACGAGCACCGGATGGCCGAGATCACCGCCCGCTGCTTCGACCGGGCGATGTCAGAGATCGGCCCCACCCAGTTGAACATCCCCCGCGACCGCTTCTACGGGGACATCGACGTGGAGATCGCCGAGCCGATGGTGCTCGACCGTGGCCCCGGGGGCGACGACAGCCTCAACGCGGCGGCCGACATGCTGGCTGCTGCGAAGTTCCCGGTGATGGTGTCCGGTGGTGGCGTGGTCATTGGAGACGCCATGGACGAGGCCATTGCCCTGGCCGAGCGGCTGGGCTGCCCGGTGGTCAACAGCTACCTGCACAACGACTCGTTCCCGGCCAGCCACCCGCAGTGGTGCGGCCCGCTGGGCTATCAGGGCTCCAAGGCGGCCATGAAGCTGATCGCCCAGGCCGACGTCGTGCTGGCCCTCGGTACCCGCCTCGGCCCGTTCGGCACCCTGCCCCAGCACGACATGGACTACTGGCCCGCCGACGCCAAGATCATCCAGGTCGACGCCGATCACAAGATGCTCGGCCTGGTCAAGAAGATCTCCGTCGGTATCTGCGGCGACGCCGGCGCGGCCGCCGCGGCCCTCACCAACAGGTTGGCCGACCGCACGCTGGCCTGTGATGCCACGACCGCCGAGCGGGCCCAGCGTATGGCCGACGAGAAGGCTGATTGGGAAGCCGAGCTCGACGACTGGACGCACGAGACCGACGACTTCAGCATCGACATGATCAAGGAGGCCGTCCAGGAGAAGGACAACTGGATGCACCCCCGCCAGGTCCTACGCGAGCTGGAGAAGGCCATGCCGGCCCGGGTCATGGTGTCCACCGATATCGGCAACATCAACTCGGTGGCTAACAGCTACCTGCGCTTCGAGGAGCCCCGGTCGTTCTTCGCCGCCATGAGCTGGGGAAACTGCGGCTACGCCCTGCCGACCATCATCGGAGCCAAGGCCGCCGCCCCGGATCGTCCAGCCGTCTCGTACGCCGGCGACGGTGCGTGGGCCATGAGCATGGTCGAGACGATGACCGCCGTGCGCCACGACATCCCGGTCACCGCGGTGGTGTTCCACAACCGCCAGTGGGGTGCCGAGAAGAAGAACCAGGTCGACTTCTATGGTCACCGGTTCGTGGCGGGCGAACTGGACGGCGAGGAGAACTACGCCGAGATCGCCCGGGCCATGGGTGCCGAGGGTGTCCGGGTGAACCAGTTGGAGGACGTCGGTCCCGCGCTGATCGCCGCTATCGACGCCCAGATGAACGACGGGAAGACCACGATCATCGAGGTCATGTGCACCAAGGAACTGGGCGACCCGTTCCGCAAGGACGCGCTGTCCACCCCGGTGCGCCACCTCGATAAGTACGCCGACTTCGTCTGATCGACGGCCCCCGCCGCCGGGCGGCAGGGGATCGTGTCTGGGCCGGGGCCGGCCCCGACACGATCAGGTCAGTCGGTGACCCGGGCCGGGGTGTGGTGCACGTCCTCGGGCCCCAGGTCACGGGTCCAGGCGGCGAACTCCAGTTGGATGCCGTCGGGATCCATGAAGTAGATCGACCGGACGAACACGGTGCTGCCGGGTCCGTCGGGTCCGGCAGCCACGCCCCATTCGGAGTCGTCATGGTTCATGACCTCGGTGCAGGCCACGTCGGCGTCGCGTAGGCGCTCCACGTAGCCGTCGATGTCGGCCGGGTCGACGTCGAAGGCCACGTGGTTCATCGAACCGTGGGCCGTCCGGAAATCGCCCTCGCCGGGCATGGCGGCCGGCGAGGCCACCCCGGGGGCGGCCGGCGGCGCGTCGGCGAACCAGAAGAAGGCGAGCGAGTCGCCGTTGCCGCAGTCGAAGAAGAAGTGCTGGCCGCCACCGCTGCCCTGCTCGCCCCCACCCAGTTCAATGGTCTTGACCAGCGGCATGCCCAGCACGCCCTCGTAGAAGTCGACGGTGGCCGCCATGTCGCGGCACACCAACGCCAGGTGGTTGACGCCGCGGACCTGGAAACCGTCGCTCATGACTGCTGATCCTCGCACTCCGGGCTCCGGTGTGCGGGGGTGAATCGCACGCCGAGCGACTTGGGGCTGTTCAGGAAGGTGGAGTGGGCCCGCTGGGCGGGGACCACCACCTCGATGTCGGGCAGACGGGTCAGTAGTTCGCGCAGCATGACCTCGACCTGGAGGCGACCGATCCGGGCTCCGAGACAGAAGTGGGGTCCGAAGCCGAAGGCCACGTGGTGGTTGGGTGACCGGGTGGAGTCGAAGGTGAACGGGTCGTCGAAGACCGCCTCGTCCCGGTTGGCTGACGGGTACCAGAGGATGACCTTGTCGCCCTCGCGGATGCGGGCACCGTTCAGCTCGATGTCGCGGGTGGCCGTGCGCCGGAAGTGGAGAACCGGGTTGGTGCAACGCAGCGACTCCTCGATGAAGCCGGGCAGCCGATTATCGAGGTCGTCAACCAGCCATGCCCGCTGGTCGGGGTGGGCGGCCAGCATCTCCATGGCCCCGGTGAGCGACGAGCGGGTCGTCTCGTTACCGGCGATGAGCAGCAGGAACCACAGCAGGATGATCTTCTCGTCGTCCAGCGGCACGCCGTCGACCTCGCTGGCGATGAACGTCGACACCAGACCGTGGTCGGGCCGAGCTCGCTTCTCGGCGATGACCTGTCGGCCGTAGGCGAACAGCTCATCCTTGGCGGTGAGGAAGTCTCGAACCGATCCGCCGAACTCGGGGTCGTGGTTGCCGATGATCCGGTTGGACCAGTCGTAGAAGAGGCGACGGTCGCCCTCGTCCACACCCAGCAGGTGGGAGAGGGTGAGCAGGGGCAGCTCCGAGGCGATGGACTCCACGAAGTCGACTTCACCGAGGGGGGCCACCTCGTCGACGATGGCCTCGGCATACCCCTCGATGACGGCGCCGAGGTCCCGGGTCACCCGGGGGCCGAACGGGGCACGGATGGACGCCCGGAAGGCGGTGTGGTCGGGCGGGTCCATGCCCATGAGGTTGAGGCGGGTCTCGTTGAGCACCACACCGCCGATGTCGGCACCGGTGAAGCCGCCCAGCCACGACGAGAACACGTCGGGCTGCATGGACACCGTCTGGATGTCGGCATGGGTGGTGATGCACCAGAAACCGGGTCCGGCGTGGCCGCCTTCTCGGCGGGGTCGCTCGTCGTGCCAGGCCACCGGGGCGTCGCGTCGCAGCACGCCGAAGGCCTCGTTGGGCATGGCCGCCGCGAAGGTGGCCGGATCCCAGAGGTCGACGTTGACATGGTCGGAGACCAGAGGCCACCGACCGTGGTCTCCCGCTCCGGCCATGGAGGCACCCTAGGTGGGCTGTCAGAATCCCTCCCATGCCGGACCCCAGCGAACACCATCCCGAACAGCAGCTCGTCGACCTGACCGACCGGGTGGTCGTGGTGACCGGAGGGAGCCGGGGCCTGGGCCGGGCCATGGTCGAGGCGTTCGCCCGGTGCGGCGCCGACGTGGTGATTGCCAGCCGCAAGCTCGAGAACTGCACGAACCTGGCCGCCGAGGTGGCCGAGGCCACCGGTCGGCGAACCCTGCCGGTGGCCTGCCACGTGGGCGACTGGGACCAGTGTGACGCGTTGGTGGACGCCACCTACGACGCCTTCGGCCGCTGCGACGTGCTGGTCAACAACGCGGGGAGCTCGCCGCTCTACCCGTCGCTGCTCGAGGTCACGCCGGAACTCTTCGACAAGACGATGGCCGTGAATCTGCGGGGCACGTTCCGCCTGTCGGCCGCCTTTGGGAGTCGAATGGTCGACAGCGGTGGCGGGAGCATCATCAACGTGAGCTCCATCTCGGCCTCGGCGCCCACGGCCATCGAGGCCGTCTACGGGGCGGCCAAGGCCGGCGTGCACTCGCTCACCGAGTCGTTCGCCCGGGCCTACGGACCGACGGTGCGGGTCAACTGCCTCCAGCCCGGCCCGTTCCTGACCGACATCTCCACCCACTGGCCCGACAGCGCGCACGAGGGGTTCAGGCAGCGTCTCGCCCTAAAGCGGGCCGGTGAGGCGCACGAGATCGTGGGGGCCGCGCTGTACCTGGCGTCGGACGCCTCGTCGTTCACCACCGGCTCGGTCATCAAAGTGGACGGCGGCGCGGTGTACGGCACCGGCTGACGATCCCCTCCATGGGTCGGCCCGGAAGGGTTGTCCTACGATGCGTCGATGCCTGAGGTCTCCCTGCCGGAAGCACGGCTTGTCGATGACCTGCGGTCCATCCTCGGTTCGAGGGGATGGCTGGATCCGGTCGACGCCCCGCAACTGACCGTCGACTACCGGGGGGTATTTTCCGGGACGCCGCTGCTGGTGGCCCGGCCCGACTCGGTCGAGGTGGTGCAGGCCGTGGTGCGAGCCTGCGCGTCGGCCGGCGTGGCCATCGTCAGCCAGGGCGGGCACACCTCGTTGTCGGGTGGTTCGGTGCCCACCGAGGGCCGCCAGTCGATTCTTCTGTCCACCACCCGCATGAACCGGATCGTGTCGGTCGATCCGGCACGGTTTACCATCACCGCGGAGGCGGGATGCACCATCGAGCAGGTCCAGCAGGCCGCCGCCGCCGTGGACCTCCAACTGGGCATGGACTGGGGGGCCCGGGGCACGGCCACAGTCGGTGGGGCGGTGTCGACCAACGCCGGTGGCCTGAACGTGCTGCGGTACGGGCCGACCCGGGACAGCGTGCTGGGACTCGAGGCGGTGCTGGCCGACGGCGAGGTGTTCGACGGCCTTCGGGCGCTGCGCAAGGACAACAGTGGCTACGACCTCAAGCACCTGTTCATCGGGGGTGAGGGGTCGCTCGGCGTGGTCACCCGGGTGGTGCTGCGCCTCCACCCTCGCCAGGACCACCACCGGACCATGTTCGCCGCGCTGTCCGAACTCGAGGCCGTGCATGAGCTGTTCGCCATGGCATGTGCCCGTGATCAGGCCGACCTGACGGCCTTCGAGTTGGTGCCCGAGACGGGTGTAGCAGGCACCATCGAGACGTTCGGGGTGGTCCGGCCGCTGTCCACGGTGGCCGAGTGGTACCTGTTGGCCCGGTTCTCCGGGACCGCCTCGGCGGACGCCGCCTCCGAGGGGTTCCTGTCCGACGCGGTCGACGCCGGGCTGGTGGTCGATGCCACGGTGGCCGTCACGGCGGCCCAGGAGGAGAACCTCTGGTTGATGCGCGACGAGCTCCCGCCGGAGACCCTGTTCGACGCCAAGGGGGCCAAGTTCGACGCCGCGGTGCCCATCGACCGGGTGGCCGAGTTCCAGAGGGCCGCGGAGGCGGTGACCGCCGAACTGTGTGGTGATGACGCCGTTGTCTACTCGTTCGGCCACCTGGGCGACGGCAACCTGCACCTCTACGTGGTACCCGCCCTCCAGCGGGGAAGCCGGATGGATCCCGGACTGGCTTCCGAGGTCACCGGGGCCATCGACGAGCTGCTGTGGAGCATGGGCGGCACGGTGAGCGCCGAGCACGGGGTGGGCCAGGACCTGTTGGATCGGGTGGGCCGCCAGAAGTCGCCCGTTGAACTGGACATGATGCGCCGGGTCAAGGCGGCGCTCGACCCCGACGACCTGTTCAATCCGGGGCGGGGTGCGCACTGCGCGGCCGTCCCGTCGACCGACGGCCAGCCGACCGAGAAGGAGACGCCATGACGGTGGGACGACCGAGGGCCACGGTGGTCGCCATGGCCTCGTACCGGCCCGGGAAGTCGGCCGCCATGGCCGTCGACGAGCATGGCCTCGACTCGGAGGCGGCGGCCAGAGCGGTGAAGTTGTCGTCCAACGAGAACCCCTACCCGCCGGTGGCGTCGATCGTCGAGGCGGTGGCCGCGGCGGTCGGCGACGTGAACCGGTACGGCGACCACGGAGCGATCGAACTCCGCCACGCCCTGGCCGACTGGCTGGGCGTCGACGTCGGTGGGGTCGTCACCGGGTGCGGCTCGGTAGGCCTGCTTCAGCAGCTGTTCCTGGCCTACGTGGACCCGGGCGATGAGGTCGTCTACCCGTGGCCGTCGTTCGAGGCCTACCCGGTCGACGTGGCCATCACCGCAGGCGTCGAGGTGGCGGTCCCGTTGGTCGACCATGCCGCGGACCTGGACGCGGTGGCCGACGCGGTGACCTCGCGCACAAAGTTGGTGGTGCTGGCCAACCCCAACAACCCGACGGGTACCGCAGTACACGTCGACCGGATCCGCACGCTGGTGGAGCGGGTGCCCGACGATGTGCTGGTCGTGGTTGACGAGGCCTACCGGGAGTTCGTGACCGCGGACCTGGGCGACCCGATCACCGACCTGGTTCCCGACCATCCAAACGTGGTGGTGCTGCGGACGTTCTCCAAGGCCTATGGGCTGGCTGCCCTGCGGACCGGCTACGGGGTGGCCGATCCGTCGGTGGCCGAACAGGTCGACAAGGTGCTGATCCCGTTCGCCGTGAACCACCTGGCCCAGGTCGGTTCGCTGGCCGCCATCGCCGCCCGCGACGAGGTGCAGGTGGTCATCGACTGCCTGACCGCCGAACGTGACCGGGTGCTGGTCGCTCTGCGGGACACCGGATGGGAGGTGCCCGACGCCCACGCCAACTTCGTGTGGTTGCCTCTCGGGGGCCGGACCGACGAGGTCTTCCCGGAGTTGGAGCGGCAGGGAGTGGTGGTGCGGCCGTTCCCCGGCGTGGGGATCCGGGTGACCATCGGGACGCCGGTGGAGAACGACCGCTTCCTGACCTCACTGGCCGATCTCTGAACCCGGGTCTCCGGGGCGGGTTCAGCAGCAGTCGAGTAGGGAGGCCGCGTCGGCCAGCGCCGCGGAACGGGCCTCGTACCAGATCCAGCGACCACGGCGTTCCCGGGTCACCAGACCGCCTTCGTGGAGGACCTTGAGGTGGTGGCTGACCGTGGGTTGTGACCGGTCGAGCAACTCCACGACATCGCACGCGCAGGTGCCGCCGGGCCGAGAGGCGATGAGGCTGAACAGGCGGAGCCGGATCGGGTCGGCCAGCACGGCGAACACCTCGGCCAGACGGGTGGCCGCAGACTCGGAGAGGGCCGACTGGGTCAGTGGCGGGCAGGAGGTGATCTCGGCTGTTGCATTCATATAGAGAGCAGTCTATATTGATGTTGATCGATTCGACAAGTACCGTTCGACTCGGTGACCTGAGAAACCGGAGAAGGAGATGAACCATGGGACGACTGCAGTTGGCCATCGACGTTGGTGATCTCGACGAGGCCATCGACTTCTACATTCGCCTGTTTTCCACCCCGCCGGCCAAGGTGAAGGAGGGCTACGCCAACTTCGCCATTGCCGACCCGCCGCTCAAGCTGGTGCTGTTCGAGAAGCCGGGCGCCGGGGGCACCCTCAACCACCTGGGCGTCGAGGTCGAGACAGCCGCAGAAGTCGTGGCCGCGGAGGCTCGGATCGCTGACGAGGGGCTGGACACCACGGGAGTGGGCGATGCCATGTGCTGCTTCGCCGACAAGACCGAGACCTGGGTGCAGGCCCCGGACGACGTGCGTTGGGAGTGGTACGTCAAGACGGGCGACAACGAGCAGTTCGCCGACGTGCAGTTGGGCGCCGCCGACTGCTGCGCACCGACCGCCGAGGTCGGGGCCTGCTGCGACTGAGAGCGGCCGGTTCAGGAACCCTTGAGCGAGCCGCCCTCCACGGGGAGGCCGGTGCCGTTGACGTAGTTGGCGGTCTCCGAACACAGGAAGGCCACGATCCGTCCGAAGTCGGCCGGGTCGCCGATGCGTCCCATGGGATGCCCGGCGGCCACCGCGTCCAGGTCGTCGTAGATCTCGTGCAGTCGGTCGGTGGCGTGTAGTCCCGGCTGGACCGAGTTGACCGTCACCCCGTCGGCTGCCACCTCGGTGGCCGTGGTCTTGAGGAAGGCGGTCAGCCCGGCTCGAGCCGTGTTGGACAGCATCAGGGTGGGTGCCGGCTCGCGCACGGTGGCCGAGGTGATAGCCACCACCCGTCCCCAGCGGCGCTTCTGCATGGGTGGGATAAGCGCCCGGCACATCCGGACGTGGGCAAGCAGGTTCAGTTGGAGGGCGGCCGGGTAGAGGTCGCCGTCGGTCGAGGCGAAGGTGCCGGGTGGAGGCCCACCGGCGTTGGCCACCAGGATGTCGACGTGGCCGAGGGCGGTCACCACCTCGGCCAACATGGCGTCGATCGAGGCATCGTCGGCCAGATCCGCGGTGATGGCCACCGGATCGCCGTCCACGGTGGCTATCGCGGCCGCCAGCTTGTCGCCCGATCGGGAGACCAGGGCCACCCGGACCCCTTCGGCGGCCAGGGCCCGCGCCGAGGCCAGCCCCAGTCCGGTGGATGCGCCGGTGACCAGGGCGGTGCGTCCCGTGATGCCCAGATCCATGGCCGGACGGTAGCCGCAGCGTGGATCTGTATCGTTCCGGGGCCTCCCGGGCTGGCAGGCTGTCGCCCATGCGGGACAGCGAGGGACTCAGTTGGTGGTTGTTCGTGGCCTGCGCTGTCTTCTTCACCGCCGGGTCGATCCGGGCCGGTGACCCGCTCTTCGTGATCGGTTCGCTGCTCTTCCTCGCGGCCTGCGTGCTCTTCCTCTCCGGGCGGGACCGCCCGGGTGGAAACCCGCCGGAGGTTCGGTGACCCGCACGGGCGGTGCGCTACTGGTCGACTGCCTGCTGGCCCAGGGCGTCGACACGGCCTTCGGGGTGCCCGGCGAGAGCTACCTGGCCGTTCTGGACGCCCTACACGATGTGAACGACCGGCTCCGGTACGTGCCTTGCCGTCAGGAGGGAGGCGCGGCGTATATGGCCGAGGCGTGGGCCCGCCTGACCGGTCGGGTCGGGGTGTGCTTGGTGACCCGCGGGCCCGGCGCCACCAACGCCTCGATCGGTGTACACACCGCGGACCAGGGTTCGACGCCCATGGTGCTGTTCATCGGCCAGGTGGGGCGGGCCCACCGTGGTCTGGAGGCCTTCCAGGAGGTCGAGTACACGTCGTTCTTCGACGACCTGGCCAAGTGGGTGGTCGAGGTCGACGATGCCGACGACCTGCCCCGGGTGGTCGAAGCGGCCTTCACGGTGGCCACCGCCGGACGACCCGGGCCCGTGGTGGTGGCCCTCCCCGAGGACGTGCTGCGCGACCTGACCACGGCCGAACCGGGTCCCAGGGTGACGGTGGCCGAGCAGGAGCCGACGGTCGACGAGTTGGCCGCCGTGTGGTCGATCCTGGCCGAAGCCGAACGTCCGGTCCTGCTGGTGGGTGGCGGGGGTTGGACCCCGGATGGCCTGGCCGCGTTGGGCGAGGTGGCCCGGGCCGACGACCTGCCGGTGGTCGTCTCGTTCCGACGTCACGACCTGTTCGACAACACCGACGCCGGGTACGTGGGCGAGGCCGGGGTGGGGATGCCTCCCGCCGTGCGGGAGACTTTGGAGGCGGCCGACGTGGTGCTTGCCCTCGGTTGCCGATTCGGAGAGATGACGACCGGCGCCTACCAGTTGTTCGGAACCGACGGCCGGGCCACCGACCAGAGGATCGTGCACGTGCACTCGTCGGCCTACGAGTTCGGCAAGGTCGTGCAACCGACGGCCACCGTCAAGGCAGGACCCAATGCCATGGCCAAGGCGTTGGCGGCCACCGGGCCGTCGGGCGAAGGTTCCCGGTGGGGCGTCTGGCGGGCTGAACGGCGGGCCGCCTTCGAAGCCACGTTGGATTGCCCGCCGCAGCTCGGCGACCTGGACATGGGGGAGGTCACGGCCTGGCTCCGGGACCGACTGCCGGCCGACGTGGTGGTCACCAACGGGGCCGGCAACTTCTCGGTCTGGCCCAACAAGTTCCTGCTGTACGGCCCCGAGGCCCGGCTGCTTGCTCCCCAGAACGGGACCATGGGCTACGGCCTGCCAGCCGCCGTGGCGGCCAAGGTGGCCGAGCCAGACCGCACCGTGGTGTGCTTCGCTGGCGACGGCGACGTCCAGATGACCATCCAGGAACTCGGCACCGCCATGCAGGCCGACGCCCGACCCATCGTGCTGGTGCTCGACAACTCGTCGTGGGGCACCATCCGCATGCACCAGGAACTCCACCACCCGGGGCGGGTGTCGGCCACCGACCTGGTCAACCCTGACTTCGTGGCCATCGCCGCGGCCTACGGCATGCACGCCGAGCGGGTGGAACGCACCGAGGAGTTCGCACCTGCCTTCGAGCGGGCCATGGCCTCGCCCACCGGCGCTCTTGTGCACCTCATCACGGCGACCGACCAGCTGAACCCCCGACTGACGGTGGCCGACGCCCGCCGCTGAGGGTCCACGCCGGACGACCGTCGACCCAGGTCTCGATCACCGACAGGTCGGGCACCCGGTCCACGGGCTGGTCGAACGGATCGTCATCGAGCATGGCCAGATCGGCCAGCCGGCCGGGCAGCAACGCACCGATGTCATCACGACGCAGGGCATGGGCCCCGCCCGACGTGTAGCCGGCGAACGCCTCCCGTCTCGAGACCCGGTTGTCGGCACCGAGGACCTTTCCGGCGCTGGTGAGCCGGGTCTCGGCGGCCCAGCAGGCCAACAACACGTCGGGGCTGGTCACCGGCGCATCCGAGGACAGCACCACCGGCAGTCCGGCCACCGCGATGCAGCCCGACGGGTACATGCCGTCGGCCAGGTCGGGGTGGTCCCGGCGCACCCCCTCGCCGTACAAGTGGACCTGGGTGGGTTGGGGGACGGGCACCACGCCGAGGCGCTGCATGGCGGCCAACTGGTCGGTGGACGGGAAGCCGCAGTGCTCGATGCGGTGGCGCAGGTCGGGGCGGTGGGGTGCCCGCTCCAGGGCATCGAGGACCAGCTGGATGGCATCCGGCCCCTGAGCGTGCGTGGCCGTCTGCCGGCCGGCCGTCGCCGACCTGATCAGGAGGGCCTCCAGCTCTCCGGGTCGGTGGTACAGGTGCCCGTGGGTGGCCCCGCAGCCACAGGGCAGGAACGCTGTCCCTCCGGTGAGCGCCCCGTCGGCGTAGTGCTTGACGCCCCCGACCGACAGTCGGTCGTCCCCCAGCCACGAGTCCACCCCGAGCCGGTCCAGGCCGTCGACATGGCTGGACAGCACGTACATAACCACCCGGATGGCCAGACGGTCGGCGTCTCGGGAGGCCAGGAAGGTCCGCATCTCGCGTTCGGTGACCTGGCAGTCGCCCACCGTGGTGATCCCGGCGGCCAGGAACTCGTCCTGGGCCTCGTCGAGCATCCGGGCCAGATCATCGGGACCGTCGGGCAGGTGGAGATTGGGGCCGTGGTTGCCGAGCTTTACCCCGTCGGGCCCGGTCAGGAGGTCACATGCCGCGTCGAACACCCGGCCGGTGGGATGTCCGTGCTCGTCCCGGTCGATCACCCCACCTTGCGGGGTCGGGGTGGCCGCCGTGATGCCGGCCTCGGTCAGGCCGTGGGAGTTCACGCAGAAGCCGTGGCCGCTGACCTGCATGATGGTGATCGTCCGGTCGTCGGCCGCCCGGTCCAGCTCGACGGCCGTGGGGTGACGTTGGCCGTCGTAGCGGTGGTGGTCGTAGCCGAAGCCCCGGATGGGGGCGGTGCTGTCCGGGTCGCGACGGCGGATGACTCGGGCCTCCTCGCCGAGCAGCTTGACCACCTCGTCGACGCTGGATGTAGAGGTCAGGTCGACCCATCTACTGCACTGGCCGTGCATGAGCGGGTGGGTGTGGGCGTCCACGAAGCCGGGGAGCACGCAGCGACCGGCCAGGTCGATCTCGGTGGCGTGGCCGGCGGCTCGGGCCTCGGCCAGCGTGCCGACCACCGTGACCCGTCGTCCGTCGATGCGTAGGGCCTCGACGGTGGTCCCCGGGTCGCCGGCCACCGAGTGGATCGGCCCCCCGACGAGGATGGTGCCCACGGTCAGCTGTCGAGCGCGGTCAGGGCCACGGCGATTGCGCCGGCGGTCGCCGCGTTGTGGATCACCAGGGCCACGTTGGCCTCCAGACTGGCGTCTCCGGTGGCCTCGGCCACGTGGGCCAGAAGGAACGGGGTGACATCACGCCCGGTCACCCCGGCGGCGGTCGCCGCGCCCAGTCCGCTTTCGATGGCGGCCGTGATGACCACCGGGTCGGCCTCGTCGTCGATGGGGATGGGATTGGCCACCACCACGCCGCTGGTCAGGCCGCAGCCCCAGTGGGCATCGAGGATGGCCGCCGTGGAAGCCGGGTCGTCGGATCGGACCGACACCGGGAGGTCGCCGCCCCTGGTCCAGAATTCAGGCAGCACGTCGGTGCCCTGGCCGATGACCGGAACGCCGAGCGTCTCGAGGGCCTCGACTGTGCGACCGAGGTTGAGCACCGCCTTGGCACCGGCGCACACCACCGCCACCCCGATGGTGGCCAACGCCGTGAGGTCGGCTGACACATCGTCGCCAGGTCCCGCGTGGTCGCCACGGTGGATCCCGCCGATGCCGCCGGTGGCGAACACCCGGATGCCGGCCCGGTTCGCGGCGAACATGGTGGCGGCCACCGTGGTGGCTCCGATGATTCCGTGGGCCAGCACGGCGCCCAGGTCACGCAGGCTGACCTTGGCCACCGACTCGTCGTAATCTGGGCCGCCGGCCAGACGGTTCAACTCCGAGGCGTCGAGTCCGACCCGGATCGCTCCGTCCATGACGGCCACGGTGGCCGGGACCGCCCCGGCACCACGGACGGCCGCCTCACACGCCCGGGCCGTTTCGAGGTTGCGGGGATGGGGCATCCCGTGGCTGACGATGGTGGACTCCAGGGCCACCACGGCCCGACCGTCGGTCAGAGCGTCGGCCACCTCGGTCGTCAGGACGAGTCGACCGGGCGCCGGGTTGGGTGTGGCGGTGGGTGATCCGGGGGCCATAGTGACCCCAGTGTGCCCCTCGGTATGCCAGACCCGCTCCCTCGGGCCCGCAGGGCCGGAGGGGCGCCCCGGTAGACTGGCCACTCCCCCGGAGTGGTTTTCAGCGGCTCCGATCCGGGGTCCGGTTCCCAGGAGGCATCCCAGTGGCAGGTAAGAACCCCAAGAGCACGCCGGCGGCGGTCGGCATCGTGAAGTCGGTCGAGTTCAACGACCGAGGCGCCGTGTTGAGCTTCGGTGATTCCGACAGCACCTCGACCCTGGTGCTCGACGCCGAGCCCAACGTGCGTGGTGCCGAGCGACGACTCAAGGCGTTCCACGACGTGTACACGGTGGTCGTCAGGGCCGATGCCGACGACGTGTCGGCTGAGTTGTACGGCGTGAATCACAACGGCGAGGTCAACCGTCCGGTACCCATGGCCGACGCGCTCGGTTTGTGGGAGCTGGGCGTGCCGATCCGCGTGGAGCGTTCTGCCGCCTGATCCCTTCGCGGGCCCGCGGGCCCGCGGATCTCCGGATGGCCTCTAGTCGGTCCGCCCGGAGCGGAAGCGGGCCGGCGTCTCGCCGATGAGCCGTCCGAACTGACGGGTCAGGTTGGCCTGATCGGAGAACCCGCATTCGGTGGCCACCTCGGCGATCGGTCGGTCGGTGTCGACGAGCATGGCGGCCGCCCGGTCCACCCGGGCCCGCAGCACGTACTGGGTGGCCGTCAGGCCGAACACCCGCTTCATCCGGCGTTCCAACTGGCCGTCGGTGCAGCCCGCGGCGGACGCCATGTCGGCCACCTTGACCGGGCCGTCCAGACGTTCCTGGACCAGGTCGACGACCCGCCCCAGGGACTCCATGGCGATGCCCTCCTCGCTGGGGGTCTCGAGATCACGGCTCACGCTGACCAGGCCGACCACCGTGCCGCCCCGCACGACCGGCAACTTGGTGGTCAGGTACCAGCCGGTCCTCCCGTCGGGCCGGCGGATCAGTTCCAGTTCGTCGCGCAGTGGCTCGCCCTCGTCGAACACCCGACGGTCCTGTTCCTCGTAGCGCTCGGCCAGCACGGCGGGGAACAGGTCGACGGCCCGGGCACCGATCACGTCGCGCCGGTCCGCTCGACCGGACCGGCGGACGAAGGCGTCGTTGACGGCTACATAGCGGTCGTCGGCGCCCTTGACGCAGAACATCACGTTGGGCAGGGCGTCGAACAGCGCCGCCACCTCGGTGGGGAGGCCGACCGCCCCTAGGGCGTCGGCCGAGCCCCTTCCGGCGTCGGCCGGGGGATCCACCGGGGAATTGTCTGATTCGGTGACCATGGAGGCGCAGATCGTACAAGACCCCCGACGCCGGATCCCCGAGGATGACGCCATGCTGACGGCACATCCACTTCCAGACGAGCAGGCACTCTCAGGCGATGAGGCCACCCACCCCGACGGAGGCGTCCCGGCGTTGCGGTCCGTGCCCCCGAAGGACGGTCGACGGACCGATCCCGAGTCCCTGGCCGAGGATGCCATCGCCGTGGTGGCCCGTTGGTTGACCGAGGCCCACGCCGCGGAGCAGCCCGCCGAGGCCCGGTCGGCCGACCGGATGCGGGGCATCATCGAGGACCCGTCCGGAGTGGGCTTCACCATGCGCTTCGTGGACCGGGTGGCCCGGCACCGCGACGACGCCCTGGCCGCCGAGCAACTGGCCTCCCTGGTCGACGATGGTGAGTTGCCGTCGTTTCTGGGGCGGATCGACCGCCTGCTGTTGCGGATCGGTGCCCGCCTGGCGCCGGCGCTACCTCGTCTCGTGATGCCGCTGGCTCGTCGTCGCCTGCGCCAGCTGGTCGGCCACATGGTGGTTGATGCGGCGCCGGGTCTGGTCCACGAGCACCTGGCCGAGCGTCGGGCCGAGGGCTACGACATGAACGTCAACCTGCTGGGCGAGGCCGTGCTGGGCGAGGACGAGGCGGCCCGACGATTCGAGCGCACCCTGGCCCTCATCGACGATCCCGAGGTGGACTACGTCTCGGTCAAGGTCTCGGCCATCGCCAGCCAGCTCAACATGTGGGCCTTCGAGGACACCCTGGCCCGTATCGCCGAGCGCCTCCGGGTCCTGTACCAGCGCGCCGTGGTGGCTCCCACGTCGTCGGGCCGACCGACCTTTGTGAACCTCGACATGGAGGAGCACCGCGACCTCGAGCTGACCATCCGGGCGTTCACCGACCTGCTCGACGAGCCCGACCTACGACACCTCGACGCAGGAATCGTCCTGCAGGCCTACCTCCCCGACGCCTTCAGGGCGTTGCAGCGCATCACCTCATGGTCCTTGGCCCGTCACGATGCCGGAGGGGGCGAGGTGAAGGTCCGGCTGGTGAAGGGGGCCAACCTGGGCATGGAACGCGTCGACGCCGCCGTGCACGGCTGGGTCCAGACGCCGTACGACAGCAAGGCCGAGGTCGACGCCAACTACAAGCGCTGCGTCGACTGGGCGCTGCGGCCTGTCCACAGTCGGGCGGTGCGCATCGGTCTGGCCAGTCACAACCTGTTTGACGTGGCGTGGGCCCACCTGCTGGCCGAGACCCGCGGGGTGGCCGACCGGGTCGAGTTCGAGATGCTTCAGGGCATGGCGACGGCCCAGGCTCGGACGGTGCGAGACGAGGCCGGTGGCCTTCTGCTGTACACGCCGATCGTGGGGCGTGACGACTTTGACGTGGCGGTGGCCTACCTGTTCCGTCGTCTGGAGGAGAACGCTTCGGACGAGAACTTCCTGCGTCACCTGTTCACGCTGCGCCCCGGCACCCCGGAGTTCACCGAACAGGCCGACTGCTTCCGTCGGGCGGTGGCCGACCGGTGGGACGTCGGCGACCTGCCCCGCCGGGAGGTGCAGTGCCGTGGGATGCAGGCTCGAGAGGGCCGGTCCCCCGGCGAGGGTTCCTTCGGGAACCAGCCCGACATCGATCCGACGTTGCTTTCGGTGCGGTCCCGTATCGACGTGGTGGCAGGTCGGTCCTTCGAATCGGCGTCGACGCCGATGACCACGACGGTGGAGGGCCCTGACGGCATCGACGCCGTGGTGGTCGCCGCCCGGGCGGCCCAGTCCGGGTGGGAGGCCCTCGGTGGTGTCGGGCGGCGGGAGGTGCTGCGCCGCGTGGCCGACGAGCTGCTGGCCCGCCACGACGACCTGCTGGTGGCCATGGCACATGAGGCATCCAAGACCCTGGCCGAGTCGGCGTCGGAGATCGCCGAGGCGGTCGACTTCGCCCGCTGGTACGCCGAGCTGGCACCTGAACTGGAGCGGATCGACGGGGCGGGGTTCACCCCGCTGGGCGTGGTCGCCGTCATCCCGCCGTGGAATTTCCCGGTGGCCATTCCGGCCGGCGGCACGCTCGCCGCGCTGGCCGCCGGCAACGCCGTGGTGTTCAAGCCCGCGCCCGAGACGCCCCGCTGTGCTGAGATCGTTGCCGAGGCCTGCTGGACGGCCGGCGTGCCGACCGATGTGCTGCGGTTCGTCCGGACCCCGGACGACGAGGTGGGTCGTCACCTCGTGACCACCACCGACGGGGTGATCCTGACCGGTGGACACGAGACGGCCGACCTGTTCCGCTGCTGGGATCCCAATCTGGTGCTGTTCGCCGAGACCAGCGGCAAGAACGCCCTCGTGGTCACCCCGCAGGCCGACCTGGACCTGGCGGCCGCCGACCTGGTGGCTTCGGCGTTCGGCCATCAGGGCCAGAAGTGCTCGGCGGCCAGTCTGGGGATCCTGGTCGGGCCGGTGGCCACCGATGAACGGTTCCTGCGACAGGTGGTCGATGCGGCACGCTCGTTGCGGCCCGGACCGGCTTACGACCCGGCCACCGTGCTGGCCCCCCTGGTCGGTCCGCCGACCGGCAAACTGCTGGACGCCCTGACGACGCTGGCTCCCGGCGAGGAGTGGCTGTTGGAGCCTCGCTGCCTAGATCCGACTCCCGGCGGTGTGGCCGATGAGGGCGCCGATGGTGGGGCGGGTCGGCACTGGACGCCGGGCATCAAGGTCGGGGTGCGCCCGGGCTCGGCGTTCCACCGGACCGAGGTGTTCGGACCGGTGCTGGGCCTGATGGCCGTGGCCGACCTGGATGAGGCCCTCGCCGTGCAGAACGCGGTGGACTACGGGCTCACCGGCGGCATCCACTCGTTGGACCCCGATGAGATTGATCGCTGGCTGGACGCCGTCGAGGTGGGCAACGCGTACGTCAACCGGGGGATTACCGGGGCCATCGTGCAGCGCCAACCGTTCGGCGGGTGGAAGCGGTCGTCGGTGGGCAACGGCGCCAAGGCCGGTGGCCCCGACTACCTGTTGCAGTTGGGCACGTGGGCGCCGAGCCGTGACCTGGCCGCGGTGGACACCGACGACGTGGCCGCCTCCGATGCCGAGTGGTGGGACGGCCACTACGGCGTCGACCGTGATCCGGCGGGCCTGTTCTGCGAGGCGAACGTGCATCGCTACCGGCCCCATCCCGACCTGATCGTCCGGATCGGTCCGGGAGCGACTACGGCCGAGGTGGCCCGGGTGTTGGCCGCCGCGGCCCGTTGCGGGGTGGAGCCCCGGGTGAGTCGGGCGGCCGAGGAGGACGACGCCACGTTCGCCGGAACGTTGTCGGCCCACCGGTTCGGACGGATCCGGGCCGTGGGTTTCCTGTCCGAGACGGTGCGTCGGGCCGCGGTGACCGCCGAGGTCGACGTGGTCGACGAGGGGGTCACGGCCAGCGGCCGTCTGGAGCTGCGACACCACCTCCGGGAGCAGTCGGTGAGTCGCACCCTGCACCGGTTCGGCAACCTGGTGGCCTCCAGTCGATCGACCGAAACAGCAGACAACCGAATGATTAACAACGGAATTCGTTGTCATGATCGGTTATGACAACCGGATCCCTTGCAATCAGCGGTGCCACGGTCCAGACTGACGCCATGCGCCGACCTCCCCTGCGGATCCTCGACCTCACCGGAAGCCACGAGGCCATGGGCCACGCCCACGGACGGGCCCACGCGGACGAGATCCGGACCTACACCGACGAGCGGGTCCGCCTGGCCGGGTCGGAGTTCTGGGCGGGCGGCGAGATCGACCGGGCCGACGTGCTCGACATCGCCCGCTCCTGCCTGCCGGCCCACGAGGCGCACTCGGCCGACCTGTACGCAGAGTTGTGCGGCCTGGCCGACGGTGCCGCGATCACCCCCGAGGAAGCCGTGGTGGTCGGTGGCTTCACCGACTTCGTGGACACCGTGCGGTCCGTTGTAGGCGGCGACCACCCCCTCGACGTCCAGGAGGACGACTGCACGGCGTTCATCGTCCCCGACGCCCGCTGTGACGGTCCGGGCTTCTACGGGCAGACGTGGGACATGCACGACACGGCAACCCCGTACGTGGTGCTCCTGCGCCTCCGTCCCGACGACGGCCCGGCCGCCCTGGTGTTCACCACCACCGGCTGCCTGGGCCAGCTGGGCATGAACGAGGCCGGCGTGTGCGTGGGCATCAACAACCTGGTGGCCATCGACGGCTGCCCGGGCGTCATGTGGACGTCGGTGGTGCGCGACGCCCTGACGCGGGACACGGCGGCCGCCGCCCGCGACGCCATCCTCGACTCGGACCTCGCCGGCGCCCACAGCTTCCTGACCTTTGATGCCATCGGCGACGGCCACATGATCGAGGCGTTCCCCACGGCCCGGCCCACCGAGACCTTGGCCGACGAGGCCCAGGTCCACACCAACCACGCCATCTGGGACGAGGCGATGATCCGGCAGGCACCGAAGCACCCGGACCTGCACGAGAACTCCGTCCGACGGCGCGACCGTGCCGTCGAACTGCTGGATCGGGACGGCATCGACGCCGAGCACCTGATGGCGGTGACCCGCGACCCCGGAGCGATCTGTCAGGTCCCGCGCCACCCGTTCCACATCGAGTCCAGCGGGGCGGCCATCATGCGCCCGGCCACCCTCGACTTCTGGGCCGTGTGGGGCCAGCCCAGCCAGAACGAGTACGTCCACGTGCCCTTCGCGACATGAACGACGCCGCCTGAGACGGACCACCCGACCAGAGGACCTTCCATGCCGGAGATCACCTACGCATCCATCGAGGCCCGCTGGGCGACTGAGCTGGCGGCCATCGAACGGGCCGCCTTCCCGACGGCCGGCATCGAGGACCTTCTCGAGGTCGACGACGTCCTCGCGCTGTGCGAGAAGTTCGCCGAGGGTGGGTTCGTGGCCCTAGACGGCGACACCCCGGTGGGGATGGGCGTCGGGATCCTGATCGACTTCGACTTCGACGATCCGCACCACTCACTTGACGACCTGACCGGCGCCAACTCGTGCGGCAACCACTCAGACGACTCGGACTGGTACTACGGCGTGACCATCGCCGTCGATCCGGGGTACCGGCGCCTGGGCATCGGCCAGCAGCTGTACGTCCTGCGAAAGGATGTCGTCCGGCGCCTCGGCAAGAAGGGCATCGTGGCCGGTGGGGTCATTCCCGGCTACAAGGACCACATCGACGACATGTCAGCCGACGAGTACGTGGGGAGGGTGCGGGCCGGCGAGCTCTACGACCCGACGCTCAGCTTCCAGATCGAGAACGGGTTCGAGGCCATCTGCGCCATCCCCGACTACATGGACGACCCGTCGGTGGGGAACAACGCGGCCCTCATCGTCTGGCACAACCCGGACCTGGCCGACCCGACCTGACAGATAGGGCCTCGTCGGCGCCTAGGGTCGGAGGCGACGACGATCGACCGGAGGTCGACATGAGTCGGGTTGACGGCCTGCTCATCGACATCGACGGCGTGCTGTCCGTTTCGTGGGTGGCGATCGACGGTGCGCCCGACGCGCTGGCCGCGCTGCGCGACCTCGGGGTCCCCCTGCGTTTCGCCACCAACACCACCACCCGGACCCGACGCGAGGTGGCCGAACTCCTGTGCGCTGCGGGGATGCCCGTCGATCCGGCAGAGATCCTGACTGCGCCGGTGGCCACCGCCGCCCACCTGCGTCGACACCACCCGGGGGCACGGTGCTTTCTACTCAACTCGGGCGACCTCGCCGAGGACATGGAGGGCATCGATCTGGTCGATCACCGGGACGTGGAACCATCGGACCCGGTGGATGTGGTGGTGGTGGGTGGCGCCGGACTGAACTTCACCCACGTCGAGTTGAACCGCGCCTTCGGCCACCTCCTGGACGGAGCGACTTTCGTGGCCATGCATCGAAACCTCTACTGGCGGACTGCCTCGGGCATGGAACTGGACACCGGGGCGTACGTGGCCGCCCTGGAGGAGTCGTCGGGCATCGTGCCGGTGGTCCTGGGAAAGCCGTCACCGGACTTCTTCGCCAGCGGCCTGGCCGAACTAGGGCTAGACGCCGACCGGGTGGCCATGGTGGGCGACGACGTCGACAACGACGTGTTGGCCGCCCAGCGATGTGGTCTGGTCGGCGTGCTGGTGCGGACGGGGAAGTTTCGGCCGGAGGCCCTGGCAGGGGCATCGGGACGTCCTGACCACCCGTTCCCTGACCACATTGTCGACTCGTTCGCCGACGTGCCGGCCCTCGTCGCCTGACCGACCGGTCGGCCCGGTGATCAGTCGTCGGACAGGGAGGCGGGGATGGACAGGCGGATCATCCGACCGCCGTCGACGGTGAGCACCTGGCCGGTCACGAAGCCGGCGTCCGGGGTGGCCAGCCACAGTACGGTGGCCGCCACGTCGGCCGGGTCGCCGATGCGGCCCACCGGATGCAGCGAGGCAAGGTCAGCCACCGCCTGCTCCCGGTTCGGGTGCTTGTCGACGTAGCCCCGATTCAACTCGGTGTCGATCCAGCCGGGGGCCACGGCGTTACACCGGATGCCCGACGGTCCGAGGTCGACGGCCAGGGCCCGGGTGAGGCCGTGTACACCGGCCTTGGACGCCGCATAGGCGGCGTGCAGGGCGTTGACCCCCAGGCCCTCGATGGAGCCGATGTTCACGATGGCCGTATCGTCGCGGCCCTCCATGAGGGGCACCAGGTGCTTGGCCATAAGGAACGGCCCCCGCAGGTTGACCGCCATGGTGAGGTCCCAGTCGGCCACCGTCTCATCGGCGATCGATCGGGCGTCCATGATCCCGGCGTTGTTGACCAGCACGTCGACCCCGCCGTGCCCGGCTGCCACCGACTGGGCGAGCTCCAGGATCGAGATCTCGTCGGTGACGTCCAATGGCACCCATTCGCGGTGGCCGGCCACGTCGCTCTCGAGGAACAGGTCGCCGGGGTCGGTCAGGTCGCCGATGATCACCGTGGCGCCCTCGGCCGCGAACCGGTCGACGATGGCCCGCCCGATGCCCCGGGCGCCACCGGTGACGACGACGATGCGGCCCATCGCCCGGCCCGTCGCCTGAGGGCCTGTGCCTTCCCGGTCGTCACTCATGCTGCGGTGTAACCGCCGTCGACGCTGATGTTGGCGCCATTGACGTGTCGGGACCGGTCGTCGGCCAGGAACGAGACCATGTGGGCGATCTCGTCGCCACCGGGGATCCGGCCCTCGGGAATTCCACCGATGTTCATGGATCGCACCTCGTCGATGCTGTCGTCGCGCTCCGAGTACAGCATGTTGGTGTCCACGGCGCCCGGGCACACGGCGTTGATGCGGATGCCCTCGTGCGCGTGGTCCAGTGCCATGGCCCGGGTGAGGTTGGTGACTGCCCCCTTCGACGCGCAGTAGGCGGCCAGGCCGGGCCCGCCGACCAGCCCGTTGGTGGAGCTGATGTTGACGATCGCCCCGCCCCCGGCGGTCCGCAGCGCCCCGAGGGCGGCCCGGCTGGTGCGAAACAGGCCATCCACGTTGGTGGACATGACCCGGTGCCATTCCTCGTCGGTGGTGCCCTCGGCGTCGGCTCGGGTGATGACCCCGGCCGCGTTGACCAGCACATCGAGCCTGCCGTGGGCGGCAAGGGCGGCGGCGACGGCCCCATCGCCGTAGCCCGGTTCGGCCACGTCGCCCAGAGCGGTCGACGCGGTGCCTCCGGCCGCTTCGATCTCGGCCACCACCGCGGCGGCCCGGGTTCCATCACGGCCGCCCACCACCACGGTGAAGCCGTCGGCGGCCAGCCGCAGGGCACAGGCCCGGCCGATGCCCGACGTCGCTCCGGTCACCAGGGCTACCCGGTGGCCGATGGATGGGTCCGTGGATGGACCAGGTGAATGATCGGTCATGGGGTTTCTCCGTGTTCGGGGGCGCGGCTCACATCTCGCGGCCGGACTGCATTCGCAACCGCCGGGCGTACAGGTTGACGCCCCATCCGAGGACCGGGTCGGGCACGTTGCGGTTGGGCCGGCCCCGGCCGAGCATGGCGTCGAGCAGGCCAGAGCCCTCGCCGCACATCATCTCGGCGATCAACTTTCCGCAGATGGTGCCCCGGCTCAGCCCGGTGCCGTTGTGGACGCCGGCGGCCGAGATGCCGTCGGTCAGCGTCCCGAAGACCGGTTCGCCGTTGCGGGCCATGCTCAGCGCCCCACCCCACGTGTACTCGAAGGGCACGTCGGTGAGGCCGGGGAACCGGGCCTCGAAGGCCTTCCGGTGGGACCGGCCGGCCCTCTGGCGGCGGCGACCTCCGGCCAGGGAGTGGCGGCTGTACGAGTAGACGTTGCGCACCAGGATGCGTCCGTCGGCCAGGCGGCGCACCGTGGTGCCCGATGGGGCGGCCGGGATCACCCCCCATGTGCGGAGACCGCCGATCGATGCCGACTCCTCGTCGGTCAACGGTCGGGTCATCGACCCCCAGGTGACGACCGGGATGAGGTGGTGGCGGTAGAACCCGAATCCGGTCAGAAAACCGTTGTTGGCCAGCAGCAGTTCCGGGGTTCGCACGCTGCCCCCATCCGTCCACAGTTCGTGGGGTGGTCCGGCGTCCAGCCAGGTCACAGGCGTCTCCTCGTGGACAGCCACGTTGGGCGGCAGATTGGCGGCCAGGCCCCGACACAGGGCGGCTGGTTGCATCAGCGCGGTTCCCGGCGTGTGGAGGCCACGCCGGTAGTGGTCGATGCCCAGTCGGCCGGCCATGGCGTCGCCGTCCAGCAACTCGTAGGGCTCGTCGATGCGGTCCAGCGTGGAGGCGAAGTGCTCCAGGTCGGCCACGCCGCGGTCGGTGCAGGCGGCGTGGGTCTTGCCGGCCCACGTCCAGTCGCAGTCGATGCCGTGGGCGGTCACCGCCTCCTCCAGGTACGAGAGGCCGGCCCGGTTCAGGGTGATCTGCTGTTTCTCGAACTCGATGTTGTCGGCGAAGCCCTCGGACCGGATGTTGTGGGCGTGGTCGATGCCGAACCCCGATGACCGTCCGGCTGCACCGTTGCCGATCCGACCGGCCTCCAGCAGGAGGATGTGGGCGTCGGGCCGCAGTTCGCCCAGTCGTCGGGCCGCGGCCAGGCCGGTGAACCCGGCGCCCACCACGACCACGTCGGCCTTGGTCGGGCCGATCAGAGGCGCGGCTGGTGGGACCTCTACGAGGGTCTCGAACCACCCGTTGTCGCGACGACCGTGGGACAGGAGCGTGACGGCGCCCATCGGGTCAGGTCAGCTCCGCTCGAAGAGGGGTCACGGCCGGTCCGGTGACCGGCTCACGACAGATCCATCCAGATGGTCTTGAGCTCGGTGTACTGCTCGTGGGCGGCGATCGACTTGTCCCGTCCGCCGAAGCCCGACTGCTTGAAGCCACCGAACGGGGTGGTGATGTCGCCTTCGCCGTAGCAGTTGACGGCCACCGTGCCGGCCCGCAGTGCCCGGGCCGCCAGGTGGGCGGTTCGCAGGTCGGTGGTGTGGATGGAGGCGGCCAGGCCGTAGTCGGTGTCGTTGGCCAGGTCGATGGCCTCCTCGGGGGTGTCGAAGGTGGTCACGGCCAGCACCGGTCCGAAGACCTCCTCGCGGGCCAGCCGGCTGTCGGGGTGGACGTCGGTGAACACCGTGGGCTCCACGAACCAGCCGCCGCTGTCCTGTCTGACCCGGTTGCCGCCCACGGCACACGTCGAGCCGGCCTCGTGGGCGTCGGAGATGTGGCCCAGCACCTTGTCCAGGTGGGTCTCCTCGATCATGGCGCCCACGGTCGTCTCGGCCACTAGGGGATCGCCGACCACCCAGTCGCGGCTGCGTTCGGCGATGCGATCCAGGAGCTCGTCGGCGACGGAGCGTTGGACGAGGAGTCGGGAGTTGGCGCTGCAGTTCTGACCGCCGTTCCAGAAGATGCCCTCGCAGATGCTGGCTGCCGCAGCGTCGAGGTCGTCGGCGTCGGCCATGACGATGACCGGGCTCTTGCCACCGCACTCCAGCAGGACCTCCTTGAGGTTGGAGTCGGCCGAGTAGCGCAGGAAGTGGCGGCCCACCTCGGTCGACCCGGTGAAGGCCACGCAGTCCACATCGGGGTGCAGCCCGATGGCCGCGCCAGTCGTCTCGCCGAACCCGGGGACCACGTTGAACACGCCGTCGGGGATGCCGGCCTCGACGGCCAGCTCGGCGATGCGGATGGTCGACATCGAGGTCTGCTCGGCGGGCTTGACGACGCACGTGTTGCCGGCGGCCAGGATCGGGCCGATCTTCCAGCCGGCCATCATCAACGGGTAGTTCCACGGCAGGACGGCACCCACCACGCCGATGGGCTCACGCACCACCATGCCGACCCTCCCGGGGCCCGATGGCGAGAGCTGGTCGTAAAGTTTGTCGGCGGCCTCGGCGTGCCAACGCAGGGTGGCCACCAGATCGGGCACATCGACACCTGAGCAGTCGCTGATCGGCTTCCCGGCCTCCAGGGTCTCGATGATGGCCAACTCGTCGGTGTGGGCCTCGACGAGCGAGGCGAACCGGAGGATGAGGCGCTTGCGGTCGGCCGGCGCCAGACGGCGCCACGGCCCATCCTCGAAGGCGCTGCGAGCTGTCGCCACCGCCCGGTCGACGTCTTCGGCGTCGCATTCCGACACCTGGGCCAGTTCTGCACCGGTGGCCGGGTTGAGGGTGGCGAAGGTCTTCCCTGAGGCCGACACCACGCTGCGGCCACCGATGACGGCCCGGGTGGGTGGGTCGATCGACGCGGCCAGTCCGGTCGGGTCGGCGAGGTCGAGTGCCATCAGGTGCTGCTCCCGTTTTCGTGGGTGGTGGTTCGTGTCCGGCCCACTCCGGCGCGATTGGTCATCTGGACGAGCCAGTCCCGCTCGTCCTCCCATTCGCGGAAGACCAGCCGGTCCCGATCGACCCCGTTGACGGGCAGGGTCGAGAGTGCGGCCTGCAGGGCGACACGGCCCTGACTGGTCATGGGCATCACCGGCCGTCGGCACGGGCCGATGGTCCGGCCCACCATGTTGGCGGCCGTCTTGACCGCCGAGTTGTACTCGGCCTCGTGCGGGTTGTCCCAGAAGTAGAGGTTGGCGGGGAGCATCCGGCGCCACAGTTCCATGGCCTCGGCGTGGCGACCGGCGGTGATGTGGTCGTAGAGGGCCACGCACTCGTGCGGCATGACGTTGGCCGCCCCCCAGATCCACCCGGCGCTGCCCGCCATGAGGGCGAACGGGGCCAGCGGGTCCGCCCCGGCCAGCACGTGGCCGCCGATGCCGAGCAACTGCTGGAGTCGGATCAGGTCGCCGGTGGAGTCCTTGATGTAGTCGATGTTCTCCATGGCGATGAGCCTGCGGTACAGGTCCGGCGTGATGTCGAAGCCCGACTGGGCCGGGATGTTGTACAGCACGATCGGGGCGTCGATGGCCCGGGCCAGTTTCTCGTAGTGGTACAGGACGCCGCGCTCGAACGGCCCCTCGAAGTAGGGCGGCAGGACCATCACGGCGCTGGCCCCGAGATCGATGGCGGCCCGGGAGTTGGCGATGGCGTCGACGGTGGTGATGGCCGAGGTCTGGCAGATGACCGGGATGCGACCCGCCACCTGGTCGATCCCGATGCGGAAGATGCGTTCCTTCTCGTCGGCCGATAGGAAGGCGAACTCTCCGGTGCCGGCGGCCAGCACCAGGCCGTGGACCCCGGCCTCGACGAGGCTGTCCACGTGGTCGCGCAGGCGACCCTCGTCGATCGATTCGCCACTGTCGTCGAACGGGGAACTCATGGCGGCGCACACGCCGTGGAGCAGGGGGCGGTCGGGGGAGGTGGTCATGGTGTGGTCCTCTTCAGGAAACCAGATCGGGGAGTTCGGCGTCGCGGCGGGCCACGAACTCGTCGAGCTCGGCGCAGACGTTGTCGGGCAGGCTGGGCTCCTCGTACTCGTCGAGAAGTTGGCGGCACCTGTCAGCGGCCCGGTCCTCGGCGCTGAGGGCGCCATCGGCCAGCCACTGTTCGTAGTTGTCGCTGTTCATCATCTCGGGCATCGAGAAGGCGGTCTGGAAGTTGGCCAGCGTGTGCGCGGTACCAAGGTGGTGGCCCCCCGGGGGGACCTCGCGCATGGTGTCCAGCACCTCGTCGAGGTCATCGAACGACACGCCGCCCCCGAGTCGACACATGAGCTCCAACTGTTCGCTGTCCAGCACCCACTTGGCGTAGCTCTGGCACATGGCGCTCTCCAGGTAGCCGGTGGTGGACAGGACGAAGTTGGTGCCGGCCATGAGCACGCCGTACATGTTGCGGGCCGCCTCGTAGCCGGCCTGGGCGTCGACCAGCTTGGAGCTGGTGCACGAGCCGCTGCAGCGCGATGGCAGCCGGTAGTGACGGGCCATCTGGGCGGTCAGCAGGTTCATGTGGCAGATCTCGGGTGTGCCGGCCTGCGGGGCGCCGGTCTTCATCGAGACGGTGGACAGCCACTGGCCGTAGAGGGCGGGGGCGCCGGTCCGCACCAGTTGCGAAAAGGCCACGCCGGTCAGGGCCTCGATGTTGACCTGGATGACCGCGCCGACCGTGGACGCCGGAGTGGACGCCCCTCCGAGCACGAATGGGCTGAACAGGGTGGCCTGGTTGGCCGCCGCGAACACCCGGACACTGTCCAGCATGGTCTTGTCCCACACCAGCGGGGTGTTGCCGTTGGCCAGGCAGGTCATGACCGTGGTGTCGCGAACGAACTCCTGGCCGAAGACGATGCCGGCCATGTGGAGGCTGTCGGTGGCCCGCTCCATCGACGTCACCGCGCCCATGAACGGCTTGGACGAGTACTTCAGCAGGCTCTGGGTCATGTACAGGTGCCGCTTTGGAACCGGCACGTCCATAGGTTCGCAGACCACGCCGCCCGACATGTGCAGGGCAGGCGAGAGGTGGTTGAGCTTCGTGAAGTTCCGGAAGTCCTCGATGGTGCCCGGGCGGCGGACCCCGTCCAGGCCGAGCACGTACGGGGCACCGTAGGAAGGGGTGAAGATGGTCTTCCCGTCACCGACGGTGACCGTGTGGGCCGGGTCGCGGGCGACCATGGTGTACGACGAGGGAGCGGTACCGACCAGCTCCATCAGGAGTTGGCGGTCAATGCGGACTCGGACCCCGTCGACCGAGGCACCCGCCGCGGTCCACATGGCGATGGCGTCGGGGCACCGGAACTCCACCCCGACCTCCTCGATCACGTCCATCGAGGCGTCGTGGATTGTCTGGACCTGTTCCTCGGTCAGCAGGTCCACCCACGGAATCTTCCGCTCCAGTTCGGGGAGCCGGGTCTGGGTCCGGGTGCGGCGCTTGGCGGCCCGGGCCTCACGGCCTCGACGGACCCGACCCAGCTCGGGACCGGTTGCCGACCCGGTGGACGGCTCGTTGATCGGGGTCACGGTCACTGCGGGATGCTCCCCACGATCAGGCCCCATTGCAAGGGATGGGCCGAATTTTTTTGATGTTGAACCCGGGGTCCGCTCGAACGTGGGTCTGTTGTCCGGCGGGGGTGGCGCTGCGAGACTCCGGCTCGTGACCGATGAGACCAGCCCGCAGCCTCCTCCCGGAGCGCTCGGACACCTGCGGGTGGCGGACTTCAGCCGGGTGCTGGCCGGACCCATGGCCACCATGGTTCTGGCCGACCTGGGCGCGGATGTGGTCAAGGTCGAACAGCCCGGGGTGGGCGACGAGACCCGTACGTGGGGCCCGCCGTGGTGGGGCGATGGCGACGAGGCGACCAGCACCTACTACCTCGGGCTGAATCGCAACAAGCGCAGCATCGCGCTGGACCTGCGCGATCCCGCTGACCTGGCGGTGGCCCATCGGATCGCCCTTGGTGCCGACGTCGTCGTCGACAACTTCCGGGTCGGCACCATGGCCCGCTTCGGGCTGGACAGGGACTCGCTGGCCGCAGAGCATCCGGGCGTCATCACCTGTTCGGTCACCGGGTTCGGTAGCGAGGGAGAAGGGGCCACGTTGGCCGGCTACGACTTCCTGGTGCAGGCCATGAGCGGCGTGATGGACGTCACCGGCGAGGCCGACGGTCAGCCGACCAAGATCGGCTCGGCCATGGTCGACAATCTGACCGGGCTCTATGCGGCCATCGCCATCCTGGCTGCGGTTGAGCAGCGTCGGGTGAGCGACATCGGCCAGCACGTCGAGGTGTCGCTGATGTCGTCCGCCCTGGCCGGTCTGCTCAACGTGGGCTCGGGGCACGTGGTGGCCGACACCGACCCCGGGCGCCATGGCAATCGCCACCCGTCTATCGTGCCGTACCAGCCGTACCGCACTGCTGACGGGGTATTGGCCGTCGCGGCGGCCAGCCCGGCCCTGTGGGAGAAGCTCTGCGCGGCGCTGGGTCGCGACGACTGGCGGACCGACGAACGGTTCGCCGACAACGGGGCCCGCATGGCCCACGCCGACGACCTCGAGGCAGAGATCGAGTCGGTGCTGGCGGCCGACACGACCGCCGGTTGGCTGGCGGTGCTGCGGGCCGCCGGCATTCCGGCCGGGCCCATCAACACGGTTCGTGAGGCATTCGCGGACGCCGAGGCCCTCGGC
>Ga0315329_10000038_pt1 | contig 50915 bp, 49 predicted proteins | sample M150032315metaG_FD_203459 | JGI IMG/M metagenome (GOLD analysis project Ga0315329, IMG submission 203459) | Ammonia-oxidizing marine archaeal communities from Monterey Bay, California, United States - M1 500m 32315 | ecosystem: Environmental > Aquatic > Marine > Coastal | place: USA: California...
TAGCCCGGTTGCCGTGGGTTGGATGACGGCGGGTCCGGCGAGCGGAGGCAGTGGGAGGTGCAACATCCGCCGGGCGTAGCGAGGGAGCAGGCCGACGGCTGCGCCGAAGAGCACGGCGTAGGGGATGCGAGTGGGCAAAGGCGTTGGGGGAGCGGCCAGCCAGCGAATCGTCGAGTGTGCCTGCTCGCTGGCCTTGAGTTCAGGACGGAAGTGTTCGAGCGTCCAGGCGAGGTCGACCGTGGTTCGAGGCGGGTCGATGACCCCGAGTCGTGTGGCGATCTCGCCCATATCCGCAATGTACTGATCGGGGGTTCCGGGGGGAAGCGGTGACGACCCATAGTGGATTCGGGCTCGGAGGAAGCTATCGACCTCGGTGGCGTGCACCCAGGCAAGCAGGTGAGGATCGTTGGCCGCGTATGGGCGTCCATCAGGGGCATGGCCGGTGATGTGGTCGTGTACGCGTCGGACCGTGGCGATCGCAGCCTCCGCCTCATCGAGCGTGCCGAATGTCGTCTTCTCGACGAACTGGCCGGTGCGCTGGAGACGGCCGAGAGGATCGTTGCGAAAGTCACTGTGGTCGGCCACGCCCGCCATCACGAGGGGGTGCAAGGTTTGGATCAGCAGGGCACGAAGCCCGCCCACCAGCATGGCCACGTCGGACTGTACGAGCCATGGCGCACTACCCGGTTCAAAGAGACGAGGGGCATCTGGATCGAAGATGAACTCAGCGCGTTCACTGGTCCCAGCCACGATCTCTCGTAGCCCGACCGCGATGCGCTGTCGGGTCTGTTCAACGATGTCCATATCGGTATTGTCGCTCAGGTTTGATGGGTAGTGCCGCTCAGGTTTGTGGAAAGAACCGAAAAAACCCATGACATCATCCTCTCTCTGACTGGCGCGTCGGGTTGAAGATCTGCTGAGCTTCAAGGACTATGGACATTCGCGAAGCCCTGTACACCACCCGCGCCATGCGCCGGGTCACTGACGAGTCGATCCCGGAGGATGTGCAGCAGCGCATTCTCGATGCGGCGATTCGGGCGCCAAGCGGCGGCAACGGTCAGGGCTGGCGATTCATGCTCGTCGACGATGCGGCCAAGCGGCAGCGCATCGGCGAGATCTACCGAGACTGCATCGAGATCCTCTGGGAGACGATCTACAAGGACCGGCTCGCAGCGGCACAGGGCAACGACGATCCTGAGTCGAAGCAGTTCCTGCGAATATTTGAATCGGTGAGCTGGGCTCAGGACAACTTCGGGACGTACCCCTTGATGTTCTTCGCCTTCGATCAGTTCGATGCCAGTGGCGGCTCGATCTTTCCTGCCGTGTGGAGCGGGATGCTTGCCGCTCGTGCGGATGGTGTCGGCTCGTCGCTCACGACGGTGCTCGGGTTCAAGGGCGAAGAAACGCTTGAGGTACTGGGCGTGCCCGACGATGCCGGCTTCCGCATGGCGTGTTGTGTGCCGATGGGCTACCCCACGGGCAAGTGGGGCGTAGCCAAGCGAAACCCCGTTCACGAGGTGTCCTACCGCAATACGTGGGGTGAGCCGATTGGTTTCGAAATCAATGAGCCGCTCTGGCCCTAGCGGCGGCTAAGTAACGCGGCATACAGCCCTCGGGCTACTTCCAGACCCAGCGTGTTGCCGCGGAGGAGAACTGCTCTGGCGTTTCGATCATACCGAAAGCCCGGTGGGGGGTAACTTCCCACATGTTGCTCTCGCGCATGAACGCCATGGTTCCTTCACGGTCCTGCCCGGTTTCCTCAAAGTACTTGTCGGCCCATGCCGCCACCAGCGGCTCGGCCTCATCGCCGGCGACCGCAATTGCCTGTCCTTCGACCGATACACATTCGACGGAGTTTTCGGTGGTGACCACGACTCGGTCGTTGGCCTGCATGTTGCGGACCTTGCGCGCCGACGCGGCGAAGCCCGCCCCCCAGCGCTGACGATCCGGCATCCACACGCCCCAGACGGGCATCGCGTGGGGCCGGCCGGCGGCGTTGGCCGTCACAAACCAGAAGTTTCGCGTGCCCACGAGGCGCTCCTCGGCCCATGACCATGGAAGTAATCCTTCGGGGTTGTCGGTGACGCCGTAGTCGGCCATGTCAGGGCGTTCGGCGCGTGGCGTTGTCATCGGGCAAATGTATGTCGCATCTGCGTGGTCTGCGGCGGCAGACTGTTCGTCCATGGCTGCACACCATCGCCGGATCGCACTTGGGGTCGACACCGGCGGCACGTACACCGACGCGGTGGTCTACGACGAAGATGCACGCGCCGTTCTCGCCAAGGCCAAGTCGCCGACGACGCACGACAACCTGTCGATCGGTATACGCGGAGCCATCGATGCGGCGATTAGCTCGGCAGGCGTGGAGCCTGCGGCGATCAGAATGGTTGCACTCTCAACCACGCTCGCTACCAACGCACTCGTCGAAGGAACTGGTCGGCCGGCGTGTCTTGTGACCATCGGATTCGAAGCAGACGCGCTCGATCGCGCGGGCCTGCGCGAGGCAATCGGTTCCGATGCTGTCATCGTCGTGGATGGCGGCCACACGTCGCACGGTGAGCGGGTAGCACCCCTGGACCTTGATGCCCTGGCCAACGAGATCGACGCCGTCGTCGATCAGGTCGACGCATTCGCGGTGACAGCCCAGTTCGCCACCCGCAACGCTGAGCATGAACTCGCCGCCCGCGACCTGATTCGTGAGCGCACCGGCAAGCCGGTCACGTGTAGCCATCACCTGTCTGCACGGCTCAACGGCCCGAAACGAGGTGTCACGGCGCTACTCAACTCGCGACTGATCGCCCTGATCGACGAACTCGTCGCTACGACCGGTTCGATTCTCCAAGAGCGGGGCATCGATGCGCCGATGATGATCGTTCGCGGCAACGGCTCGCTTGTGTCGACGGATTTTGTGCGCGACCGACCGGTCGAGACGATCCTTTCGGGCCCGGCGGCAAGCCTTGTCGGCGCCGCCTACCTCGCCGATGCCAATGACGCCGTGATCTCCGACATCGGTGGGACCACTACCGACATCGCAGTTGTGCGTGACGGCCTTCCGGAGTTCAGCGCGGATGGCGCAAGCGTTGGTGGTCATCGCACCATGGTCGAGGCGGTGATGATGCATACGCACGGCTTGGGCGGCGACAGCGAGGTAGCGCTCATCGATCGTGCGGTGGGGCCCGAGCTCCAGGTCGGGCCGCGACGTGTCGTGCCGCTGAGCCTGCTCGCTGACCGGGTTGGAGATGTCGTGCACTCGATTCTGCGACGGCAGCTCGACAGTGACGTTCCGGGGGCCTGGGATGGCGTTTTTGTTGAGCCAACGGCACGCATTCACAACGCCACGCTTGATCGCTTCGAACAAGAGGTTGTCGATGCGTTGGGTGACGAAGTTCAGCCTGCGAGCGGGGTCGTCCGGTCGAGCTTGCAGGAGCGTGCTGTGCGTCGGCTCGTCGGCCGAGGGGTGCTGCGGATGTCTGCATTCACGCCCACTGACGCGAGTCACGTCCTCGGACGTCAAGCCACCAACGACGCCGAGGCAGCCCAGCTTGGGGCCGAACTGTTTGCCCGTCGCCGCGACCGTTACGGCCGGGCCATCGCAGAAAGCTCTGAAGCTGCGACAGCGGGCGAGACCATCAGCATGGTGGTCATTGACACACTCGTTCGCCGTTCGGCGGAGGCGTTGCTCAACGCGGCCCTCGTGCGCGACGGCCTCCCAGCGGAAGCGTCGACCTCGGCGATCGTCGCAGCTGCCATCGACGGCACGACGCGAAGCGCCCGCCTGATGGCCGGACTCGGCGTTCCCCTCATCGGGCTCGGCGCCCCCGCCAGCACCTACTACCCGGCTATCGGTGAGTTGCTTGGATGCAGTGTTGAAGTCCCCGAGCATGCTGGCGTCGCGAACGCGATCGGTGCAGTCGTCGGCAAGGTCCGTGTCCGGGCCGAGATCATGGTCACGTGTCCTCGGCGAGGCGTCTACCGGATCCACTCCGGCACCGACCCCGAAACCGCCTGGGAACGCCCCCATGCCCAAGAGCGCGCCGAGACATTGGCCACCGAGGCAGCAGCACGGCGTGCAGCCGAAGCAGGCACTATCGACTTTGAGATCGAGGCGACATGGACCGAGAAGGTCATCGATGTCGACGGCCGGCCCATGTTTGTCGAAGGCACAGCCATAGCTGTCGCCAGCGGTCGCCCAAATCTCGACTGAGGAGAAGCACTCGGCTCGATGGCCGACACGTGCATGAAGTACGGCGCCGACCACAAGACCTACTCAGATATCGTCATGATGTGGCTCACAAACATTTCAGTCCAAATGTCGACGAGTTGGTTGCCCTCAACCGGCAGGGCGCCGAAGGATTTGATGCCGGTGAACTCCAAGTCGCGCCAACCCGCCAACTGGCAGTGGTGGGCTGCATGGATTCGCGTATGGACACGTTCAAGATCCTCGGTCTTCAACCTGGCGAGGCGCACATCATTCGCAACGCTGGCGGCGTGATCACCGATGACGTCATTCGATCACTGGTGATGTCGCAGCGGTTTTTGGGGACACGCGAGATCATCCTCGTGCACCACACCGACTGCGGCCTCGAGCGAGTGTCTGAGGACATGTTCAAAGCTGAGATGGAAGCCGAACTTGGCCTCAAGCCGTGGTGGGCGTTGGAGTCATTCTCCGATCCGTACGCCGATACCCGCCAGTCCATCCAGCGTCTATTGGCCACGCCGTTCATCAAGCACAAAGACCACATCACCGGTTTTGTGTACGACGTCACCGACGGATTCCTTCACCCCGTCGACTAACCGTCGAACCCATGCAACGTCGTCCACTAGCACGCGACGAGGGCGCACGAGTCCACGAATCGGCCACAGCCGGTCCCTGGGAGTCGAGTTCAAGGACCGACGGAAATCTGCGCTAGACACAAGTCCTATGAGCATGATTGGGAACCGGGTCATCCGCACGGAAGACCCCGACTTTCTTACTGTCGGCGGTATGTATGTGGCCGATGTCGGGCCGAGCGACGCCCTCCACATCACCTTTGTGCGGTCGTTGATGGCCCATGCAAAGATCCTTGCCATCGACACCGTAGAGGCGATGGACATGCCTGGCGTGGTCGGGGTTTTCACCGCCTCCGACCTCGACCTCGAAGCCAAGCCCCCAGGCCTGCCGATGCTCAACCAGGACATGCTGCGGACCTGGCTCGCCGGCGACCGGGTTCGCTTCGTCGGTGAACCGGTGGCGGCAGTTGTCACCGAGACGCGTGAGCAGGGTGTCGATGCCGCTGAGGTGGTGTTTGTTGACTACGAACCCCTCGACGTCGTCGTCGACATCCGCGAGTCCATCAAGGACGAACTGCTGCTGTTCCCAGATGCCAGTACCAATATTGCGTGGCATGTTCCCGGCCCCGACGAGCAGGACATGTTCGCCGAGTGTGAAGTCACCGTCGACCTGGCTATGCGAAACCCACGCATGTCGGTGGCGCCAATGGAACCCCGCTCCGCTGTCTCGCATTGGGCCGCTGACGAGAACGGGCACGTGCGGCTCACTCAATGGTCCTGCACCCAGTTCCCTCATCGCACCCGGGACGACATGGCCGCGGGCATGGGCGTCGACGCAACTGATGTGCACGTCATCACCCCTGATGTCGGTGGTGGTTTCGGAGGGAAGAACGGCCTCTATCCCGAGGATATGGTCACGGCCGCAGTGGCCCGGGCCGTCGACCGTCCGGTTCGTTGGACGGAGACGCGTTCGGAAAGCATGCTCGGCCTGGCTCATGCCCGGTCGCTGCATTACGAACTGACGATTGGAGGCGACCGTGACGGTCGAGTGAAGGCCTACCGGATCAAGATGATCCAAGACGGTGGCGCCTATCCAAATATCGGCTGCTTGCTTCCAATGTTCACACGCATCATGGCTCTCGGCGTGTACGACATCGAGAAGTTTGACTTTGAATCGACCTCGGTTGTCACGAACACGTCACCTACCGGCGCGTACCGCGGGGCTGGTCGCCCGGAGGCGACCACACCACTTGAACGGATGATGGATGCCTTCGCGATGGAGATCGAGATGGATCCCGCCGCTGTACGTCGCATCAATTTCATTCCGCCGGAGGCCTTTCCGATAACAACCCAAACCGGCGCTGACATGGATAGCGGCGAGTACGCCAAGGCAATGGACGCCGTGATCGAGGCTGCGGACTATGTCGGCCTACGCGCTGAACAGGCCCGCCGTCGGACGGACCCCAGCGCCAAACTTCTTGGTCTTGGATGGTCGACGTATGTCGAAATCACCAACCCGATGAGTGCGCCGGAGTTTGGCAGCATCGAGATCAAGACGGACGGGAGCGCAGTGGTGCTGACCGGTTCTTCATCGCACGGCCAGGGGCATCACACAGCGTTCGCGCAGTTGGCCGCCGATATCACCGGTATCCCGTTCGACAAGATCGTGGTCCGCCACGGCGATACAGACGAAGTGCCCCGAGGTGGCGGCACCGGTGGTTCCCGGTCGCTCCAGGTAGGCGGAACGGCGGTGTATGAGGCGAGCGAGATGGTGGTCGATCAGGCCCGCAAAGCGGCTGCCGATTTACTCGAAGCCAACCCGGTCGACATTGTGCTCAATATCGAGACGGGCGGGTTCGCGGTGACGGGCTCTCCCTCGATCAGTAAAACTTGGTCGGAGGTGGCGAGCCATCTCGAAGCGACGACCGGTGACATTCTGAAGGCCGAGACGGACTTCCAGCCGACCGGCGCGACCTTTCCGTTCGGAGCTCACCTGTCGGTTGTGGAGATCGACCGCGACACCGGTGAGGTCACGGTTTTGCGTCACATTTCTTGTGACGACGCGGGCACCATCATCAATCCGCTCATCTTCGACGGACAGGTCCACGGCGGCGTCGCCTCTGGCATTGCCCACACGCTGATGGAAGAGTTCGTCTACGACGACGATGGCAACCCACTCACCGGCAACTTCATGGATTACGCGTTCATGTCCGCAGCCGAGTTTCCGAGCTTTGAGCGCATCGCCATGGAAACACCGACAGATCGAAATCCCCTCGGGGCCAAGGGCATAGGCGAGGCCGGCACGATTGGTGCCGGCCCTGCGGTTCACAACGCGGTAGTCGACGCCCTGTCGCACCTCGGCATCCGTCATATCGAGATGCCCACCACTCCCCAACGGGTGTGGAATGCCATGTCCGCTGCTGAGGCGAACTAGTACTTCACGCCGACTGCGGTGCAGAGGAACTTCATTAGCGGTGCCCCGACTGCGAATCGTTCAGCCAGGTCCTCGCGAAACGAGATAGTGGTCACGTCGGCGTGTGTGATCGGGCCTGTGGCGATGAAGCTCTTTCGCTTCATGTCCGTGAGTAGTGGGTGCTCGGCTTCGAAACCGCGAGGTGGACGCTTCAACGAGTCCCCACCGAGTTCATACATTGAGGTGAATGCCTTATTTTGCGTCGCCGCGATCCATTCGTCTTGGTTCTCATCGATGTGCGCACGAATCTGGTACGCCACCTTCGGCTCGGGCATCCAGAGTCCAACTCCGATGAAGCAGCTACGAGGCTGGAGGTGCACGTAAAACCCAGGAGCGTGGGCGTCCTTTGCCCGTTCGTGGCGAAAATGCATGCCGGTATTGAGCTTGTACGGCGTCTTGTCCTTGGCGAACCGCGTGTCGCGATGGATCCGAAAGAGCGATCCTCCGACAGTCCGAGAGTCCGCGACGAAGTACCGCGAGAGTCCCTCGAGCGGCTCGACAAAGTCGGTGATGAAGTCAAGCGCGGGTTGACGCACCGACGCCTCGTAGCGGGCCTTGTGCTCGTTGAACCAGGCTCGGTTGTTGTTGTCGGCCAGGTCACGGAGAAAGGCGAATAGGTCGGGGGAGAAGTACCGGCGGCTCACAGTGAGTGACCGTAGTTCGCTACGCTCCTTGCATGCCCTATGACCTCAGACTCGATCAGTTCTCCACGGAGGAAGATGCGGTCGCGCTGGCGACGGCTGCTGGTCAATTCCCGATGGCCTTCGACTTCGACACTGTGCACAACGACTTCCACTGGCACGACTTTGAGGCGATGCTCTATGTGGTCAGCGGTGAGATCACCATCACCGAACGCGATACCGGCGACGCCTGCACCGTCTCCTCAGGTTCGACCATCAGGGCCACAACGCCTCAACTCGTTCACAAAGAAGACACCGAGGGCTATCGGGCTGTGCTCGGATTTCTGCGCGACCCCGCGGAAATCAGGCAGCCGATCGACCGCGATCCAGCCCTGCTCGCATGAACAACACGGCGTTCTGCTCCGGCATTGCTTAGCTGAGGCCGGGAACCCGATGCCAGTGAGGGTTGGCGGCCTCCAGCGCGGCCGCAATCTCGAGCAGGCGCCGATCTTCGCCGACGGGAGCGACGAGTTGCAGACCGGTTGGCAGGCCGTCCTCGGTGAATCCGGATGGGATTGAGATCGCCGGGCACCCGGTTGCGGTGATGACGCAGTTCGACATCATCCAGCCGAGATAGTCGTCCATCTGCTGGCCGGCGATCTCCATGGGATATTCGACCTCGACCGGGAACGGGACAACCTGCGTTGTCGGTAACGCGATCACATCGACCTGCTCGAAGGCTCGAGTCATCGATCGGTGAAGCTGTGAGCGGAGTTCGGCGGCACGCATGACTCGGTCGAGGTCGAGCGAGCGGCCGAACGCGATGTTCTCTTGCACGGTCATCTTGGTCATCGCCACCGCGTCGTCGGAAAGCACATCCCCGATCTTTCGGTAGCCCAGGCCTCGGAAAACCCGGAAGACTTCTTCGGCCTTCGAGAGATCCGGGGCAATCTCGACCATCGAACCGCCGACGTCGACGACTCGTCCCGCGGCGGCCTTGGCCAACTCGAGTGGGTCGTTGTCGTAGGTCAGGATGCCGAGATCTCCCACCCATCCAATGGTCGCAGTTGTCGTCGTTGGTAGGGGCTCGGCATAGACGGATGGATCGTCGCTCAAGCTGAGGAGGTCATCGGCTAACGGGCCGGCGAGAACGGACAGGAGTAAGGCGGTGTCGGCGACGTTGCGGCCCATGGGGCCTTCAACGCCGAACCGCCGGAACCAGGCCGAACTGTCGATGAGGGCGGGGTCGATGGGGACCCGTCCGATTGAGGGCCGTAGCCCCACAACACCGCAGAACGCCGCAGGATTGCGAAGTGAACCGCCGAGGTCAGAACCGTCAGCGATTGGCAGCATCCGTGAGGCAAGCCCGGCGGCGGCACCGCCGGATGATCCACCGGCAACCCGAGAGGGATCCCAGGGATTGGATGTGGTGCCGTAGATCTTATTGAACGTGTGGCACCCAGTACCGAATTCCGGCGTGTTGGTCTTGCCGATGATGATCGCTCCAGCAGCCCTCAGCCGACTCGCGACGAGGCCGTCGTTGGCCGCAGGCTTGTCGGAGGTGGTTGCCGAGCCTGCTCGCGTGGGTATGCCGGCGACGTTTTGTAGGTCCTTCACCGCAACCGGGAGTCCGTGTAGAGCGCCACGCTGGCCCGCTGGCAGAGCGTCGGCCGCGTCGGCGTCGCTCAACACATCCTTGCGTGACCGAGCGGCAACGATCGCATTGATCGTGCCGTTCACCTCGTCGATTCGATCGAGGTGAGCCTCGACGACTTCACGGGCAGACAGTGAGCCCGAGCGTGTCTGGGCTGCCAGTTCGACAGCAGTTTGTGAAACGATCCTGTTCAACACGCTGGCGAGTATCGCATGTCAGACCGGAGAATTCGCACTATGGCAGCGCCACCCAGAACGAGCGGCTGCGTACCACGAGCGTTCCGTCCGCGGCGAAGGCCGCGGAGCATGCGCCGCGCTTCCGGCCATTCCACTCGAATGGGTAGTCGCCTTGGGAACCGACGAGGGCGTAGGTTTCGCCCGCCACCAGCGGCTCAAGCACCTCGACTGCAAGCTGCACCGTGAACGCTGGTCGCTGATCGCCGCTACCCCCGACGAACCAGGCAGCAGTGCAGTCGACGGCTGCCCAGGCGACCGCGTGGTCGACGACTCCGTCGTCGCCGGCCGCCCACTCCGGGACCGTCCAATCGGTGCCGTATCGGCCGTCACTGAGTGGGCCTGCGTGAACCTGCATCGACTCTGACTGCGCACCGCAAGAGAAACAGTGGTGAGCGGGGTGGTTGTCGGCGGAGTATTCGAATCGATGCCGAGCCGCCGTTGCGTCGGCGATCGAAACGGGGGAGATCGTCGCCCATGTGGGCTCCCAGCGGGTGATGTCAAGCACGGTCGCGCCGGTCGACGCCGACAGGGTCCAGTGATCATGGGTCTGCTGGTCGAGGGAAAGATCTTCCTCAAGAGGGATCGGGGATCGAAAGGCGACCGAGCCGGCCCCGCCAATTGCGTCCAAGACTCGCGCGGCCGTGTAACCGCCCTGCCCTGTTCCCGGGGGGCCTTCAAAGTGGCGAGGGATTCGTATGGTCGTCACGGCGGCGAGAGTAGCCCGAGGTGGATAGAGGCCTCTACCTCGCACCGCCCTACGCTCGCGTAAAGGAGGCGGCAGTGATGCATGACACGGTGCTAGCGATCGAACAGCGGGGCGCGGTGCTGCACCTTCAACTGAACCGGCCTGAGAAGCGAAATGCGCTCTCGGCTGAACTCCGAGGACGACTGCTCGATGCGTTCGAGGGTGCAGCGAGTGATGAGTCCGTCTCGGCGATCTTGTTGTCCGGTGCCGGCGACCACTTCTGTGCCGGGTTCGATCTTTCTGAGCTGGCAGCAGCCGAAGATCCCGCCGCGTTGTTTGCCGATGCGGGCCGCTACCACCAAGTCATCCACGAGAGCCCGACACCGGTCGTTGCCGCCGTCCGTGGATCAGCGGTCGCAGGTGGATTTGACCTCGCACTCATGGCCGATCTTCGGGTGGCAGCTACCGATGCCGTCTTCGGGCAACCACAGGTACGGCACGGCATTCCGGCCTCATACGACCTTGTCGTCGACGCGGTTGGCAACCCCTTGGCCCGCGACATCTGTTTGACGGGCCGACTCGTCTTGGCCCAAGAGGCAGTCGCGGCGAGGCTGGTCCACCGACTGACTGAGCCAGAGACCCTCATGGACGTGAGCTGGGCGCTCGCCGATGAGGTGGCATCGAACGCAGGCGCAGCGACCACGAAGGCCCAGATCCTCATTCGTCAGCCCGACCGTTTCAAGGACTGAGTTCTTCCCCCTATGACCGAGATTTCTACCGAGATCATCACGAACCCAGGTTCCCGATTTGCACCCGGACGAGCGGGGTTCACGTTCACGCTTTCGATGGTGATGGCGGGCACTGCGCTTGCGATCGACATGATGCTTCCAGCGTTCCCCGAGATCCGTGCTGGACTCGGCCTTGAGCCTGGTTCCACGGCTGTCGCCGGGATGATCACCGTGTTCCTGATGGGTCAGGGGCTAGGCCTACTTCCAGCGGGTTTTCTCGCCGATCGGTATGGCCGCCGACCCGTACTTTGGGGCGGCCTTGCGCTCTACATACTCGCCGCGCTCGCTGCAGCACTGGCCCCCAGTCTGGGAGTCATGCTCCTGGCCCGGTTCGTGTGGGGAATGGCAACGGCAGGGCCACGCGTCGCAGCGATGGCAATGGTGCGCGACGCCTTTGAGGGCGCCGAGATGGCGAAGCAGATGTCGACGATCATGGCGGTGTTCACGATTGTGCCGACGCTCGCTCCAGCGCTTGGCGCAGGAATTGTCGCGGTTGGCTCTTGGGAGTTCGTGTTCGTTGCGTGTGCCGTCTACGCCGGCGTGGTCTTCGCTCTCACGACTCGCCTCCCCGCCACGATGCGGCATGCCCCAACGAAGGTCGATGACTCGTGGGCGGAGTTGCGTAGAGGCTTGAAGGTGATCTTTAAGACGCCTGGAACATTTGGCTACCTACTGGCGATGGTCGGTCTCTTTGCGTCATTCCTGTCGTATCTGGCGAGCTCAGAGATCATTGTCGATGAGGTGTTCGGCTTGGCCGACTGGTTCCCTGCGATCTTCGCGGCCATGTCCATTCTGATGGCGGGCGTGATGATGACGAACCGACAGTTGGTCGTGAGCGTCGGTCTCGATCGGATGATGCAGCTGGCTTACCCCGCTCTCTTGGCGGCCGTTGTGGTCTTCGTCTCGGTTTCATTGCTGACAGGCGGCGAGCCACCGTTCTGGCTCTTCTTCGTGTGTGTGGCCTCCGTGATCAGCTGCCAGCAACTTTTGGTTCCCAACATCAACGCTGCCGCGATGCGCCCACTCGGTGAGGTGGCTGGCACAGCGGCGGCCATCTTTGGCATGATCCCGATGGTCTTTGGCGCCGCGATCGGATCGATATTCGACCGGGCGTTCAACGGGACCACGACGCCCCTCGCGTTCGGGATGATGTGCGGCGCAATCCTCGCCGCTACCGGGCTGGCGTGGGCACGGGCAGCGGTGCCAGAGGGGTCGTCCGGCTAGCTGCCGGTCCAGTGGGGCGCCCGCTTTTCAGAGAACGCGAGCGGGCCTTCTTTGGCGTCAGCCGATGCCATCATCTCCACCACCGCCGGGTACTCGGTCATCAGCGCCTCGCCGAGCCCCATATCCAGCCCGCGCATGGCAGCCTGTTTGGTGGCTCGAATCGACAGGGGCGCGCACGCCATGATCTGGTCGATGAGTTCGTTAACTGCATCGTCGAGTTCTGCCGTCGGCGCGACACGATTCACCAGGCCGTGCTCAAGCGCCTCTGCGGCGGTCATCTCCTTACCGGTGAGGAGGTACTCCATGGACAGCTTCAGTGGAAGCTGTCTCGGTAGACGGTGCACGCCGCCTCCGCCCGCGTAGATCCCGCGTTTGGGTTCTGGGAGAGCGAACGAGGCGTGTTCGGCGGCGACTACGAGATCGCAGGCGAGGGCAACTTCGAAGCCCCCGCCTCTGGCTGCGCCGTTGACGCGGCCGATCACAGGCTTCGGGAAGTCATAGCGATCGATGAATCGAGTGATCGAGGCCATTGTGGCGTTGTTTTCAGCGACCGCCTCGGGTCCGCGTTGCTGAATCATTGACATGTGCTTGAGATCGCGGCCCGCGCAGAACGAGCGATCACCGCGGCCGGTGAACACGGCCAGCCAGATGTCGTCGTCCGCGGCGATGCGATCGAGGATGTTGCTCCACTCGACGTGTGCCGGAGTGTTGATTGCGTTGGATACCTCGGGCCGTTCGATCGTCACCCATGCCACATGGGGCCGAGGAACCTCGTAGGAGAAATACTCGTAGTCCATCGTCGGACGCTAGTAGGGCACCGGCGCTTGAGAAAGAGAACGCATCCTGCGAAGAAGTGCTCATGGGTCGAAGGCCCGGGGTTCTCCTCCCGAGCGAACGTGATATTTTGGCCGCCGTGGTCTCTACCGAATTACGGGATCTGGCCATCGGAAATTTGTTGAGGCCTGGACCCGAGTCGAGCCACCTGTGGTCCTGTCGAAGATCAGTCAGACCCGAGCACTGTCAGTCGGTTGGGTGGCAAGGATAAATGACCTGGTCGTACACGCCACCAGAAGGGGAAGGCATACCCATGACGAGCCAGCATCGAATGTGGGCGAACACCGCCGCGATAGGACTCGCGGCCCTTGGCGTGTTCCCTGGTTCGGCTTTGCTGCCCCTGCTCGGCATGGGCTTGGCTCATCATGGTGCGTGGCGGACCCATCTTGGTGAATTGGGCTGGCTGATTGCGGCAATGGCTCTCACCGCGACATTGTTCGCGGGGATGATTCTTCGAGCGAAAGAGATCAAGCCTCGTGCCGGCACGCTGCTGCTTGTGCTGGGCGCACCGGCCCCATCTGTTGCCTTTTTCTGGCTCCCACCGCTCTATCTCTTGAGCATGTTGATTCTCATTGCGGCCTTGTTGTCGGCTCCGCGCCGTCTGAGCCGAATCCCGGCGCCCTCAGCGCTCTAGATCCTTGGCTGGTCGTATCTGCGCAGCGAAAAATGAAGAACCCTTCGCCGGCACCGGCGAAGGGTTCAATCGAGACGTTGGTCGGGCAGGCGGGATTTGAACCCACGACCTCCTCGTCCCGAACGAGGCGCGCTACCAACCTGCGCTACTGCCCGTATTGCAGAACCGAAGGGTATCGGCTGTATGGGGTGACGGCTCCTCTGTTTTTGGAGCTGAGCGCGAATCCTCAGGTCGTCGCGAGGGCGCTCTCAACTGCCTGAAGCAGCGAGAATGGATCGAGCGGCTTCACCAGGTAGCCGTCGGCTTTGGCCTCGTTGGCGAGGAAGATGTCGGCCTCACGATCGAGCAGCAACATGACCGGCCGCTCGTCGAGATCACCCATTTCTTCACGGTGACGGACTGCCAAACACGCGGCGACCCCGCCCATGTTGCCGATCTGAAGATCAAGCAGCACCAGGGCCGGTTCGACCTGCACGATGGCGGGTACTACGTCGACGCCGGCACGCACACGGTGCAGAAGATGGAGCCCGGCAATGGTGGCCTCGACCTCGTCGGTGAGCCAGTCAGAATCGGTGGCGAGAAGAATGTCCGTCACGGGGAGGATCGTACACCTCGTCCGAGGCGGCCCCACGTTGGCACAGCACACGTTTGGGGTCTGTGTTGCCGCAGTGAATGAGCCGTCACTAGACGTACGTTGTCGGCCCGCGTGGAGCGGATCGGATTCTTTGGGTACGATGCCGTTGTGCTTGAAATCCGTGTTGATCGCCCCGAATCAGCTGACTACGTTCAGCTTTGTCCTGAGGGCGAGCTAGATGCATATTCAGTGGCGCAGTTCCGTGAGGCCTTTGCCGAGCTTGGTACTGAGCCTCGACTGATCGTGAACCTTGCCGGCGTGCAGTTCATGGACTCAGCGGGCTTGGGTGCTCTGATCGGCGGTATTCGTAAGGTCCGCGACAATGACGGGCGTATTGCCGTGTTCTGTGATCGGGCGAACATCAGCCGGCTTCTTCACACCACTGGGTTCGATCGCATCGTCCCGGTCAAGGAAGATCTCGGCGAGGCCGTGTCGGCTCTCGACGACGCCCCGAGCTGAGAACCGGCCTCAGCGAGGGCGCTGCGAATAAGCCCCAGGGCGGCTCAATCGATCAGCAGGCGGGCAATTTCGGCGAGGCCGTCGATGTCGTGAACGTCGTCGTGGAGCATTGGGACTCTGGCCGTCAACGCGTCGGGGGCGGCGTTCTGAAGTTTGGCGATTCGGAGATCGTCGCCAGCCGACGTCGCGGTGAGATCGGCGAGGGCTTGGGCAGCACCGCCCGCTGCTGAACCGGCAAGTGATGTTGCCAGCTCAGCTGCTCTGTCTGGTGTCGTCGAGAGTTGAGGCAGCATTCGATTGACCACGATGGCGGATGCGTTGAGATCGGCGCGATGTAGACGGCGAAGGAAGTAACGAGCCTCGTCGATCGTGTCGGCTCGGGGTGAGGCGACAAGCACGAAGGCGGTGCGTTCGTCGCCGAGAAGTTCGAGGGTGGCGTTGGCCCGATCACGAAAGCCGTCCTCCATTCCCTCGAAGGCTTGGAAGAACGCGACTGCCTCGTCGACGACTGTGGCGCCGACAACGCGGGCGAGTTGGCGCAGGACCTGCTGCGCTGCGGTATTGATGACCTTGAACGGGCCTCGACCAGGAGCGGTGACGATCCGGTAGATCGGATTGTCGAGCAGTCGTGACAGCAGCTTGGGTGCTTCGAGGAACGCCAAAGCGTCACGAGTAGGTGGCGTATCGACCACGACGAGGTCGTAGTCGCCGCTGTCGTGAAGCTCGTTGAGTTTCTCAACAGCCATGTAGTCCTGGGTGCCGCTGAGAGTGCCGCTGACGTTGCGGTAGAAGCGGTTGCCGATGATGCGCTCGGCTTGGGCTTCGTCGTGGGCATGACGTCGCACCACCTCGTCAAAGGTCGACTTGGTGTCGAGCATCAGTGCACTGAGTGAACCCGGCCAGGGCCCATTGATGAGCCGAGGGGTGTTGTCGAGTGCAGCGATACCGAGGGCATCGGCAAGTCGCTTCGCCGGGTCGATGGTGACGACCGCAGCTCGCTTGCCGGCCTGTGCCGCGGCGACAGCGGTCGCGGCTGAGGTGGTGGTCTTGCCAACGCCGCCTGTGCCGCAGCAGATGATGACCCGGTGGCTTTCGATCAGTTCCCGGTAGCCGGTCACAACGCCTCGATCCCGGCGATGAACTCGTCGGCGAGCACCTTGATCTCGTCCGGGCCGATCTCGGTGCCGAAGATCTGCGACATGCGGATCTGAGGAAGCGGAAGCTCAGTACCGAGCCGCTCGAGCTGTTCATCCTGCAAAGCGGCTCGCGATGCACGAAAGGCGGCGGCCTCGGCGAGATCGGATCGTTCGTCCCTGCTGGCCTTGGCTCGGGCAACCGAACTGTCGAGCCCGTCACAGTTGGGAAGCACACCGTTGATGACGACGGGGGCAAGCTTCACGCCGACTTCGTCCTCGACGGCGTACGACGTCTCGATCAGTTCGTTGATCGGAGTCTCTTCCGCGATGGTGACCAGCATCAGCTGTAGTCGATTTGGGTCGCCGATGAGCTCGAGCACGTCCACGGCCTGGCGATGAATCGTCCCGTTGCGGGCCGCGTCACGAACGCCGGCTGGACTCCGCAGGAAGCCGAGCGCATGGCCGGCTGCGGGCGCATCGACGATGATCAGGTCGGTTGCCCCTTCGGATTCGAGGGCCCTGATTCGGCCGAGCACCAGCAAATCCTTGATTCCGGGGGTTGCCGTGGCGACCACCTCGAGGATCCCGGACTTGGCCATGCGTTTCATCAAACGGTTGAAGCCATGACTCGATAGCCAGTCCACGAGAGCATCGTCTGGCGTGATCGATCTGCCACGAATTTCACCGTGCCGAATACCATTCCGCTCCGCCTCGTGAACCAGCACCGATTCCTCGTAGCCTTGTGCGCTGGCTCCGAACATTGGAGCTGCGGCCGACCGTCCGGCCATTTCTACGAGAAGTACGGACAGGCCACACCGTGAAGCTGCTGCAGCGATCGTTGCGGCAGTGACCGTCTTACCGACTCCACCCTTTCCCGCTACGACCAGGACCCGCGAAGATGCGAAGAAATGACCGGGATCCATTTCCCTCCTCGCCCATGCAATCGACGGTTCGACGCAGCGTCACCCTATCGGCGGCTTTTGTCGCCCTCTTGGTTGCGGTGCTGTCGGCCATGTCGCCCGCTCGTGCAGAGGTGACGGGCCACGCCCAGGAATCCATTGAGCCATTGATCTTCGACGTCGTTCAGATCTCCGGCTTCCTGGACGGCATCGTCGCCGACTATCTCGAACGGTCCATCGAACGAGCCGAGAACTCTGGTTCTGGTGGAGTCATCCTCCAGGTCAACAGCACCCGTGCCGTGATAGACGACGAGCGACTCACCGAGTTGGCTGAGCGAATCGCCCATGCCGACATCCCGGTCTATGCCTGGGTTGGTCCGAGTGGGGCGCGCGCTGAGCGCGAGGTCGCCCAACTTCTGGGGACCGTCGACGAACTGGCCGTGGCTGTTGGCTCCCACTTCGGCAACACCGGTGAGTTGGTCATCCCCGCAGAGTTGCTGTCCCCCGAGTTCCTCGCTGCGGCCGATGCCATCGAGCACGACACGATCGATGAGCAAGGCGTGCGCTCTGTCGGCCTGGCCGACCGTGACTCACCGACCCTCGCGTTCTTTGCGCTCGAGTTGCCGGGCTTTGAGACTCAGATTGACTCGAGCGGCGACGAAGCGCTGCGTGTGCCTGTGTCGCCGATCCGCTTCTCCAAGTTGGCGGTGTTCGATGGTTGGATGCATACGTTCGCCAGCCCAGCGATGGCGTACCTACTCTTTCTCATCGGAGTCGGCCTTCTCATCTTCGAGTTGTACACCGCAGGCGTCGGCGTTGCCGGTGTTCTCGGTGCTGGTTCGTTCATTCTGGGCAGCTTTGGTCTAGCCGCGCTCCCGGTCGAGTCGTGGGCACTGGCGCTTCTCGTGTTCGCGATGTTCGGTTACGCAATCGATGTCCAAACCGGTGTGCCCCGAGTGTGGTCGGTGATTGCCACGATATGTCTTGTGGTCGGCTCACTGTTCCTGTTCGACGGGTTCGGCATCAGTTGGGTAACGCTTGTCGTCGGCGTGGTCGGCATCGCTGTCGCGATGATCTCGGGTATGCCCGCCATGATCCGCACCCGCTTCGGCACCCCGACGATTGGCCGAGAGTGGATGATTGGCTTCATGGGCGAAGCCGCGGACGACATCAAGAAGGAGGGCGTCGTCATGATCGACGGCGCTCCATGGAAGGCGAGAGTCAACCGCACCACGCCGATTGCCAAAGGTGACCCGGTTCGTGTTGTGGCGATCGAAGGTTTGTATCTCGAGATTGAGCCTGAGGAGGGCGGGGCTCGCGACTATCGCGAGATGCGTTCGTCCAGCGACGAAGGACTCGACGACGTCGAGGCCTGAGCTTCCACTGGGGCCAAGCGGCGTTGCCGAATCCGGCTCGTGCCTGAATCATCGCGACACGCCATCAAAAACCCTATGTGAACGGGTCGGCACCGGTCACGGTCTCATCGTCGCGAAAGCATGTCATCAGGGCGTCAATCGACCGAGGGGTCCTTTCTGGCTGAACTGCATACTGAAATCAGTATAAACGCACACAGAGTGACCAGAAAGGAGTCAATACTACGCTACGCGTTTGTGACATTCGTCTCATCGTGATAATCCGTGGCGTAGAGCAAGGGGAGCACATGGCAATTCCTAGCGAGCAGTCGGACTGGCAACTTCGGGCAGCATGTCGTGGACCTCAGGCTGTGGTGTTCTTTCCACCCACGCAGCCAGAGCGACGGGACGAGAAGCACTTCCGCGAAGAACGGGCAAAGTCGATCTGTGGCGACTGCGCAGTTCGCGACGATTGTCTCGAATATGCCCTTTCAATCCGTGAGCAACACGGCATCTGGGGTGGTCTGAGTGAGGCCGAGCGGCGGTTGATGGCCACCGTCTGAGACGGCTGCCACGACAAGACAGCACATCAAAGCAGTTAGAGGGTGGGAAGCCGCGGGCCAGCGATCCGAAGATCATCGCGGCGACGCGTGACGCCGGTGTTGTCGAGACGGGTGATGAGCGGGATCGCGAACTTGCGCGTTGTCCCCCACGCATCACGGGCCTGAGCCACCGTGATTCCTTCAGGGTTTTCCTTCAGAAGCTTTGCTACCACGAGTGCGGCATCGTCGATTGCTGAAGCGGCAAAGAACACCCCATCCTCTTCCACAACATCCCCTCGCCTGACGAGTTCCCTCAACTCTGCTCGATCGATGCCCTCAGGGTCGGGGGGATCGAACGGTGCAGCGGCCAACCGATCGACGAACGAATGCTCGGCCAGAGGATCGGCCGCCGTAGCAACTCGCACATGACCACCGTCGATGGAAAACTCGCTGAGGGTGTCGAGCACGGCTCGTTCGAAGTCATCAAGCGATGCCAGGTCGAAGCCAAGTGAACCGGCCTGGTCCACGGCACCGCGAATCCGTTCTTTGGTGGCATCGATTTCGCTTGAGGCGACAGCCCAGTTGCCAACATCGGGTAGTCGACGTTCGCCGGTGAGGCGCAGCAAATGATCGATATCGACGCGGCCACGCTCGGCGATCACCCGATCGACGTTGCGGTCCGGTCGCGCTTTCGCCGCGGCGACCAGTGGATCGACATCGAGGATCTCGCCACCACCCAAGGTGACGCCTTGGCCCGATTCCCGGATGATGAAGCGATCGCCGGGAACCAAGGGAAGCCCCTGGGGGAGGTGAAGGCGAATGAAGCCGCTCTCGCCGGGATCGATCGTGTCAGGGCCGAGCACACGAAGGCGAACCGAGTGTTCGCCGCTGCCGAAGTAGGCAACGTGAGCGCCGCGCCTACTGACAGGACGGTCGAGCGACTGGAGGACATCAAGGGATGCGTCGACTCGACGGGTTACGTGCCACTGATCTGCTCGCACGAGCACGTCGCCGCGGGTGAGTTGGTCGTGGCTCACGCCACCGAGGTTCGCAGCCACACGATTGCCCGGTGGGATCTTGGTGCGGCCGGCGTGCTGGCTCTGCAGGGCACGCACCCGCACGTCGATGCCATGGGGAAGCGTCGTGTACTCGTCATCAACGCGGATGAGTCCGCCGGTGAGGGTGCCGGTGACAACGGTTCCGGCACCTTTGGCCGCGAAGACACGGTCGATCCAGAGGCGGGGTTTCTTGAGGTCGGCCGCGGTCGGCGTGTTGTCGAGCAGTTCGTCGAGTGCCGCACCGAGGTCGCCGAGGCCGATGCCATCGATGGCGTCCACGGGAACGATGGGGGCGTCGGCGAGGAACGTGCTGGCAACCCGGTCGCCGATCTCGAGCATGGCGAACTCGACCAACTCTTCGTCGGCCTGGCCGACCTTGGTGAGGGCAATCATGCCGTGGCGGATACCGAGCAGCGACAGGATCCGCAAGTGCTCCTCGCTCTGCGGCTTCCAGCCTTCAGTGGCGGCGACGACGAAGAGACACGCGTCGACGCCGCCGACCCCGGCGAGCATGTTCTTGAGGAAGCGCACATGACCGGGCACGTCGATGAACGAGATACCTCGACCGGACGGAAGCTTGGTGCCGGCAAAGCCGAGATCAATGGTGAGGCCGCGGGCCTTCTCCTCGTCGAGGCGATCGGGATCGGTCCCTGTAAGTGCCTTGATGAGCGTCGATTTGCCGTGGTCGACATGGCCTGCGGTGGCGACAACGTGCATCAGCGTGACGTGTGCATCAGAGGCCAGCCAGCGCCTCAGCGACTTCGCTGTCGTCGTCGGGGTGAACGGTACGCATGTCGATCACTGTGCGACCGTCGATTATTCGTCCGATGAGTGGGCGTTCGCGTTCACGCAACGCGGCGCGGCAATCGCCGTTGATAGCGACGCCGACGGATGGCATTTCGACACCAGGCAATGTGCCGCCGCCGGGAGTAGACATGACGTCGACCACATCGCCGATGCCGAGGGCGGCGGCGCGGGAGCGGAGTTGATCAACAGGAATCGAAGCCATCCGCCAGAACGGGATGGCCTGGCCATCGTTGCGAAGGTACGCGAGAGCCGTGGCTTGGAGCGCTCCCAGGACAAGTGAGCCGGGGCGAAGGGCACGCGCCAGCGGGTGGCGGGCGCAGGACGCCACGAGATCGGCATCGCCGGCGATGATCCCGGCCTGGGGCCCGCCGAGAAGCTTGTCGCCGCTGAACGTCACAAGGTTGGCACCCGCCTCAAGGGTCTGACGAGCGGCGGGCTCATCGGCGAGCCAACCGGGCGGGCCGCCATCAAGCCAGGGGCAACGAGAATCGAGCAGCCCGGAGCCGATATCGGCAACGAGCATTGGGCCCAGGTCGGCGAGCTCCGCAGTACGAGGCGCTTCGGTGAAGCCAACGATTTTGTAGTTGGACTGATGAACCTGAAGGACCACACCCACATCATTGGCCGGATTGTCGACGGCTTTGGCAAAGTCGGCCCTGCGAGTGCGGTTAGTTGTGCCGACCTCAACAAGGCGAGCACCAGAACGGTCCATCACCTCAGGCACACGGAAGCCGCCGCCGATCTCAACCAGTTCGCTGCGAGAGACGACGACATCGCGTCCCTCAGCAAGCCCGGCCAAAACAAGGAGCACAGCGGCGGCACAGTTATTCACCACGAGTGCTGCCTCGGCACCGCAGGCCCGCGCCAGGAGTGCCGGCGCGGTGGCCATACGCGAGCCGCGCTCGCCGGTGGAGAGATCAAGCTCAAGGTTGGAGTAGCTCTCCGGTTGCTCCCAGGCCAATGGAGCTCGGCCGAGGTTGGTGTGGAGCAACGTGCCTGTGCCGTTGATGACGGGTCGCAGCAGGCGACGGGCCATATCTTCAGCGATCTGGCGGGCGATGTCCGGGTTGCCGCTGGTGATAGCGGCTCGGGCTGCCTCCACCAGCATCGGGTGGGGCAGGCCGACGTCAGAGAGCGATCGGGCCAGCTTGTCGACCGACGGTGGACGTTGCGAGGGAGCGGGATCAGTCACAGCTCGGTCAGCCTAGATGGTCGACCGTGGCCGTTATCCCTCGCACCGCGTTGCGATGGAGAAATCTTGCCCCTCGCTCAGTGCCTGGATTCACGACGGCGAGAGCGCTCACCGGGTTTGGAAGGTTGATGATATGGCCGAGGCGGTAGTCGTTCGCCAGGTCTGAGGAGCTGTAGCCGGTGATGCCGAGGGTGTGGAGGCGATCGAGATAGCGGTCGAGTACGGCTGGTTCGAGGCGGCGCCGATCGTCAGTGGCGAGAGACCCAGCACAGAAGAAGGCAAGGTCATATGCGCCTCGACTGCGCGTGGCGAGCTGAAAGTCGAGGAGCACGGCTCCTGTGGAACCAGAGAGAGACCGGTCGAAGAGAGCATTATCTAGGCGAGCATCGCCATGAACGACGGTACGGGGGCCCTTGGCGAAGGTGTCGATGGCGCTCTCGAACTCGTCTCGGGCAGCCGGGGCAGCGTTGAGAATGGCGGCGTCAAGCGCTCCGCTGAGCTTGGTCACACAGGTCTCCCAGGTCTGATCGAAGATCTTGCCGTAGCCCGCAACGGTCGGATGGGTGACGTCTGGAAGCCAGTCCAGATCTGCGAGCGTCTCGTCATCCCACCAGGCGGCGTGCCAGGTGGCGAGAGCGTCGACCATTGCGAAGGTTTCCTCGTCGGAAGCCCCCGCCAGTTGGTCGCCTCCGGAGAGAGCGCCGAGGTCGTTGAGCAAGAGCCAGCCGCGCCCAGCGTCGTCGTCCCATCCTTGGGCGAGGCAAATCGGGGTGGAGGCTCGCTCCCAGGGGCGAAGGTCGCGATAGACGCCAGCCTCGCGGCGGTCGTAGCTGAAGTGGTTGACGATCCATTCGTTTTCAGGATTTGTCGTTGGGAGCTTGGCCACGATGCTCGCAGGCCCGTCAACGCCTGATGGCCACGTGAGCCCGATGCGTCCGAGCGTGCCCAATAACCCGAAGCCTGCACCGATCTCTGTGACTGTGGCCGTCGTCGGGTCTACATCGACCACGCCAGCGGCTCGTAGAGCTGCGCCGATTGAGGCCGCGGTGAGATCTTTGAGTGTTCGCACCTACGATGGCCTCGTGTTCCGCATTCTGGCTCTGCTCTTTCTCGTCGTTCCGATCGTCGAGATCTACATCATCATCCAAGTAGGTGCTGCAGTGGGCGGTTGGAACGCGATTGCGTTGATGGTTCTGGTCAGCATGATCGGTGCATGGATGGTACGACGCGAGGGTCTCAGCCTGATCGGGCGCATCCAGAGCCAAATCGACGCTGGTTCACTGCCGACCAAGGAGCTTGTGGACGGGTTGCTCGTCGTTATGGCTGGCGCCTTGATGCTGACTCCGGGCTTCCTCACCGATGCCTTCGGATTGTTCTGCCTGTTTCCGCCGACGCGGATACTCATCCGCACCGTGCTGATCGCACGGTTCGCCAACAAGGTCCAGGTCGCTGGCACGAGCTTCGGGCCGTTCGGGCCAGGCGGCGCCGCGAATGCGGGCTTTCGTGGCGGCTTCGGTGGTGTGGTCGACGTCGGGGAAGCAACGATCCGGCCCGATGACGAAGATGACCCGATCGAACTCGGTCCGTCTGACTGATCACCCTGGTCACTGAGGTTTACCCCTGAGCGGCCACGAGCTCAGCGAGACGAATCACCTCGACCGGCGGGCTGAACAGATACCCCTGTGCATAGCGGCATCCGAGTTCTCGGATGGCCTCGAGATCTTCTGGCGTCTCCACACCCACAGCGCATACGTCGATGCCGCGATCGGTGATCGAGCCAATGACGAGCTCCGCACGGGTGCGGCCGCGGTCGGTGTGAATCCCGTGCACGAGCCGCTTGTCGAGCTTGACAAGGTCGATTGAGTTCTTGTTGATCAGCGTGCTGTCGCTCGCACCGAGATACTCGTCAATGACGATGCCCGAGCCGAGCGCTCGAAGCTGGGTTACGAGACGAAGGCCCGCCCCCTTCTGCGCAAGAATTTCGGGGTGGAGTTCCAATTGCACCTGCTCCGCCGGGAGATCAGCGTTGTGCAGCATGCGAGCGAGGGTCAACGGGAAGCGGCTGTCGAGTACACGCTGGTCCGACACGTTGAGGGAGACAAATATCGGATCGTCGCCTATCTGGGGAAGTGTGCGAACCGCAGCGGCTGCGCGCTGAAGGACTGTTTCTTCGATGCGGCGGATGAGGCCGCTGTCTTCGGCGGCGCCAACGAGCTCTCGTGCATTGAGGTGACTGCCGTCTTCGCCGGCGATGCGAAGCAGGGCTTCGCAACCGACAACCCGTTCGGTCTCAAGTTCGACGATCGGTTGGTAGTGGACCTCGATGGCGTCGTTGTCGAGCGCGGTGCGAAGGCGTTGATCGACGGCGTTACGGCGCTCGGCTCGGGTGCGAATCTCGTCGTCGAAGAGTTCGCAGCGGTCGCGGCCAAGACCCTTGGCCTGATAGAGGGCAGTTTCGGCTTCGCTGACGAGGTCTTCGGCATTGCGATCGGCACGACCGATGGCAATGCCGATCGACATGGTTAGTCCGTTGAGTGGGCTGTAGAGGCCGGTGTCAATGCAGGTGGCACGAAAGCGTTCGCCGAGGGCAGTCGCTTCAGCCACGCCAAGCACATGTGGGCAAACGATTGTGAATTCGTCGCCACCAAATCGCGTCAGGATGTCGTCGGGGCGCAGTGCGTCTTCGAGCTTGGTGGCCAGGAAGCGGAGCGTGTCGTCGCCGGCGCTGAAGCCACGGGTGTTGTTCACGGACTTGAACCGGTCAATGTCGATCGAATACACGGCGACCGAGTGATCGCTGGTGGCCGTGTCCTGGATCGCGCCCTCGAGCATCTCGAGCAAGTATTCGCGACCGGGTAGGCCCGTGAGATTGTCGAGAATCAGCTCGTCATCAGCGTCGCCAACGAGGGTGGTTGCGCCGCGTTCGTTGCCGAGAACGACGATGCGAACGCTCCGACCTGGATTTCCATATTCACCCTCGACGCGGGCCAAGATCGTGGTGCCGAAGCCGCCAGGGCGACCTTCAGCGATTCGGAGAAGGCTAAACACAGCAGTTGCGTCGTCAGGGTGGAGATTCGTCGGTAGCCCAAGCCCGGCAAGCCGCTCGCCGGTGAACTCTCCATCGGTCTCTCGTATCCGGGTAGCTGCTGCCACCCGGCGATTCCACGATGTCATCCTCTGTCGCCTCTCTACTAACGACCTACCAGGCTCAATCGGCAGCCGCTTGTAGCGAATTGAGGAGTCCCGGTTCTTGAACTCGTGCGACGTTGTCTCTCTTCTCGAGGTCTCCGTGCCCGAGTTCGTCCCGGTATCAGGCCGATTCGTCGAGGTCGAGTTGGTCGAGGGCGGCCACGGCCGCGTCGAGCATGCGGGCGCTACAGCCGGCCATCTCGATCGGGGGTACGTACTCCTCGGCGATCGCGGTAGCGATCCCCCGCAGCACGTCGGCGGCATCACCCTCACCGAGAGAGGCGGGTTCGCCGGTATCGCCACCGGCGCTGACGCTTGGCTCGATGGGAACACTGCCGAGGAGCGGGACACCGATGTCGTCCGCGAGTTGCTGCCCACCACCAGCACCGAATAGCGCGTGGCGGGACCCGTCCGGGGCAACGAACTCGGTCATGTTCTCGATGACCCCCACGATGCGGAGGTAATTTTTGCGGCCCATATCGGCGACGCGAGCTGCCACCTTCTGAGCATTCAGAGCCGGAGTGGTGATGATCGCCATCTCGGCTCTCGGAAGCATCTTGGCGAGACCCATCTGGACGTCGCCGGTGCCCGGTGGCATGTCGATCAGAAGGTAGTCAAGGTCATCAGACCAGCCGACGTCTTGGCAGAAATGCTGAACGGCACGGTTCAGCATGAGTCCGCGCCACATGAGGGCGGAGTCTTCCTTGGCGACAAGAAAGCCCATCGACACGACCTCGACTCGTCCCTCGCCGATCTTGCGAACCAGCGGCTGAATCTTGCCCTCAACAGAGAGCAGGTCGCCTTCGACGCCAAGCATGCGCGGCACGGAGAAACCCCAGATATCTGCGTCCATCACACCGACGGCGTAGCCTTTTTCGGCGAGAGCGGCAGCAAGGTTGGTGGTGATCGACGACTTGCCGACGCCACCCTTGCCCGACGCAATCATCAAGACTTTGGTGGTCGGCGGGATGGCGGTGTCAGGGGCATCCTGACTGACGTTGAAGCGCGCCTTGGACATCGCCTCGGTCCGTTCATCCTGGGTGAGCTCGCCCCAATTGATTTTCACCCTGGTGACACCGGGAAGGTTGGTGAGGCGGCTGCGGATGTCTTTTTGGATCTGCGCTCGCAGCGGACAGCCCGACGTGGTGAGTGCGATCTCGAGGACAACAACGCCGTCCTCGCTGACCTGAGCGCCCTTGGCCATACCCAATTCGACGATGTCAGACCCGAGCTCTGGGTCAATCACGCCACGCAAAAGACCCATGACATGCTCGGTGGTCGGAGGTGCGATGTGCGGCACCGGTTCAGCTTAGGGAATATCCGGCGGTACACTCTTGTTCACCGGTACGCGGGTTCATTCCCGCCCGACGTTCATAGGAGTTCACCATGATCACCCTTACCGATCGTGCCGTAGGCAAAGTTGGCGAACTCATCAGCGCTGAAGGCGAAGATGGTCTTGCCCTTCGTGTCGCCGTGCGCCCTGGTGGATGTAGCGGTTTTTCCTACGAGATGTACTTCGATACCGACCGTGACACTGAAGATCTCATCGCTGATTACAACGGTGTCGGCGTGGTCGTTGACCCGTCGTCCGCCCAGCTTCTCGAGGGCGCAACCCTCGACTACAAAGATGGTCTCCAGGACGCCGGCTTCTCGATCGACAACCCCAACGCCCAGCGCACCTGTGGCTGCGGTTCGTCCTTTAGCTAACGAGTTGCAGCGTTTGCTCGAAGCAAGGCTGCATCTCTCCTAAAGCGTTGCGATTGCCTCGTTCAGTTCGACGCGGTCCCATGCCAGGTCGAGGCGGGCGATGATTTCGCCATCGCCGTTTGCCGCGAACAAGATGGGCTCGTAAGGGAGCCCTAGCGCTGCAACGATGGGGGATATGTCGGGGAAGTTGCCGGTGGTGAAGTCGGCTGGGTCGACGTAGACCTCGGCGTGGATGAAGTCGATGCCGTCGTAGCGAGGCGCCTCCTCGATGAGGAGGTCGACCACCGGGCCGCAGATGTCGGTCTGGCAGAAACCCGGCGTGGCGATGAGCAACACGGTGGGCCGGCCGTTGGCTAAAACGTCGTCGAGATTGTGATCGTGGAACGGGCAGTCGATGGCTCGGGTGCAGAGGTCAACGACGCCGCGGCTGTCGTCGAGCGTTGGCGTGCCGATGGCGGGGAGGCGGTCGCCGGGCTGAAGCAGCGAGACTTCGCCGGCATCGGCGATCAGGATGTCTACGGGCGAAATGTCGGGGTAGTCGGCCAATGACACGACATAGGCGCCTGCGTCGGGGAACGTCACCTTCAGTGGGTAGTACGGCGTGATGATGCCCGTTCGGTGAGCGGTGACGGAGGTCTCAGCGATCACCGTGTCGCCGCGGGTGACAATGAATGTGAGGTCGTCTGGCGCACTCTCGCGCATGATGTCGACAGAGTCGGCGATGGCGAACGGCATGCGCTGCTCGATCCCGGCGATCATGGTTGAGGCGGCCCGATATCCGTCGGGGAATCGAACGACGAGAAACTCGGGTGCAGTTGCGGGGGTGCTGCTGCCTCCGCAGGCCGTGGCGAGAGAGAGGGCGGCGGATCCGATCAGGAACGTGCGTCGACATACATGACTCATTAGCAGTGACCGTAGCCTCACGATGATGGCAACCGACGCGCATCGTTTTCTTGAGGTCACCGTCGATGGCGAGTCCGTGGGTATCGACGATGAGACGGCAACCTTGCTCGATGTTCTGCGGGCGGCAGGCAAGACATCTGTCAAGGACGGGTGTTCCCCGCAAGGTCAGTGCGGCTGCTGCACGGTGCTTGTTGATGGCCAGCCTCGGGTGTCGTGCGTGACGCCGGTGCGTCGAATGAACGGCCGTGAGATCACGACGGTTGACGGGATCGATACGGCGGATGCTGATCGCTGGGTCGATGCGTTTGCCGAGACCGGTGGCAGCCAGTGTGGGTTTTGTACGCCGGGCATCATCTGCCGCTTCGAAGGGCTCCGGTCCAAGGGTGCGAGCCACGATGACCGTGATGCCGCTGCTGATTCGCTGCTCGCCCACATGTGCCGCTGCACCGGATGGCAGCCGATTGTTGATGCCTGGGTGGCCTTCCCGACAGCGACCGGAGTGGTCCGATCCGAGGCAGCCTCCCAGCGAGCTGAACTCGAAGGCGGGTCGGCCCAGTCAACTGATCCGAACGTAGCGATTGGCCGAGGCGGGTTCGCCGATGACACCGCTCCCGCTGATGCCTTGACTGCCGTTCTCGACGCGTCCACCGGCGAGTGGGTGGTCGCTCCCACCCGGGCCGAAGCCCTGCGTCTTGCGGGCAAGGTCCAGGGCCGCCGTACCACCGCTGAATTCTCTCCGCCGATCGAGATGCCGGAGGGTGACTGGGCGCGTACGTTGCGAACGAGTTGGACCGAACCCGGTTATCTCGAGACTGACGCGGCCTGGTGTGCCCCTGGAGATGAGCCGGTTTCGCCGCTGGAGAACGGTGGGGCGTTCGGTGGCAAGGTCGATTCCGAAGTCGCTGAAGTGGCGCGCCGGTTGGCCGATGAACATGGACGACCCGTTCGCGTGCTCTTCTCGCGCGAGGACGTCGTTGCTCGTGGGCCGAAGCGCCCACCGATCGCTGCAGGGGTGCGTGCCGATGGGAGCGGCATCGTTCGAGTTGCCCGTACCACCGACATCGCCGCTGTGATCGCGGCAGTTGGACCCGGCTTGGAGGTCGAAGAGGTCATGGTCGCCGGGCCTCCGACATCGGCTGCCATCCGTGGCGCTGGATGGCTGGAGATGGTGGTGTTGTTGGCCGGTCTTCGAGGACACGTCGGGTGGATCACTGCGCCCGGCGGCGGGTCCGCCACTGCGTCGGTGACCGAGGATGGCTCGGTCGACGTCCGTGTCCGCTGCGGCGCGCCACTCGACGAGACGATCTTGCGCAGTTATTGCATCGGAGCTGCCCACATGGGGCTCGGACTGGTCACGAGCGAGTCGCTCGGGGTGGATAAAGACGGGGTTATTCACGATCTCACGGTCCGATCGTTTGGGATACTGCGAGCCGTTGACACGCCGTTGATCACTGTCACGATCGAGTCTGACGATGGGCCTCCGGTCAATGGCAGCGATGCTGTGATGGCTGCGGTTGCCGCGGCCGCATGGCTGGCAAGTGGTTGCGCTCAGGATTGGCCCACTGGTTGACGGGTGCTCGGGCGTTAGGGTGAAATCCATGAGCAAGCCAGTCGGTCCTTACACGCCCATCGTCCGCGGCGGCGATCTCCTTTTCACCTCCGGTCAGATCGGCATCGCCGACGGGGCGATCGTCGAAGGAGGGCTTGAGGCCCAACTTCGTCAGGTGTTTGTGAACCTGCGTGGCGTGCTTTCGTCCGCCAACGCGTCGCTTGCCGACGTGGTGAAGACCACCGTCTTCCTTGTCGACATGGACGACTATGCCGTGATGAACGACATCTATGTGGAGGAGTTCGGGGACCATCGGCCCGCTCGCTCTGCTGTCGCGGTCGCCAAGCTTCCGCTCGGTGCCCAGATAGAAATTGAGGCGGTCGCCACCGTTTAGCCTGAAATTGTTGCCTGTTGCTCACCTCAGACATAGGTACTCGACAGCAATTTGGGGTTAACTAGCGTCATGGATATTGGTGGCATCATCATGATCGTGGCGCTCGTCATCGTCATGCCGGTCGGCGTGCTGATGAGCATGGGTGTACTGGCTGGCGTGCTCGGCAGCCTGGTCGGCGGCAACAGCGATCTCGACAACGTCACCGATGACGGTGAAGCCAACGAGTATCTCGCCCTCGCCAACACCAACCCCTACGAATAGCGGTCAGTGTCCGCTCCGACAGGGGGCTGACCCCAGGGTCCGAACTCAGGCCCAGCGGCTGGCGCCGAAGCTGTAGCCGACGGACCTCACCGTCTGGATGAGGTTGGCGTGTTCTTCGCCGAGTTTGGCGCGTAGGCGACGTACGTGAACGTCGACTGTGCGGGCTCCGCCGTAGTAGTCATAGCCCCACACTCGGCTGAGCAGGGTCTCGCGGGTGAATACCTTGCCCGGGTGTGACGCCAAGAACTTGAGTAGCTCATACTCCATGTAGGTGAGGTCAAGCGGCTTGCCGGCAATGAGCGCTTGATACGTCTCGAGGTTCATCGCCAGTGCGCCGTATTCGATGACCTCGGCTCGGGCGACCCGACCGGACCGACGGAACTGGTGCTTTAAACGTGCTTCTAGCTCCACGGGATGGAACGGGTAGAGGCAGAAGTCGTCGAAAAGGTCTTCGCGGAAGTCGAGGCTGGCGAGCTGCCCACCGCCGATCAGCAGCAAGACGGAATCGACGTTGACGTCACCGGAGCGGATAGCTCGGCAGAATCGGAATGCTTCCTCGGATTGGGAGCCGGCCACAACAATCGCGCCGACCCAACCGTCGGCTGGCTCGTCTCGCCGAGCGGCATCGATATCGCACGCGCCCTTCCATGCCCAGCCACCCATATCGAGCGCCTGGACCAACTCCGGTGGGGCCGGGTCGGGGTGGACGAGCAGAGGATCCATCAGCTCACCAGGTGGAGAGGTATCGGTCGAGTTCGAACGGGGTGACGTGGGAGCAAAACTCGGCCCACTCGGCTCGTTTGTTGCGAAGGAACCACTCGAAGACGTGGTCACCGAGGGTGTCGCGGACGAGCTTGGACTCTTCCATCAGGTCGAGCGCCTCGTCGAGCGAGCGCGGCAGCGGCTCGACACCGATCTCTCGACGCTCATGGTCCGTTAGCTCGAAGAGGTTCACGTTTGTCTCGGGCGGGAGCTCGTAGCCCTCCTCGATGCCGCGTAACCCGGCGACAAGCAGCAGTGAGTAGGCGAGGTAGGGATTGCAGGCACCGTCGAGTGCCCGGTATTCGATTCGGGCCGACTCGGCCTTGCCCTGCTTTCGCACCGGCACACGTATGAGAGCCGAGCGATTGTTGCGCGCCCAGGACACGTAGGGGGGCGCTTCGGACTTTTCGGCGAACCGCTTGTAGCTGTTGACGAGTTGGTTCGTGACTGCGGTGATCTCGCGGGCGTGACGCAGGACGCCGGCGGTGAATTGCTTGGCTGTAGTCGACATCTGGTATTCGTCGTCGGGATCGTGGAAGACATTGGTCTCGCCCTCGAACAGCGACAAGTGCGTATGCATTCCTGAGCCCTGCACGCCGTTGAGTGGCTTGGGCATGAACGTGGCGTAGACGCCCTTTTCCATCGCGGTCTTCTTCACCACGAGCCGAAGCGTCATGACGTTGTCGGCCATGTCGAGCGCTTCGGTGTAGCGAAGGTCGATCTCGTGCTGGCTGGGGCTGTCCTCGTGGAACGAGTATTCGACGGGAATGCCCATCGCCTCGATCATGTGGATCGTGCGCTTGCGCAGATCGCTCGACACGTCGCCGGTGGTGAGGTCGAAGTACCCGGCCTGGTCGAGGGGTTGCGGTGGGCCGTTAGCAGAGTCACCGGAGGCGAAGTAAAAGAACTCGGCTTCGGGAGCAGCGAAGAACGAATAGCCGGCGGCGTGGGCCTTGTCGAGGTTGCGGCGAAGGATTTGCCGTGGATCGCCCTCGAACGGTGATCCGTCGAGGTTGGCGATGTTGCAGAACATCCGGCCGCTCGGTTCGTCGGATTGCGCCCAGGGCAAGAGTTCAAACGTGGTGGCGTCGGGGCGAGCGAGCACGTCGGATTCGTGGATGCGGGAGAAGCCATCAATAGCGGTGCCGTCGAACTGCACGCCGTCGGTGAAGGCGGCTTCGAGTTCGGCGGGCGAGATGGCGACCGACTTGAGCTTGCCGAGAACATCGGTGAACCACAGGCGGATCAGTCGAACGCCGCGTTCCTCGACGGTTCGCAGCACGTATTCCTGTTCACGTGACATCTCGGCTCCATCAGCAATTGCCGTCCAACAAGCTTGCCCGGACGGGCAGCCAATTCCCAGGGTGCCGCGCGTCGCGCCGTGTGGGAAGGGTCAGGTGGGGCCCGTTCACACACCGTTCACAATCGGGCAACAGCTCTGAAATTCCGTGTTGGAACGATGGCTCTGGAACCGCCAAACTGGCGCGTAATACCTGAAACCAAGATCCCGCAGAGCGGGCGACAACTGATCCCGCGAAGCGGGCGACAACAAGGAACGAAATCACCATGGCTTACCGGGCTGAGTACCTGTGGATCGACGGCTCTGTGCCGACGGCTGAGATCCGCTCCAAGACCAAGATCCTCGCCGACGGCGACGAACCCGGCATTTGGGGCTTTGACGGCTCCAGCACCAACCAGGCCACTGGCGACAACTCTGACGTCGTGCTCCAGCCGGTCTTTCAGTGCCCTGACCCGATCCGTGGAGGAAACGACATCTTGGTGTTGTGCGAGACGGCTCTCACCGCTGACCTGTCGCCGCATCCCACCAATACTCGAGCCGCGGCTCGCGAGGCTCTGGAGAAGTACGGCGACCAGGAGCCTTGGTTCGGTCTTGAGCAGGAGTACACGCTGATCAACCCAGCCACTGGCTGGCCTGCCGGCTTCCCGAACAACGGCTTCCCTGCGCCGCAGGGTCCGTACTATTGCGGCGTCGGTGCGCTCAAGATCCACGGTCGTGATCTCATTGAGGAACACACCAAGGCGTGCATCGATGCGGGCCTCGCCATCTCCGGGACCAACGCTGAGGTCATGCCCGGTCAATGGGAATTCCAGATCGGCCCGGTCGACACTGTCACTGTTGGTGATCACCTGTGGGTTGCCCGCTATTTGCTTTTCCGTCTCGCCGAAGATCACGAGGTCGAGGTGAGCATTGAGGCCAAGCCGATGAAGGGTGACTGGAACGGCGCCGGCATGCACACGAACTTCTCGACCAAGGCCATGCGCGAAAGCTACGACCCGATCATTGCGGCCTGTGAGGCCATGGGTGCTCTGGGTGTGCCGGAGCGCCATCTCGAGGGGTATGGCGTTGGTATCGAGGACCGCCTAACCGGTGCCCACGAGACGCAGCGCTACGACCAGTTCAGCTATGGCGTCTCTGACCGCGGCGCATCGATTCGTATTCCGTGGCAGGTCGCCAAGGATGGCAAGGGCTACATCGAGGATCGGCGCCCGAACGCGAACGCTGACCCGTACGTGCTCTCCGCGCTGCTGACCAACACCATTTGCAGCGCTCTCGGCTAGTGCGAACCTAAATAGAAGTAACAAAGCACGCCTGGGGTCAGACCCCAGGCGTGCTTTGTCGTTTTGCTCTGGTGCTGGCTATCTCGCTGGTTGCGGCTGCATGTGGAGATTCCTCGTAACGAGTAGTGTCAAACTGGACTCTACGTGTGTCCATGAAATGTGCCAGGAATATGGAACCAACTGATCAACCTGAACCAGCCGACCCGTCTCACAAAGACCGATCACAGTTGGTCATCATCGTTCTGCTCGTAATCGTGGTCTTGTTGCTGAGCGGCTTGCTCTTGACCCAATGCGGCGGTGACTCCGACAACGCAAGCACAGTCGACGAACAGGCCCTACCAGAACAAGACGGCACCGAACCAACATCAACCATCACAACGACCCAAGCACCGGACACCGAATCCACAACCACGTCAGCGATTACTCCCGCTACGACAACCACCATCACGACAACCACCATCACGACAACCACCACGGTGCCTCCGCCGCCCGCAACTGGGGTAATCACTACCATCAACGGTGTGGCGGGCTGGTCTTCGGCGGGGGAGTGGATGACGACCGATGATGGGCCCGTGCCTTTGTCCGAGGGTGACGTGTTTACGCTGGTCCATGTCGGCGAGCCGTTGACGCAGGTCGTCGGCGGTGAAGTTGGTGTCTGGTGTGCTGGTCCAGGCGTTGGCCACAGCGGCATCGATCTGGATTTCGGCGTCGAGTGGCCTGACGACTTCCCGATCGCCGTGTCGGCGGACTGGGACCTCATCCCCCACACGGTCGAGGTTCTGCCCAACGACAGCGCCACCTACAAGGCGGCGGCATCGGAATTGCTGGGTTTTCGTGGGGTGATCGACCCCGATCCTCCATTGGTGCAGGTGATCCGCGTCGATCTCGAAGGTGACGGTGTGGATGAGATCATCGTGGTAGCGGAGCGCAATACCAGCGGGTCGCTCAATCCGGCCAACCCCGGCGATTACTCGATCGCCTTCATGCGCAAACTGGTCGAGGGAGAAGTGCAGTCGGCGATCCTCGGTTCCTATGTCGTGGAGGAACCAGCCGATGAGTCGTGGATTGTTGCACTCGACACCTATCGCATCGCCGCCGTTGCCGACCTCAACGGGGATGGCCGCATGGAGATCGCGGTCAACGGTAGGTACTACGAAGGTTCGTGGACCACGATCTACGACTACATCAACGATGATCTGGGCCCCTGGGAGGTACTCGCAGTCGGGTGCGGCTCCTGACGCGTACGATGGTCGCGTGACCGAGACTGCCGAGACCCTGCGCATCGCCATCGCGCAGTTCAATGCGGTAGTGGGCGATCTCGACGGCAACCTTGCTCGGGCCTCTGCCGTTGTGAACGACGCCTCCGAGCTCGGTGCTGATGTGGTGATTCTCCCCGAGATGACGCTCACGGGCTACCCGCCGGAAGATCTTGTCCTCAAGCCCGGGTTCATTGTGGACAACCGCGCTGCGCTCGAGAAGTTCGCTGCGGGCACGGGTCGTACGGTTGCGATCGTTGGCTTTGCCGACGGCGACGACTTCGGCGGCGCGGCTGATCGTGTCGTACAGGACGTTGGCGGCATCGACTACTTCAACGGTGTGTGGAATGCGGTGGCGATTTGTGCTGAAGGCAAGATCTTTGGGACGTATCACAAGCGCCATCTGCCGAATTACGACGTCTTCGACGAGCTGCGTCACTTCCGTCCCGGTGATCAGTCATTGGCGCTCTACGAGGTCGGTGGTGTGTCCATTGGCGTGACGCTGTGCGAGGACTCATGGATCCCCGACGGTCCCGTTACTCAACTGGCGCGCGGTGGTGCTCGAGTCGTCATCAACATCAACGGCTCCCCGTTCCGGGGCGGCAAGCAGCAGGTTCGTGAAGAGGTGATCAAAGAACGGGTCAAGGAGTCATCGGTCCCCGTCATCTACGCCAACCTTGTAGGCGGCCAAGATGAGCTCGTTTTCGATGGTGGGTCCTTCGTCGTGAGCCCGACCGCGGATGGCCCGATGGTCACCGCTCGGTGCGAGTCGTTCATTGAGTCGCTCGATGTGTTCGACGTTGAGCTTCCCACAGCACCTGACACGCTCGATCGCTACCCGGTCACATTTGTGACTCCGGCCCATGCCGCGCCCCGCACCTTTGTGCCAGGGCCGATGGCCGAGCCCCTTGGTCCGCTTGCCGAGGAATGGGAGACCCTCGTGCTCGGCGTGCGCGACTACGTCCGCAAGTCCGGGTTCTCTCAGGTTTGCCTTGGTGTTTCTGGCGGCGTTGATTCCTCGCTGGTCACAGCCATCGCAGTCGACGCGCTCGGCGCCGAAAATGTGCACGGCATCCTCATGCCTTCGCGCTACTCGAGCGACCACTCGATCAGCGATGCCGAGGAACTCGGTACCAACATGGACATCGACACTCGCATCATCCCGATCGAGCCTGCCCATGCAGCGTTCGCTGAGATGCTCGTGCCGCATGTGGCCGACGGCGGGATCGAGATCGGTGACCTCACCGACCAGAATCTGCAGAGCCGGCTGCGCGGCGTCATCTTGATGGCCCTTGCCAACGAGCACCACTGGCTCGTGCTGACCCCGGGCAACAAGAGCGAGTCTGCCGTCGGCTACTCGACGCTGTATGGCGACACGGCCGGGGCATTCGCGGCAATCAAGGATGTCTGGAAGCTGCGGGTCTACGAGCTCGGCCATTGGCGCAACGCTCAGGCCGGCAAACCGTGGATCCCCGAGGGGTCCCTCACCAAAGCGCCGTCTGCCGAGCTCAAGCCGGGGCAACGTGACGATCAATCGCTACCTCCCTATGAGGTACTCGATCCGATCCTGCGGGCCTATGTCGAGGACGACCAAACCGCGGCCGAGATCAGTCTCCTCGGCATCGAGGGTTCTGATCCGGAGATGATCCAGCGAGTCTGCCATCTCGTCGACATTGCCGAGTACAAGCGTCGCCAGACTCCGGTCGGCACGCGAATTACGAAGAAGGCCTTCGGTCGTGACCGGCGGATGCCGATCGTCAACAGGTACCGGGGGTGAACGCGGCTGACAATGCACGAGTATGTGGCTCGCTGCAGTGGGTGACCGGACGGCTGTTCGAACTCCTGGGCGGATGGGTCGAGCGCGTCGATGATCCGACTGAGGCAGTGTGGCTGGCCGCGCTGAGCCGTCATCTGGGATTGCACGTAGCGGCGTTCGCGGAAATCATGCCGGACGCGGTTCTTCTGGCCAATGAGTGCGCCGTTGTCCCTGCCGTACCCGCTCTGGCTGAGGCCCTCAGGGAACTCGCCGATACCTCAGACCCAGTCGGCGTTGCGGCCGCATTGACCAGCCAGTTGACAAGGGAATGCAGCGTAGTCCTGAACGGGTGTGTCTCTCATGCAGATGGGTCCTTGCAGAGAGCGGTTGAGTTCCTCATGATTGGCCTTGCATCGGCAGAGACGAATGTGTTCAAGCCTGTCGCAAAAGTTGCCGAAACATTCCGAATGGTCACACCGGTGGTGTGACGGTCAACACTCGCTATCGTGCCGAGGACGGGCCATCTACGAGAGGGACTTCCGTGGCAAAGGAGCGAGTCGAACGGGACGAAGAAGATCTCGTACGCCTGTACCTGACCGACATCGGCCAGTACCCGCTACTCACCAAGGAGGACGAGGTTCGCCTCGCCCAAGCCATTGAAGCTGGAGCGGAAGCGCGCGAAGAATTCGAGAAGGTCGATGTTGAGTTGACCCCGGCGCGCAAGCGTGAACTACGTCGTACGTTGCAAAAAGGCGAGGGCGCTGAGCGCACGTTCGTGCAGTCGAATCTTCGTCTTGTCGTTTCGATCGCCAAGAAGTATCAGGCCTCAGGTCTACCTCTGCTCGATCTGATCCAAGAAGGCAACCTTGGTCTGATGCACGCCGTCGAGAAGTTCGATTGGCGCAAGGGCTTCAAATTCTCGACGTACGCCACCTGGTGGATTCGTCAGGCGATCACCCGCGGTATCGCCAACACTGGCCGCACGATCCGTCTCCCGGTGCATGCCGGTGACACGCTTGCTCGTCTCCAAAAGGCCCGTGCTCGCCTCGAGCTGAAGTACGGCCGCGCCGCCACGCTTTCGGAGCTGGCGATCGAAGTAGAGATGCCAGAAGACAAGGTGACCGAAGCCCTTCGGTTCGCCGCCGAGCCGCTCTCACTTTCCGAGCCGCTGCGTGAAGATGGCGACGCCGAACTCGGCGACGTTGTCGAGGATCGCTCCGCTGATTCACCGTTCGAGGTGGCCGCCACATCACTGCTGCCCAACGAGATTGCGCGGCTGCTCGGCCCACTCGATGAACGTGAGCGCGAGATCCTGAAGCTTCGCTTTGGTCTTGACCGTGGTGAGCCCCGCACCCTCGAAGAGGTCGGAGAGCACTTCAACCTCACTCGCGAGCGCATTCGCCAGATTGAGGCTCGCGCCATGTCGAAGCTGCGTCACCCCAGCAGCGACACCGGCGCCCGCTACCTCCTCAGCGTTTAGACCCCAGCGGTTCCCGACGACGCCTGTGCCGGCGGTTGTTTGGGCAATGGTGTCACCGGCATCGGCTCAGGTTTGGTGAAAGGCTCGAATCGCGTCGGCGATGTGGGTGCGAACCAAGGCGGCTGACTCCACAACCCCAACGGCGAGAATCGATGTGTGGGTGTGTCCGTCGCACGCCAAGTGCTCGACCGACGTGCCAGCAGCAGCGAGCGCACCGGCGTATGCGGTGCCTTCATCGCGCAGCGGGTCGAAATGTGCCGTAACCACCAGAGCGGGTGCCATGTCGCTCAGATTGGAAGCCCGGAGGGGCGCGACTCGCGGATCGTCACGATCAGCTTGATCGACATACGCGTCGATGAACCAGTCAAGAAGCGATGCGGTGAGCGTGTAGCCCTCGGCGTTCTCTGCGTGGGAGGGGCGTCGTTCGCCTGGCGACGTCATGGGGGCGATCAGTACCTGTCCTGCGACGTCAAAGTTGCCTGTGTCCCGAGCTTGCTGGGCCACTACGGCGGCGATGTTGCCGCCCGCACTCCAGCCTGCGAGCACGACGGCCCCTGACGTGCCGCCAAGCGATTCCCGATTTGCGGAGATCCATTGGCCTGCCGCGTAGCCGTCCTCATGGGCAGCCGGGAACCGATTCTCCGGCGCGTGGCGGTAGTCAACGGAGACGATGATCGAATCGGATTCGATGCAGAGTTGACGACAGATCGGGTCGTCGGAGACGTGACTGCCGATGACAAAGCCGCCACCGTGGAAGTAGACGGTCACGGGATGAGGGCCAGGAGTCGCGGGCCGGTATAGGCGGTACTTGAGTAAACTGTTGGCCCCGGGTAACTCACCATCACTGATCTCGCCGACGTCAGGCCCGGGAGGCCGCTGCGCCGCCGCTGCAACCGTGAATGCCCGAGCGTCCACCGCAGACAGGGTTTCCAGCGGCGGTAGTTCGAGACTGGCGATGTGTTTGAGAACTGCGGCGACGTCTGGCTGAAGAGCTCGTGTCATTTCGACACGCTAGAAGAATGGCGGAGGTGGACGGGAATCGAACCCGCCGGACAGGGATCACCCATCCCACCCGCTTTGAAGGCGGGGGAGCCCACCAGGCGCTCGGACACCTCCGCCGAGGACGATATCGGCGCGAGGCGACGACGCCCCATTCTCTGAGGTCGCTAGCGTCTCGGGATGTCGAAGAACCAAGTTTTCCTGCTGGCCGTCTTGAGTGCGCTACTCATCGTGCTCTCGCGAAAAATCCGCGACGTCTGAGCTTCCGGCTTCGCCACCACAGCGACGCACCGACAGTCGCAGCTGCGACTACGGCTCCCAACCCAACCGTTTTCGGTCCCGGCGCCGAGATCGTTCGCTCTTCATTCAGCGGACGAGGGTGATCGAAGACACGGATCTCCCAACCGCGATCGGTGGCTTCTTTCAGCAAAGCCTTGTCCGGGTTGACTGCCACCGGGTAGCCGACTGATTCGAGCATTGGGAGATCGGTCACCGAATCTGAGTAGGCGAACGAGCGATCCAGATCGATGTTGTGTGCTTCTGCTTCTGCGGTAATCGCCTCGACCTTGTGCTCGCCGGCCGAGTAGAACTCGACCTCGCCGGTGTATCGGCCGGCATTGTCGACACGAGCCCGAGTGGCGATGGCGTGGTCGACACCAAGGTGCCGAGCAAGGGGCTTCACGATCTCTTCAGGAGACGCCGACACGAGGTAAACGCGTCGACCAGCGTCTTGGTGTGACTCGATCAGCTCGACTGCCTCGGCGTATATGAGGGGATCGATCACCTCGCTGAGCGCATTGTCGATGAGTGACGAAATGCGTTCCTTTTCCCAGCCAACACAAACCTTCAGCGCGGTCTCCCGCATCTTCTCCATGCGGCCTTCGTCAGCGCCGAGGTACCGAAAGACGATCTGACCCCACAGTGCGCGGGCGACGAGCCAGCGGTTGAGCATGCCTTCCTTCTGTAGCTTCGGGCCGAACGCGAGCATGGCGGCCTTGGCGATGACCGTCTTGTCGAGGTCGAAGAATGCCGCCTCGGTTTGGACTCCATCAATCGACGTCACTGCTGCCGCGATCTCACGGTTGGCAACGTACCGCGTAGACCGTAAGGTCGAGTCGTCGACTTCCCCGTCGAACTGTTTGTTCCGGGAGAAGAGTCGATGTCTGTTGCACCTGTATGTGTTGTGTGTTGGTCCGCGAAAGGCGGGTCGGGTACGTCGGTTGTCGCCGCCGCGCTTGCGTTGAGGTCGGCTGACTCTGGTCGAGAAACGTTGCTGGTCGACCTTGATGGCGATCAACCCGACGTGCTGGGGGTGACCTCGGAAGGGCCGGGAGCCACCGACTGGCTCGCCGCTGGCGATGACGTGCCAGTCGACGCGCTGGCGGGATTGGAAGTTCCGGTCACCAGTCACCTGAGGCTTCTGCCGCGCGGCAAGGCCGCGGCGGCATCAAATGATCAACTTCGGCTGCTGCTGGGAATTCTCGGTACCGGCTCGCGTTCGGTGGTCATCGATGCCGGGACCCAACGACCAGAGGCCGGCGTGCTGCCTGTCCGGTGGTGGGATGGGATCGGCGTTTCGGTTCTGGTCACCCGAGCCTGCTATCTCGCCTTGCGTCGTGTTGGTGCGCTTGGGCCTGGCACGCGCCTCGTCCTCGTTGATGAGCCGGGTCGTGCGCTGACCGCCAGCGATGTCGTCACGTCCCTCGGTGTGCCGTTGTGGTGCCGAGTCGGACTCGACCCATCTGTTGCTCGGGCCGTTGACGCCGGCCTGCTCGCCACGAGACGGCCCCGGGCACTACGCCAACTCGATCTCTCCGTTCTATGAGCTACCTCGGTGATGAAAACCTTGCCGGGCTCGTTGATCAGATTCACCGGCTTGTGCTCGACGATGGGGAAGGGGTCGACATCCATCAGGAACTCACCCGTCTTGCGCCATTGCTCACGTCTACTCAACGTGTGGATGCGAAGCGAAAGATCGAAGCCCGACTCGCTGGCCTTGGCCCGCTTGAAGAGATCCTTGCCGACGATGAAGTCAGCGAGATCATGATCAATGGTCCCGGTGCCATCTGGGTCGAGCGTCATGGCCGACTCGCTCAGCACTCGTTGAAACTTGAACGCCACGAGATCGATCTCCTGATCGAACGGATCGTGGCTCCCATTGGCCGGCGGGTCGATCACCGGTCGCCGCTGGTCGATGGCCGGCTGCCCGATGGAAGCAGGGTGAATGTCGTCATACCTCCCATCGCCCTCGACGGGCCTTGCGTCACCATTCGACGGTTCGTGCTTGCGACGCACTCCCTTGAGGCCTTCGCTAGTCCCGATATCTGCGGTCAGCTCCGGGATTGTGTGGCGGAGGGCGCCAACATGGTGGTGAGCGGGGGCACGGGCGCTGGCAAGACCACGCTTCTCAACGCGATCGCCGCCATGATTGACCCCAGCGAGCGAATCATCACCGTCGAGGATGCCGCTGAGCTCCAATTTCCGCATCCACACGTAGTGAGACTTGAAGCGCGGCCGGCATCGGCGGAGGGCGTGGGCGAGCTGACGATCCGAGCACTTGTCCGCAATGCGTTGCGGATGAGGCCGGACCGCTTGGTAGTTGGAGAGGTACGGGGCGATGAGGCGCTGGATCTCGTTCAAGCGCTCAACACCGGCCATCGCGGGTGTCTCTCGACCGTGCACGCGAACGGGCCGATCGATGTCCTTCGACGACTCGAAACCCTGGCGCTCCTCGGGGGCACCGGCCTCCCGCTCGACGCGATTCGAACCCAGATCGCCGCGGCGCTCGACATCATCGTCCACGTCGAGCGGGGGTTCGATGGCAAGCGGCGAGTCTCGCAGATCGCCCAAGTGGTAGGTCCCGGTGAAGTCGAGGCTTTGACCGCGACGACATGGTGATGGCCGTCGTAATGGTGACCGTTGCGGTGTTCGCCTTTCCCGACATGCGCGTGCCGAGCCGGGGACTCAGCACCCCGGTAACGGCCCGCAGGTGGGACCTCGCCACATGGATTGGCAGGCGCAGCTACATCCGTGCCCGCGCCCATCGAGGCCTCGTCGGTGATCTTCCTGATGTGCTCGAGATGATCGCCCGTTCTCTTCGCGGCGGGACCAACCTTCGTGGCGCGCTCGCTGATGCGACGGAACACGACTCGCCGGCGGCGCACTCGCTGCGACCCGTGATGTTGCGCATCAACGCCGGTGACCGACTCGGCGAAGCGCTCGACGCTTGGGCCAGCCGAATCGATGATCCCGCCGCTGATCTGGTGCGCGCCGTTCTCCGCCTTGGGGACGAGACCGGCACCGCGGTGGCAAGCTCACTCGAACAGGCGGCGACAAGTCTTCGTGATCGTGCCGCCCTCACGGCCGAGATTCAGGCGCTGTCCTCGCAGGCTCGACTCTCCTCGATGGTGATCGGCTTCGCTCCACTGGCCTTTCTCGCGGTGTCCGCGACCGTGGACCCCGCCTCAGCGGTGGTTCTGGTCACAACGAGGTTTGGGTTGGTCTGCCTCGCGCTCGGCCTCAGTTTGGATGTGATCGGGGTTCGATGGATGCATCGGATCGGCGCAGGTGTCGCCCAATGAGCGCCCTGGCGTGGGTTGTTGGCGTCCTCGTCGGCGCTGCCGTTGTCGGGCCGAACCATCCTGCGCCTCGTGGCCGCAACACACATTCGACATCGCGTCGAACCGTGCTCGTTCCTCTCCCGCGTGCCGGTCGTCGTCAGCGTCGAGATCGAGACGATGCCACCACGCGCAACCTGCCTGAACTCATCGATCTCCTGTCACTCGGTGTCACGGCAGGACTAACGCTTCGCCAGGCTGCCGAGGCAGTCGTGTCCTGGCTCTCGCATCCGTATGACGAGGTGATCGGCCGCGCCTTGGAGCGGTCAGGGCGCGGCGAACCATGGGCGGACGCGCTTTGTGGGGCTACCCGCGAGCTTGGGCCGAGCACCCAGTACGTGTTTTCGGTGTTGATCGCTGCTGAACGCGACGGGGCGCCGGTCGCCCCAGCCTTGCATCGTGCAAGCGATGAGGCGCGTCGGCGCCGGCGCACACGAGCCGAGGAACGTGTGCGTCGCGTCCCGGTGCTGATGCTCTTTCCGCTGGTGTTCTGCATTCTCCCGGCGTTCGCGCTTCTCACGGTGGTCCCACTGCTGGTGGGCACCCTCCGCGATCTTCAGCTGCGCTAGTCCCGACGCTTCCCCCCACTGCGTAACCCGCGTGCGTCGCACGCTGAGAGGACCCCATGAAGCAACCAAAAACAATGCCCGCATCCACCAGAGCAGACGGCGGTCAGGCAACAGCCGAATACGCGCTCGTCATTCTCGGAGCGGCCGCGCTCGCCGTGCTTGTGTTGGCCTGGGCCAGCACAACCTCCGCGGTTGGGGACCTGCTCGACAGTGTCCTCGACGCAGTCGCGAGTCGGGTCGGGTAAGCATGTTCAAGGGGGCGGAGACCGAATCAGAAGAGGGTCAGGCAACAGTCGAACTCGCCCTGCTCCTGCCGTTCTTCGTCCTCTTGCTCATGGCGATCATCCAAGTAGGGCTTGTCGTACACGCTCGCGTGTTGGTCACCCACGCAGCTCGCGAGGGGGCGCGGGCAGCGGCGGTAGGAGCGACTGATGAAGAGGTCCGCCAGGCCGTGGCGGTGGCCGGTGACCTTCCGGTTCATCGACTACGCGTCGAGGTGGCACGGGTGAACGGTGCTGCCGTCGTCTCCGTCTACTACGTCGACCCCACAGCCGTGCCACTCATCGGTGCGATGCTCAGCGACGTTGAACTCGCTGCCACCGCCACGATGCGACTCGAATAAGTGCCTCCCGGGTCTGTCCCCAGTGTGATGTAGCTCAGGGGGAACCCCGAATGGAGGGGTGGTTGCGCGCCATGATGGGGAACCGTTCTAGTTCCCCTGAAACTGGGGGCTAATTGGTCCCAAAATGCGTCGGATCAGGTCGACGGACCCGTCCTTGTCGAGGGGTTCGTTGCCGTTGCCGCATTTGGGTGACTGCACGCACGACGGGCAGCCTTCGACGCAAGCGCATGCCTCAACGACCTCGAGCGTTGCCTGGAGATGCGCGGCGGCGGCTTCCCAACCCAACTCTGCGATGCCGGCACCCCCGGGCGAACCGTCGTAGATGAATATCGTGGCGCCGTTCGTGTCGGAGTGTTGAGTAGTCGACACGCCTCCCACATCCCAGCGGTCACAGATGGTGAAGAGCGGCAGCATTCCGATTGCCGCGTGCTCCGCGGCGTGGAGTGTTCCAGGCGGATCGAAGCCGGCCGCGATCGTCTCATCGATGAGGTCGGAGTCGATCACGTACCAGAACGCCCGGGTGACGAGTCGCTGCTCGGGGAGGGCGAGTTTTTCGTTGGTGAGGATCTTGCGGGAGCGAACGTCGCGACGCTGGTAGCCGTGGATCCGCGTCGCCACTTCGACCGAGCCGAGGTGGAGCGTGGCGCGGCCGACCCGCTGCACGTCATCGACCGAGAGCACTCGGATCTCGGTGTCGGATCGGGCCTGGGTGTACTCCAACCCATCGGCTTCAACCACATGAGCGCAGCCTTCTTCGAGATCAAGCTCGACGACGTCGAAGGCTCGGCCGCGATGGAGGTAGACGGCTCCGGCATGTACAGAGGTGAGGGCGCGGCTCTCGTCGACTGTGCCGATGACTCGATCGTTGTGGAGGTGCAGGATCTTGATTTCGCCGCGTGACCCCGACCGCAAGCTCACTTCTCGGGTTGGATAGCCGGTACTGCACCAGTGAGCGAACGGTTCTTCTCGTCCGTTTCGCCATCGCCGCTGCAAACGGAGGGCATCGTCGCGCACAAGATTACGGACGCCGTCGTGCAGTTCTTCTTGGCTCCACCAGCGGAGGTCGCCATAGCTGAGCGGCAGTTCGTAGGCCGCGCACGCGAGATGGGGATCGAGAATGAACGGGTTGGCCGTGTTGACCACCGATGGCTCGGCTGGGCGGCTGAAGACCTCGTCGGGATGTTGCATCAGGTAGCGGTCGAGTTGGTCCTGGCCTGCAACAAGCACGGTGACCGATGGCTTGGAGCGACGTCCGGCACGACCGGCCTGCTGCCACATTGAGGCAATGGTGCCGGGGAAGCCGTTGAGTACGCACGCATCGAGTTCGCCGACATCAACTCCAAGCTCAAGAGCAGAGGTGGCGACGATGCCCGAGAGCTCACCGGCGGTGAGGTTGTCCTCGATCATGCGGCGTTCGTCGGCCAAGTAGCCGGCCCGGTAGGCCACGACTTTGCCATCGAGTTGGGATGGTAGGCGGCGGGTGATGTCGGCCGCCACGAGCTCCACCCCCTTGCGGCTCCGACAGAAGGTGATGGTGCGATGCCCTGTCTCCACGAGAGAGGCAGTGATCGACGCGGTCTCGGAGTTGGCCGACGAGCGAGTGCCGCGTTCGTCATCGATCACAGGCGGATCAAGCAAGGCGAACGATCGCGGTCCACGGGGAGAGCCATCGTTGGCGACGGCGTGCACGGGTGCGCCACACAAGGCGGCGGCCAGACGTTCGGGCTGGCCGATCGTGGCCGAGCAGAATATGAAGGTGGGGTCAGATCCATAGTGATGGCAGATCCGACGAAGCCGCCGCAGCACATGGGCAACATGGGTGCCAAACACGCCTCGCAACACGTGCAGTTCGTCGATCACCACATAGCGAAGCCGCATCAGAAGGGCATCCCACTTCTGATGGCGGGGGAGGATGCCGGCGTGCAGCATTTCGGGATTGGTGAGCACCACGTTGGCGTTCTCGCGGATCCACAGCTTCTCTTGCGGCGATGCATCACCGTCATAGGCTCCGGCTTTCAGCTCCGCGATGCCGAGCTTTGTGAACGACCGGAGCTGGTCGTGGGCCAGTGCCTTGGTGGGATAGAGGACCATCGCGGTGCCTGGCCGTAGCGGGTCGAGCACCGCCTCAGCGATCGGCAGTTGGAAGCAGCGGGACTTGCCTGAGGCCGTGCCTGTTGCCACGACGACATTCGTGCCGGCTCGCACGAGGTTGATGGCTTCGGCCTGATGGCTCCACAGCGAGTCGACGCCGAGGGCGGCCTCGACAGCAGGCGGGAAGGGTCGGTCGAGTAGCCCCATCGCCGCTGGGCGAGCCGTGGTGTGCTCAACGTGAACAATCCGACCGTCGTTGGCCAGTTCGGTGAGCAGATGCTCAAAGGGAGGAGGCTCGGGAAGCGCCTCAGTAAGCGCCATGCTCTGATGCTACGACAGGGGCGTGACCGAATCACATGCTTGTCGTCCGATACCGTCACCAGTGTGCAGATCATTGTGCGAGCCCACATCGAGGGTGACTGGACCGTGCTCACCGTGGCCGGGGAACTTGACGTCGTCGGCGCGCCCGAAGTGCGGCAAGCAGTCATGGACGCGGTCAAGGACGGCAGGTGCTGCCTCGTGCTCGATCTCAGCGGCGTCGACTTCATCGACAGCTTCGGCATTGGCGTGCTTGTCGGTGCGCTCAAGCGGGTCAGGCTTCTTGATGGTGATCTCATGATGGTTGTGCCCGAACCGCGGGTGCGGCGCGTGTTGGAGGTCTGTGATCTCGACCGTGTCTTCACCCTCCACCGGTCGCTGGCTGACGCGCTGGAGACCGTTTGATGGATACTGGGTAAATGGCCACCGCGGAGCAGGAACCAGTTGAGATCGAGTTTCGGCCTGGCCAACTCGTACTCGAGATTCCAGCGCGTACCGAATTTGTGTCCCTCGTTCGTGTTGTTGTCGCAGCGGCTGCGGAACTTGAACCAGATTTGGAGAACGATCGAATCGACGATCTTCGGATCGCTGTCTCGGAGGCCACGACCAACGCTATTGAGGCTCATGGGCTATCGGGTTCGTTTGATCGGATCCGCATCCAATGCAACCTGGCCGATGATGAGATCAGTGTCGTTGTACACGACGAAGGTGTGGGTTTTGACCCTGCCACGGTGCCCGATCTCCCCCAACCGGAATCACCGGATCGTCTCGAGCATGAGTCCGGGCTTGGCGTGCATCTGATGCAAATGCTGGCCGACGAAAGCGAGATTTCTTCCGGCGAGGACGGCACCGATGTGACCCTTGTTGTCTACTCATCGAAGCGTCGCCGTCTGCCATAGTCCACCTGATTCGGGATGCGACGCCGCTAGCGTCTCAAATCGACATGGCCCATGATCACCTCGAACCCTCTCCGCTGACCTGGCTCGGCGGCAACCGACGTTTGGCCCGCCGCGTCGGTCGACCGGTGAGCAACTTCCTGCGAATCGAAGCGGCCGGTGGCCTTCTGCTGATTGTGGCAACGGTCGTTGCGCTCGTTTGGGCCAACTCGCCGTGGAGCCATAGCTACCACGAGTTGCTCGAAACGCACATCTCTCTTCATGTCGGCGATCTACTCCATCTTGACGAGCCTCTTGAGGCATGGATCAACGATGCGTTGATGGCGATCTTCTTCTTTGTTGTTGGTCTGGAAATCAAGCGTGAGTTGGTGGCGGGCGAACTCCGTGACCCTCGAGCCGCCGCTCTGCCCGCCATTGCCGCGATTGGCGGCATGGTCGTTCCTGCCTTGATCTATGTTGCGTTTGCGAGTGGCGGTATGGGCGGGGATGGCTGGGGCATCCCGATGGCCACTGATATTGCGTTTGCGGTGGGGGTCGTGTCGCTGCTCGGAAACCGTGTGCCCGGGGCAATGAAGGTCTTCCTGCTCACCCTCGCAATTGTCGATGACATCGGTGCCATTGTGGTGATTGCGATCTTCTACACCGAAGACCTTTCGACTGACTGGCTGCTTATCGCTGCTGGCCTCGCCATCCTGATTGTCCTCATGCGCCTCATGCGCATTTGGTACATCCCTGTGTACGTGCTTGTTGGTTCCTTCCTCTGGCTTGCAGTATTTGAGTCCGGGATCCACGCCACCATCGCAGGTGTTGTTCTCGGCCTGCTCACCCCGGCGGTTCCGCTGCGGGGCGAGACGCCAAATGACGACGTCCACATCGGTGCCGCCATCTCCGGTCAGGCCAGCGCCACCGTCGTGCGTCGGGCGAACTTCGAACTTAAGGAGCAGGTCTCGGTCGCTGAGAGGCTGGAGAATATGCTCCATCCGTTCTCCAGCTTCTTGATCATCCCGATATTTGCTCTTGCCAATGCCGGAATCGAGATATCGAGCGACTCGCTCTCGAATGCGCTGTCGAGCGACGTTACGCTCGGCGTCGTGTTCGGTTTGGTTGTCGGCAAACTCGTCGGTATCTCCTTCGCGACCTGGGTTGCGGTGAAGTCCGGCATTTCTCGCCTACCTCGGGGGGCATCATTCACCCATGTGGTGGGCCTCGCTGCCATTGCCGGCATCGGCTTCACGGTGTCGCTGTTTATTACCGGCTTGGCGTTCCCCGCGGGGTCCGGCGCCATTGACGAAGCAAAGCTTGGCATCCTTGCTGCGTCGCTTATCGCAGCCATCGTCGGCTCACTCATTCTTCTGCGTGCGAATGAGGTCATCGAGATAGATATCGATGACCCCGATCTCGTGAACGCATGACAAGTCCGCTCATTATCCGATTGGTTCGACCATCGTGGCCAACGCCCTAGTAATTGTCGAGTCGCCAGCAAAGGCGAAAAAGATCGCTGAGTATCTCGGCGCTGGATACACCGTCGAGTCATCGATCGGTCATATCCGGGACCTTCCGCGCAACGCTGCGGACGTGCCTGCCGCCTACAAGGGTGAGAAGTGGGCCCGCACGGGGATCGATGTCGACAACGACTTCAAACCCCTCTATGTCGAGAACCGGGACAAGAAAGATCACATCAAGCTCTTGAAGAGCCTGGTGAAGGATGCAGACGAGGTCTATCTCGCAACGGATGAGGATCGTGAGGGCGAAGCGATCGCCTGGCACCTCATTGAGGTATTGAATCCGCAGGTGCCGATCAAGCGCATGGTGTTTCACGAGATCACCAAGGATGCGATTCAAGCAGCAGTCAATTCGCCTCGCGAGCTCGACCGCAAGATGGTCGACGCGCAGGAAGCACGCCGAATCCTCGACCGCCTATACGGCTACGAGGTTTCTCCGGTGCTGTGGAAGAAGGTCATGCCGCAGCTATCGGCGGGCCGAGTGCAGTCTGTGGCGACCCGCGTGGTTGTTTCGCGTGAACGTGAACGGATGGCCTTCATTGCCGCCGGGTACTGGGATATCGCTGGTGCATTCGCTGCCGTTGCTGGCGAAGATCAGCGCGAGTTCAAGGCCAACCTGGCCATGATCGACGGGGTTCGTCTCGCCAGCGGCCGTGACTTCAATGACGATGGTCAGTTGTCTCGAGATGACGTCACCGTGCTCGATGAAGCCAAGGCCGCGGCCATGGTCGACGATCTCGAGGGTGTTCCGTACGCGGTTCGCTCCCGTGAGTCAAAGCCCTACCGTCGTCGCCCAGCCGCGCCGTTCATCACATCAACCTTCCAGCAGGAAGCCGGCCGCAAGCTCGGCATGAGTTCTGCTATGGCGATGCGCGCGGCACAGGGGCTCTACGAAAAGGGCTTCATCACCTATATGCGAACCGACAGCACCACCATGTCGGATACCGCCGTCAGCGCGGCTCGCTCGATGATCAGCGAGCGTTATGGCGCCAACAACCTGCCCGAGGCTCCTCGCCACTACGCCAATAAGGTCAAGAACGCGCAAGAGGCACACGAGGCCATTCGCCCGGCGGGCGACTCGTTTCAGCTTCCTGACGAGGTTGCGACGCAGGTTCCCAAGTCGGAGGCCCGTGCCTATGAGTTGATCTGGAAGCGCGCCGTCGCCTCTCAGATGACCGACTGCACTGGTGACACCGTTCAACTGCGGCTCGGCGCCAACTCGAAGTCCGGCACCGATGTTGTGTTCAACGCAACCGGCACCGTGATCACCCATCGCGGTTTCCGTGAGGTTTATGAAGAAGACACCGACGCGGACGTAAACAAGGATCAGGCTGACGACGAGCGTCGCCTTCCGCCGCTCGAGCAAGGTGATGCCGCACGCAACGTCTCGCTTGAAGCAGATGGTCACGTGACCTCACCCCCGAGCCGGTTCACCGAGGCCAGCCTCGTGAAGCGTCTTGAGGAATTGGGCGTTGGCCGCCCATCGACCTACGCATCGATCATCGGCACCATCCAGGACCGCGGCTATGTGTGGAAGAAGGGTTCGGCGCTCGTGCCCTCGTTCACCGCGTTCTCCGTGGTGAACGTGATGGAAGGCCACTTCCCCAACCTCGTCGACTACGCCTTCACCGCTCGGATGGAGGACGACCTCGACAAGATCGCAGGCGGCTCCGAAGAGGCCGTGCCGTGGCTTACGAAATTTTACTTTGGTGAGGAGGGCGGCGAACCTGGTCTTCAGGAGAAGGTGTCCACACGCTTGGCTGACATCGACGCTCGCGCGGTCAACACAATCCCATTGGGCATGGCCGAGGATGGCGAGCCAGTCGTCGCTCGAGTTGGCCGCTATGGGCCGTACGTGCAGAAAGGTGTCGTCAAGGACGATGAACCCGAAGCTGGCAGCGTCACCACTGCGTCGATCCCCGAGGACATCCCGCCTGATGAACTCTCGCTGGAGAGGGCTCTTGAGTTCCTTGCCATGCCGAAAGAAGGCCGCATCCTTGGGGTTGACCCCGAGAGCGGCATGGACATCTACGCCAAGGCCGGTCGCTTCGGTCCTTACGTTCAGGTGGGTACGTTTGAGGAGCAGGAAGAGAAGCCGAAGTCGGCATCACTGTTTTCCACAATGTCGCTAGAGCGCCTCACCATGGATGACGCGCTTCAGCTCTTGACGTTGCCTCGCACGGTCGGTGCCGATCCGGCTGATGGCGAAGTCATCACAGTGCAGAACGGTCGCTATGGCCCGTACCTGGCCAAGGGCAAGGACAGTCGTAGCCTCGACACCGAAGAGCAGTTGCTCACTGTCACGCTCGAGGAATGCCTCGCTGTGCTGGCACAACCCAAGCGTCGTCGAGGTCAGGGTGCGCCGAAACCGCCACTGAAGGACATGGGTCCCGACCCGGAGACTGGCAAGGACATGATCGTCAAGGACGGTCGCTTCGGCCCCTACGTCACCGATGGCGAGTACAAC
>Ga0315329_10000043_pt1 | contig 47902 bp, 46 predicted proteins | sample M150032315metaG_FD_203459 | JGI IMG/M metagenome (GOLD analysis project Ga0315329, IMG submission 203459) | Ammonia-oxidizing marine archaeal communities from Monterey Bay, California, United States - M1 500m 32315 | ecosystem: Environmental > Aquatic > Marine > Coastal | place: USA: California...
GGGCGACGTTCTCACCGCCTAAGATTCGACCCACTGCACACCCATGGCTGCGAGCTTCTCGCGCAGGCCATAGAAGTCGAGGCCGAGTTCTCCCGCCTCAAGCCGAGCACGAGTTTCTCGCTCCTTGGCCAGACGAGCGTTCGATTGGTCGAGGGCCCAGGCCGCTTCGCTCCGAGCCACGATCACGACACCGTCGTCATCGGCGCAAACGACGTCGCCCGGGTTGACGAGCTGCTCGCCGAGGCGGATCGGCACGTTGACCGAACCCGGAGTGTTCTTCACCGTTCCCTGACAGGAAATGTGCTGAGCCCAAACCGGGAAGCCCATCTCTCGAAGATCGGCCGTGTCCCGCACACCAGCATCGATCACCAGACCGCGCACGCCGCGCTGGCGCAGCGATGTTGCCAACAGATCACCGAACATCCCGTGAGTCGACGGCGCAGTATTGGCCACAACCAAAACATCGCCCGGCTGGCACTGTTCAACCGCTGCGTGCAACATCGCATTGTCGCCCGGGTGGCTCAGAACCGTGACCGCAGGGCCCGCAATCCGAACGCCCTGCTGAATGGGTGCGATGTGGGGTCCGACATAGCCGCGGCGGCCGATCGCCTCGTGCACCGTCGCAGTGCCAACTGGGGCAAGCTGATCAACGAGGTCACCGTCCGCCCGTTCGATCGAGGTGACAACCACATGGCGAGGTCCGTGCAAGTTGGTCATGAGGTAGCTCCCAGCCGAGGGTAGACACGACGGATGTTGTGCTCACAGATCTGAGCGCGCTCATCGCTCGTCAGGGCGGCACCGTCAACATAGATCTTGGTGTCATCGAAGTAGTTGCCGGTGTCGGGGTCGATGCCACGAACGGCGCCGACCATCTCGGAGGCGAACAAGATGTTGTCGGTTGGCACCACATCGACGAGGAGGTCGACCCCAGGCTGGTGATAAACGCACGTATCGAACCAGATGTGGTCAAGTAGCCCGTCGAAGTCCCACCCCTTGTCTTGGGCCATCCCCCGGAAGCGACCCCAGTGATAGGGAACGGCCCCACCACCGTGGGGGATCACCCAACGCAGACCAGGGAAGTTAGTCATGAATCCGGAGGTGAGTGCCTGGACGAAGGCCGTGGTGTCGGCACCGAGATAGTGCGAACCGGTCGTGAAGAAGTGGTCATTGCACGACGTCGAAACATGGATCATTCCCGGCACGTCGAGCTCACACATCTTCTCCCACAGGGGCCACCAGTAGCGGTCCCATAGCGGCGGGCCCGTCCAGAATCCGCCGCTTGGGTCAGGGTTGACATTGCATCCGATGAACGCCATCTCCGCAACGCAGCGCTCAAGTTCGCGTACCGACGAATCGATCCCCACGCCCGGCGATTGCGGGAGTTGGCAGACGGGAGCAAAGTTGTCGGGATAGAGATCACACACTCGACGTACCAGTTCGTTCTGATGCTCGGTCCAGAACCGGGAGGTGTGCTCGTTGCCGACGTGATGACCCATCCAACTGGCCCTCGGCGAGAAGATGGTCAGATCCGTGCCCCGCTCGCGTTGCAGCTTCAGTTGTGCTCCTTCGAGGCTCTCACGGATCGCATCATCAGAGACCCTGAGTTCACCCTTCTCCCCTAGATGGTGAGGGTCGGCCTCGACTGCGGCCTTTTGTGCCTCGCGCCATTCGCCCACGGGCGGCGGCGTCGTGGTGTAGTGGCCATGGCAGTCGATGATCACCGTTCTCCCCCAGGATCACGTTCGCTTAGATTGTCGACAATCTTGTGCACAGGATGACATACTTGGCGGACATTCTCCACGCAGAACTGCCCCAGAGGAACAGAGATGCGCACCAACGTCGTGATCATTGGAGCCGGACCCGCGGGAGCCCTGCTCTCCCAGATCCTCCACAACGCCGAGATCGACCATGTAGTTCTCGAGCGCCAGACTCGCGACTATGTCCTGACGCGGATCCGCGCCGGCGTACTCGAATGGAGTTCCGTTGAAGTGATCCGTGCCGCCGGGGTCGGCCAACGAATGGACGCTGACGGCGATGCGCACGACCTGATCAATCTGGCCTGGGGCGGCAAGCACGTGCTGCCGGTGCAGATGAAGGCTCTTACCGGACGACAGATGATGGCCTACGGCCAGACAGAACTTCAGCACGACCTTTACGAAGCCGCCGACAACAACGGCACATCGCTGCTCTTCTCCACCGAGGACGTCGCAGTGCACGACGTCACATCTGATTCTCCCTACGTCACGTTTCGCCACAATGGCGTCGACGAACGGATCGACTGCGACTACATCGCCGGTTGCGACGGTTTCCACGGGGTTAGCCGGGCCGCCATTCCCGAAAGCGAACGAACCGAGTTTGAACGGGTCTACCCATTCGGCTGGCTGGGAATCCTGTCGGAAACGCCGCCGCTTCCCCATCTCGTCTACACGAACCACGAGCGAGGCTTCGGTCTGTGCAGCACCCGCAATCCGATGCTCAGCCGGTACTACGTGCAATGCCCGATCGAGGACACCATCGACGACTGGTCCGACGATCGTTTCTGGTCAGAACTTGCGGCTCGGCTCCCCACGCACATCGCCAACGACATCGTGACCGGGCCGTCGATCGAAAAGTCGATCGCACCTTTGCGGAGCTTCGTGGCGGAACCAATGCGCCACGGCAACCTCTTGCTGGCCGGTGACTCTGCTCACATCGTCCCTCCCACCGGCGCCAAGGGTCTGAACTTGGCCGTCTCTGACGTGCACCTGCTCTCCGGAGCACTCATCGCCCGCTACGCCAAAGGCGATGCCGCGGGACTCGACCAGTACTCGTCCGACGCTCTACATCGCGTCTGGGGATCGGTCCGCTTCAGTTGGTGGATGACCACCCTCTTACACAGGTTTCCAGGAGCAACCGACTTCGAGCAGCGTATGCAGGAACGCGAGCTCGAGTACCTGGCGTCATCTACGGCAGCGCAGACATCGTTGGCCGAACAATACGTGGGCGTGCCGTTCGTGTAACCCGTCGCTGGCTCGTATGAGCTAGCCCTGCTCGGCGTTCTGATCGACCGGGCGAACGTCAGCCAGCTCACCCTCACCTACTGCGGTGGTGTAGAGATCGTCGGCAACAACGACCTCGCCCCGGTAGCCGCCTTCTCGAATATCGTCGACAAACCCTTGGCGATCCTCATCGGTGTTCGGCGGCGGAATCATGTGCGTCAAAACCAACTTCGGCACACCAAGTTCTGCCGCCTGCTTGCCGATCAGAAATGTATCCGCGTGATAGTCGCGCACGAAGGTGCGGTGCGGGGGCATGCCGTCGTAGAACGCAAACCGCATGGCCTCATAGACCAGCACATCGACACCTTCGGCGAGCTCAGCGACCTCGTCACAGACGCGAGTGTCACCGGTGATGGCAACCGACCCGTCCGGCGTGTCGACGCGATATCCCACAGAATTCGGACATGGCTCGTGACGAACCTGTCCCGCACTCACCACAACATTGCCATCACGCCAGACCTCCGTCGGCGAATCCGGGATCTCGAATGCAGTCAGTTCGATCCCAGGCCGGGTGTCTCGACGAGCGTGCGCTGCCCGCACCTCGATGTCATCCTCCCAGCCATCGAGCAGCGTCGAGACATATTTCGACGATGGACCCGCAGGTGCAATGATCGGCAACGGTGGTGCGGCATCGGTGCGATCCATCACCCAGTGGGTAAGAACAACGTCAGCCAGACCGGTGAGGTGATCGCTGTGATGGTGAGTGATGAACACGGCACTGAGATCGGGGATCCAAACATCAGCGCCAGCCAACCGCTGCACCGTTGAACGGCCGGCGTCGAACTGAAGCGTGATGTCATCGTAGCGAACCAGTGCGCCGGGTCCGGCCCGATTCGCATCCGGGATCGGGCACCCAGTGCCGGTGATCGTAAGGGACATGCTCACAACGGTTCTCCCATCACGAGCGGCACGTGATCTCTATCCGCACACCATTGGGTTCTCGGAAGAAAACCTGACGGAGTCCGATAGCCGGTTGTCCCGAAAGTCGGTGTTCGATCTCCCTCTCGATGAGTCGGGAGACCAGCCCATCAAAGTCGCTGGTCGCGAATGCCACATGATCGAGCGGACCGCTTTGCTCACCAGGATCGGTGTCCTTCTCGACGAGATGAACCAGCGCCCGGGATCCGGCGAAAAGCCACGCACCAGAGAAATCGAAGTCCGGTCGGTCGCCGGGACGGTTCTCGAGGCCAAGAATGTCCTCGAAGAACGCCACCGTCTCAGCAAGCCGCCCCGTCGAAATATTGAAGTGATCGAGCTCGCTCACCAGTGCCATGGCCGTGACTATAGAACCAGAACCCGAGTGCGGTTGATCCTGACGTTCAGCCGAACGCGCCCAGCAACTTCGCGGCCAGGGCAACCGATGCGAGCACCATCACAGCTCGGATCAGTTTCTCACCACCGCGCACCGCAACATGGGCACCGAGCCATCCGCCGAGCGTGAACCCTGCCGCAAGTATGAGTGCGGGAATCCAGTCCACCTTGCCTTGGACAATGAACACCGGCAGCGCCACCACAGTCATGGCAAGAATGATGACCACCTTGATGCTGTTGGCGAGTACAAGGTCGAAACCAGCCCGGCTCAGCGCCGCCAGAAGAACCAGCCCGACACCTGCCTGGACGGCACCGCCGTAAACCCCGATTCCGAAGAAGACCGCGATCGTGACCGGGCGACTCCATGTCGCCGCATCGGTGCGGAACTTCGGTTTGCGAATCGACAAGATGATCAACGGGATCATCACGAGGCCAAACGTCGTCTCGAATGCTTCATCGGTAAGACGACTGATCGCCAACGACCCTGTCAGCGAGCCGAAGACGACCGGTATGAGAATTGGCACCGCAGAGGCAATGCCGTCAACACCGAGGCGACGAAACGAGCCGGTGGCGGCAGCGTTTGATGTGAGCACGCCGATCCGGTTCGATCCATTGGCGCTGTTACCCGGCACCCCCGCCAAAACGAGCAGCGGCACGGTCAGCGTTGAACCACCGCCGGCGATGACATTGATGCCGCCGGCGAACGTGCCACCAACGACAAGCAGGACCGCCTCCCACCAGGTCATGGAACCAACGTCTTACGGAAGAGCCTCTCTTGGTGCACGGGCGCTGACCCTAGCCCACAGCCATGTTGACACTCGAGAACGTGCCCCCCTACGTTCCACTGCCATGTCTCTGCGCTTTGGTGCCTTCCTGGCACCCCACCATCTGATGGGTGAAAGCCCAACCCTTCAGCTCCAACGTGACCTCGACCTCGTCGAGCACCTCGACCGGCTCGGCTACGACGAGTTTTGGTGCGGGGAGCACCACTCGACCGGCTGGGAAACCATCGCCTCCCCGGAGATGTTCCTGGCGGCCGCCGCCGTTCGCACGCATCGGATCGGCCTCGGCACGGGTGTCACGTCCATCCCGTATCACCACCCATTCCACGTAGCGCAGAAGATCGTGCAGCTCGACCACATGAGCCGAGGACGGGCGATCCTCGGTACCGGCCCCGGAGCGCTGCCATCAGATGCCCACACGCTCGGCATCGATCCGATGGTGTTGCGCGATCGACAGGACGAAGCCATTCCTGTCATCCAGCGCCTTCTGGCGGGAGCCGAGCGTTTCAGCTACGAAAGCGAGTGGTTCACGCTTCGCGACGCTGCGCTACAGATCCTGCCCTACCAGCGTGACGTCCACATGACGACGGCCTCGATGGTCAGCCCCTCGGGCATGACGCTCGCTGGCAAGCACGGGCTGGGGGTCCTTTCGCTCGGGTCGATGTCAACGGCGGGCCTCGCCTCGCTCCCCCTTCAGTGGAGTTTCGCGGAGGAAGCCGCTGAGCAGAGCGGCCGGGTTGTCGACCGCGCCAACTGGCGGATCGTCTTCAGCTCCCACGTGGCAGAAACCCGTGAGCAGGCTCGAAACGAGGTCGAACACGGGCTCCTGCGCTGGCACAACGAATACAACGTTGGCACCCTTCAGCGCCCGGGGCTCAACGCATTCGCGTCGACCGCCGAAGCGATCGAATTCCACGCCAACCCTGAGTCGTCGGCCGGCGTGATCGGTACTCCCGATGACCTCATCGCCAACATCCGCCAGATGCAGGCCGTCACGGGTGGATTCGGGATGGTGTTGAATTTCGCCCACGACTGGGCGAATCCAGAGGCCTCCAACCGGAGTTGGGACCTGATCGCTCGTCATGTGATCCCCGAGATCAATGGACAGATCGAGCCGATGCGGGCATCCAACACGTGGGTCCGCGAAAATCGGGAGTCCTTCACGCGAGCAGGCGAAGCAATCATGTCCAAGATCGCCGGCAATGCTCGCGCCGTCGCTGCGCTCGCGGACGCTGGCGTGGGTTCGCAGTCGATCACCCCGCACGTGGCACTCAATGATAACCCGACTGCCGCCTCATGAACGCGGCGAGTCTCGCAACATGTCAGAGGCCGTGATTGCCTCCGTAACCATTGGGCGACGGGGTTTGCCAACCATCGAGGGTTCCTTCGGCAGGCTCGAAGATCTCAACCCGTAGCGGGTAGCACGGCGTGCTGTCATCGGAATGGCTACTCCCACAATCACCACCCGGACATGCCGAAAGTGCACCGAGTACATCGATCTCTGCGAAGAATTCGATGAAGTCACCTGGGCGAACTGGGCTCGCTTTCATGAAGTACTGGTGGGTGTCATGGGTGAAGCCGGTGCACATGAACACGTTGAGCACGTCATGGATGTGTCGTTCTGCTTCGTGGGCCGGCAATCCGGTGTGAGCGACCAACGCCCGGGTCAGATTCGAGTGGCAGCAGTGCTGGTAGTCGACGCCGCTGAGCAGATGATTGGTGTACGGGTCGCAGCGGGTACCGATGACGTCGTGCACGCCGCCGCCATCCCGGTCCCAGCCGTACCAGTCCAGCGTGTCGTGAGTGATCGTCGCCAGCGGCCGCAACCCCGGCAAGGAACTCCACAGCCGATCGCCAGTGGACACATGGCTGGCATGTAATTGCCGCGTCTTGCCGCTGAAAAACCGCTCGCCTAGATCCTGGGCATTCCACAGGTTCAAGTCACCGACCTGGGGCCCGTCGACACTGGTGATGCGAAAGAACTGACCCGCACGAGCCTCAAAACATCGACCGTCACGTGGAGGGACCACAACCTCGTCGATGCAGGTCATGGACTCGCGCGCCCGCTCGTAGATCGCTGCATTGTTCGGGGGTAACTGGTCCACCTGGTAACAGACCACGGGTCTGCTCGCTCGGCGTTCTACGGCATCGGCTGGAGCTCGAGTCATGGGCCGACCGTAGCCCGAGCACCCGGCCAACATCTCCCGACAATCCGATGTGTCCATGCTCTGAGAGCTAGCGTCACGGCCATGAAATTCTCCGTATGGCCCGCGCCCGCACGTTCCACCGATGAGACCCTCGATCTTGCACGCGCTGCTGACGCGCTCGGCTACTACGGGTTCTGGTACGCCGACCATTACATGCCGAACACCGGCAGCGAAGAACTCGAACCCGGTGACACGCACGAGGTCTGGTCGATCCTCCCCGCCGTGGCTGCGGTGACCGAATCAATCCGTATCGGCCCGTTGGTGTCGCCCACCTCGGTGCACCACCCAGCCGTTCTCGCCAACCGGACAGCCACGCTCGACCACGTTTCGCATGGACGTATGGTGCTCGGCCTCGGTGCCGGCTGGCAGATCAACGAACACACGGCCTATGGCATCGCCCTTGAGGCGCCAAAGCAGCGCGTCGACCGCTTCGAAGAGGCCATCCAGATCATCCGGCTGTTGCTTGACGAAGATCACACCACCTTTGACGGAGCCATCTACTCAATCAGCAATGCCCCCTCGGACCCGAGCCCGGTGCAAGACCAGCTGCCAATCCTCGTGGGTACCAGTGGCCCGCGTATGTGCCGCATCACGGCGCGGCACGCGCAGGAGTGGAACACATGGGGCGCGCCGGAAATGGCCGCCGGTGCAGTCACGACGTTCAATACCGCGTGTGAGAAGGTCGGTGTCGATCCGGCATCAAAACACACTTCGGTGCAGGCTCTCTTCATCCTCACCGAGGATCAGGCGACAATCGACAAGGCGCTCACCGGGCCCATGGGCCCTCGAACCGTCGCTGGCTCTGTAGAGCGGATCATGGATGCTGTCGGCGAATACGCCGAACTCGGATTCGACGAAGTGATCGTGCCCGACTTCGCCCTCGGAAAATCGGCCGAGCAGCGTTTTGATGCCTACGAGCGAATCGCCGCCGAGGTCGTCCCCAACTGCAATTGATACAGCCAGCAATGCCTAGGCCCAGTCTGCGTTTCTCCGCCAACCTCGGGTTCTTGTGGACCGATCGCTCCCTGCCCGACGCGATTCGGGCGGCGAAGTCCGCTGGATTTGCCGCGGTCGAATGCCACTGGCCATACAACGTCGCATCCGCCGATGTAGCCGCTGCACTGTCCGAAACCGGACTCTCGATGCTCTCGCTGAATACCCGACGAGGCGACGAGGCCGCAGGCGACAATGGGTTGGCCGCGGTCCCCGGCCGCGAGGTCGAGGCTCGAGCAGCGATCGATGAAGCCATCGCCTACGCGCGAACAATCGGGGCTGAAGCCGTTCACGTGATGGCCGGACGAGCGGGAGATCAGCCCGCACACGACACGTTCGTGGCCAACCTCACCTATGCCACTGGTCAGGCGGCCGTCCACGGCACCACGATCCTGATCGAGTCGCTGAACCAACACGACGCTCCCGGCTACTTCCTCCGCACGACCGAGCAGGCCCGTGACCTCATCGCTGAGGTGGGCGCCCCCAACCTGAAGCTGATGTTTGACTGCTATCACGTTGGCCGCACCGAGGGGGACGTCGTCACTCGATTGCACGAGGTTGCACCAGACATCGGCCATATCCAGTTCGCCTCTGTCCCCGACCGCGGCACCCCTGATCACGGCGACGTCGACTACCGAGTCGTGTTCGCCGAAATCCAGCGAATCGGATGGGATCGACCACTCGGTGCGGAATATCGTCCCGTTGGACCAAGCGAGGAATCACTCAGTTGGATGCAGGAGCACCAATGACCGAACCAATACCTCAGGTCCCTGACCGCTCGGCCTGGAACATCCAGCGTGTCCACGACGCACGTGGCGTCGATGTTGATCCGGCGGACGGCTGACACGATGCTCGTCTTTGTCGACTACGAACATGCTGACGGCCGAACCTCGGAGTACGGCGAGCGCATCCAAGCGGCGCGGACCTGGATCACCTATCGGCTTGAAGACCTCTCAGGCATGCCGTGTCATCTGGTGCGGTACGACCGCATCAGCCAATCGCTTCTGGACCGACTCGATGCTCGGGCAATCTTCATCAGCGGCAACTCGATCAGCCCGAGCGCCTATGACCCAGCGGCTGTCGAACCAATCCATACCATCCTGCGGGAGACCCCTCTCCCAGTCTTTGGCTTCTGTGGCGGATTCCAGCTCCTCGCTCATGCGCTGGGTTCAGCCGTCATTTCGCTCGCGCCTCGCCCGGAGGACGCTGAGGACGAATCGATGGTGATTACCGGAGATGGCTCAACGTTCGAGTTCGGCTATCACCCAATCGACCTCGCACCCGGCTCCGCCAGCCACCCACTCCTTACCGGTGTCGGTGATCACGCGGTGTTTCGACACGCCCATGGCCTCCACGTTTCGGCGCCACCAGACGGCTTCGCGACATTGGCCTCCACCTCGGCGACACCCATTCAGATGGCAGTCCATGCGGAACGCAAGATCGTCGGAACCCAATTCCATCCGGAGTACTGGACAGACGAACACTCCGCTGGCAAGACCATGATCGCCAACTTCCTCAACTGGGCAGGGATCCAAATCCCCTGACTCGCGCTGCCGAGGGTTACGAGACCTTCGGAGCGTCCGCGCTCACGAACTGGTCCCTCAACTCGCGCTTGAGAACCTTGCCCGTCGCGTTACGAGGCAGGGCTTCGACGATGGCAATGTCACTCGGGACCTTGAATTTCGCCAACCGGCTTGCACAGTGCTCCTGCACGGTTGTTCGCTCGATTGACTCACCAGGCTTGAGGGCCAGCACGGCCAGACCAACTTCGCCCCAACGATCGTCGGGAATCCCGATGATCGCGGCCTCCGCCACCTCAGAGAGTTGATACAGCACGTTCTCGACCTCAGCGGGATAGACGTTCTCCCCACCCGAGATGTACATGTCTTTCCAGCGATCAACGATGTAGACAAATCCCTCGTCGTCCATGCGGGCTGCGTCACCGGTCTTGAGCCAACGACCCTCGAATGCATCCGCAGTTGCATCGGGACGATTCCAATAGCCGGGAGTGATGTTGGGGCCTGCCACCCACAGCTCACCGATCTCGTCCGGTCCACAGTCGCCGCCGTCGTCGTTCACGATGCGAAGCTCGGTGTGCATCAGCGCCTTGCCCGTCGAGCCGATCTTACGGAGGGCATCGCCTGGGTCAAGGAAGATACATGCGGGGCTGGTCTCGGTCATACCGAACCCCTGTGTCAAGGAAACACCGCGCTCGGTCCAGTTCTCCATGATCGCCAGTGCGCACGGCGCTCCGCCCACTCCGGCGACGCCGAGGCGAGACAGGTCAGTGTCGGCAAAATCCGGGTGCTGCATCATGAACTGATAGGGCGCTGGCACTGCGAAGAAATGGGTAATACCTTGGGCCGGGTCACCCAGCACCTGCAGCGTCTCTCCCGGGTCAAATCCCTTCAGCAACACAACCGTGCCACCGGCATGCAACACGGGATTGCTGTAACAGTTCAACCCGCCAGTGTGGAAGAGCGGCAGCACGTTGAGGTGAACCGTGTCGACCGTAATCCCTCCGGGAATTCCAAGGTTGACGCAGTTCCAGAAGTTCATACCGTGGGTGATCATCGCCCCCTTCGGCAAGCCCGTCGTACCCGATGTGTACATGATCGTGACGACATCGTCGTGGGTAAGATCGGCCCGACCACCGTCTTGACCATCAAAGCTCGTGATCACCTGCTCGTAGGCGCTGTCGGCAGACCCACCCTCGACCTCGAGGAGGGTGCCTATCGAGCACAACCCCTGAAGCTCTGTGGCCGCTGCGGCGAATTCGACATCGTGGACCATCAGTTTGGGAGAGCTGTCGTTGAGGATGTATTCGAGTTCGGGCACCGTCAACCGCCAGTTGAGCAACACGGAAATCGCGCCGAGACGGCCACAGGCAAACTGCACGTCGAAGAACTCGACACCGTTGTGCGCAAGCACGGCTACCCGATCTCCACGGCCGATCCCCAGCGACCCCATATATGCAGCCATCGCATCGATCCGGCGATCAAGATCGGCATAGCTGAAGGCCTTACCACTGCCAAGATCGCGGATCGCCTCGTTTGTCGGTCGATGATTGGCGTGATTGGCAATCCAGTCGTACGCCCGCACAGGGCCGTGACCTTCAGGACGCGATGTGGCAAGCGAAGTCATTGGTGTTCCTTCCGAGCGATTCGGCAAAACTAGCAACTGTGGTGGCCCGGTACCTAAGGTCAGGCCATGAGCACTGCAGCCAAGGGAACCGCCCACCGAACTCACGTCAGCTACATCGACAAGAGCCGAGAATTCTATGCAGCTCACGGCTATGGGGCCCCCTACCGCTGGGCCCACAATGTCGAGACGCCATTTGCGGTTTTGGCGAAGCCGCTGGCCGAGAGCCGGGTCGGCATCGTCACTACATCGTTCCCCCATTTCGACGATCAGAGCGATGGACGCGCCGGCGGGAACGTCAAGATCCCATATGCACTCGCGGTCAGTGACCTCCCCGACCGGATGTTCACCGACGACCTGTCGTGGGACAAGGACGCCACCCACACCGACGACCTTGGCTCTTTTCTCCCGATTGCTCAGCTCCAGGCCGCCGCTGCCGCAGGACGTATCCGCTCTGTCTCGCCGCGAATCTACGGAGTTCCCACTGACTACAGCCAGCGACGCACCCGCGATGTCGACGCACCCGCTTTACTCGACCTGATACGCGAGGACGATGTCGATGCGATGATCCTCGTTCCTCTTTGACCGGTCTGTCACCAGTCGGTCGGCCTGGTTGCACGTCATCTCGAAGCAAACGGAATCCCAACGGTCATCGTCGGATCCGCCCGCGACATCGTCGAGCACGCCGGGGTTCCCCGGTTCGTCTTCGTTGACTTCCCACTTGGCAATCCCATGGGAAAGCCCGGCGATGTCGTGATGCAAAAGGAACTCTGCTCCCTCACTCTTGACACGCTCGAAAAAGCCTTCACCCCCCAGATGACCGTCCATGCGCCTTACGTCTGGAGCGACGACAATCGTTGGCGCGCCAACTACATGCGCGTCGACGACTCGAACCGAGCCGGGCTCGCAGCTGCTGGCGCTGCACGAAAAGAAGACCAGCAGAAAGCCAAAGTCGACGGGCGGGCGCGAACCAACTAGCCGGCAACACGAGTGAGCAGGTGCATGCGGGCTTTCACTATCAGCTCGTGGCCGTCGGCGATAGCTACCGACGGCTTTCTTCATTTGACAAGATCTTCATTGATGAACGTGACGGGGTACGGTCACAAAGCGAGCCACCGTTCGGACTCATTCGTCTCGTACAGAGCAGGTAGAAAGTGCCCGAGATGCCGGTCGATAGCTCGAACTACGGCTAGTCGGCGTCTATTCGCGAGGTGTTTTCCAACCATCGCAATTTCCTGGGCAACCTTATTGCTCTCGGCGACAGCGCCGTGGCGATCGGCGCGGTAATCGGTCTCTGGGACTCCGCGGATCATGGTCAGCTTCTCGCATGGAGCGCACTCATCATCATCACCTCGGTCATCTGGGAGATCTGCTCCCGCAAATACATCAACGACACAAGCGCCGACAACAAGATTCGGAACCTGTTGGGCTGGACGTCCACGATCGTCTGGGGCGCACTCCCTTGGATCATGATCCAGTCCCTGGACAATGGGACTGTCGCATGGATCCTGGTTTTCGTCGTCGTTCTTGCGATCGCAACCGACCGCATCTATGTGACGCCCAGCGACGCTCCGGCTATCAACTACATGGTTCTCGCCTACACGCTCAGCTATCTGCTCGCGTTCAGCACCAAGCTCCAGTTCCTTCCGATGGCAGCCGTTCTCCTCGGTGGTGCCATCTTCGTCGCGGTCGCGTCAGCATGGTTGACCGTGGCGGAGGAACTCATCGAGAAGCGGGTCGAGAGTGAGATTCGGATCAAAATCGACGCGCTGACGGGCCTCTCGACCAGAGACGCCGCGGTCGAAGCAGCCGAGAAGTTGGTCAGGGATGGTGCGGAAATCATCCACTGCGCATTCATCGACATCGATGACTTCAAACACCTCAACGACAACCATGGCTATGACGTGGGCGACGCAGCCTTGCAGGCGGTTGGTCGCTTCATCCGACAGAAAGTACCGGCTGGATGGACGGTCGCCCGATTTGGCGGCGACGAGTTCGTCGCTATCGGATCGACACTGTTCGACTTTACCGATCTCATCGAGACAACGATCCACCTCAGCAATCACGGAAACCTCAAGATTTCCCAGTCACTGAGCATTGGACTCACTTCCATCCCCGCCGACCACGAGACAGTTCGGACTGACCTGTTTCGCGAGGCATCGGCCGCCCTCCGCTTTGCCAAGCGATTCGGGAAGCGTCAGGTCATGGTGATGACCGATGAGCTCCGGTCGCTCGAGGACTCCAAAATCACGCTCGGTGGACGCGTCGGTGCCGCACTTGAAGCCGGCGAGATCGTCCCCTGGGCCCAGAAAATCATCAACTTCGATACGGGCGAGGTTGTGGGTATAGAGCTCCTGGCTCGCTGGCAGCAGCCGGGCGGCACACTGACCATGCCGGACACGTTCGTTCCCGTCATCGAAGACCAGGGGCGTGGTCCCGAACTGGGCCTGATCATGATCACCAACGCCATCGAGGCGCTCACCCATCCCCAGCTTCACGATCAGTCGATCTTCATCACCGTCAACATCTCCGCCCGCCACCTCTACCACCGGCACTTGCCCACCGAGATCCTCACCCTACTCGAGCATCACAATGTGGCCCCGGAGCGGATCGTGCTGGAGATTACCGGATCTCAACACCTACCTTCATCGCCGATCTGGCGAGAGACCGTAGATCAGCTCCGCTCCCTCGGAATCGGTTTGGCAATGGGCGACTTCGGCTCGGGCTACTCCTCGATGCAACAATTGTTGGAGTTTCCGTTCACCCACGTCAAAATCGATCGTGTCATCACCCAGGCCCATGAGCGGCCTGGAGCCGCCGACTTGGCCACGGCGGTTGCGTCCATAACCAGCGGATCCGACATGATTGCAATCGATGAGTGCATCGATACCGATGATCAGTTGACCGCGATGCGGCAATCGGGCTATCGGTTCGGACAGGGGTTCCTCTTCCACCGGCCGGAGCCATTCGCTGATGTCATGGCCTCAGTATCATCGCCGATACTGACGAGCACCGAAAACGCGGGCTAGCGCGTCTGGTTGCCCCGGATCAGTCGGCCTGGCCGGAAAATCCACCTGGTGCTCAGCCATGGCGCCTGGCATACACCTCCGTCTCGAAAGCGAGGAACGTGCCGAGCGTGCGCGGATCGACAAAGGGAAGGATCTGGCTGAGGTAACAACCACCGATCCCATTCGTGCGATCGATCCAGAAGTAGGAGTTGGCCAGGCCGGCCCACATCAGGGTCCCAGGCGGGCGTCCGGTGAACGCCCGCTCTTCGTTAATCTGGAACGAAAGGCCCCAACTCTTTGGACTGCCGGGAAAGAACTCGGCATCGCGGCTGTACGCCGCAATTTGCGTGGGCAAGGGTCGAACTCGGAGCTCACCCATATGATTCTGCGCCATCAACGCCACGGTCTGAGGGGCAAGGACCCTGCTGCCATCAAGTTCACCATCGTTGAGGATCATTCGAATAAAGCGGGAGTAGTCGATCATCGTGGCATGGAGGCCTCCGCCACCGGGCTCGAACTCGTGGGATTCGGGCCTGGGTAGATCGAGGGGAGCGAGGCTTCCGTCAGTTAGTCGGGCATGAACCGTCGCCGCTCGCGTCGTCATCGACTCCGTCGGAGCAAAGGCGGTGTCAATCATGCCGAGCGGGCCGGTGAGGTTCTCGGCGAAGTACTCGCCCAACGACATCCCTGAGACCTGCTCGATCATCTGTCCAACCCAGTCGATACCGATGCCGTATTCCCATTGCGAGCCAGGGTCGAACATGAGCGGCACCTCAAGCGCGGCTCTCTGACCGCTGGTGGTACCAGGCGTGCCGGTGGCGTCCAGATACCGCGCCATGTCGGCGTTCCAGATGTCATAGGCAAAGCCGGACGTGTGCGTGAGCAGGTTCCGCAAGGTGACAGGGGCGTTGGCGGGCCGAAGAATCGGCTCGCCGTTGCCACTGAATCCCTCAAGGACTTGCGGGTCCGCCAGTTGTTCGCAGACCTCACCTGCCGGAGCGTCGAGATCGAGTTGGCCGCGCTCGACCAACTGCATCGCGGCCGCACCCGTGATCGGCTTCGTCATCGAGAAGATGGCCCCGACCGTGTCAAGCGTCATCTCGGCGCCGCTTCCGAATGACCGCTCGCCAAACGCGCCCTCGTACAGGACGCCATCGTGGTCAACCACCGTCGCTACAACCCCGGGCACATCCCCGTTGTCGACAGCTGAGCCGAGGATTGTGTCGAGCCCGGTCTGCATCAAGCTGGATCTCGTTCGGCGCGCATCGCGGCGATCTCACGCCGAGCCGACACTCCCGCCGGTGCCCCGCAATACGCCGCAAGCTGGAACACCAACTCATCGACCTCTGCATCACTCACCCCAGCGTTCACGGCGGCGCCGACATGAAGGCGGAACTCGTCCATGCGGCCAGTCGCTGCGGTCATGGCCAGCACGAGCAGGCTCCGGTCGCGCGTCGACAGGGGCCCCTCACGGGTCCACACGCCCCACGCCATCTGGGTCAGGTAATCCTGAAACTCCTTGACTCTGCCTTGCGGAGCCGACGTCATCTGGTCGACGTACTCGTCGCCCAACACCTCGCGACGTTTGGCGTAGGCGGCTTCCAGTTCGTGCGACTGCTCCATCAGATGTCCTTTGAGTGCGGTGGGTCGGGTGAGCCAGGGCCGACGTTACAGGGATGCTCGGAATCGTTCCGGCTCTAGACAAGCAAGACGTTCCCTCGTCCGGAGCGACAGTTAGCCGGTCGCCTGCGGTGAACGGCTGAACCGCGTCGTGGCGTCGCGCTCGATCTGTTCGTCGAGTGCCACCTCCCAGGACAAGTAATCATTCATCGCTTGCTCGATGGTCTTGCCGTCCTGCCGGTTGGGGTCGAGCGGGGTCTTCCAATAGTCGTCAGGCTCGTCGGCCAATCGGACCGGGTCAGCGACCATTGACATCCCTGCATCGACCCACCCCGTATTGCCGGATCGGAGCACACGGACGTCGTTTCTCGTTTGAGCCCAGTCGTCGTCGGCGGCCAGGGTCGCCACCACGCCGTCCGACGACGTAAGAACCACTGTCTCTGCGACCGGGATCTGCTGAAGAGCGTGTTCGATTCTGGCGCGGGTCGAGAACCATGAACCACTGATGTGGCGTTTTCGGTATATGGGGCTCGGGCTCAGGTCGATAACCGCACACGAGTCACTGGCGATGAGACCTGCGAGTTCATCTGCGGACACGAACGAAGCTGCCTCCACCGCTGCATCCAAGCCGAGGATTCGTGACAGGGGTGGACCTTGCTCTAGCCCCGGGGCGGTGTCGAGGTCGAAGATGACCACGTTGGGGTGCCCCATCTGTCGGAGCCAGCCTGCGGTCATGGTGGACCGCACCCCGTCGGCATCGATCAACACGATCCGCGCGTTGCGAGTGGCGATCCAGCTATCGGTACTTTGGACGAGTTGCCCGCCCGCGGCGTGGACGGATCCCGGCATGTGACCGGCATCAAATTCCTCGATCGTTCGGACATCGAGGAGATAGAGCGTGTGTTCGTCACGTTCGGACGTCCACTGATCGAGCGTTTCCATGGCGATGGAGGTGACACCGGTTCGTTCGGCGATTTGAGCGGTGGCGTCTTGTGCCTGGCGCAGGCTCTGTGGTGAAGGGTCCGGCGCGTGCTGTGTCTCACCGGTGAGCGGTTCGTGCCCGGCGAGCTTCCAGCCCATGATCCCGTTGCGGAGTGCGACGACACGATTCGGAATGCCCGCATCGATGAGCGATTGCGCACCGATGATGCTGCGGGTTCGGCCCGCGCAATTGACGACCACCGTCGTCTCGGCGTCCGGGGCCATCTCGCCGACCCGATAGACGAGTTCGGCTCCGGGGCAGCACACGCCTCCCGGGATGCTGAAGTGGCGAAACTCAGGAACCGGCCGAGAGTCGAGCACCACCAGGTCTTCACCCCGCTCAAACATGGCGGTGAGCTCATCGGCCGAGACTGATGGTGTGCCGCTTTGGTGTTCCACGAATTCACCGAATGCTTTGCTAGGCACATTCACGCCGGCAAATAGCTCGTACCCGGCCGCGTCCCATGCCGCGGTCCCTCCTGCCAACTCGGTCACATCTGTGTACCCCAGCTCTTGGAGCCGAGCCACGGCGAGAGCCGCCAAACCCTCTCCACCATCACAACAGACGATCGGGGTACCGCGACGGGGAACCAGGGCGTCGATTCGGAGCTCGAGTCGGCTCAAGGGAAGCGACACCGCCCACAGGAGATGACCTTCGTCGAACGGTTGGATCTCACGGACATCAACAATGGCAATCTCGCCGTCGCCGACCAGCGCAGCATGAACAAACGCAGGGGTGACCGAATCGGCACTCACCTCAGAGCACTCGACGACTGACATCGATCGGCAGAAGCCCCGACGGCAAATTTTTTACGGTGCCCTCCTCGACATTGAAAAACACTCGCTCCGTCTGCTGATCGAAGCACTTGCCGTACAGATGAATATGGCGGGTCGAACCCTCCGAAACCGTCTTGATGCTGTGAATGTCGTCAGGGCCAAAAGCGATACTGTCACCCTCTCGCAGCACAACGCGGCCCGTTTCACGGATCTCCGCGCGCCCAGGGGCCGAGCCATCGTCGATCCGTTCCCACAAGACATTTTCTTCGTCACCTTCGAACCCGACGATGACCGCCCATGTCGTGTGATCGTGCGGTGGCGCGCCGTTCCCCGGCTGCGTGCACACCAGATACATGGCATAGCCGTGGTCGTCGTCCTCATTGAGGAGATAGAGAGCCGATCGCACGCCATCGCCCGGCGGCGGGAACCGTTCCTTGTCGAAGAGGTCCTTGTGTTGAGCCAACCCCGCCGCAAGTTCGCCGATGGCATCGAGTGACCCTCGATTGATCCCCTGATCGGTTTCGATGGAGCGGACTCGGTCAAGGAAGTCCTCAACCGTGTTTTCAAGCGTGGACGCGTTCATCAGCCGTACCCTTTCGACAACTGAACCTACCGCCCTGCGCCCGGCCAGTTCCAGACAGACCGTGCGGGTCAGGAACGAAACTCGACCAGCACATCGCCAAGGGACTCGATGCTCGCCCGGGTGATGGGATCGACACAGAGTTGCACGTGGGCTGCACCCGCGTACTCCCATTCACGAAGTTGATCAGCCAACTCGGCCGGCGATCCGGTGAGCGGCTCGATCGCGAGATCGCCGACATAGTTTCCCATCTGACGACCGGCCCCGCCCTCAAGTCGAACATGAACCGCAGCCGTAGCTTCCACCGAACCCGACAGCCGTCCGGCCGCCTCGATCAACTCATCGACTCGGGTCTTCTCCTTTGCAAACCCGGCAGCGCTGTTGCCGTACTGGCTCCACCACATGTTCCAGGAGTCCACGTAGGGCAGCGTCAGATCAAGCATGCGAGCGCCGACCGAACCGATCATCAGCGGCGGTCCGCCCCGACGGGGCGAGCGCGGGTGAAGCACGCACCGATCAGCGCTGTAATAGTCCCCGTGAAAGTCGATTTCTCCGTCACGCAGCAAGGTGCGAATAATCGTGAATGCCTCCGCAAAACGGCTGACACGACGATCGTAGGGAAAGCCGAATGCATCGTATTCTCGTTGGTTCCAGCCGGCGCCGAGCCCAACGATCAATCGACCCTCAGAGATGGCGTCGACTGTGGCCGCTTGTTTGGCGAGCATCGCCGGTGCGTGGAAGCTCGTCGATGCGACCAGGGGTCCGAGTTCGATCGTTGATGTGCTGGCCGCGACTGCCGCGAGCGTCGTCCATGCCTCCCATGGTCCCCGCGCCCCAACGGGCAGGTCATAAATCAGATGATCGCCGTACCAAACCGAATCGAAGCCAACGGTTTCGGCCGCCTGAGCCATCTCAATGAGTTCCGGAAACGGCACCTCCCACTCGACTTCGGGGAGCTGCACCCCAACCTTCATACGCGTTTTCGAATTCTCGGCCATGAGGTCACCGTAGGACCTTCGGCGCTCACTGAGTGTTCATGTAGGGTCGCCTCGTGGATCGACCACTCGAACGTTTTGCCGACCAACTCGCTCGATACGTCGATCGACCACACACCGCACCGGCGGCGAGTCCGGTCGGCGGACGGGCTGCCTGGCTCGGTTCGAAACTCTCTGACGACCGGTGCTGGGAAGTGGAACTGGACGATCTCGAACTCGCCGACCTCGATTTGCTCATGCGGCAACCAGGGGCAGCTGCGAAACACCTGACAGCAGCGTGCGACCGCTGGCTCCACGAGCTCCAGGACGGTCTCGGGTTCGTGCTCGTTCGTGGCCTACCCGTGCACGAGTGGTCCGAGCCCGAAGCGAAGACGGCGTGCTGGGCACTGGGCTCGTTGCTGGGTCACCCCGGCGCCCAGAACGGCAACGGCGACCTGGTCGGCCACGTCACCGACTTCGGTGCGGCCAATGAGCCCAACGAGCGGCTCTACCGCACGAACCACGACATCGGATTCCATTGCGATTCGGCTGACATCGTCGGACTGTTGTGCCTGCGACCCGCCAAGGAGGGCGGTACCAGTCGACTTGTCTCATCAGTGACCGTATTCAATCGACTGCTGGCGCAGAGTCCTGCATCGGCGGCTCGGCTGTTCGAGCCCGTGTGCTTCGACAACCGTCTGCCCGATGGCGTGGCACCGGCATGGCGCACCGTGGTGCCGTGCGCCTACGACGGCGCCGACCTCCGGACATTCATGCACCTGGACTACATGCGATCGGTGACACGTCACGACGACATCGAACCCGACCCCGTTCTGGTCGAGGCCCTCCACCGTTGGGAGGCCATTGCTCGAGACACCGATGTCCACTTGGCGATGGACCTGCAGCCCGGTGACTTGCAGTTGGCGTCCAACCACACCGTGGTTCATGCTCGAGACGGATACGTGGACGACCCCGGCGCGCCACGCCACCTTCTTCGCCTCTGGCTCTCGCTGCGTCCTTGACGCCATCAGCACCAGCAGGGTTCACTCTCATCCATGCGTCATGACGAGCAGGTCCGTCTCATCAAGCAACTATGCGCCCATCTCGATGCGGGCACGTCGGTCGATGCGGGTGGTCTTCGCCGACTTCCGACATCGGACTACACCGACCCGTCCCTCGCCGACCGTGAGCGGAACGAGTTCTTCCTGAAAGTTCCCCAATGCCTCGGCATGTCAGGCGATCTTCCCGAACCCGGATCGTTCCTAACCAGCAACGATCTCGGCGTACCGATCCTCGCGACCCGAGATGAGGACGGTGCGTTCAAGGCGTTCGTCAACTCGTGCCGCCATCGCGGGGTTGTGGTCGAGACCGAGGAGCGGGGAACCAAACGCCGATTCGTCTGCCCCTTCCACGCATGGACCTACGACACTTCCGGTGGCCTTGTCGGTGTACCCAAGACCGACCACTTCGGTGAGATCAACCGCTCGTGTCTGGGCCTGCGGCCGCTCCCGACGGAGGAACGACACGGAATGCTATTCGTGCACCCCGATCCCGAAGGAACGATTGATCTCGACCATCTACTCGGCCAGTGGTTCAACGACGAATTCCCGACCTGGGAGTTCGGCGAGATGTCCCCCCTCACCCACGATGTGTACGACATCGCCTGCAACTGGAAGCTGGCGCTCGACACGTTCGGCGAGACCTACCACTTCTCGGCGCTACACAAAGACACACTGTTCAACGGGTTCCATGGAAATGTCCAGATCCACGACGAGCAGGACCACCTCCATCGAATGATGCTGTGTCGCCGCGAGATCGACCAGTTGCGCCTCCGGCCCGAGGATGAGTGGGACATCACCATCGCCGCGCTTCCCGTGTACTGGGTGTTCCCCAACGTGATCCTGATGCCGTTCAACGGCGGTTGCTTCCTGGTTCGGATGTTCCCTGACCGGGCCGATCCCGGGCGCCACATCAGCCGCGTGACCTTCTACTTCCGGCCGGGTGCCTTGGATGACCCCGAAACTCGTGAATTCATGACCTTCATCGGCAACCGTTTCGCCGAGATCATCCGCGACGAGGACTATGTGATGAGCGCGTTACAGCAGACGTCCGCCAACTCCGGGGCGCTCGAGCATGTGATCTTCGGCCGCAACGAACCGACGCTGCACCACTACCACAACACCTATCGCCGCTGGCTGGGCGAAAAGCCGTTACCGCTGTTGGCCGACGCCGAGATTGACTGATCACTCAAGCGTGCTTGCCTGGTTCCCAGCCTGAACCACTCAGGTGATTGTGGGCGAACGCAAGCGGCTCATCCTCGAGGGTGGTGGCCATCGTGTCGTTCCACCGGTTCAAGAATCCGAACATCGCGATAGTGCCCACGATCTGGACGACCGCTTCATTCGAGTAGTGCTCGGACAACGCCGCGAAGTGATCATCGGTGACCGAGTTGGGGGCACCTCCGGCTCCGAGGGCAACCCGCAAGGCGACACGCTCGGCTTGGGTGAACAGCTCTGATGTCTCGAACTCCCACAGGTGTTCGATCTTCTCGGCGTCAACGCCTACGTGCTCCGCGTGGGCCGCGGTGTGGGCCTGGCAGTAACGGCATCCTGACGCCAGGCTCGTCACGTTGGCGATCATCTGCGACAACCCGGGCTCGATGAACCCTGCCGTTGAAACACCCACTGCAAGCGCGCCGAACCCATCGAGAATCTGGGGGATGTAAGCCATCGTTCGCATGCTTGATGGCAAGAACCCCATGCTTGCCTCAACAGCCTTGAAGATCGGCTCGTACTGCGGCAACTCTTGTCGCGGGACCGGCTCGAGCCGGGTCATGAGGCGCCTCCCGGCACCACCAGTCGCTTCTCGCCTGTGGTCGGCACGGCATAGCGCCGAGCAACAGCCGGATCGAGCATCTCCTCGAGAGAGATCGCCTCGGCGTAGTGGCTGGCGAACGTGGTACTGATCTCCGCGGTGACGCGGTCGCGTAGGCGCATCAGTCCATCGAGGCCGATCCGTCCGAGAAACGGCGTGAGCAACCAACCACCGACTCCCCACGACATCCCGTAGGAGCGTGTGAGCGGGGTGGGTGATCGATCGAGCCCGCCGTAGACGTATACCTGCTTGTGGGTGTCGGAGCCGTAGCGACTGAAGCCCGCGCCCCGCGACGCGGCCGCCTCCATGCATCCAAGCAGGACGTCGACCTGCGTTCCGCCGCCGATCGCGTCGAAGGCGATGGTGGCACCGGTGGCAGCCAACGCATCCGTGAGGTCATCGCGAAACGAGTTCGACGATGAGTTGACCACCCACTCGGCGTCCTGGGAACGAAGCAGGTCAACCTGCTCGGCCTTTCGCACAACATTCACGAGGGCAATGCCGTCTGCGATACAGATCCGCTGGAGCATCTGACCAAGGTTGGACGCCGCCGCGGTGTGGATGAGAGCGGTGTGCCCCTCCATCCGCATCGTCTCGGTCATCCCCAGCGCGGTGAGCGGGTTGACGAAGCACGATGCTGCTTGCTCGGCTGTGACGGTCTCGGGCATCTCCACGCACATCGCCACCGAAACCTTCGAATGAGTGGCGTACATCGCGCCGCTGAGCGCCGCTACTCGTTTGCCCATAAGCGCCTGCGCGTCATCGGAGGACCCGGCGGCGATAACCAGGCCGGAGCCCTCGTTACCGGCCGGCATCGCCGCTCCGAGACGTGCGGCGTTTGCCTGGACCGAGCCTGCGCCCAATTGTCCCACGAGCGCCTCGCCGTCGCTCGACAGGGAATCCGGATGGGCCCCGGCCAGCAACATGCCGAGGTCAGACGGGTTGATGGGCGAAGCCTCGACGGCCACCACCACCTCATCGGGACCAGGATCTGGGACCGACTCCTCCACGAGAGTGAGACGGACCTCTCCGTCATCGGTCACGGTCGATCGCAGCATTCTGGCGGTTTCGCTCATGGGTCCTTTCTACTCTCGTTCGTGATCGGAGAGGCGTGACTCGGTCTCTCCAGCCGGCGGAACCCGAGCTAGGACACGACCCGGGAGTCACCCTGGACCGACAGCGGTCGGTCACGATAGTCCAGTGGGTTCGCCAGGCGACTTTGTTGCGTCTGGTACGCCAGTGGCCGGTACCAGTCCGGCAGCAACGCGGCCCCGCACTCATGCGCGAGTTCGTCGATGTAGTCAAACTGCTCCTCGCCGATATTGCGGAACTGGTATGGCTCTCGCCCCGCATCTCGGCAGTGCCGATGCCATCCTTTGAGCCACGCCTCTTGGTCGTCTGGCGAGGGCAGCTCTATGTCACCGGCGAGCACCGCACTGAACCACTTCGCCTGCATCTCGAAGAGGGGGAACGGAATGATTCGCTGGGGAATCCCGATCAGGGCCATCGTGGGATGGGCGATCGGCAGCAGATGTTGATAGAGGGGCGCCGGCGCATCGATCCCGGCCACGACACCACTCTCGATGAGCGACAGGTCGTAGTGAAACCCCGTGCACCAGATCACGGCATCGATCGGGAGCCGCTTCCCCGCCGTCGACAGGCAACCGTCGCTGGTCAGTCCGTCCGGCATCGGCACGGTGTCGAGATTCGTCACACCGGGAAACGGATGGATCCCGTCGAAGTCCCGGCCGCACCAATGGACCTGTTCGGCAACCGATGCGATCTCGACCGAGAGATCGAATCCTGACGATCCGGTCCCCACGACGGCCACTCTCTTCCCGACGTACACGTCCGGTCGCCGATAGTCGCGGCTGTGCACGACCGAGCCCGGAAATACCTCGGCACCCGCCAGTTGCGGCGCTCGGCTATGCGTGAAGTGGCCGTTGCAAACCGCCACCGCACCGAACTCGCCTGCCTTGGCCCCAGCGTCACACACCGTCTCGACGTTCCAGCCCGCCGAGGTCTCGGACACATTCTTCACTTCCGTGCCGAACTCGATCACCGATGCCAGTTCGTGGGCGGCCGTATAGCGCTGCAGGTATTCGAGCACCTGGTCATGGCGCGGGAACCGAGGCCAGTCATCGTCACCACCGCCGCGCGAGTCGAACAGGTAGCCCCGGAATGCCATCAGATCCCGTGGCAGGTTCGTCCTCAACGACGCGTACATCGTCCGGCCGGGAGCCTCGTCGTAGACCCAGACGCCACCCACCTCGTCCGACCGCTCGTATACAACGACGTCGTGGCCGGCGGCTCGCAGCTCGACCGCTGTCACCAGACCTGCGGCCCCCGCCCCGATCACGGCGACGACGGTCATGGTTGACGTCCGACGAGGTGGCTCATTCCCCTCTTCTTTCTACTGACGCGACAGTTTCGTGAGGGCCGCGGCCTGCACGTCGGCACCCGTTCGCTGACCGAGGTCGATGACGGTGATACATCTCGGGTAGTCAGCTGGCGAGCCGTGTTATCTGAATGGTGGACGCGACGGCCCGTTCATCACCGAAAGTTGTTTGCTGTTCGATCGCCAGCAGCACACCTCCGACCGGGTCGCGCATTGTCAGCAGCCGACGTTCGATGGTCGGGGATGGCCGATCGATGGCAACCGAAAGGGGCCCGACAGTTCGGGTCAGCATCCAACTGTCGTCAAGAGGCACCAGAGGTGCGTCAAGGTCAAGGGTCGGCTCAACCCCCGCAGATTCGGGCACAGCGACGCCGACGATGTCAGCGACCGGCCGACCAGCAACCGAGAAGAAACCTCCGGTGAGTTGCCGGTCGGGTTTGACGAGCACGCCATAACTGGTGAACTCATGACCGAACCGCGGCCAAACACCGCTGCCCGTCATCGCCCCCGGTTGCCATTGGGTACCGAGACCGATCACATCGGGACCGAGGTAGTGACGATGTGGGCCGGCGACTTCGAGATCGAATACCCACTCGCCGGCGAACGCCGCCATGGGATGACCCGTCAACTCGGGGGCAGGATCACACGTCTGGGTTACCCGAAGGCGGCCTTCATCGACAGCCTCGACCACCCGTCGCTGCCGCACCACACCGACGAACGTGCCGTCAGGGTCGTGCACGTACTCGACGACGAGCCATGCGCCATCAAAACTGTCGCTGCGAGCCATCTACACCCCTTCGAAGTTGAGCGCACCGTACATGGCGCCGATGCGTTGCTCGCCCCGATACCACATCTGCACGACGCCTTTCATCGTGCCATCGAGCGAGGCGACCTCGCGGACCCACACCCGGGTCTCATCGCGATGGTGCAGAAGGTACCCCGATTGGCCTCTACCTCCGACCATGTTCAACGAGCCGAGCACATGACCTACGGGAGTCCACGCTTCGGTGGGGGTGGTGACCAAGGAATAGGCGGTGTCGCGACCGAAATGCACACCCTCGACCGATACATCGAGACCGGTCGCCGTCGGCGCGATCGACTCGCAGTATTCGACCGTCTCGATCGGTACGAGATCGCTGTCGAGCACAGTGAGTTCACCGACCCATGAACCGGCGCGTCGCAGCAACATCTCGGTTTCGTCGGCGCTGTCGTGGGGCTCCGCCGACAGAGACGCAGGCGTCTCCTCGTCGGTTTGGCGCACATATTCCCCGACCACCACATATTTCAAGACCTCGGCGCGCGAGATCAGTGCGAGCGACAATTGTCGGGTGCCATCGGGCAGCACCATCAGAAAGAACCGCTGCGACATCCCAAGTTCGGACCAATAGTTGTGGGCACAAACCAGACCGTCGCCCAACACGTCGGCGAAGCCGTAGTTGAGGGGTCCCTGGTACAGACGGTGGGTGCCGCGGTCGGCGATCGTGTACTGCCCGGCCATGGAGAATGGACCCTCGAACGACACGTTGACCGTCACCGTGCCGGCGCCGTCGTCGGCTTCGACACTTCGGGTGTCGCTGCCCTCACCCAGAAAGACGCCATCGGGTCCGTATACCTCGGCCGCCCCGAGCCATTGACCGAGCCCTTTGGAGAATGAACCCGTAGGGGCAGCCGAGTCGTTCACGCCGCGATCAGTCGAACGTGTTGGACGCTGATCTCGGTGTCGGCGAGCAGGGCGCCGAGGTCGGTGCCCGCCGGTTGGGGAACCAGATATCGCCCTTCGGTGAACACATCGAGCCCATCGACGGCGAAAGGATAAGGATCGAGGGCGTACACGCCGTCGTCGTGCTCGACGAGGGAAATAACGACATCTTCGCCGATCGAGCACGGCACATTGGGAAACTCGGTGTCGCCCCTACTGCCGGCCGGGTTCAGATGGAGATGCAGCGAGAGCGTGTCGAAGAACTGCAATTGCTTGTAGGCGTGGAAGGCGAACTCGTCGGACACATGCTCGGGGTTGGTCGCTTCGAGGGCCGTCTTCAGGTCTGCTTGTCGTTCGAGCTCGGCGGCGAGCATCTCGTCGACACTCGCACGCAACTCGTCGGGGATCATGTTCAGGAAGATCTTGTCGGTCAGACCGTATCGGCCGTTGTAGAGCCCGTACGTGTGCATCGACGAGATCAGCCCGCTGAACGGGTGATGTTCGGCGTTGAAGGCCGGGGACCCGGCGCTGGTGCTGACGATTTGGGGAAGTGGTGTGGCAGTGAGGTTGTAGGGCAGGCCGGTTGCCGGGTTCTGCGGCGCTTCGGCGTCAAGTTCGACCCATCCCTGGTCATGGTGATCGACAATGAACTGCATCGGTTCTTGTGGCGAGAGCCCGGCGAAGGTGTCGTTGCCGAAATTTCGGGCCAGCGATCCGGCGAACGCGGTGTGCTGTCGCATCGCGATCACAAAATGGGCGTCTCCGTCTGCCGCGCTCTGAACGATCATGGCCGCTCGATGCAGACGAAGTCTTGAATCTGGAACAGGTTGGTCTTCCCGTCCCTGACCTTGTGGGTGATGATGCGACGCGTGTTGGGGTCGATGAAATAGTGGTTGTTGTAGACGATGGTTTTGCTCACCGAACTATCGATGGTGAACACATAGTTGAATGCGGTCAGCTCGGTTCCTTCGAGGCTGATCATCTCGCTCTCCGCCCAGCAACGTTTGCCATCAACGGAGATCGGGGTGTTGTAGATCGTCTCGCCGACGCCGTAAAGGTTGTCGAAGTGCTCATGAAGATGCCAGGTGTTGTCGTCTATCCACGAGACCTCCATGTGGACCGCACTGGAATCGAGGAACTCACCTTCGGGCGTGAAACTCTTGCAGAGCCCCTCCCATCGGCCCATGAAACACTGATAAGGACGGGCTGAACTCGGCCCATACTTGAGCAGAGCGGAAGGCGATGGACTGTCGTTGGCGTCGTTCATGGTCTGATCGTAGGTTCGCTGTTCCGCCAAGGGAAACCCGGTTCCTCTGAGCGGACCACTACCGTGAACGGCCAGAGAGGATTACCGACATGCACGTCCACTGTGTCCTGGTAAAGCTGCACGATCGCGCCACGATCGATGCCTGTCGCGACCTGATGAATTCGATGCACGGTCGCATCGACGACATGATCGACCTCCGGGTCGACGTCAACAATCTCGACGGCGGATACTCGTGTGATCTGAGCCTCACCACCACCTGGCCTGACCTGGCCGCATACGAGCGTTACACAGCCGACCCGGTACATCTCGAAGTGCGCTCTCAGGTGCTCGAGTTGATGGCCGACGCCATGACGGTCGACTATTCCCTCGACCCCCTCGACACGCCTGCCGAAAACCAATGATCGTTCGCTCGGTCCATTTCGGTTTTAACGTCCCCGACACCGATGCCTCAATAGCGACCCTGTACTACCCCGCCGACGAGGGTTCGCTCGACGCAGCACGCCTCACCGGACTGGTGGCCGCCGATCGGTCCCATGCCCCATGGCCGCTCGTCATCATGCTCCCGGGAATCAACGTGACACCCGATTCTTACCGCTGGTTGGCAATACGGCTTGTCCAAGCCGGCTATTGCGCCGCGACGTACGCGAGCATCGGATCGCTGGGGCCCGCCGGTCGCGGCATCACCCCTGGCATGGACATGGCAGCGTTCGGCCCCGACATGACCGCCAGTCGCTGCTCGGCCACCGCCTTGGGTCCTCTGCTCGACGCCATCGCCGACCTCGACGAACCTGTACAAGGATTGATTGATTTCGACCGGGTGGCCATCGGTGGGCATTCGGCCGGGGGCACCATCGCTCTTCACAACACCGACCCGAGTTGGGTCCCAGGATTGGTCTGCGCCTTTGGCTTCGGCGGCCACACCATGACCTCCATGTCGCTCGGTCACAACGAAGCGAGTGTGACGGCCGTGCCCTCCAAGGTGCCGATCCTGCTACTCACGGGAGCCGACGACGGTGTGGTGGCGGCGAGCCGCGACCGATACCGCACCGACGATCAGGCCCACGATCCGGTGCAACGAACATTCGATGAGGCCATCCGCCGAAACCAGGACGATTCATGGATCGTTGAGCTCACCGACGGCAACCACTTCACGATTTGCGATCCGATCGATGAAACATCGGGCCGGTCATTTCTCGAGGCCGAGTTGCGCTCGACAGACAGCGCGGCACGCGACACGCTGGCATTGGTGCTTCTCGCCTTTCTCGGCGAACATTGCCAAGAACCGAGCGAACAAGACCGTGTCGAGGACCTGGTCAACGCGAGAACGATCTCTCGATGGGCACGCCGCTAAAGGACAAATGATGAGCAAGCGGGTTGTAATCACCGGATCGACCAGAGGCATCGGCAACGGACTCGCCCGCGAGTTCTTGAAACGGGGATGCTCGGTAACGATCAGTGGTCGATCGAGCGACACCGTAGCAACGGTCGTCGCCGAACTCGGCGAGTATTTCGGCGAATCGAAGGTGTGCGGTATCGCCTGCGATATCGCCGACCCGGCCGGCCTGCAGCGGCTATGGGATTGCGCCGCGGACGCATTCGGTGGGACTGATATCTGGATCAATAATGCCGGCATGAGCATTGAACGAAAGCCGCTGTGGGAACAGAGCGACGAGGCGATCGAGGCTCTGGTCACCACGAACCTCACCGGTGCGTTATTTGGGTCGAAGGTGGCGATTCGCAACATGCTCGCTCAGGGCGGCGGACAGGTCTGGAGTACCGAAGGGTTCGGTTCCGACGGCGCCACCCAGGCCGGGATGGTGGCCTACGGATCGACTAAGCGTGCCGTGCGCTACATGCAAAAGGGCCTGCGAAAAGACACGGCCGATACCCCCGTTCAGATCTGCACGGTTTCGCCGGGCATCGTGGTCACCGATCTTCTCACCAGCGACTACGACCTCACCTCCGAGCAATGGGAGAAGTCAAAGAAGATCTTCAACATTTTGGGCGACGAAGTCCACACCGTCACCCCCTGGCTTGTCGAACACATCCTGGCCACCGACAAGTCGGGTGTGCGGGTCGCGTGGCTGACTCGACGCAAGGCTTTCGGACGCTTCATGACGGCGGCGTTCAACAAACGCGACCTCTTCGCCCGGGTCGAAGCCGCGTGAAACGACGCAGCGCGTCGGCTATCAGAGCGAGCCCGAGCGGTTAATCGCGGCCGGGTCGTCGCCGAGATAACTACGGATCACCGCTTCGTTGGACTGGATCTCGGCTGGTGTTCCTTCGGCGATGATCGATCCCAGTTCGAGAGCGATCATTCGGTCGCAAATCGCGGAGAGCATCGGCATGTCGTGTTCGATCACCACGATGGTCACCCCATACGAGTCACGAATCTTCTCGATGACCGAACCCAACGCTTCGGTCTCGGCTTGAGCGATGCCCGCGGAGGGTTCATCGAGCAAAAGCAACTGGGGCCCAAGCGTCACGTTGGCGGCGAGCTCGACAATACGTCGGGTACCGGTGGAAAGGTGCCGCACCGGCTGATCGGCTAGGACGGAAAGCCCGAACATCGTGAGGGTGTCGTTCACCGATCGATCGATCGCAGACGTGGGGGCTGCGTGTTGTTGAGCGAGCATGATGATGTCGCGCCCGGTCAACGTGGGGAACAGGGACGCGTTCTGGAACGAGCGAACAAGACCCATGGCACTGCGCGCTTCGGGCGTCCGACGAGAGATGTCGATACCGTCGAAGGTCACTGAGCCGGCGTTTGGCTGAACGAAACCAGCGATGAGCTCAAACAATGTGGTCTTGCCCGCACCGTTCGATCCGATCAAACCCAAGGTCTCACCGCGAGTGACCGCGAGCGAGACCTCGTTGACTGCCGTCACCGATCCGAACGACTTGGTCACCGAGTTGACGACCAGCAACTGGTCAGTCTCACCACCACCGGTGCGCGTCATGCCCGCTTCACTCGTTGCGAGCACGACGTCCGCAGGATCACTGGTGGGTTCGACCTCGAGTCGGGCCGCAGTCGGGTCGATCCCGTGCCATCGCGCTACCTGGTCAATGACATTGGCACGCGTCGACGCCACAAGCCCCCACAAGCCACGCGGCTGTTCGAGAACGAGAATCAGCCAGACCGCGTTCAGCCCGGCCAGCGCCGACAGTTCCAGTTCGAAGAACCCCGGAATTCCGACAAGGTACGCGGCACCGAGGAGCGGCCCGGTCAGTTCGGAAAGTCCGCCGATGACGGCAACCGACACGACATTGATGCTGTCGCTCGGGGTGAACAACGCTCGGGTGACGAAGCTGTTGGCGAAGGCGAGAACCGAACCACCGAGTCCGGCGATGCACCCGGCGAACCCATAGGCGAGCAGCGTTGTGCGGCGAGGAGCGATGCGGAAAACCCGTGCCGCGCTCTCATTGTCACGCAGGGCCACCAACGATCTACCGAACCCTGAGCCTTTCACGATGCTGGCCAACGCGAGAATCGACACGAACGCCACCAACGCCACGTAGTAATAGCCCTTCGACGTCGTTATTTCGGTCCCAAGAAACTTGAGCGGCCGCGAACTTCGACCCGCCCCGAGCGCCCACTCTTGGCGCAGGAGCCAACTGAACGTGACCAGAGCGAAGGCAAGGGTGGCGATCGCCAACTGCAACCCTCGTACGCGAAGCGCCGGGAGCCCGACCAGCACCGAGGCCACCGCCCCCGCCAATCCGCCTGCCACCAGACCGAGCATGACACTCCCCATGTCGGTGCCGACACGGACGGCGGCCGCCGCCCCGATGGCGGCGAACGCCACCTGCCCGAGTGAGAGCTGACCGGCCAAGCCGGTGAGAAAGCTGACCGAAATACCGATGATCGCCAACGCGAGAATGGTCGTGATCACAAAGGCCGACTTGTTGGTGATCCACAGGGGCATCAACGCCGCGAGGACGGTGACGACCGCACCGACAACCCAACCAAGGTTTCGAAGGATCCAAACATCCATGTACGCATCGGGCAGTCGGTCTTCGTTGACGATCCCATCCCATCGTTCGGGCTCCTCGCGACCGCCGCGCACATGCAGCGCCACACCGACCAAGATCAACACGAACAAGGCCACATCGAAGTAACCGGTGGCGTTCGGGTTTGTGTTGATGGCTTGCTCGAGGACCCCCAGGCCGAGCCCGGCCGCGAAGGCGACGGGGAGGCTGCTGAACCGAGCGAGCGCGGCGACGGCCAACCCCCGGATAATGAAATCGGGTCCGAAGGTGTCGGGGGTGACGGTGCTCTGGTTGGGGATGATCAGCATGGCCGCGAACGCAGAGATCCCACCAGCCAGCGCCCACGACAACATCGACATGTGTCGTGGGTCGACACCGGCCAGCGTCGCCGCGTCAGGATTCGACGCTGCGCCTCGAATCGCCAGCCCATAGCGGCTCCGTTGGAGAAACAGATACAGCGCTCCCACCACCAGGGGAGCGAGAATCAACAAAGCGGTCGCCGACGACGAGATGTACGCCGACAGGTCGAAGTCGGGAAAGAACGGTGGCTGGGGGAAGCTGGCGCCACCGAGGCCGCCACCAGAGAACGACAATGCCAGCAACAGCAGAGCCTGAGAGGTGCCGAGGGTGGCGACCATCGCCAACACCTTCGGTGAATCGGAAAGTTTCTGCACCACCACCGTCTCGAGGCCGGCGCTGAGCAAGGCCGACACGATGATCGCCCCGACGAACCCAAACCAGTAGGGCACGCCATAGCCGGTGACGACGACCGACATCATGGCTGCCGAGACGAGGCCGACCGCCCCGTGAGCAAAGTTGATGAAACCGCTGGATCGATACGCGAGAACAAGTCCGATGCCCAACAACGCATAGCCGACACCAAAGATCGAACCCAGCAACATCAGCGGAGCCGAGAGGTCAAAGCCCCACATCGCCAACATCACCATCAGCCCCTGAGGGCGTGCGAAAGCCCTTCGAGGTACGCACTGCGGACAAGATCGGGTTGTGATCGAAGCACCGCTGATGGCCCCTGGTAGCCGATCTCACCCTTTTCCATCACATAGGCGTAGTCGGCGACAGAGAGCGCGATGTTCACCGACTGTTCGACCAACAACACCGCCGCGCCCCGTTCGGCGATCCGGCGAACAACCGGAAGAAGATCGGCGATGACTCGAGGGGCGAGGCCTAGAGAAAATTCGTCGATCAACAACAAACGCGGACGCACGATCAGTGCCTTGGACATGGCGAGCATCTGGCGCTCGCCACCTGACATCGTCTCGGCTCGTTGACGTTGCCGTTCGGCCAGCCGCGGGAAGATGTCGAACACCTCGGCGAACGGGTCGACGTCATCAACGCGATCGAGGCCGTGACAAAAGAGACGCAGGTTTTCTGCGACGGTGAGCGGGCCGATGATCGCGTTGCCACCGACGACCTGGTGCAAACCCATGCCGACCCGCCAGGTGGGACGAGTTTTGGTGATGTCGAGCCCGGTGTAGACGATGCGTCCTCCGATGGTGGGCTCCAGTCCGGAGATCGATCGCAACAGCGTGGTCTTGCCGGCGCCGTTCGTGCCGAGCAGGGCGACGACTTGACCGGGTTCGATGGTGAGATCGACATCGAACAACACCTGCACGGAACCGTAGGCCACCTGAAGACCTTCGACCGAGAGCACGGGTGGCGATTCGCCGTCGAGCCCAGCCACCCGTCGTGGCACCTGTGCCGCTGCGACGGATGCGCGGTCGGTGCTCGAATCCTGCGACGAGTCGGCGTAGCGGCGGACGGCCCAACCCACCCACACCAGCGGCACAGCAAAGAGCCCCAACCGCCACTGGTCGCTGACTGAGGCGGGGAAGATCTCCAGCACGACTAGTCCGAAGAAGGCTCCTCCGGTCATGAACATCACCTGAGCGAAGGCGAGGCGTCGGCGAAGACGCGGTGCCACCGCGGGAAAGACCGCGGCATCGAGCGCGGCCGCAGCGAGCCCAAGGGCCCCACCGGCAATCATCCAACACACCACGAGTCCGATATAGGTGGTCGACAGCGCGCCGACAAAAACCAATACACCGGCGACGAGCAGTTGTAGACCGATCGCGTCGGCTCGACGGCTGCCGGCCAGTCGATCGAGGCGGTGGTACCAGGGGCCGAACCCGTTGATCGCAACGCTGGCCAATGCGCCGATGCCCAGCACCGCAGCCACCTGGCGAGGGCTTCGTTGCCATTCGTCGACCAGGATGTGCCAGGCGGGTTGCGCGCCGCCGAACACGATCAGTCCTACCCCGAATGCCGCCCCGTACGACCGGCGGGGCCAGGGGGCGTCGAGAACCCCTGCAGTCGGTTCGGTCTCGACATCGTCGTCATGGAACAGCGCGTGCGGCCCAATCAACAACGCGGCGATGAGACACCCTCCGAACGAGATCCACAACACGGTGTCGTAGCCGACATCGGTGAGGATGCGAAGACCCAGTGGCCAGGCGGCCCCAACAGATACGCCGACCCAATACAGCGACATCGTGCGCAGACGATTGCCTGGTGCCGCCGCCATGGCAAGAAGTGGCCTGTGCAGTACGAGCGATGGTGCCGCGCCAAGGACGTATAGCACGCCGCCGACGACGAACAGGTTGAGCTGAATCGTCCAGGCCATCAAGGCCAGCCCAATGGCAGCCACGATCCCACCCACGACTAGCAGCAGCCCGGCCGGCATCGTGCTGCGGGTGCGGACAGTCATCCACGCGACACCGATGGCCAGGCATCCGAACAACACGGTCTCGCTTACCAGAGCCCCCGCAAGGTCGAGCCGCGCCGCCACCTCGACCCGCCAGAACAACAACACGATGAGCGGCGCCGTGATCGCCGCGGCTTGCAGCGCCAAGCCCCGGAGCGCTCGGGGGAGTCGAGGCTGAGCCTGTCGCTCAACCATCGAAGTCGATAGGTGATCCACCGACGACCATGCATTCACATCCTGCATCGAACGCGAACGGCATGAACGAGCCGCCGCCTGCGTATTGACCCGGCACGAACTGCACGCTGTAGACCGACGCTGCTTCGAAGCCGGCGCCGAGTGCCCACATGGCGTCGCCGAATCCTGCCGCGCTGACCTCGGCGGCACCGTCGCCGGCAGCGACGAGGAGTCGCAATGCATCACAGAACATCAAGCCGGTTCGAACCATCGCTCGGTCGTCGATGGCGAGCCCTGCATCCGAGAAAACATCGATGCACGCGGCCTCGGCATCATTGGCGGGGAACGGCCATTGATCGTCGGCGACATCGGCTCCAGGGAGGACGCTGATTCCTGTGGCGCCGACCATCTGAGGCCCATAGTTGAAGATGTTGAAGTCGGGTGAGTCGTAGCTTGAGACCGCGTATTGAGGCTCGAAGTTCTGGGTGATGGCGGTGTTGATAAACCACGAGATGAGCCGCGACCCGCCGATGGCCACAACCCGATCGACGTTGGCTTCTTTGAAGTTGACGATCGCCTGAAGCAAGTCGTTCTCGAATGCTCTCCCGTCGGTGGGGTCGATGGTGTTGAACGAAGCGACCTCCACTCCCGCAGCGTCGAGTACCGGCGCGAACTCCTGCTCGTAGGCGCGTTGGCTCAGGTCGGAGTCAATGGAGATGACACCCACAGTGCCGCTGGCGAACCACCCACTGTCGGTGAGACTGCTGGCCATACCGGCGGTGAGATTGTCGTAGGACGGCAAGAAGGGCGACCAGAGATAGGGAGCGAGTTCGTCGAACCCGGCATCATCGACGGGGTACAGCGTGGCGTCGAGCATGAGGGTTTTGGCGTTGGCGTAACACGGGCGGGCATTTTCCTGGAACTGTCCGGTCATCACCACCGCAAATGCCCGGTCGTCCTGGGTGATCGCGTTGCAAAGCGCCTCTTCGGCCACCGGTCCATCGGTCATGGCATTGAAGACATGCACCTTGGCATCGATGGTTCGCCCGGCGATGCCACCGCGGGCGTTGATGTCGTCAACCAGCGCCGCGACCTGGGCTTCGCGGTCGCCCTCGGTCGGCACCTCCCAACCAAAGGCCGCGGCCACCGCGGAGGTGTCGGTGATGATGAACGACACCGTGATCGTGTCATCGGTAACACCCGGCGTTTCGGGCCCCACCGGTGCCAGCGCCGCCGGGCCATCGGTTTCGTCATCGTCGACACCGCTCGATGAGTCTGCGGGTTCCGCAGCTTCGGTCGAATCGGGTTCCGCGTCTTCGGGATCGCTCGCCGGCTGTGAGCAACCGGCCGCAAGCAACGCCAGCATCAACAGGCAGCTTCCAAGTCGTTTCATGATGATCGGCATTGGGTCCTCATTCATGTGTTGGCTGTGCCTTCAAACGGTTCTTCAAAGGTACCGTCGAACGTGTCGCCGTGCCGTCGTTCACCCCAGCGGCCCGCACCGCGGTTCGATACGCCGACCTGCGTTCGTTGAGATAATCGCTCGTGAGGTACGCCGTCAAACCCAACACCACCAACACGGCGGCGGTTTGGGCGATGCGGTCGAGCCTGAGCCAGCCCGTACCGATCTCATGCAGCAGCACTTCGTTGAAGCCCACGAGATACAGAATCGCCCCGAGACCCGGACCAAACCATGGTCGACCGATAAGCCGATTCATGACTTCAAGGTTCCGAACTGGGCCCCTTCGGATCCCGAAACCAGATATGAGGCAGCCTCGAGTCGGCCTCGTTCGGCAGGGAATCCCTGCACCAAGGCCATGGAAAGGTCGCGAAACCCGCGAGAGATGGGCCCGCTCATTCCGGTGTTCGACGTGCCGCACGCCTTCAAGGCGTGGACGGCAACCTGGAAACAATTGTCTGCGATCTCGCCTTTAGCGATGCGCCAGTTCGCAATGACGTCGCCTTTGGCAAGAATTTCGGGATCGGCGGTCTCCAGTTCGATCTGGCGCCGAGCCCACAAGAATGCCGTATCGAGGTGGCTACGCATCTTTCCGATGAGTTGTCGGTGGACATCGCTGCTCCCGATGGGGTCGTCAGAGTTCGCGTATTTCGTGCTGGTGAGATAGTTCATGGCGAAGTCGTAGATCGCTTGAGCAGCGCCGACGTACACCGAGGAGAGCGCCACCTGGTTGCCGACGAAACTTCCACGGCTGACAAGGGTCATGTTCACGAAAGCACCGGGCACGGTCAGCGAATCCTCGTCCGGTACAAAGACATTTTCGAGGATGATTCCGTGCGTGGCGGTGGCCCGCATTCCGACCGCATCCCATTTGGTGCGTTCCGCAACGCCGGGGGTAGAGCGCGGGATAAGAAAGACGGCGAGGTCAGCGGCGGTGTCGCCGGTGTCGAGTTTGGCGGTGACGAGATAATCATCAGCGATTCCGGTGGCGCAGCCGAAGGATTTCACCCCATTGATCACCCAACCGCCGTCGGCACGCGATGCCTCGGTAGCGATGGTCACCGCGGCACCTTTGGTGCGCACTGATTCGCTGGCAAAGTTGGCGACCCAGCGACCTTCGTCGCCCATCCGGCGCAGCACCTTTTCGCCGAACGCCCGAACTGTCGGAATCTCGTCGTCGGGGAAAAGGCCGGCGTCGATCGCGGCGAGAGGCAACAGGCCACGCGATGAGCCGCTGCACTGGAAGAAGTAGGCGAGCGATGTGGATGCGCACTCGGTCGCCATCGCGAAGGTCGCAGCCGCAAGGTCGCGCAGACCTCCTCCGAGCCCCCCGTACTCAACTGGTACGGTCAGGCCGAGCAGTCCGGTCTCGGAGATTGTCTGGACATGTTCGATCGGAAACTCACCGGATCGGTCGGCTTCGATGGCGCGAGCAGCCAACGCCGGAAGTACCGAATCGACTCGGTGGGCCCGCTCGAGTTCAGCCTCGGTCAAGTCCTCGATGAGTAGCGCACCGCGAGGAGAGTTGTAAGAGTCAGTGTTCGGCAAGGATCCTCCCGAAGCCGGTGATTTGATCATCGATCCCCGTCGCCCGTAGAGCGTGCCAGAGCGTAGCGACATTGATCGCTAGGACTGGCTTGCCCAACTCATGTTCGAGCTGTGCCGCTTGATGGACAAAGGAAAGATTGGTGCCGACCTGAACAATGGCGTCGACGTCGGGGCCGTCGAGCGACTCGATGACCGGCGTCAGCATCTCGGGGGTGACCTTGGCAATCGCGGTGGCCGACGGACATCGCAAGCCGGTCACGGACGCCACATCGAATCCGGCTTCGGCGAAGAAGGCGGATACTTGCTGATCGGCGATCGGCTGGTAGGGGCTGAATACCGAGATCCGTTCGGCTCCCAACGCCCGGAGCGCGTCGCGGCAAGCGCTCGCGCCGGTCGAGACGCCGAGTCCGTTGCTCCGGCGCCGAACCCGCTCCTCAAAGGCGATATTGCCGGCCACGCCACCCCAGAAGGTTTCGGCGCTCATCCCCATCAGGAGATACGTGGGCTCGCAGGTGATGACGTCGCGGATGGCGGTAGTGATCGATTGGCGTATTTCGTCGAGCAGTCGTTCGAATTCGGCGTCACTGTCGAGGCTCGGGTTCTCGATGTACATCCGACCGGTGTGAAACGTGACGCCCTCGGGTCGAATCATGGCCAGGTCGTGTTCGACGACCGTGTTGGTCGACGGGGCGATCACGGCGATCCGGCCGCGCTCGCCAACCACCTGCTCCCCCATCGCCTCTTCATTCATCGTCTGGTCTCGTGGCACTAGCGAGCACGACGTCTGAGTCGCCCTCGTTGACGGCGAAGAGATCGGCGAAGGTTGCGCCGCTGTAGAACACGTTGCCGTTCGCGGAAACCGCGAGCCCGGTGAGATCATCGACCCGCGGCGAGCCCAACTGGTCAAAGGCGACCACGGCGCCGTCGGTGTCGAGCCATACGAGCACGCCGTCGCGTTCACCGGATGCACCACCGAGGTCGCCATCGGTGCTGCCGGTGGCCACGACCCAACCGTCGACCGCCCGCACCTCAAAGACCGAGTCGGTTCCAGCGGTACCGAACTGGGTGATGAACCGCTGGTTGCCGTCGGCGTCGTACGACGCGATGAACGCATCACGCAACCCTGCGTTCGGGCCGCCCAGGTTTCCCTCAGTCGATCCGGCGAGCAGCACGCCGCCATCGGCGGTCGTACCAACCCCTTGGGGCCAGTCGAGTTCTGGCGTGCCGAATTGGCGAGTCCAGATGATGTCGCCGGACGGACTCATGCGAACGACGAACGCGTCCTTTCTGCCTGCGTGGGCATCACCCAAGACGCCTTCGGTGTAACCGGTGAAGTACAGGCCTCCGTCAGGGGCCAGGCTCGAGCCCTGACCCCAATCGGCAGCATCGGTGCCGACCTGGCTGATCCATTCGAGGTTGCCGTCGGCATCGAAACGAGCGACGAAACCGTCGAACCCTTCACGATCCGTCGCCAGGTCGAGAACGCTCGCCGTATAGCCGGTGATGTACGCACCGCCATCGAATGCAGTGACGTCAAAGCCCCGATCCCAGCCTTCGCCGCCGAATTGCCGGCGCCAGACCTCGGTACCATCGCCGTCGAACTTGGCGAGCCATACGTCTGCCGAGCCGGCATTTTCAGCGGCAAATGAGCCTTCGGTGAAACCGCCGACATAGATGAACCCGTCAGGCGACATCGAGACACCGAGCGGGGAGTCGCTGCTCTCGCCGCCGAACTGAGTTTGCCAGAGGACCGACCCTTCGTTGCTATATCGGGCGAGTACAACATCGCGACCGCCGGCGTTTGGTTGAACGATCGAACCTTCGGTGGCCAACGCCACGACGACATCACCGTCGGGCGCGGCTGCCACACCGAACGAGCTATCGGGTTGGGGCGAGCCGAACTGCACTTCCCACGGGTCTACGGTTTTGGTGTCACTGGTGCACGAGACGGCGGCGAGCGCCACCGACATCATCACGAGTCGACGACGAGCTCGGTGTCCGGGGAACCTACTTCTTCTTCCTGACTGCAACAGTCGCCCCCACGACGACGGCAGCGAGCGCAAGCGGTATTACCCAGCCGGGTAAGCCGTCGCCGCCACCATCGGTGTCGGCTGCGGCATCTGCATCATCGGTGGCGGTGTCTGTCTCTGCAGGTGCAGCGGTTGTCGCCGGTGCCGCCGTTGTGGTGGCCGGCGCCGCCGTTGTGGTGGCCGGCGCGGCCGTTGTGGTGGTCACTGATTCAGGCGCCGCGAAGGTCACCTCAGTACCGATGGCGTTGGCTGAATTACCGATGCCGTCGCTGATCACAATGAAGCAGGGAGTGGTTGGATCGCAGCGGCCATCGACCACATTCACGACATAGTCAATGGTGGCCGAGCCGTCAGCACCGACCTCTGCGGTGTACTGGCCGTAGTTGCTGAGTTCACAGTCAGCGGGGCCGGTGGCCGGGAAGATAAAGCACTGCACCGCAGTGAGCGTCGAACCCGGTGCATACCCGTGGCCGGTGACGGTGACCACGTCGTCTTGGACGAGATTTTCGGTCTTGGACAGATCGGCGGTTTCACCGTTGTGAGCAACACCGTGGTCAGCGAACGCTGGAGCCGAAGTCAGGCTCAAGAGAGCGACGATTACCGTGGAGAACACGAGCAGTCTGCGGGTCATGTCTGAGAGATCCTCCAACTAGTGACCGCACCACGCGGTATCCGAGTCCACACTCGGTCGGCAACGACACTAGAACGAAACAGCGTTCCGGTCAACGAAACAGCGAATGCTCACAGTGTGACCTGGCCCGTTGTGCAGCAGGTTTCAAATTGATCTGCGTAGCCGTTCTCGACCGACGAGACCACGGATCCTGGTTCTCCACCGACAGGACTGACGCAGCCCGTCACTCAAACGGGTAGGCGCCGATGTCGCGGAGTTCGGTTTCCATCGCCCAGACCGCTTTGATCATCGAGGCTTGGAGCATGTAGTCGTGTGCAGTGCCGACATTCGCCGCCCGCTCAGCCATCTGCTCGAGTGCCTCCTTGCGAACCGCGGGGTCCGACGCTGTGAGCGTGACCGCGTTCGCGTGCGTGTGCTTCTGGACGAAGTCGAGGGCGAGTCGGCGGCGAAGCTCTGCGTACTCGCTGAAACGCTCACCGGTCACCGTGCCGTGTAAGAGTCCAGCCAGCCCGCCTGCCAGCAATACGGCATCGTGTACTCCGCCATTCATCCCCATGCCGCCCAGCGGATTGTTGATGTGTGCGGCATCGCCCATGAGCACCACTCGGCCCACACAAAATTGATCGGCTACGCGCTGGTGCACGCGATAGATCGTGCGGTGGGCCACCTCGTATGCAGTCGGCTTGGCGACCACCCCCTGGAATCGTCGTTCAGCGCTTTCGTCGCTGAGCGCCTGCTCGTCAGTCTCCCCATCGAAGACAGGGAAAAGGGCCCGCCAAAGATCGACGGTCCGCAGGAGCACCATCCACTCATCGGGATCGGACACATAGTTGACGTAGGAGAGATCCTCCATATGGTCGGACAACTCATAAGGCGTCGAGATCACGAGATACCGGTCGGCGTAGGTCATGCCATCGAACCTGCAACCGAGCGACTTTCGCACAGCGCTTGAGGCACCGTCCGCCCCGATCACCGCGTCGGCCTCGATAATCTCACCACTGCCCAGGATCGCGGCAGCGCCCTCGGACCGCTGTTCGACAGCCCCAATGGCCGAATCAAAGCGCACATCGACCAACGGGTTCGACGCAAACTGTTCGAGAAGGATCTGGCACAGCTTGAACTGTTCGCACTGAAGACGAAACGGGTAGTTCGTGGTGTCACCCAGTTCGCCGAGATCGAATCGGGCCACGACCCCCATATGGCGATCTCGGTAGGCGAAGTGTCGAGCGATGAGGCCGCGGCCGATCATCTTGTCGACGACGCCGTACGGTCGAAGCAGTTCGAGAGTTGCTGGGTGAAACGTTGAGGCCCGCAACTCGACAGGGAGCGACGGGGCTGCCTCGAGCAAGGTGACCCGAACATTGTTCTTGGCAAGCACCGCGGCAGCCACACAACCGACTGGACCGGCGCCGGCCACAACGACATGTGGCGCGATAGTCGTCGAGACACCTGCGGGCATTTCAGAACTCGCGAAGCATCATGCCGTGGCCCAAGAATTGATCATCGATATCGAGGGCCCGCAGAGCGTGCCACAGACAGGTTGCGTTGATGGCCAGTACGGGTTTGCCGAGTATCTGCTCGGCCTCGTCAGCGACCGCCACCATCGACAAATTGGTTCCACACTGGATGATGGCATCGACGTCGGGACCATCGAGACGCTTCAGTTCCTCCAGGAGGGTGTCGGGCTCAACCTCAGCGATCGAGGTGGCCGTCGCACACTTCAAACCGTGAACTCGTTTCACGTCGTAGCCGCACTCGGAAAAATAGCCGTCAACCTGCGCATCGCCCACCGGTTGATAGGGGGTTATGCACGCGATGTTGGAGACGCCGAGACGTTCGAGCGCCGCGTTGCAGGCATCCGCGCCCGAAGTGATCCCGAGATCGCCGATCTGAGCGCGCACGCCGGCCTCGAATGCCGCGTTTCCTTCCTTCCCTCCCCAGAATGTCTCGGCCGACATCCCCATCAAGATGTAGTCGGGTTTGCACGTCATGAGGTCTCGGAGTGCGGTGGGGATGGTCTCGCGAATCAAGCCGAGGAAGTGCAGAAACTTCTCGTCGGTGCTCAGATCGGCGGCTTCGACGAAGAACCGCCCACTGTGAAAGGTGACCCCGGGTGGCCGTACCTGGTTGAGATCGTGTTCGACGACCGTGTTGGTCGACGGCACAACCACGCCGATCTTTGCTCGGTATCCAACAACATCAGGCACAAGGAACCCCCAAGGAACGCTGTTCCGCTCTGTCCAACACTACACCGAGGCACCAGGGGCGCCCGCATGTGGCCCCGGAAGCAGGCTCTCCCAGAACCACGGAGACGATCGCCGGAAGGGGCCGAGTTGATCAGTCCAACCCGTGGAGGTACTCGAGGGTCTCGTCTTCTGAAACCACGTCGGCATACTTGGCGTCAAGGTCGAACAAGTTGGCGTCGTGGACGCCCTGATCGCGATCGCCGACTGCCTCGCGAACCACAATCGGAACAAAGCCGTACTGGCAAGCATCGAGGGCAGTGGCCCGCACACAACCGCTGGTGGAGACCCCCGCATGGATCAAGGTGTCCACCCCGAGTGTCGTCAGTGTCGACGCAAGCGATGTGCCGAAGAACGCCGACGCGTACTGCTTGGTGACGACGATCTCGCCGGACTGCGGCTCAAGCCCCGGGCCCGGTTCGCCGAGTGGGTTTCCCTCGATGAAACACTTCAGGGCGTCGACCTTGCGAAAGAAGACCCCGCCATTGGCACCGTCTGGCTGAAACTCGACCCGCGTGTGAATGATCGGGATCCCGGCCGCCCGCGACGCTCGCAGAAGCCGTTCTGACGATTCGCGAGCATCCTCGACGCCTGCATAGAGGGGCGAGTCAGCATCGAGGTACGCCTGGCAGAAGTCGATGATGACCAGAGCGGGACGACGACCGAAGCCGAGTCGCTTCGAAAAGCCGGCCGCTTTGTAGTCGAGGTCGAGGCCCGACTCGCTCATGGAATCTCGAGACGGAGAACTCATGGGTGTTCGGCTCCTTCGGCTACGCCTTCGACCGGCCCCTCGACGATTCCCTCGGCGACCAACTGCTCGATCTCGTCGTCTTCGAGGTGCAGAATATCGCGCAAGACCTCGAGGTTGTGCTGTCCGAGAGTCGGCCCCGACCAGCGAACCTCGCCGGGCGTGTCGGACAGCTTCGGCACGACGTTCTGCATCGGTATCTTCCCGAAGTCATGGCTGTCGATCCATTTGATGGACTCGCGAGCTGCGAAGTGCTCGTCGGCCAACATTTCGGGAGCTCGATACATCTGGCTATTGGGCACGCCGTGTTCTTCGAGGAGTGCGTGTAGTTCATGGCTCGTGTAGTCGATCGTCCACTCGGCGATGAGACCGTCGAGTTCGGCCTGGTTTTCGCCGCGGGCGAGATGTGTCGCGTACCTCACATCGGTGGCGAGTTCAGGACGGCCCATCGCCTCGGCCAGTCGGCGCCAGACGGTGTCCTGATTTCCCGAGATCAGGTGCATCCCGCCGCCCGCCGTCGGATAGATGTTCGCTGGCGCGATATTCGGAATCAACGAACCGGTTCGTTCACGGATGAACCCGGCGACGTGGTACTCGGTGAGCAATGACTCCATGACGGCCAGCACCGACTCGTACAGGGCTGCATCGATCACCTGCCCGCGACCGGTGCGTTCACGAGAATGCAAGGCGCTGAGCGTGCCGATCGTCGCGAACAAAGCGGTGAGGGTGTCACCGATACTGATACTGGTTCGGCTCGGCACACGATCGGGATCCCCAGTCGTGTACCGAATACCGCCGACCGCTTCGCCGATTGCCCCGAACCCGGGCTGGCCCGAATTGGGTCCGAACTGACCCCAGCCACTCACCCGGGTAATGATCAGCCGTGGGTTGATGGCGTGCAGCGTTTCGGGACTCAGCCCCCATCGCTCGAGAGTTCCGGGCCGGAAGTTCTCAATAAGAACATCGGCCTCTTTGACGAGTTGACGGACGAGTTCCTGACCCGCTTCCTCACGCAAGTTCAGCGTGACCGACTTCTTGCCTCGAGCGACAACCGGCCACCAAAGCGAGCGCCCTGCGGCGATCTCTTGACCCCAATCGCGCATGGGATCACCCTTGCCCGGCGGCTCGATCTTGATCACTTCAGCACCATGGTCAGCGAGTTGTTGACCACAGAAGGGACCAGCGAGCAGTGTTCCCATCTCGATTACGCGAATGTCACTCAGGGCTCCAGGCATACCCAACACTATGCTCGGCTCCGATGACGAAACGTATCCAGATCGTCGAGGTCTCTCCGCGCGATGGTCTTCAGGCCGATCCGGCCGACCTCACCACCGGCCAGAAGGTTCGGCTCATCGAACGGCTCATCGCTGGAGGCCACACTCGCATTGAAGCCGCCAGCTTCGTCAGTCCGAAGGCGGTGCCAAAGATGGCCGACGGTGATGCAGTCATGGCCAAGGTTCCCCGAATCGATGGGGTCAGCTATAGCGCGCTCGCCTTCAATTCGCGTGGTGTCGAGCGGGCGATCGCCGCCGAGGTTGATGAGGTCACCGGTGTCGTCGTCGCCTCTGAAACCTTTTCGCAGCGAAACCAGAACGCATCGATCGCCGAGTCGATCGAGCGATGGGCCGCAGTGGGTGACGCAGCCCGAGCGGCCGGCAAGAAGACCTCGGTAACAATCGCCGCGTCCTTCGGTTGCCCCTTCGAAGGTCGTGTCGACCCTGCACTCGTCGTCGACATTGCCCGCCAACTCGCCGCGACCAAACCTGACGAGATCGGGCTTGCCGACACCATTGGGGTGGCAGTTCCCAGCAAGGTCGCATCCCTCGTCGAGGGCGTTTCCCTTGCGGTCGACGCAATCCCACTGCGCGGGCACTTTCACAACACTCGCAATACAGCCTTGGCCAACATCGTGGCAGCGATCGACGCCGGGGTACGTATCTTCGATTCGAGCCTCGGTGGTGTCGGAGGATGCCCGTTTGCTCCACGCGCAACCGGCAACGTACCCACCGAAGACGTCGTCTACCTGTTGCACGAGATGGGTTTCGACACCGGACTAGACCTCGACCACCTCATCCAATCCACTGCGTGGCTGGAATCCGAACTCCAACACTCAACCCCCGGCCTGGTCGCCAAAGCAGGCGGGTTTCCCACCCCATGAGCATTCTCGGCAATCGTGTACAACGCGTCGAAGACGTGCGATTTCTTCTCGGCCAAGGCCGATATGTACCCAACGTTGCGCCGAGCGATGCCGCAGCCGTGGTGTTCGTGCGTTCCACCATGGCCCATGCGAATCTTCTCGCTGTCGAACTCGACCAGGCGAGGAACATGCCTGGGGTGCTCGCCATTGTCGATGCCGAATCGCTCGGGGCGAATCCGACACCGGGTTTTCCACCCATCCCGCGGCCTGATTTTTTGCAGCGCCACCTACTCGCAACAAACCGAGTTCGGTTCGTCGGACAACCCATCGCGGCCGTCGTGGCAGACACTCTCAGCCAGGCGATCGATGCCGCTGAGATGGTCGTCGTCGACTACGAACCTCTCGATGCGGTGATCGATCCGCGCCGCGCCGGCACCCACCCGACGGCCTTGTACGACGAACTCGGATCGAATGCCTTGCCCCCGATGCCACTGCCCGAGGTGCCGATTCCCGACTTCTCGGACTGCGATGTCGTGCTCACGATGGAAATCTCCAACTCTCGGATGAATGCTGCGCCCATCGAACCCAGGGTTGCCGCCGCCCACTGGCACGCCGATGACACGCTTACCTGTTGGTCGTCGACTCAAGGACCTCATGCAGCCCGTTCGCAACTGGCGGCTGTGGCCGGCTTGGCAGATGAGTCTGTGCGCGTGATCGTGCCTGACATTGGCGGCGGGTTCGGCGCCAAAGCCGAACCGAGCCTGGAAGAGTGCGCTCTGGGGTGCCTGTCTCGCATCGTGCAGCGCCCGGTGTTGTGGGTCGAGTCGCGCACCGAAAACTTGCAGGCCATGTGTCACGGCCGGGCCCAGTACCACACGGTCACGATGGGCGGTCGCGCCGATGGACGCATCACCCACTATCACCTCCACAATCTCACCGATGCCGGATACACCCCTACCGGGGCCGGGTTTCTTCCCTTCCTCACCGGGACAGTGGTCCAGGGTTGCTACGACATCGACCACGTCGCCTATACGTTCGAGACTGTCGTCACCAACACGTCCACCATCGGCGCGTTTCGTGGGGCAGGCCGCCCCGAGGCGATCGCCACTCTCGAACGGGCTGTCGACATGTTTGCCGCCGAGGTAGGCATCGATCCGGTCGAGGTGCGTCGCCGCAACTTCATCGATCCCGGCAGTTTCCCCTTCACCACCGGGACGGGTTCGGTCTATGACTCGGGCCGGTTCGCCGAAGGGCTGCGGCTCGCCTGTGACATCGCCGGCTACCAACAACTCCGCTCGGACCAAGCAGCACGTCGAGAATCGGGAAGCCAGAAACTCTTGGGTATCGGTGTGGCATCGTTTGTCGAAGTCACAGCCGCAGCACCGGGCCCCCAGACCGAGCACGGCGCGATCGCACTGCTCGACGACGGATCATTCAGGGTCGACTTCGGGGCAACGGCGATGGGCCAGGGCACCGAAACCACAATGGCGATGATCGCCGCCGATGGCCTGGGCGTGGGCATCGAGCAAATCACACTTCGCTCAGGTGACACCGACACGATTCCCCACAGCAACATCACTGCGGGGTCTCGTACAACCCAGGTCCTTGGACCGACGATGGTCGACGCTTCCGAGCGGATGGTCGAAGCAGCCAAATCGGTCGCCGCTCACGTGTTGGAAGCAGCAGTGGACGATCTCGTGTTCAACCAACAAGCTGGCACGTTTGCCGTTGTCGGCACACCCGCCATCTCGATCGACTGGCCGGCCATAGCCGCTGCGACCGAGGTGCCGCTCACCACGGTGGGCGAGTTCGCCCAGGAGTCGCCGACCTTTCCATCGGGCTCCAACATCGCCGTGGTTGAGGTAGATGCGGTAACCGGGTCCGTCGAGCTTCTGCGCCTGATCGCGGCCGACGATGCCGGCACCATAATCAATCCAATGCTCGCCGAGGGGCAGGTGCATGGTGGTCTCGCCACTGGGGTCGCGCAAGCGCTGTACGAAGAGATCGTCTACGACGAAGACGGGAATCTCTTGACATCGAACTTCATCGACTACTCGGTCCTTTCGGCGCGCGAAGTACCGTCATTCGAGACCACGCACTATGAAACCCCTTCGCCCAACAACCCGCTGGGAGCGAAAGGCATCGGCGAGTCTGGAACCGTTGGTTCGACCCCGGCGGTCCAAAACGCTGTCATCGATGCGATTCGGCATCTCGGGGTGACACACATCGACATGCCGATGACTCCACAAAAAGTATGGACTGCAATCACCAGTGCATCTGGGTGAATTCTGACCAAATCGCCTTCTAGCTGAGGCCTTGTAGCCAACCCAGAACGTCTGAACACGTCGCCACTTCGCTGACAGTCGCAAGTGATGCGATCGCAGCGTCATGAGGTTCAGCGCCGAAGGCCGCACACCCGTCAGACAACACCACGGTGTGGAGGTCGAGCACATGCGCAGCCCGAACCGTCGATGCCACGCCGCCGTTCGTGACGATTCCTGCAATCAGCAATGCCGTGATACCCAACCGATCAAGGACGAACTCGAGGCGGCTCGCATGGAAGGCCGAGT
>Ga0315329_10000045_pt1 | contig 46914 bp, 35 predicted proteins | sample M150032315metaG_FD_203459 | JGI IMG/M metagenome (GOLD analysis project Ga0315329, IMG submission 203459) | Ammonia-oxidizing marine archaeal communities from Monterey Bay, California, United States - M1 500m 32315 | ecosystem: Environmental > Aquatic > Marine > Coastal | place: USA: California...
CAGATTCCCGTGGTTGGATTAGGGGATTACCTCATGGGACTCTTCCAGCAGAGGAAATAAATGCCATTTTCACAATGATTGGAGAGGCACCGGGTTCTGTGAACTTGCCTGGAGATATTCCTGACCGACTATCATTGATAGTAGCCATCAAGAATTTCACTGCTGATGCGACTACAAATACTTACGATGCTTCATTGATTGTCGACCCCACTGATGAGAGATGGAATAGCCTAATTCTGATAGCGGGTACAGAGCGAATTCGAGAAATTGAATACGTTTCAACATTCCAAAGATACGGGTATATCGAAGATTCGTCTTCATTACTGATTAGAGTAGAGGATCTCCCCGAAGTAATCATTGTTCTAGGAACATTCGAGATACCTGCATCAAATCGCGTGCGGGTTGAATTTGGTACCGCTCCAGATTTACTTTCGGAAATGCTAGACAACATCGTGCTTAATTTGGTTGAGATTATCCTTGACATTGGCACAATTCTAAACGGTTTACCCGAAGCGATTGTTGGAACCGCGAGTACCAGCAGCGGAGAAGTATTGCTAAACTGTTACAACCAAGTCAAATCCGCTCATTCTGATGGTTCTACCAGAAGGGCAGAGACGGCCTCCCATGTGTCCATTTCAGTCGCAAGTAGCGACCAGCCTGTGATGTCAGGTGACCACATTATTCTCGCAGAGGATTATGATAATCAGCAAGTGGATGGCCGTTATGGTCCAGAAGGCCCCTTGGTGCCTGTAGCCATGAGTCTCACTTTGACAAACGTTTCAGCAGTAGGCTATTCCTACGACCAAATTTCCGATGATCGTAAAATCACTCTCGATGGTAGGTCGAACGAGACTCTAGTAATAGGCCACCTAAACCATAGTTCGGGAACAACCGATGGTAAGGTCAGACAATTTGCTACCATTTCCAATCGCCCAGATAATCTATTGATTAACCAAATTGGCACCAATATCTACTATACAGCTAGTGGACCGATTGGCACTATCACTTACAGTGGTGAAGGAGAGGGTCAATACAATGCTCTCAGATTAGTCGGTTTGCCATCGGAGTTTTCATTGGAATTAGGCGACACTCTCGGATTCACTGCTGAGCAGGGCGTTGATGAAATTGTAGTTCAGATTTCAAATGCTACCGAGCCACTGACTATGGACGGCGACCACATTAGATTCTGGGTAGACGAGAATTCTGGCGAAGCGAGTATGTCTATGCGAATTTCAGACATTACTAGAATCAATCAATTCCCACCAGATGAGCCTGGTTCACGAGGAACTTCTGGAAACAGCCGTTTTGAAATGGAAAGGACCGGAAGTTCCCCCTTCAGTATTTTGTTAGAGGATGTATCGGTAAGAGAGGATGAATTCATTGGACTGTCAGGACGTGCCCATCTGGACCCCTTGCCAGCGAACATCAGTTTTTCATTGCCAACATCTCAGAATTCACAGGTAATTCAGATTCCTGATTTCGATGAAAGCGACGGCGTTCTTTCACTTTCATTCTTCCTTGGAGGGATGATTGAATTTGGCGCTTCAATCAACGATTTCGCATTGCAGAGCATGGTGAACTTGGGCGATACTTCGAACGAGAGGACCAATATGACCCTCGGTATTGACCTTGTAACCGATGAGGAATTCGATTTGGTTCTCGACATCAATAAGGGTGTAAATCTCGATGAAAAACCAAGATGGGTTCATGGAATCTCTGCAGAAGTACTCGATGCTACACAATTGGTATTCGATTACAGTCGAATGCCTACCTTTACTCAAACTAGCCGTGAAACTGTCGATGCAGTGATGGAAGATTTCAGAATTGACGAAGACGAGATTAGCGACATTACAAACGCGTTTGAATGGGCCGGGCTCAATCAGACTGGCATTCTAATCGAGTCATTAGCAGATGGATATGTATCAGTACGAGAATGGAATAATATCGATCATGATTTACTTGAGGAAGAAGGATTGACATTGGAACAGCGTCGTTCTTGGCACAGCAAAATGTGGTTGCCAAACCTGCCTGCAGGTCGAATCAATCTTGCGTATGAACTAGTTGTATTGGACGATGTCCCAACTTTCCAGATAACAGCACAATTAGAGCAATATAAGCCGGAGCGACCCGTTCTCACAATCGAAATTCATGGGTTATCTCGTACAGATACTATTCTCAAACTCGATGGATTGAACACTGAAATGTCACGTGATGTCATTCTCGATGCAGTTTTCACCACAGATGCTGATAGGGTAATTCCTCGAACGAGCATCGATATGACATATGATGTCGGGGAGAGGATGAATACAGCTCATGTAATTCAGAATAATCACATTAGAGGAATAAGAACCGAGATGATGATTTTTGATGCACCCAGAAAGGTCAACCTTTCTGCAACCATTGGTGATGTGCTAATCGCTGACCTAGTGGTTCCACCTGAATACCGAATAGGTGTCAGCGCTGCGGATTCCATGATATTACAGCAATTGCGAAAGGTCGATGAGATTTGGTGGCCTTCTACCTTGTTCATTCACGATGTACCAGGGGAAATGCATCTGGATGCATCTCCTGCTTCTAATTTTGACATCGACGAACTCGTAAGTTTCCAAGGTATGTTTGAGTTGGATTATCGTTCTAATAGCGATGAGATGGATTTATTCCTTGAGACAAAGGGTAAGGCCCAGAATATCAAGAGCAACAATCTGATGCTCGCAGAAAATTTACCTGACATATTTGTGATGGAAACCACCGATGAATATGGAGTGCGAATCTCAGCATCAGGAAATGGTGTTGAGAAATTGTACTTGAGGAGAAGCGATACTCCGATGCGCCCCGGTCTAACACTGGTTACTGCAGAGGTCGTGGGTGAGGATTTGAAGAGTGCAGATGTCCATATCAAGAAAATTGGCGGATATCCAATTATCATCCTAGACGGCATTTCTAGTGGTCGCATTGTAGCAACAGCGCATGCTGAAGCTGAAGTTGGCGATTCCACAATAGATGGCCGCGGTGTATTACTCGATGCACAATTCACCGGCGGATTACCAACCGCATCGAGCATGGGAGTCAATGGTGTAGTGACAGACCTTTCACTAATCGGTGGATTAACTGGAGAAAAAGTGGAGACTACACATATCATGATCGCAGAGCCGATTACCACATTGATCGCTACAGGAATTACTTGGGTGGTGGGCTGAAATGAATTCAAATGACGAAGACTCGGATGCCATTGAGGAACTCGTCCAAGAGGTCGGTGAGCGGGTAAAGGACTTGACTGAAAGAGTCCATCCGATTAGAATCGCCTTAGCAGGCGTGATGATGCTAATTCTCTTGGGAGCATTAGCCTCCACTTGGTATTGGGTAATCCCGCGAGATTCTGTAGAGGTAGAGACGGTTTACCTTCAGCGTCAAGGACACATTATCATGAATGAGTTTAGCAATACTGGAAGCAGGGAAGTTACAGATGTAAGTCTCAGTGTTGAAGTATTGGATTCATCAGACATAATAGTCGGGCAGTATCAGCTTTCTTTCGCTTCTGTTTCGAGCCATACAAGCATATCTGGCGATGAGATGGAACTCGTATTATTCGGGCATTCGGTATGGGAAGAATATCGTGTTATCATTGATGTGAGTTGGACGGATTTTAATGGTAAATCACATACTCAAACATTTAGTCATCCAATCGGTGAAACGATGTACGAGGTTTTCACTGATGAATGCGACACTACTACATGGTTCCTCTAGCACCCGTGGAGTGACAAGCCCTAAAGCGGCCCTATCACGGCCTATAGGCCGTGCGAAGAGCGTTGCTTCTGCTGACGGTCCTACTCCTTTCGAGTATTCCAGTCCCTGAACAGTCCGAGTCCGAGTCTGGTCAAACCGGAGTCGAATGGTTGCGTTTTGACCTACCTGAAGATGCGATGTCCAGCCTTGTTGGAGTTCTCGATGAGACTCTTGCGCTTGAGGACAGAGCGCTATTAGCTCATTCACGAATTGGCATCCATGATGCAAATGGCGTCTTATTTGAAACTGCAATTCCTGATGAATTGCTTGTCCCGAGAACCGACATGGCCCTCCTGCTGATTTCACCTGATGTCAGAATTTCAGATGCTCGGGCAGACCTCGATGCAATTCCTGGCCTCTCGGTAAGGGAATTTATTGCTCCATCAGGCTTGATGGTTCAAGGAACACAGAACGCCTTAGCCCGAGTTTTCAGCGTTGAAGGCGTAGCCTCAACCCAGCCAATACCGATTGCAATGTTAGTCGATGAGCGGGTAATGAATTCCGATGAAGGGACACCGGTGCGAATCGAGTCATGGCGAGGGGAGACATTACTCGATGGAGTATATCTCACGGATTCTTGGGGAGTCTCACTCTATCAATCGATGGACAGAGTTGCTCATAGCACACTCGTGGATGCACATTTTGCCGAAACCGGTCGTTATGATGGATTCACTGCAACTTCAATAGCGTCTCTTGCCATGGAACCTGCAATAGCGTGGGTTGGTCCGCTTCCAGAAATCATGCTTTACAATGATCAGGCACGAAGCCATACTAGCATCAATGTAATGCGCCAATACTACACCACCGACCTCGATGGCTCAGGCGTTATTGTCGCAGTTGCAGATTCAGGTTTGGATGATGACCACGGCGATTTTGGAACGAGAGTCATCGGCAGTGTCGACCTAGTCGGAGATGGTTCTACAGCTGACCAGCATTCTGGCCATGGTACGCATGTGGCGTGCACTGTTCTTGGTGATGGTAGCCATACCTCGAGTTACGCTGGCATTGCACCTGAGGCCGAACTTTATTTCCAAGCAATGGAGAATGATAACAGTGGAAATTTCCAATGGGCTAGTATCAACAATATGCTCAACACCGCGTATAATCAGGGCGCTCGAGTCCATACCAATTCGTGGGGCTCATCTTCATCATCTGAATGGGGCGAATATACTTCCTCTGCTGAAGATGTGGATGACCGCGCCAGATATTATGACCAATATTACAGCGGTAGAGAAGGCCTTGTGATATTATTCGCAAACGGTAATGATGGCCCAGATAGTGGTACAGTTGGCCCACCAGCCACAGCCAAGAATACTATTTCTGTAGGAAATTCGCAGAATAGATACTCTGGTGCGCCAAATACGCTGATGGATGGTTCAAGTCGAGGTCCTACTGATGATGGGAGAATTAAGCCTGACATAGTTGCTCCCGGTGGATATGTTCGCTCTTGCCGGGCTCAGGAAGCAACTGACACCGGTGGCTCGACTTGGTCGAATACATGGTACCTAGAGTACTCAGGAACTTCGATGGCAACACCAAATGCCGCAGGTACCGCAGCACTGATTCGTGAATACATTACCGAAGTTGCCCAAAGGCCAGAGCCTCAAGGTGCTTTGGTGAAGGCTCTGATGATTCTTGGTGCCAAGGACATGGGGAGTCGTGATATTCCAAATATGAATGAGGGCTGGGGGAGAATAGACCTCAAAAACACCCTTGCTCCAAGCAATGAACGTGGCATTTGGGTAGATGATAGGTCCGTGCTTTCCTCAACTGGTAATACCAAGACCTATTCATTCAACATCACATCACCGAATCAACCATTCAAAGCTGTAGTTGCATGGTCTGATGAGAGAGGGTCCCGGTTTTCCAACACACAATTGGTAAATGATCTCGATTTGACACTTACAGACCCTTCTGGTACGGAATACAGAGGAAATGTATTCAGTCAAGGAAGGTCAATTCAAGGTGGAAATTATGATGATTTGAATAATGTCGAAGTTGTATTAATCGATAATGCCGCCACTGGAGTATGGAGTCTTGAGGTTAGAGATGCAGGCCATTCAGGGAGTAAAACTCAACCATTTGCTGTAGCAGTTTCTGGAGTCGGAGTGAACGACTTAAGACCAGACCCGAGCCCTCTCGCTGCTACTTTTTCTACAGATATTGACATTCCACAAGTAGGAGATTCAGTATTCGTTGAAATCGACATCACAAATCTTGGGAATGTCGAAGCACAAGGTGTTGAGGTAATCTTCCAAGAGGAAGGAGTTCCAGTTGATACTACTACTTTCGACCTTGGACCAGGTGGAATAAAGTCCCTTGGATTCTGGTGGAGCCCTCAGACTGCTGGTGCTCGAACCCTTACTTTCCTAGTGGATAGTGATGATTCAATCGATGAAATCAATGAGGCCAATAACCGTGCCGACATCATTGTGAATGTTACAACGCCAGGTGTTCGAATAGAATCGGATGACCCTACAACTATGCTCACAGATATATTGTCTACGACTTCATCATGGCAAGTAGTTCTAACCAATACCGCATTACTTTCGACAAATGCTTCGCTTTCCTCGACCGGGGTGATTTCCCCGGCTGGCGTATCGCTTCCTTGGTACGTTGGACTTGATGAGACCGACTTTTCATTCGAAGGACAAGAAGGTGCTTTGGTAAATGTGACATTAGTTCATCCTGCAGGCCCAGATCCCGGGATATATTCAATCGAATTACTCGGTGAAGATACCGATAATAGTGTTGAATCACCATTCACCTTAGAACTCGATGTTCCAATTCTCGCCGATACTAGAATAGAAATTGATTATCAGACGATTCCAGTACATCCGGCCGATCCTACATCTATCGATATACGGCTATTCAATGATGGAAATACCGATATTGGTTACGACTTATTCCTTGAGAGTCCACCCGGTTGGCATTCCGGTTTCGATGACTTATCTCTACAAGGCGGTGCAAACTCTGGCTCTACAGGTCTAATGTTAGAAGATGGTGAAAGGAGTGTTGGAATTACTTTCACTCCGCCCCAAGTGATGACTTTAGCAGGCTCTGAGTTAACAGTGAAATTGCGAGTGGTTTCCCAGACAGAAGAAGCGGGTCATGTAATCTACGACCTACCTTTGATTGTCCAAGAGATTAAGGAAATTGGTGTGGAACTTGAGACTCAATTATCTTCGATAATGCCAGGTAGCACTATCTCTTTGCAATATAGTATCGAAAATGAGGGAAATATCGACCTCGATTTATCTCCACGTCTACAACTTCCCAATGGATGGATTCAGAATACTATCTTAGAAGATTTCACACTATCTTGGACTGGTAGTCGAAACCTTCTGATTTCCATTACTGCTGATGAAGGAGCAAAGAGTGGCGATATTACATTCATTATCGACGGTCCTTCACTGAGTTGGCAAGACCAATCTCCAATAAGTGTCATCCAATTAGCCGAACCAGTATTGACATTCGTATCTTTAGAGATTGAAGGGGAGACATGGTCCAATGAATTTGGTTCAGGCTCTCACCCAACTGGGAAGGCCTTGAATTATACTTGGCTTGTCTCAAATGAAGCAGATACATTGTGGAATCCGAGTACAACTCTCCAATTGGGAATTGGCTTACTTGGAGAATGTGACAATGTCGAACCTCTTGGTAAGGACGATGTTGCGGCAATGACTTGCACAGTGATTATTCCTGCAACCGCAAATCCAGGTTCAGAACCATCGTTTACAGTTGTCCTTGACGATGGCTCCGTTAGTATCCAACATCAGATTTCGATGAGTGTAGCTGAAGTGAAGGAGATTACTTGGAAGTTTGAAGGTGCATCAAGTGTTGAAACAGGTGTCGAATCCACCCTCCAAATCACCATCACAAATACAGGGAATAGCCTAATCTCAGACCGAGTTTCTGCAATCCCTCCAGAGGGTTGGACAGTAGCATTTGATGGTGGTGACATGATCGATTTGAGTGCTGGAGAGTCCAAGCGCCTACGATTGAAGGTAAACTCAAGCCAACCTGGTGAAGCAAGTTTCACCTTTGCTTTGGCAAATAGTCCCGATGTATCTGGTCGTTCTATCACATTCGAGATGAGTTCTGAGGGTGAAATAATTACCGAATCTGGAACCAATATGACTGTTGTGACTCTATCGGTATTAGGTGTGCTAATAATTGCGATATTGGCCGGTCTTCTACATGGTAGAATGGCACCTGAAACCGAGCATACTCCGCTTACCACTCCTAGCGCTGCCCCTACTGCCGCCGTATTTTCGGCGCCTGTGGACGCAACACCTTGCTGGTCTTGCCGCCAACCGATCATTTCAGGCATGTTAGGCTGTCCCGGATGCGGCGCACGCTATCATTCAGTATGTGATGTGAAAACATGTCTAAACTGTGAATCTACTGCAGATTCTTTCGTTATTGTCGAGTAATAATTCAAACATTCTCGGACAGCCCTTTAATGGGAAGGCTGCGAGCGGGGTTCATGGAACCCCGTCGAGAAGACCTCCTACGCAACCAGCGTCGAGCCAGTATCTTGCTGGTTTCTATCATGCTTCTCGCAATCGTTCCTGCAATCGCAACTCCCGTTATTGCCGATGATAGTGGCAGGGATGCAAATATCACACTCACAGTATCCCCAATGGCTCAAACAGTCAATCCGGGAGAAACTGCAGAGTATACTGTTAGGGTTACCAATAATGGTGCCAATCCCGTTTCGGTAAATCTAGCTGCAACAAATGAGCAGGATTGCAATGGATATTCCTCAGCTATTGGCCAGATTGGCCAACCAATCGACTCCGGCGCTACCGAGGAGGCCTTCCTCAATGTTACGCTTGCTCAAAACGCTGAGGACTCTTGTATTACTACAGTCACAGCAAATGCCAACGAACAGGTTACTCCTCCTGACCAGCCCGGTGCTCCTGCTCAAGAATCACAGGATGTTACCACTACCGCAGGTGATGGTGCGGGTTCGGAAGTATTCGGTGTTGAATTAATTGTAGATCAGCCATCGAGGACATGGGCGGGAGAATCGACAATCGAATGGGATGTTGAAGTCAAGAATACCGGCAGAGTTCAGGAAACGATTGATCTCACTTTAGAGGATATTACTTCTGGGCCTTGCGTTTCCTCTACTGGATTCTCAGTGAGTGTAGACCCTGCACAAGTACAACTCGATAATGAGTCAAGTGAATGGGTACTCGTTACTTTGGATGTCCCTGCGGGGGCATCTGCTGAGAAGTACTGTTGGGAGATTACCGGCGTCGTTTCCAATGACCAAAATCCAAATGGCAGTGCTTCAGATGTTGAGCCATTTGACCTTACAGTCCCAGAACTAAAGGAATGTGATTTGGAATTATCAAAGTCTTCAGTTTCCATCGGCCCGGGGGATTCTGGTAGCCTAGAGGCTACATTCTCGAATACCGGTAATACTGATTGGTCGGTAAATGTCGGATTTACCGGCTCAAAGGCGTCATGGGCTTCAGTTGATGGCGCATCGAGTGGAATGCTTCCATACAATGACGGCAATGGTGAGAAAGAGTTCACAATCGACATCACCCCTGATGATTCAGTCGAGGCCAATAGTCAATCCACAATTACTATTCAAGGAAGAGATGGCAATCTTGCAAAGTGTTCTTCCGACATCAACGTGATTGTTGGTCAGTCCCACGGTGCATCGATGTCGATGGGTAATTCTGTAATTCACAATATTGACCCCGGAGCAAACGCCACCACCACTCTAACGGTTACAAACGAAGGTAATGGTCCAGACACATTCCGCGTTTCAGCATCTTCCCCACCTTCTGGTTGGGCGGTTTCTCTTGAATCGTCTACAATTTCTACTGAATCTCGTCATTCTAATCAAAAGTCAGGTACAATAGAAATTCAAGTCTCATTACCTGATGATGCCCTTGCAACCGAAGAAGTGGAAATCACATTCTCTGTAATGCCAAATAGTGGTGGTGCAGCATATGCTACTCAGACACTACGAATCACTGTGAAGGCGATTCATGGGATGAGTGGCGAATCGGTAGCCGATGACCAAACCGGGCGCTCAGACACTACTGTAAGGTTCCCAATCACTGTCCACAATGATGGAAATACCGCAGATTCATTCCGATTCTCAGTCATATCTCAGACTGCAACTCCAGCATGGGACAATCACTTCGAGACAGCCGATGATGAAGTAAAGACCGAGATTGATATCGATGCAAGAAGCTCAGCGATAATGTATCTCGTTGTCAGTATCGATGGTGAGGAAGAATTGGCAAGTTCAAGATTGACCGTTCGTGTAACCAATATTGGAGACAACAATAACGGCGATGCCGATGACGATGGCGTCCCCGACAATCAAATCGAATTTACTTTCCGTGCAATTCTTTCTGACCGTAATTTTGCAATGGATTGTTTGATTATGCATTCGAACAATGATCTATCACGAAATGCAATCCTCATTCTACCTCCTGGCGGTTCATCCACTTATCAGATTAAAGTAATCAATACCGGCGATGGTCATGATGATGCATTATTCGATTTCTCTGGATTGCAAGGAACTGCAACTCGCACTATCTACCATCAAGGCATGGAAATCGATGGAGCGGTTCATGTGCCTAAGGGATGGGGTGCAAGAGACCTTGCCACAGGCGAATTTTACTATGAGAACGGTGGTCCAATGATTGGCAGTACCGATGATAAAATCGTCGAGAAAATGATTGCTGCTGGATTGATGGAAACCCATGAAGCAATCCTATACTATGCTGTTATCGAACTGGTTATCACCGCATCTAGTAGTGCAGAAAATGGTGATGGCGGCTTGTTAGAGATGGTAGTAACATCTGTAGCAAATGCTGCAAATAGAAGTGGGAAAATCACAGTTTCACTTTCGGTTGAAACTGTGATGGCACTGGATATGGGGCTTATTGGAGATGCAGAGAGAGACATTACATTCGGAGATATTGCATTAACCAAATTCTATGTCAACATTACAAATAGCGGAAATGTCCAAACTGAAGTCAAGGTTTTCACAAGTGAAGGATTGAGAGGATGGAGTGTTACACTTTCAGCCGATCAAGGTTGTGAGAGCGATGGAGCAGATTTGATTTGTATTCTTGATGAAGGTGAGACTATGAGAATTACCGCATTGGTTAGACCACCTTCTATCGATAATGCAGAGATTACTGATGAGTATATTTTCACACTCTCGGTAGAACCAACCGATGTCGGATTGGTTGGCCGTGAGAATATTGAATTAACAGTAACTGGTCACCCTGAGTCCTTTGCTCTGAATTCGTTAATCACTCCAAACGTGCTCTACGGAATGGTTGGAGTAATTATTCTAGGTCTATTTTTCATGAGCCGCAGAAAGCGTCCTTGACCCCTACGGGGTCATGATTTTACCCCTGTTCTTTCGCGTGGGCGTGAGACAACGCTTATGGATGGACCGCGAGTCGCCAAGATTGGAGAGCGTCAACGCTCTCTATGGTGATTGAATGGTCGGCGATATTTCCGTTACTGGCACCTATCTCTCAATGGCTCTCCTTACCCTCATCGGTATTGGCATGCCACTAGGCGCCTTCGTCACGCAATACTTCGTGATGCCCAAGACTGACCCTTCTCGTCCAAACATTACTCGCTCGTGGTTGATGGAAGGATATGAGAGCGACCACAGCCTATACCCACGCCGACTTTCAACCTATGAATGCGGCTCGGAACCTGTTGGAGACGCAATGATCCAATTCCACTTCCAATACTATTGGTACGCTATCATTTTCCTTGTATTCGATGTTGCTTTCATGTTCCTAGCACTTGGCGGCCTATTGGCAGCTGAGAATACCGGTGCCGGTGCAAGTGCAGCAGACCTAGCCTCTCTAGAGGGTAGCATGTTGGTGCTGGCAACTTTCTTTGGCATCATGGTAATGGGCGTTTGGCACGTCTTCCGCAAGAGAGGACGAATTTACATTTGAGGTGATTGTGATGAGTGATAGTGGAGAGAATTACGCCGCATTCAACAGCCGCGCCCTCGTAGAGATGGTCGGCGATGTTACCGATGAAGCCCTCAAGGCTACACGAATCAAGCAGTTCCTTGGAGTCCTCGCTGGCCGATTCTTCAATTGGGCTGGCCGCAAGTCCTTGTTCACCCTCCACCTTGGAATCAAGTGTTGTGCTATTGAGATGGCCGCTTCAGCGACACCTCGATTCGATGGAGACCGTTTTGGAGTACTATTCAGGTCAAGCCCACGTCAGAGCGATGTCCTGTTGGTCAACGGGCCCATCTCGAAGAAATTCGCAGACCCTGTTGTCAGGTTGTGGGAGCAGATGCCCGAGCCAAAGTATTGCATTGCAATGGGCGAATGTGCCATTTCAGGTGGCCCATATTATCAGTCTTACAATATTCTCGAAGGAGTTGACACAGTCATCCCAGTAGATGTTTACATTCCAGGATGCCCACCTCGACCTGAGGCCCTCATTGATGGCTTTGGTAAGTTGCGAGAGAAGATCATCCGCATTGGTGGAGCACCATCCACCGGCCGTGAGGGTGACAAGCCCATCATCATCGGAGAGGACTGAAAATGGGTACTACAATTACTGCTAAACAGAATTCTAAGGCAGCATCTGCTGCTGTGAGTGCGGTCAATGACCGTTTCTCAGATGCAGGTATTGTTGCTGAAGTAATAGCCCACAGTGCGGGTAAGAAATTCGAATTCGTGCGTATTACATGTGCTCCCGCCCAATGGAGAGCACTTGCAAAGTGGCTTGCAACTGAGGCAGGCGTCAACTATTGCGGGATGATTACTGGAACTCATTTCCCTGAAGGCTCTTCAGAGAGAGGTTGGGAAGTTGCAGTACATTTGTATCGCTGGCCAATCGCAAACGTCGCTCCACATACTTGCACTATTCACGTCGGTGAGAAACTCACTGGAGATGACATCCCAATCGAGTATGAAGTCTTCATCCCAATCGAGAAGACAGAATCACCTTCAGTACCATCTGTTCAGGATATCTGGGGTGGCGCTGATTGGAATGAGAAAGAGACTTGGGACCTTGTAGGGATTGACTTTGAAGGGCATGTCAACATGCATCGTGTCCTAAATCCCCACGACTCACCAGATGAATTCCATCCTTTGCAAAGGCAGCACAAGATTCGCTATCATGATTTCAATGAAATGTACGACGACCCTCAGGGATTCGGTCGTAAACCGGTTGACGAGGGCCGTGTAAAGTGAGGTGTTGATGATGGCAGAAATGTGGATCACTATGGGGCCCCAGCACCCGATGACTCATGGCTTGTGGACTCTAAGAGTCAAGGTCGATGGAGAAACTGTTACCGATACCGAGGCAGAACTCGGATACATTCACCGTGGAGTGGAGAAGATATGTGAGTCGAGAGACTTCACCCAAATCACTCCTTATTGCGACCGTCTTTGCTATGTTAGTGCGATGACTTGGGCGCATTCCTACATCATGGCAGCAGAGGACCTCCTAGAGGCAGAAGTTCCTGAGCGTGCAGAATACATCCGTCTGATGGCTGCCGAACTTCAGCGCTTAGCAAGCCACTTGATGTGGCTTGGAGCATTTGGACCAGATATTGGAAATCTAACACTGATGACTTGGTGTCTACGTGACCGAGAGATGTTCCTTGACCTACTCCAAGAACTCGGCGGCTCTCGAATGCACTACAATTTCCCTAGAGTGGGCGGAGTAAAGCGCGATATTCCAATCGGCTGGGCTGACCGCTTGCGTGCGAAAATCAAGTTATTTGAGCACAGAATCGATGAGTATGAGATGCTTCTTGATGAATCCACAATTTGGTTGGTTCGCCTACAAGGAGTTGGGTATGCTACAGCAGAAGACCAACTCAACGAAGGTGTGTCTGGACCAAATATCCGTGCAGCTGGAATCAACACAGATGCCCGATGGACCAACCCTTACTCAGTCTACGACCAAGTTGACTGGGAGCCAGCAGTTGAGAAACCAACCAGCGTCAAAGGAGCGGATTGTTACGACCGTTACCGTGTGCGCATGGAAGAGATGCGCCAATCCTGCCGTATGATCCTCGATGCAATCGAAAAGATTCCAGGTGGCTCGAACACTCATTATTCGCCCGGAGATGAAATGATTCTCACCAAGGCACCAACCCGTGCTCCAGAAGGAGCAACTGGCACAAGCACTTACGAATGCACCCGTGGAGTTAGCCAATTCTATCTCCAAGGTGGCGGTGATGGACGTGGAAAGAACCCGTACAGAGTTTCGATACGCTCGCCTATGTTCATCACAATTCCATATGTGGCCAAAACCATGATCGGTTACAAGGTCGCAGATATACCTGCCATAATGGGCAGTTTTGATCCGTGTATTGGGGAGACCGACCGTTGAGGTGATTATCATGAATGACTGGCTAGGACTTCACGATTTCATTTTCTATCGCACCCGCGAATTGTGCGGGTGGGCATTTGAGGGTACATTCCTTGAATCGAGTAGCAACGATGTTGCATTCTTCATTCACACCCTTCTAACTTGTTTGATCACCTTTGGAGGAATCCTGATTTCAATGTTCATGATTCTCTGGATTGAGCGTAAAGTCTACGCCCGTGTCAACGACCGCCGTGGAGCAACAACCGCTCTCCGTTCCCTTTGGGTTGGAGAAAATGGTGTTACTGCTGGTGAATGGTGGAATATGATTCCATATGGCCTAGGTAAGCCGGTAGGTGCAATCAATGGATGGCTCAACCGTGTTGCTGGAAATGATGGCCACGAACAAGAGATGGTCAACAGGGTCGGCAACCGTTCTTGGTACGGCGTTGCCATCTTCCCAGGATTCTTCCAGAACCTCGCTGATGGAATGAAATTCCTAATCAAGGAACACATGGTTCCAAACCGTGCCGACAAGGTCATCTTTGAACTCGCACCATTCCTTGTAATCTCTTCAACAGTAATGATTCTAGGAATGATTCCACTATCGAGTGGCATCTATGGTGCTAATCCCGAACTATCGGTATTATTCGCCTTTGCAATCTTTGGAATTGCGCCTTTGGGTGTGTTCTTTGCAGGTTGGTCATCCAATAACAAGTACACTCTACTTGGGGGAATTAGAAGCGCTGCTCAACTAACCGCATATGAAATTCCACTATTGCTTAGCATTCTTGGAGTTTGCATCATGGCCGGCTCTTTCAATTTCCTTGAGATTGTACACTTCCAGCATTCATCAGGCGCATGGCTACTATTCCTCATGCCTCTAGGTGCAGTATTGTATCTCGTGAGCATGATTGCAGAAGTTGAGCGAATTCCTTTCGATATGCCAGAGGCTGAAGCCGAGCTTGTCGAAGGATGGTGGACCGAGTACGGCGGTATGCGCTTCGGACTCTTATTCGCTGCTGAGTACATGCGTGTCTATGCTGCATCGATTCTCTTCGCTCACTTCTTCCTTGGAGGATGGCATTCACCATTTGCGGGAATAGTTCCCGGCGGCCCATTGATCCCAGGTATAATCTGGACATTACTGAAAGCTTGGTTGATTTTCACCGTGGTTTTCGTTTGGGCACGTACTGCTCTACCTCGTATCCGAACCGACCAGATTCTCGAGTTCGGTTGGAGAATGCTCCTTCCACTTTCCGTTCTACAAGTTGCCCTTGCAATCATCTACAGAATGTACCTCTTCGATGCAAGTGCCCTAGATACCTCCACCTCTGGCGGATGGTCGTGGGATGCTGGACTGTTCCCTTGGGCGGTTCCAGTACTGACCACAGCCTTCTGGTTGGCTGTGTTCTGGGTATTCATGAATGACGAGGACGATACTGAAGATACAGAACGAATGTATCATGTTCAGACGTTAACGCCAGCGGGAACGCATACTGCAGGTACGGAGTGAGGTGAGAATATGGCAACACATCCACACGGCAAGCCCAACTTCCGAAATCTGTTTTGGTATCCGTTCAAGATTACCGGACTTACCTTCCTGCGAACCTATTCGCTATTCGGCCGATTTTTCGACAGCGGTTACCACAACACTGTTCACCCTGAGTTCAGAGATGAACCCTCTATCATCCGAGCTGAGAAGACCAAGCATCTCAATGATATTACTGCTCATGAGTATGCTCCAGATCGTTCAGGTACCGACTTGACTCCAACAATTTGGAAGCCTCAGACCCTGAATTATCCTTATGAAAGGCTTGAGGAAATTGAGCCATGGCTCTTCGTTCCAGGAAATTACAACGGGCGTATCGGAGTAATTTGGGAAACCTGTACAGCGTGCAAAATGTGCGTAAATATATGCCCCAACGACTGTCTACACATGACTACAGAACTCAGAGTCGATGTTCTCGACAATGCAGAAGGAGAGTGGGAAGGACTTGGAGCAGACCTCGAGGTTGGCAAGTTTGCAGCCATCGAGAAGCCAGAGGTAAAGAGTTCACAAGACTCGTTCAACCTCGCTACCGCTCACAAGTCTGTGCCAGAGGAATGGCGCTTTGGAGAAGTTCTTGACCTCTCTGGAGATTCAGTGCGAATGCGATGGAATGATTCCGGTGAAGAAGACGTAGTCGCATTGGAGAGTGTATTCCCTGCAGACGACCAGATTGTTTCTGGTAGAATCGACTTAGGCCGATGCATGTTCTGTGGATTGTGCATGGAATCATGTAATTTCACTTCTTTCTTCATGACCAACGAGTATGATGGAATGTCAGGATTTAGCCGCCAAGAACTTTGGATGGATGCGGATAGAACTCGTGTCTTGCCTGGTGTTCACCAAGAAGCGGTTGATACCGAACTCGCAAAACGTGCGACTAAGGAGCGCGATAAGCGTGCCAAAAAGGCAGCAAAGGCTGCAGGGGAGGCTTGAAAATGGCAGCAGCAGAGATTACTGAAATTGTTGTATTCTTCCTGATGAGTACCATCGTAATCGGTGGCGCTCTTGGACTGATTTACATGCAACGAGTTGCTCACTCCATGATGTCCTTGATTTTCTGTTTCATGGGTGTTGCAGGAATTTTCATCCTAATGGGTGCTGAGTTCCTCGCAGTTATTCAGATTCTTGTTTACTTGGCTTCGGTCATGTTGGTTGTGCTCTTCGGCATAATGCTGACTCGAAGGCAGATCTTAGAGGAGGACTTCGAATGAGGTTGATGAGTATCTTGGCTCGTGTCGGGCTAGTATTTTTGGGAGCTGCTCTAATTGCTGCAGTTTCATCAGATTCTGTTTGGGAAGGCTCCTCGGACCAGATGCCAACCAATGCTGAACTCGCCGACAGTATCCTTGGCGATTGGGCATTACCACTGTTAGCACTTGGATTCCTTATGGCCATGGCAATGGTTGGAGCAGCATACCTTGTTCGTGATGAGCGTAAGGTGAATCTCGAATGGGAACTTACTGGAGGTGAGGAAAAGTGATTGATCCAGCATGGGTTTCTGGCCTCTCCGCCATTCTATTCATTCTCGGATTATGGGGTGCGTTTAGCCGTAAGAACGCAATCGTAGTCCTGATGTGTATCGAGTTGATGCTAAACGCAGTCAACCTACAATTCGTCGCCGCAGCTAGTCACTGGGGAGATGTAACAGGATGGGTATACACTATCTTTGCAATCGCAATCGCAGCGGGAGAAGTCGCCATTGGTTTGGCAATTTTCCTCTCCATGTACGGTCAACACGAGACCATATCTCTTGACGAGGTCGACCTACTGAAGCACTGAGGTGATATCATGAGTGAAACTGGAATCATCACATATGCTGTACTCATACCTCTATTGCCGATGTTGGCCTTCCCGGTCATCCTCTTCCTTGGAGGCATTTTCAATGGAACCCCTGGCTGGATTAAGAAGACAAGAGAGGGTGGCCTAATTGCTCTAACAGTAATGGGCGCATCACTTGCTCTTTCGATTATGCTAATCTTCGAGCACCTACATCACACAGGTGCTTCTGACATCTTCACATGGTTCGAATCATCGTGGTGGAATTCTTCTACCGGTGATATTAGAACCGATGTTTTCGGCGTAGGTATACACGTTGATCACCTAACAGTGATGCTTCTCTTTGTAGCATCTTTCCTATGTTTCCTGATAAACGTCTTCTCGATTGGATACATGAATACCGACCCAATCAACGATAACAGGAATCATCGCTTCTATGCAGAATTCGTTCTATTCTGTTCTGGAATGCTTGGAATGGTTCTCGCAGATTCATTCCTTTGGTTATTCATCTTCTGGGAGATAATGGGATTGTGTTCCTATCTGCTCATTGGATTCTACTACGAGCGCCCAAGTGCAGCATATGCTGCAAAGAAGGCATTCCTCACTACTAAGGTAGGAGATGTATTCCTCGTCATTGGTTTGGTAATGCTATGGAATCTCTTTGATGGCCACCTCGATTACGCCTATGTCTTCAACTCAGCAAATATTGCTGCAGTAGACCCAGGCTCCTTACAACTCGCACTTGGAATGATGTTCATCGGTGCTGTAGGAAAGTCTGCTCAGTTCCCGCTCCACGTTTGGTTACCAGACGCAATGGAAGGGCCAACCCCAGTATCTGCACTAATTCACGCAGCGACAATGGTGAATGCCGGACTTTACCTCGTAGCTCGCATGTTCCCATTCTTTGCCGAAGCAGATGTAGGAAGTTTGAGCACTCTTGCTATTATCATCGCATGTATCGGTGGAGTCACTGCGGTAATGGCTGCATTAATCGCCTTCGTCCAGATGGATATCAAGAAGGTCTTGGCTTATTCGACTATGAGCCAATTAGCATACATTTTCACAGGATTAGGAGCCGCTCTATGGTTAGCGAATAATGGCTACTCAGAGGCAGCGGTACTTGCTATGGGAGCAGCACTCTTCCACTTGTTCAACCACGCTATGGCAAAGGGCATGCTCTTCATGGCATCAGGTTCAGTCATCCATGAGATGCATCATGCTCACCATGAGGTGGCCCATCATGGTGATGACCACGACGATGATCACTTCGATGCCCAATCGATGGAAAACATGGGTGGACTTGCATCGAAGATGCCCATTGCTTCAACAGCAATGCTAGTTGGTAGTATGTCTATTATCGGCATCCCATTTATCGGTGGATTCTGGTCTAAGGAAGGAATCATCGCAAATACCTGGACAGTTGCAATGGAAGAGCCCGTATTCATTATTCCAGCACTACTTGTTCTAGGTGGAGCAGGAATGACAGGCTTCTACATGTCACGAATGTGGCTCATGACATTCGCTGGAAAGCCGAAGAGTGAAGTTGCTGCAAATGTGCGCGAGCAGACACCATGGATTCCTATCCCTCTTGTTGTTCTGACTTTTATGTCACTCTCGGCAATTATCTTCGCCGGTATGCATTCAGCCAGTTGGCTTGGAGATTATGACCATGGTCACTTCATGGGATTCTTCGAATACATCGGCGAGGAATTACACCACGTTTTCCTCAATGAGAATCCATTCTTGATGATATTAACATATGTCGCAATAGGCCTTTCTGCAATCCTTGGGCCCTCATTTGCAATGGCGCTCTATGGAGGTCGTCTTGAAGATGGAGAGAAGGCAAAACCATGGATACAGTGGGCGATTAATTTGTCGAGCAAGGTTCGACGTACTTCCCACTTTGACAATTCAGCATGGGCCGAATCTGGGCTTGCAAAGTCATTGCATCAGCGCTTGCACTTCGATGCGGTATATGATGCGGCGATGCTCAAGATAGTTGCTGGCTTTGCCAATATTACCGCAATGATAGATCGTGTCGTCATCGATGGCACAATCAAGATGATTGAATCCACTTCTCAGGCAGCCAGTCAAAAGGTTCGACTGATTACCACTGGTTCGGCTCGTGATTACATCATGATGGTCGCACTTGGAACTCTTGGAATTGCACTTCTACTATGGGGGGTGGCTTGAATGAGCGCCAATAAAACACTCGATATCAAGAACAAGGAGTTCATGCTCGTTGGTTTACTATTAGTTGCAGTAGCAGGATTAGCTGCATTCTTCCCATCCTTGGGCTCAAATTCCCAAGGAGAAGTCGATTGGATTAGCTTGCCACTAATTGGATTCCCAATTATTGTGAGTGGAATCTTGATGGCATTTGCAAGTCAGGAATCACGTGCAAGAAAAGAGGTACTCGCAGGACCAATTCGCCTTGCATCCCTCTGTTTCAGCCTAATACCACTGGCGATTAGTACAGCACTCTTTTTCGATTGGCTAATCGCTGTAGACTGGGCACTTGGATACAATGAGTATGCACTTGAGAGTCGATACCTTTGGATAGAGAGCATTGGTGTTTCATGGCACGTTGGAATGGATGGCTTATCCTTCCCAATGGTTTGGCTCACCACATTCTTGGTACCCGTCACAATTATCATGACTTGGGAAGAGAAGAATGGTGCGGTATACCACCCACTTCTGTTGATGATGGGAGGAGCTCTAATCGGTGTCTTCGTTTCATTGGACCTCTTCATGTTCTATATCTTCTGGGAATTGACATTAATTCCAATGTTCTTCCTAATCTTAAGTTGGGGTGGAAAGGAACGTCGATATGCGGCTCAGAAGTTCTTCATCTACACATTCACATCTTCTGTAATTATGCTACTTGGTCTAATTACTCTGTACTTCTTACAACCAGCCCAAGATGCGGCTTCCAATCCATGGGTTGGTGACTTCACTGGCCGTTCATTTGACATTGTTACAATTCTTGATCAGGCGAACCATGGAAATCTCGGAGACGGCATCTTCCTTGGAATGGGAATGCAAAAGGTACTCTTCGTATTGTTGATGATTGGTTTCTTGGTAAAGTTACCAGCAGTACCATTCCATACTTGGCTTCCCGATGCCCACGTGCAAGCACCAACAGGCGGCTCTATGCTTCTGGCTGGTGTTATGCTGAAGATGGGAGCATACGGAATGCTTCGACTCCCTGTTGCATTATTCCCAGATGCGCTGATGCACTATCAGCACTGGATAATGGCGATTGGACTAATCTCCCTTGTATGGGGGGCATTTGTTTGCCTAGGCCAGACCAACCTCAAGAAAATGGTAGCTTATTCCTCGGTATCACACATGGGAGTGATTCTACTTGGAATAGCAAGTATGCAGCCGATTGGATATGCAGCGGCTCTCTTCATGATGTTTGCACACGGAATCATCTCACCAATGCTCTTCGCTGTTTGTGGTGCTTTCAAACACCATTACCATTCGATGGAGATTGGAGCAATGCGTGGAATGGCGAAGTTCTCTCCATTCCTTGCAGTTTACATGATGTTTGCATGGATGGCAAGTCTTGGCCTACCTCTTCTTGCTGGATTCGTTGCTGAATTGATGGTATTACTAGCATATTGGGCAATGTATGGCTGGTGGATCTTGCTTCCTGGTCTAGCCCTTGCAATTACGGCAACTTACTACCTATGGTCGATGCAACGCACTATCTTCGAAGGTGGAGATGATGGACAACCTCCTGCAACTCTGCTTGGTGAGAATCCACCAGACCTAACTATGCCCGAGAATATTGGCATGATTATCCTTGCATTCTTCACTGTACTCTTCGGTGTATTCCCATTCATTGCTTTGGGAATGATGGATGATTGGACTGTGGCATTCTTTGAGGGTGTCTTCAACAGAGGGGGTATCTGAAATGGATAGTGTTACAGTATTCTCTGCAGACTTCTGGAAGGTAATGGCTCCCGAGACCATTCTCCTTCTCGGTCTAGTAGCCGTATTCGTGATTCCAAACCTTGGCCGTGCAAAGTTCCGAATTCCACTAACAAAGGTTAGGGTTCCTTGGTTCCTTGGTGGACGTAGATTTGCTATTACTGGTGACCCATCAATACCGGGATTAATCGGTGCAGCAACCCTCACTGGTGCTTTCCTCATCACTTTGATGACTGAGTTGATGGGCGAAGGCAGCACTACCGCAATAATGAGTTCTGGTGGAATCAAACTGCTACAAGTTGATGGTTTCAGTCGTATATTCGAGTTGATTTTCTTTGGAGCATTGATGTTAGCAGCAATCGCTAGTATGGACCGTGTCCCGGCAACTATGCAACACTCTACTAACACACTAGAGGAAATGTACGACAATCGTCGTCAAGCAGATCTCTACATTCTGATGTTGTCAACAGCTCTGGGAATGAGCATGGTTGCTCTAGCACAGAATCTATTCGTTCTCTTTGTTGGATTGGAATTGGCCAGTTTCTCTACCTATATCCTTGTTGCATTCCATAAGGAAACCAAGGCTGGTGCAGAAGCGGGTGTGAAATATTTCATCGTCGGTTCGGTTGCGAGCGGTGTTGGCTTGTACGGCCTCTCTTTGCTCTATCTCGCATTTGGTACTCTCCAACTCGATGGACTTGCTACAGGCTGGGCAAATAGTGGAGATGCAATCCTACCGGTAATCGGTTTGGGAATGGTACTAGTTGGATTTGGATTCAAGGTTAGTGCTGCTCCATTCCACTTTGCTGCTCCAGATGCTTATGCTGGTGCAAATAGCCCTGTCGCAGGAGTTCTTGCAACCGCATCAAAGGCAATGGGAATGGTTGGACTAATTCGCGTGTTAGTATTGGTAGCATCTCCAGTAGGTGAGACGAGTGCAACCTGGCTATGCTTGCTTGGAGTACTATCTGCAGTCACAATGACTTGGGGTAATATCGCAGCACTCGGTTCGAAGAATCCGAAGCGAATGCTTGCGTATTCTTCGGTTGCACATGCAGGATACTTGCTTGCAGCTCTAACAGCAGTTGGAGCATGGCACTGGGGCCATGTCGATATGCCAGAACATTATGCAACTGCGATTCTAGCAGCGATATTCTTCCATCTGATAGTATTGGTTGCAATCAAGTTGGGGGCATTCCTCGTTCTCGGCCTTCTTGAGATGGAAGGTGGCGCTAGCCGCTTGTCTTCCCTTGCCGGACTAGGACGTAGAGACCCTCTAATCGCTACCTCGATGTTCATCTTCATGATGGCTCTAGCCGGAGTTCCACCTCTTGCAGGATTCATGTCGAAATTCCTCGTAATTGGAGGAATTGTCAAGATGTCAATTGGTGATCTTGCAGCTAGTGGTGGAATTGAGAGCCTAGATTCACTTCATTGGATCTGGTGGCTTGGACTATTGATGTTCCTTAACAGTGCAATTTCGGTATTCTATTATCTCAGAATCGGAGTAGTGATGTTCCTAGATGCGCCAGAGGAAGGTCGCCGAAAGCCACTACCGTATGGCGTTTCGATTCGTATGACAATTTGGATTTGTGTTGTTGCTACAATATTGCTCGGAGTTGCTGGAGACCGCTTCATCGAGATGTGTTATAGTGCCGCAGAGGGCCTCTTTGGCCTCTGAATCTAGTATTAGCCTTCAAGTAGGGTGGGCCGCTCGGCCGCACTATGGGCCGCAGGCGTGAAGAGAAAGTCGACGAGGAGGAATTAGCTCGTCTGATGGATTCTGCTGGAGAATCTTCCAAGATTCGTGTGAAAATGCCCAATACCAAAGTCAACGAGATGTTTGCAATTGCAGAGCAGATCCTTGGCGGTCGCCGTGTTACTGTACTTTGCGCAGATGGCGAGACTAGAATGGCTAGAATTCCAGGTAAAATGCGCCGACGTCAGTGGGTGCGAGAAGGTGACCTCATTATCGTGTGGCCTTGGGATTTCCAATCCGCCAATGCTAAGGACAAAAAAGCGGATGTAAAGCACCGCTATACCAAAACTCAAGCATTCTATCTCTCCCGTAAGGGAGTTCTTCCTACTGATGTTGATATCTTCGGTATGAACGCAACTGCAGATGATTACGATGATGAAGAAGGCCTGTTTTCAACAGGCGATGACTCTGAACCAGAGCCTGCAGAGGATACCGTAGAGGAAGCGGTTGAGGAAACAGTAGCCGATGCGGTTGAGGAAACCGGAGACGATGCGGACGACGAAGAAATCAACGACCTATTTGGTTGAATCTCGATAACCTTCAATGTCTGGCGCCTCCGATGATGATTCGAGGGGGTTGAATCTTTGGCTAAGCGTCGTGACGATTGGAGCGATGAACTCTCTGTTGGACGCCGCAAAAATAAGCGGCGCAAAGGTCGTGGCCTCAACAAGGATGAGGCCCATCATGCCGCAGAGAAGGATGCTTTCGTAGACTCTCTTGACAAGAAACAAGAGCAAATCAATTGGATGAAAGAATCTCGATACAAACGCATGTTCAAGGAAATCGAAGATGGACTTGCAGGCGTAATGGGCGATGGCCCATTTGAGTGGGTTGATAGACGTGTTTTCGATTCAGTATTTGACCGTCTAACCTTGATGAGTCTGTATAAACTGATGAAATTGGGTGCGTTCGACACCCTTGATTTCCCGATTGCTCGAGGCAAAGAAGCACATGTATTCCATGGTACTAGCGATAATGGTCCAGTTGCAGTGAAAATCTTCCATACCTCAAATGCGGTTTTCAAGAATTTAATCCAGTATATCGAGGGAGATCCACGTTTTGGTGGTTTGAAGCGCCGACATAGGGACCTTGTGGATATTTGGGTCCGGAAGGAACACCGCAATCTTACAAGATTAGCAAAGTGGGGTTTAGCTGTACCAAAGCCGCTTGGTGTTCATCGCAATGTCTTGGTCATGGAGTACCTAGGAACTCCTTCTGCGCCTTCACCACGTCTGCGAGATGTTAAAGTTCCAGATCCTCATTCCGTATTCGAAGAACTTCTCGAATTCCTTGCAATAACTTGGCAAAAAGCAAAAATGGTTCATGCTGATTTTTCACCATACAATATCATGTGGCATGGTGATAAGCCGATTGTTATCGATGTTGGTCAAGCGGTCATCCATTCACATCCAAGAGCCCAAGAGTTCCTCGTTCGGGATGTAACTCGTCTTGTTGAGTGGGGCCAAAAGAATGGTTTGGATGTTGAATTAGCAGAAACGATGTATGATGTATTAGAGATGGATATCTCTCACATCGAGATGCTTGAAGAGGAATGAAAACCCGCGACTGTGGGGTTGAAGAAGGGTTGGCCGCCCGCTTCGCTCCATGCGCCAGACACTGCCGCGAGTTCCGAAGGACCGCATTGCGGTTCTTATCGGTGCTAAGGGCCAGACACGTCGCGACCTGCAAGCGGCTGCAGGGTGCAAGTCAATTCAGATCCATTCAGATACTGGCGATGTCGATGTTGAATGGGGCGAACCTGGGAGTTATGACCCGGTAAAAGCATTCAAACTTCCTGATGTCATCAAGGCAGTTGGCCGAGGAATGGCTCCTCGCAGAGCAATTCAATTACTCCAAGATGACTGGTTTTTCGAGATGGTTGATCTCAGAGACCATGTCGGCAAACGCTCAAACCAGCAGCGCCGAATTCGTGCAAGAATCATCGGTACTGAGGGAAAGATTCGCAAATTGATTGAGCAGCATACCGATACTGAAATTTCGATATACAATTCTACAGTAGTTCTCGTCGGTGAGGAGAATGGTTTGATGATTGCGCGCCAATCAATTGAGATGCTTGCAAGCGGTTCCGAGCATGGAACAGTTATCAAATTCCTTGAGAAGGAGAGACGCCGAATCCGTCTTGAATCGCGTTCTATCGATTATATCGAAGAGAAGGTGGATGACACTCCAAGCAGTGAGTTTGTAGACCTAGTTCCAGGTCTTGCAGCAGTTGCAGAACGTCGTAACCGTCGTCTCAAAGCCCATCAGGTAGACCCTGAAGACGAAGAAGCCGTATCGAAGGTTATGGTTTTGGCCGAAGACGAAGTCGTCGATTGGGAAGAGGAATGATTACTCCTTTTTCTGAAGCCAAGAAATCAGCAGCCCCGTAAGGATGATTGCTAGAATACTTGGGGCGAATGAAGGCACGATACCCGAGTTGGTTACCGATGCTCCAGTTACGACTAGGTGGAAGTCGTTATTACCCTCATCTCTCTCATCAACAGCATTTGAAGGGTCGATTGAGAGCCTCAAATCATATTGCCCGGTATTTGGCACTGTGTAATTCCAAAGAATTTCTTCGGCGGAATCTGAAAGGGTTCCAATTGGCATGAGTCTAGTTTCCATCACAATCCAATCTACATCAGCAGAGCGGTCTGCTGGAGCTGCGAGTAGACTCACAGTAAACGAACCGCCCCAAGCCTGATTCGATTCCAATGTACTTGTGATTTGAATCAGGCCATTTGTATCTCCGGGACGTACGACAAGGCGGTCTAGTGTAGTAGAAGAAGAATTCCACAGCAAGTCAAGTCCTGGTAGAATTTGGAAGGCGGTTGGTACAGTTGTAATGGTGTTTCCAGCGACATCTGTTACTATTGCTCTAAGCATGAGATACTGTCTGGATTTTGTAGCCCAATTGGTCAATCCAATAGAACCATCTAGTCCGGTTTCTGGAAGGTCGAGCCAAATACCGGTTTGATCAGGTGTATTTCCAACTCCATTTAGGTCGAATCCATATTGGATTTGACACTCGTCAAGGTCGATGCCAGAACCATCATCAAGAGCAGTAAAGGAGAGATTTGCTGAACCTACTCTACTGGTCGTGAGTTCATCGACAATCCATCCTGCACCTTCGGGGTCAGTAATATCCACATTGATGTCTACATCAATGGCGGTTCCAGTATTGCCAACTTTGTCAACTGGCCGCATTGAAATGGAGTGTAGTCCTTCAGCAAGAGTAAGGGTGGTAGAATCACCAGTTACTGATTCCCAAGTTCCGTCTGAGTTTATTTCAACATGGGAGATACCAGAACCACTCCCATCATCTGCAGCAGCGGATAATCCACTAATCGAAATAGATGTAGAATCACTCCAAGAACCCCCGTCTCCAATGGTTGGTGATGTGAGAGTAGGTGCGCTACGGTCGATCCCAATGAACATGGTTTTTGTAGCAAATAGTCCTGAATCATCCCATACTGTCAATCTTGGATTCCATGTCCCTTCGGTGAAGGAACCAGATGCCCAGTCCCATCCATTTGCAATTGTACCTGGCCCATCATCCGAAGGCGTACCGGGTCCTGGGGCATTTGCTAGACTGGCATAGATGAGGTCATCATCAATAGCGGTCCAAGTGAAGTACAGAGTGCCATCAGATGAGACATTGTACCATGCTCGATCTGTAGAAGTGGTACCGGCCCCAGCGCCGTTATTTGTTAGTGCGAATGAAGTGATGATGGGAACTTGGTTTGCAATAGTGAAACTACCACTTGTAAACCAGAGACTAGAATCCGAAATACTGGAATCCCATGCCCGGGCTCTTAGTACCCAAGTTCCATTTGCATATGCAGTGGAATCAAAATGTGTTAACCAAGGGGTTGAAGTTAGATTTGTGACTGCAGTCCAGTTTTCACCATCTGAAGAAATTTCAATTTCAATACTAGACGCGGTTCCATTGCCAGTGATTACGAAAGAAACTGTATGGAGACCAGTGACAACCTCTTCTTCACCGGGCCCATTGCTAAAGGATAAATCGAGTTCACTTGTTCCAACCCTTGAGACATCATAGCCCCCTAGGCTCTCTGGTGATACACTGCATGTAGTCATGATGACTACGACCAGAAGTGCAATGACGGCCTGCCTCATCATTTCTGTGACAATGAGCGTCACCCTTCAATGCTCCCATTCCAACCACCCCTTTGGGGTATGTTGGTATTAGTTGCATCCATATCCAATAGCAGCATAAGATTCGATTGGTTCAAGTGCTCTGCTTGACCTCTCCAAAATATGGCGAAGCCTAGTGTGACTTCCTTTGTCCTCGGCCTTCTCTTGCTCAGCACACTACCTCTAGGTGTGTTAGCAGAGGACAGCGGTGGGGTTCAAGCAGGCTCATCCACTGTCAGCCTACAACCTTCGAACCCAACCGAAGGTGCTTCCACAACAGTAATCCTCACTCTATACAACTCCAATGATTTCACTGCATACGATGTCTTATACAAATTTTACAAAGATGGAATTTCAGCAGGTAAATTAGCTGAAGCAAATACAATCGACATCCCTGCTGAATCGAGCATAGATGTCCAGTATACATGGTCTGGTTTGACCGAAGGCGACCACAAGGTTTGGATTGCATTCGATCATGATGGTGCAGGCGAACAGACGTTTTACAAATCGTTTACAGTTCTAGGATTAGCAGATCTCGAAGTCAATACGATTGAAACCTCTCCTTCAGAAATGAATTCCGGCGATCAGGTATTAGTTTCAGTATTGGTTGAAAATCGTGGCTCAATCAATGCCCCAGCAAGCAAGCTTCAGATCGATTTAGATGACCAGTCCATTTCATTGGATGTAGCAACTCTTGATGCCGGTTCTACAATTTGGGTAAATCAATCGATGATTGCTCCCGGCTCAGGTACTCATGATGTCACTATCACATTGGATTTGGAGGATACTGTAATCGAATCCGACGAGACAAATATTTTCTCAAGTTCGCTAACTGTAGATGAGAGAATGGACCTCATGCACCTCGGTGATGCATTAGATGTCGAAGTAAGTAATGAAGCATTGATGGGACCTTGGATTATCTCAGGGATAATCTCACGAACAAATGGTATTGGAACAACTGTTGTTCCAATGAAACTCGAAATTGCGGATGGCTTAGGACAGAACATTATCATTCCAACTTTCGAAATTACAATCACTGGAGGAGAAGTTGTACAGAAAGCTTGGTCTTTCCAGTTGAACTATTCCATAATATCCAATCTAGCGCCAGGCACATATTCGATTACTGCCATTATCGACCCTTATCATACGGCATCATTCATCCAAGAGAGCAGGGATAATGATGAGATTAGTGGCACATTCAGTAAACTACCCATACCCGATGTTTCACTAGATCCGATTGCAATGCCATCTGTGCCACAAGTATCCAGTGGAAAGACAATTGAATGGATTATCTCAGTAACAAATAATGGACAGATACCTGTGACTGGCCGCATAATTTACGATTGGGAAGGTCTGACCGGGATACAATCTCAATTGATAACTCTCCAGCCTGAGAGCACATATATTTGGCAGGAAATACTTCTGACAACTACTGGTAGTCACCAAGCCACATTGTCCGCTCATTGGTTGCCCCAGGTTGGTTCTTGGGACAGCGACCCAGTAAATTCGGTTGCAGAGGGAACTGTTGAGGTTAATGCACAATTGAAATTGGAGTGGCAGCAAAATTCAGTTAGTGTTACCGATATGGCAGGTAATGCTGCAGTATTTCCTTTAACCCATGACTCCGAGTATACTATCACTGTCAATCTCTCATCAATCGAGACCGGTATAGTGAACATGAGTTGTGAAAATGGCATAGGTGAAGCTTGGGGGTCTACTGAGGTCGAAGTTGTGAATCGTTCTGAGATAGTTCAGGTATCATGCACATTCATCGCTAGCCATCCAAAAACAAATTTACTAATCATTTCAGATGAACCGCTTGTAACAACAACGGCATTTACTAGGAATTGGGATACTGCAGCACCACCAGGTCAAGGTGTAGACTCAAAGGCAGAGGGGACTATGGGTACTCTTACAATCATTGCAATAATTCTGTCCGTACTAATTGGGGTACTGATTGCAGCAATTTATCTCACTAGAGACCCTGATGAAGAGGTAGAAAGAGACATCTTCGACTATTGTCCTGCATGTGATGGTGAACTTGAGGGCGGAGAAGACAGATGTCCTTCATGCTCATTCAATCTCAAAAAGGCACGACAACAATTCCATGACTGTGAAACTTGTACTGAGTCGGTACCCGATCTTCTCTCAAATTGTCCGTATTGTGGCACTCCACAAGATGTGTCGAAGTATTTCCAGCGCAGAGAGAGGAAGGCCATTGAGCCCAAAGAGGAGATTTCACTACCTGATGAAGAAGAAATCGACCCTACGACTATTCATGCTTCAGGATACGAAGATTTCGATGAAGCGGTCAAAGAATTCGGATATGATGCTGATGACCTCGAAGGCCATTGGGATGAAAGCATTGCAAAGGCGGAGGCAGAAGTCGAAGCCGCATACGATAGACGCGTTGCAGCAGAGGAAGATGCAGACATGGATGATGAGGAAGCAATGGCAATCGTTGAGCCTACACTCAAGTCCATCGATGAAACCTTTGAAGGCCACGATATCGACGCAATACTTGCTTCGAAGGGAGAGATAAAACCCCATCTTGACAAGGGAGACGATTTGACCGCTAGCGATGCTTCAATCCGTGGCAGACTCTACGAGATTACCGGTGAGAAAGGAGTGATGCCAGGTGATGAGGTCAAGATCGGAATGGGACTTCAAGATCGTTCTCTCCCCGGAAATGAGTTACCCGAGGAAGCAATGGACTTTTCATTCGAAGATGATGACGAAATCAACCCGGTTCAAGCTCAGAAGAGGAGAACACCAAGGCGTAGAAAGGCTAAGACCGAAACCGCAGAATGTGGTGCATGTGGTGCAGATATCGATGCAGATGCAAAAGGCTGCTCTACATGCGGTGCGAAGTTTGAGTGATGTCCGTCAGTACTCACAGGGTTCGTCATCGCCTTTACGGCTCGGCTGACCCTCTTGACTTCATTCGGACAACCACACGAGAGGTGTCATCCGCTTGAATCCTGTCATTACCAGAAGGGTGTTTTGATACGGTGGTCCTGAGTGGGGAGTTTGAATGCGAACCCGAAGAGTCTTGCCTGCATTCTTCATGCTTGTCATCATGTTGATGTCGAGTGCAGGATGTATTGGTTTGGTTCCAGCCCGTGAATTTGTTGAAGAAATGATGGACGAACCTAGCAAAGAGTCCTTGGTAGAGAAAATCGCTCTCTCTCATAATTTCGTTACACCATGGGATGGATTAGTGGAATATAGCGTATCACAGCAATTTGAGGTTGACCAGCATGTCAGTAGAATTGGAGCCTATCTTTCAGCATCAATTCCATTGGGCGACAATATTCCACTTCCCGATGGAGTCAGATACGTCGAAGCTTCACTAGTCAGTGCAGATGGAGAAATCGTGTGGTCAGAACGTTTGACGGATTCTGATAGCACACTTGAGAATGATTTGTTTCCACCTTTGGCTGAGGGAACATGGACTCTAACCGTTGAAGCCAGAGGTTATGGGGTAGAAGGACAGATGGAAGATTCATTCCACGTTCTAATCACAATTGAGCGTGATTGCATCATATATCCTTCTAATCTTGATGAATGCATTATGGAATGATTAAACCAAACTTGAATCACAAGCATAGCGTCGTGAACAACTAGCACACTTTCCTTTCCGACTGTGATTTCTCTCAGCTCCACCTTGAACCATCAGTCGTTGGATTTCTTTGGTCGACGCCATCAATTTTGAACTTGATTCTTCATTCCATTGAATTGTGTGAATACTCTCAGGACCGTAACGCAGTACACCATAGGGGGGAGCCCGTCCAGTTGTCGATGCAACGAGGAAAACATAGGCTAGTAACTGCATTTCATGTGACTTGTGAGGCCGATGGGGGGTCTTTCCAGTCTTTTGTTCGACCGGGATGAATTCTCCATCAACGATCACAATTTGGTCCGGCCTCCCTCTCAGGCCAGTCTCTTCGTCAACTAGTAGTCCAGCAGTAGATTCATCATCAGAGTATGCAACATCTACATTATCTTCCAATCCTGCTTCAAGACGTGCAATCTCTAAGGCATTGTCCGCTAGCAGCGCCTTCTGTAATTGCCAAGAAGCAAGGAGCGTCCAAAATGTCGCCATGATAATGAGAATAAAGGCAGCATTTTCCTTATTTTCTGCCCATGTCAATCCAATAGCATGGATTCCGAATGTAATTGCCCCCAATAGCAGTCCTGCCTCAATTCTCCCACCTTGTGACCAGCCGCCAATGAATCCGACTGGTTGTAGAGTTGGTTCGATGATGAAGTCGTTCAAGTTCTCTATTTTCGATTTGTATTGTTCTTCATCTGTTGGAAAGTTGATCCATTGTCTCCAGGGGAAGTAAATTGCGAGTAAACCAACTCCTAACCAAGATACTGCGAGCATTGCAAGAAATTTAGCCATATCTATTGGCGGCCTAATTTCATCATCTAATGTCGAGAAAATAATGCAATCTGCAATGATAACTAGAACTATCGTAAACCACCACGACCAAATTACGAGTGCACGGCGCAAATCGAATTGTTTGGCCTTGAAATCTTCTACACGGCGATGAATTTCTGCGTGTGCGACTCTTCCCGCTTGGACTGCTTCTCCACGACCCGGCTTACCTTTTCGGGCTAATTGCCATGATAGTGGGCAATACGCATGACGCTCTAAGTCACTAGCCGAAACATGCAGAGCCTTCCCGTCAGAATTGCGCCAAAATCCATCATCAGATTCCTCTGCATGATGAATAGAAGTCTCGTTACCGGTAGACATGGGCTCGCCTAGGTCCCTGCCGTGTAGTCCCTGTGAAATCAAGGTTGTCCCACCGCTATTTTGCCATTTTTCGCAATACTGCAGGTAAGAGAGATGCCCAAGCGCGTACGAAGCGGTTATTTAGGGGGGGCATGTGGCCCGAATGCTGAGGTCTTTCTATGACAGAACTACTCGTCGATAACGAGCTCTATGAGACGCATGCCGTTGACATCGGTACCCAGCAGAAGAGTGCCGATATGGCTGGCTTCATTCGGGAAGTTCGTGCAGATGGTCTCTACCTACTCGACATCAACATCACCGATTTCCGAATTCGCACCATTGCAAATTTCCTCAACCGCTATGAAGCTGCAAACATCATGGTAGTATCCGCTCGTCAATATGGGCAGCGGCCCGCACGCCTTTTCGCAGAGGCAATCGGCGCTCGTGCAGCCGTCGGTCGCTTCATCCCAGGTTCATTGACCAATCCGGCGCTCCGCTCCTATGTCGAGCCTGACATCCTTTTCGTAACCGATCCAGCTGCGGACCAGCAAGCACTCCGTGAAGCGGTTAACACCGGTCTGCCAATCGTAGGCATCTGTGATGCTAACAACAACCTCCGCAATGTTGACCTCGCATTACCTGCGAACAACAAGGGTCGCCGTTCCCTCGCACTTCTTTACTGGATCCTCGCACGTGAGGTCCTCAAGGTTCGTGGAGAGACCACCGATGAAGCTTGGGCAGAAGCCCAGGATGTCGACGAGTGGGAATCTACTTTCTGAGACACTAATCGTTTCTCAAGCGGCGTTTGTCGCGTAGTCTTCAAAGGCCGTCGACTGACCGTCAGGTTTGATGTTCGATCTTCGATTGGATGAAATCCCTCTACCGGGCACTGAAAGGGATATCGATAATCTCGTTTCTTGGATGATTGACACCATGTGTTTACTTAGACGAAGGGGTGAAGCAACCGCTGACGGTGACACGTTTTCACCAATACATCGTATTCTAAAGGAACATCTTCTTGCTAATCCATCTAAAGGCCATGAAACTAGAGATCTCGCAGAAGATTTAGCACTGACACCTGCGGCAATCCACCACCATTTCACAAGACTAGTTTCCGCAGGACTAGTTTCCTCCACTAGCGGAAATGGATGGCGTCGATATCATCTATCAGGCGGCACTCTTGCCAACGCAATCAACTCCATGGCAACAACGGCGGTATTGGTACATCAACATCGTTTAACGGATATTTCTGCAGATTGGCAAAGAGGAGATGATGTTCGAATGGAGATTGAGTTGCCCGCAGATAATTCGGAGATGGCTTCGATAAGGGTACGTGAATGGGCTCCTGCTGGTGAAGGTGAAAGCGACTTCAGCAGATGCATGGCCGATATCGGCCTACTTGGCGAAAGGCCTGGAAAAGAAATACTTGCAGACTCGATTAGTGAGAGGCTATATCGCATGTTATTGGTCACACCTCATCCATTATCTATCGATGAAGCAGCAGCAGCGATAGGTGCACCCAAACCACGCGTGGGTAGAATTCTTGAGCGTTTTCGCCAGACCGGCCTTGTAGAAAGAGTCCCTCGTACCGATAGACTTGCCACGGCTCTTTGGACAGCGATGAATACTCAATATGGACGTCGCGGTGAAGATTGGATGTTGAAGAAAGGAGGATTTGAGAGACTAAGCGCTCCTAATTCTATTTTCAAGCGCTTGAAGAAGGGTAATTTGACACCTGAAATCGTTGCAAAGGAATTGAAAAAGATGGGTGCTAGAGAACAGATGCTATTGCTAAATCTACTCGGTGGCCGACTTCCTCTCGGACATCGCTTGGTAGGAGAGAGCGTCACTATGCATTGTAAGCGAGGTTCTGAGCCTCTAGATAGAATTCTGCGTAGGATACGCCGAGTTGCCCAGATGCTTGAAGAAGCAATGTCCTGAGCAGTGATTTGATGACTTCGATAATAGAGTCAGCACCCGGTGAATGGGATGGAGGTCAACGCAGCCTCCATCTAGCACCAATGGCCGGTGTTAGCGAACTGCCGTTTAGGTTACTTGCAAGAGAGTGTGGAGCTGATTTAACGATTACAGAATTCACTTCATCAGCCGCACTTACTCGCGATGTAGCAAAATCATGGACACGCCTTGAGAACCATCCTGATGAACGCCCCTTCATTCCCCAAATATTCGGCGGAGATTCCGAGGAGATGACTCTAGCAGCAAGTATGCTTGATGAGAAAGCCGATATCATCGACCTCAATTTCGGATGTCCAGCGCCAAAGGTTACCAAAATTTGTGCCGGTGCAGCATTGATGGGGCAACCTGAAGATTTGATTTCAATGTCTGAACGAATTGTTGAGGGAGTTTCTGCACCAGTGACTGCAAAGATGCGAATGGGGACTGGTCGAAGGGATAACAACGCGGTTTCCATATCCATTGGTCTTGAAGAAGTAGGAGTGCAGCGACTATGCATTCATGGACGAACATTGAAGCAACGCTACAGTGGAGAGGCAGATTGGACTTACATCAAAGATGTAGTAGACTCAGTAGAGGTCCCAGTTATTGCCAATGGGGACATCGTCGATTCTGAATCTGCAGCATTATGCCTTGAGACTACAGGTGCTGCAGGATTGATGATTGGGAGGGGGGCAATTGGACGTCCGAGTATATTTGGCGAAATCAAGGTTGGACTTGGTTGGATGGAAGAATCTGAATTGCCTTGGGTTAATGACGAATGGTTTGAACTGGAAGATATTGCAAGATCATTTGCTACAAGGCGGTGGTGCTGGAATAGGTACCTCGAGTTGGCACGTGCCACAACTGGACTGCGTCCAAAATGGATGAAGCGACATGCAGTAGCATTCACCAAAGGCTTACCAGGAGCCAAAGCCGCACGTTCTAGTATGCATGAAGTATCTAATTCTGAGGAATTAGGCGATGCGATAATGGCTATGTTATCACAGTGATTAGCGTCGGTCATCAGACCAGTCATAATCAATAGATCTGGAACTATTCCATACATTCTCATCAATTAAGTGAGGTGCAAAATCGATCTTATCTTCACGAAGAATTCCTCTTCGGCGTAGAACTTTGAGCGCAGAGTGAACAGTAGCGCGAGTTCGTCCAATTCTTCGGGCGAGAGCGGCTTGGGAGCGAGGGATTCCATTCACCTTGATGTCTTCAATGATTAGGCGCTGAACCAATGAGAGGCCAATAGGCATCCTAACAGCCGCCTCTTCTTCGTTTACATTCATCCCTTTCAAAACTTCAACTTGGCTAGGAGCGCCAGCGAAGTAACAGGTTCTTCCATTGATTGAATAAATGGTAATGGAACGTCGTGATTGTAAAACATCGAGATGATGGCGAAGAGTACCGTTAGCAGTACTGAGCGTACTCTGGAGTTCGCGATAGCACAAACCCGGTTTCGCATCTAGTGTATTCAGAATGCGGCGACGAATTGGGTGCTCTAATTCTCTAATCGTGGTGTCTATGACTCCTCTTGAGAAGCCGACTCCACCAAAAACACCGCCTGCCAGTCCTGCGAATCCACCGGTTGCACCAGCAATTCCAGCGGCGAGCCAAGGCCGCTGGTTGATCCACTGACTAATCAGTGCCATGTAACGAGTCCTAACTTGGTCTCTTGTAATGCATTCGGTCTCCCGTTTGCTTACTTTGATGAAATAATGGAGCCGAGATGTATCTTGAGATGTGCCACTAAGGGGGAGAGAAGGCGTCCACAGGTGATACCATGATCGGAGAGGATGTACGCCACTCGAACCGGTGGCCCATCATCCACCTGGCGGATGACTAGTCCCTCTTCTACAAGGAAACGTAACTTGTCTGAAAGTGTACGACTCGAAATACCCGCTAGTAGGGTTTTGAGTTGGTTGAATCTACGTGGGCCAGCAATGTAGAGGGTGGCGAGAATTTCGATAGTCCATCTGCTTCCGAATACATGTAGAGCCTCAACTGCAGCTTCTACTTCCCAGTCGGTATTCCAGGGTCCATTATTGGAGTGCTCAGAGAGAATATCACGAATTTTCCGACCATTGGAAATCGTGCTATTGATACTCGATTCAACATCATCTAGAACTTCGGCTGCTAGTACCAATGCTGGCTCTGGCATGGTTGTCCCAAGAGGTGTAAGAGATAAAACATAGTGTAATACACACACTGTCATTCATTGCAGTATGTTGGCTTCCTACCTTCGATTAATGCAGATAGCCCCTCGAGTGCATCAGCAGTGGAAAAGATAGATTCTAATCCATCCAATTCCATCCCAAGGCCTGTTTCAAGGTCGGTATTTCCAGCTGCGTCAATCAATTTGTTAGCCATATTGAGTGCGATTGGAGCAGTACGAGAAAGCGCCTTAAGTTGGCGAGCAACAACCCGGTCTTCAGTATCGTAACCCTCAGGACATGTTCCGGAAAGTAGTGAGTCCATATTTTCATCACAGTAGAACGCGGCTGCGAAGGTTGCGACCTTTGAGTCAGGAGAAGATGGCATTCCCGGATACTTGTTTGCAGGTTTGCCACTTGTTGCAATTGCTGAAATGGTGGAATCAACTTCTGAAATATCCACTAAATGGCTAACAAGGCCCAGATCTGCTGCGGTTTGAGCATCCATGAAGTTTCCAGCAAGAACCGCCCAGCGTGCTGCCGGAATACCACAGATTCTTGCTGGACGCTGTGTTCCTCCAAGGCCGGGGAAAATACCTATGCTAGTTTCAGGGAAACGGAATTGAGTCTTGCGTGTGCCAATTCGGTAATCACATGCCAAAGCGAGTTCTAGGCCACCACCAAGTGCCAATCCGGTAGTAAGGGCAATAGTAGTCTTACTAGACGATTCTAATTTGTTTAGAACCACATGACCATCTGCGGTGAAGTCATAGATGTCAGTGAATGAATCCGCACGTATTTTGTCAACGAAGAATTTGACATCTGCTCCCGCTACGAAAGCCTTGCCAGCACCATCCAACACGATGGTGTGGACAGATGCATCCGCATTTGCAGTGTCAAGAACCGCTCCGAGTTGACCGACGACGGTTTCATTGAGGGCATTCATTGCTTCAGGTCGGTTGATTGTTACAGTTGCAATACCATCGCTGATATTGAGGTCAACATAATTGAATTCGAAGGGCGAATCTCTATTCCAGATTTCAGGGATTGAGAAATTTGCCAATTCACAATAATTTTCTGCATATGCTCTTGCACTGTCAATACCAATTCGGTTTGCAAGTTCAAATGGACCTCGGGCCCATCGTAGTCCAACCTTTGCACCACGGTCTACATCTTCAATAGAACAAATTTCCTCATCTACAATTTGTCCTGAAACTGCGAAGATTTGGCCAAGTAATCTGGTTTTGATTACTGTGGCTGCTTCATCAGAACAATCGACATCATCACCAATCTCCCACATATTTCCAGCTTCAACCATCTCTCGAAGATTTTCTGAACCGACATAACGAGGTGTATCGAGTTGCTCTGCAAGATAATCTGTGGCATGCAGTGCGATTGGCGGACCAGTGAGATTCATCAATGCAAATGGACCCATTCCGATTCTGAAAGCCTTCATTGCAACCGCATCGATTGCTGCAGCACTGGCTACGCCTTCTTGCAATAAGAGGCAAGCTTCGTTCAACCAAGGTACGAAGAAGCGGTTTACAACGAATCCAGGACGGTCCTTACACAGAATTACGACTTTACCAAGGCCACGGCAATATTGTACCGTTCTATCTATGGTTTCTTGAGAGGAATCTGCGCCGGGGATCACTTCGACGAGGCGATTTTTTGCCGGGTGATAAAAGAAGTGCAGTCCAACGAATCTATCAGGCCTACCACTGGCAGCAGCGAGATCATTTACTGATAGTGAAGAGGTATTTGATGCGAGGATTGTTTTTTCTCCGCATACTTCGTTGAGAGTATTGAAAACCGCGGTTTTTATGTCGAAGTCTTCGAATACTGCTTCAATAACCAAATCGGTATCTGCCGCAGTATTTTCAGTTCCAATGACTCCTGTAATTCGACTACTAATCGCTTCTACCTGTTCAGGAGAGAAGATTCTTCTCTCAACAGCTTCACTGAGGAAATTTGCGATTATGCTTTGTCCTCGTTCAACCCATTGGGCCTCCCGGTCAACCATCTGGACATCGAATTCTTCCTGTGCGGTCTTCTGCGCAATACCGGAACCCATGTTTCCTGCGCCGATGATGGCCACGCTCTGAACAGGCTGCATGTTCGGGCCACCGGCATTACCTCCATGAAGTCAACGGCTGGGAAAATGAAAAAGTTATCTTGATAATTCAATACCAATACGCCTGTGAAATGAAATAGGTCCGTTGAGATGTACTTGCATGCGGGGCGTATTCTGGGTATGCTCCATCCTTCTTCTTTCTCTCATGCCCGGCGAATTAGTCGAAAGCGATGGGCTTGAGGAAATCGCATGGCCTGAAGGCTCAAATGCGTACGAAAATATGGTCAGTATGACCCAATTTGGGTATAGAAAAATCGATACTTCAGCCAATGAAAATAATAGAAATTGGATCGCTTCAGAATTGGAGGCGATGGGGTATGAAGTCGAACGCCAACCATTTACAACAAGCGAATGTTCAAATTGTGAAAATATCGTAGTCACGATTTCAGGACATATTTCCGATGAATGGATAGTCGTCGGAGCCCATCACGATGCGATTTGTTATTCTCCACCGCCGCTTATTGGCATCACATACGCAGGTTGCTCTTCATCGGGAGCATATGATGACGGAACGGGTTCAGGCTCTCTGCTCGAGTTAGCACGTGTTTTTGCACAGTGGAATACCACTCCTGAACATACTTGGAAATTAGCATGGTGGGATTACGAGGAGTGGCAAGGTAGCGGTTCTTCAGAAGGAGGAGGTATGGGCAGTCTTCATTTTGTCCAAGAGCAGATTCCATCCGATGTTGAAGTCACTTACATCAACCTCGATATGTTTGCATTAAACTGGCCGGTTCCAACTCCAGCAGCCTCGCAGGCAAGCGGATGCGATGAAGATTATTGGACGTTATACATGTTCACTTCTCCCGAGGAAGATTGGTCTTATTACGAGGAGAGGGGACTTGAGGTAACTGATGAAATGCGACTTAATGCCACCTCACTTCAAAATATTTTGAGAGATGCAAATTCGGAATTAGAGCACCCTACAGAATGGGTTAGGGTAATTGATGATACAAAAGGAAATTCCGATCATTATAATTTCATCATGGCAGGGCATGCTGCAACATGGCTTAGAGGGCAACACCAGTACATTATGGAGGAAGGAGATTCCTGTGAACAAACTCCCAAACACGCCCAATCCGATTCGGTAACCACCCTCAACACTCTTGCGGGAGGTAGAGGTGGAGTTGAATCTGGACTTCAGACAGGGCTCGATGTTATTGCCACATTGGCAATGTGGGATAGAAACTCTTCCTCAGTGGATGAAGACCCATTGGTTGAAGGTAATACAGATGATGGAATTCAATCAAGTACCCTAGTTATTTCAGGTAGTCTCATCATTGCGATAATACTACTATTCATGCTATTGCGACGCAGAAATATTGAGGATTACAGTGAATCATAAGCGGCTTTTAGTCGCTCAGCCCATTTCTCAATACTGAATTCTCCAGCCTGTGCTTTGACAGCATCCGATTCATCCTCAAGCTCTTTAATTGCTGCTCGCCACATTTCAATATCGTCGTGTGGTAGAATATGTTGTTCAAGAGGAATTTCATTATGCGCTGGTGCATCTGCAACCAAAGCGACGGTTCCTGCAGCATATGCCTCAAGTGGAGGTAAGCCAAAACCTTCGGCAATCGAAGGGAAGAGGAGAGCATCAGCATGTTGTAGAGCGGCAATTTTCTCATCAGAATCTACTTGTCCGACCCAATTTAAGTTGCAATTAACTTCGTTTGCCAATGCCTCGATTCTCTTTCGTGCTTCGGGCGATGATTCGGCCCCTAACTTGTGTAGAGTGACATCGACTCCCCCACATACTTCAACTGCAAATTCGACTCGCTTACGAGGTTCTTCAGACCCGATTATCAGAAGATTGACTCCATCATTGAACCACTCAGGTCGCTGCATCTTTTTCTGGTAATTGTTTAGGTCAATAGCATGAGGAACCCATGCGGTAGGGATTCCTGGGAATCGCATTTCGCACTCCTCTTGAGTATACTTGGAGATGCAAATTAGTAGACTAGCCCTACGAATTCCTTCCTTCACCTTGCGGATATCTTTCTTCCTAATCATACCAGGCTTTTGTTCACCAACTGCAACACCGTTGCGGGTGCTTGGATAGAGATGGAATAGGTCATGCACCGTGACTATTGATTTACCATTCCTTGGAGTTAATCCGGCTTGTTCCTGATCGGTAATGTGGACAATATCGTGAGATTTTGCCAAACCTTCAACGACTTTAGGATGGGAAAACCATCTTCGCCAAACCCTCCGCAGCGAACTTGCTTTCGAATCATATTCAGCAACCTGACCAAGTTTGTAACCTTCAATTCTAGAGTCGGCTAATCCCTCAATCAAGGCATCGTGTGTACTTCCAAGTCCACTGAAGGGGGACAACTTTCCCCCTCTTGCTACAAGGATTTTTTTGGTCATAAAATCAACTCACTGTACCATTTTTAGATGCTTGATTGATTCTGCAATGCCAAGGTCATCGGGAAAAAACATTGTTGCTTCAGGTATTGGAATTGGGATGATTTCCCGTCCAACAAGAGCAACACGGCTTGGTGGAGAGTCATCGAGAACCCTTCTATCAACAAGTGGGGCCAGTGCGTTTGAGAAATCGAGAATATCCTGATGGAATGGCATATTTTCAGAGGTCAAGTTTTCACGGGAATTACCAACGTGAACATAGCCTTTACATTCGATGAAATCAGGGTCGGCTCTATTGTCGAGTGCAGCATATTGTGGGATATGCTCATCCTTCATATTTCGTCCTTTAATCAATGTATGACGGCATACAATACGAGTATCTAGGCTCGGGAGTAAATCGATTGTTTGTTCGAATTTATCCCAAGCTGCAGCATTCCATTTTGGTTTGCAAATTTCATCAAATACCTGCTTATTTGGTGCATCTACTGAAACATATAGTTGAGTTGGCAAGGTATCGAGTTTCTCGATTACCTTTGGTAAGGTTCCATTGGTAACCAGCATAGTGGTCATCCCGTGGGCATGGCATAATTCCATGTATTCTGAAAGGTGGTTGTATAGAGTAGGCTCACCGTTGAGAGAAATAGCAACATGTTTGGGATTCTGCGCATCGAGGAATTTTTCACGTGGAACTTTCGGATTGCCACCAAATCCAGAAAGCAATCGACGTTGTGCTTTAACCGAATCATAGAGCATGTCCTTTGGGTCTTGGTCAGACAATTCCAATGTGTCCATGTGTGGCTCTCTCCAGCAATATGTGCAAGCGAGGTTGCATTGGTCGACAACAGGTGACATCTGTAAGCAATTATGGCTGGCGATTCCGTAGAATCGTCCCTTGTAGCATTGGCGATCTCTCAGCAGAGATTCCTTTGTCCAATGGCATATTTTGACCCCGCCGTGCTCACCAACGATGTGGTAGCGCTGCTTTTGCAGCTTAGCCTGAAGAACGGGGTCCATGCAGGCTTGCGACCTGTGCTGCTGTCTTCAACCCCACGCTTCAAGACCAAAACGGGTCTACGGTCACTATGGAGGCCAAAATAGAGTCATGGTATCCACACCTATTGGGATACATCCTCCCAATTCTAGCGATAGGTGGTCTGTACAAGGGCGGATGGTGGAATGCTACCGGATTTGTGTTTGCTGTCGGAATAGGACCCATCCTTGACCTCCTTTCGCCAAATGGTGCACCTGCCCGCAAAGAAGGGTATTCACCCACACCCTGGAATGCTCTTCTCGTTGGTCACAGCCTTTTCGCTATTCTAGCAATTGCCACCCTACTTTGGCGTGCTCAAATCGATGGAATGACTCTCCAGTTATTGATGGGCGCATATTCAGTAGGTGTAGTCTCTGGAGTAAGTGGTATCGTAAATGCTCACGAACAAGGTCACCGAAGAAAAGGATCATTCTTGTGGAGGATGGCCCGAATGAATCTCTTGTTTGTTCTATATCTCCATTTTACTACCGAACACAACCATGGGCATCACCGTCACTATGCAACCGAGTTAGACCCAGCCTCAGCCCCCAAAGGAAGAGGATTGTGGACTCAAATTATAATGACACTTCCGTTGCAATTTATTTCTGCATACAAGGTTCATTCATCGAAGGGAAAAGGCATCATCAACAATCCAATAATTCATGGATTATTCATCCAGATAGCACTTGTCGGTGGATTGTGGTGGTATAATCCAGTGATGGCCCAGGTCTTCCTTATCCAAGCCGTATTCGCCATCATCCTTCTGGAGTATGTGAATTACATGCAACACTATGGCCTACGTCGAGAAGTAGGGGAGCGTCATACAATGATGCATTCTTGGGAGAGTCGTAGTTTGTGGTCGCGTTGGACTCTACTCGAATTACCACTACATCCTTCACATCATTTGAAAGCGAGTACATCGTATCAGGATTTGGAAGTTTACGAAGGTTCACCTCAACTTCCTAGTGGGTACTATGCATGCCTGTGGCTTGCGGTAATACCTCCGCTTTGGAAAGCGGTTATGGATCCAAGAATACCCGAGTAACTCATCTTTGATGAGTCAGTGGTAAGAAGGCATTAGCTGCCTTTTCACAAGCATTTGCAACATCATCTAAGCGTTGTAAAACTCGGTACATGTGCATAGCTGCAAGAGCACTATCATCGCCTTGGCTGAACACAATTGCAGCAGCCTTTCTTTCGACGACATCGGCTTCATGTTCGAGATAATTGACTTCCTTGATTAATTCCATCAAAATTACCATCTCCTTACGAGCGAAACCAGAATGACTCAAATTCTTGAGTTGCTCTACAGTATCTTCGTAGCGAGCAACGGTCTTTGCAACCGCTTCACCCATTGCAGAGAGTTGTGCTCGTGCTTCAGAATTATCGAATAGAGTCCGGAAGGAGAGTTGCTCTGCAACATTCTGGGCATAGTCGGCAATCCTATCCTGTCGAGCAATCATTTGCATGAAGTTATCACGGCCAATTGTAATTCTGACACCTGTACCGATTTCCTCTCGCAAATCATTCTTGATATTGTCAGCCTCAAGTTCAGCAGCAATTGTAGCAGTAATGTAATCACTTGCATCTTTCCCAGTAGCTGCAGCCTTGACAGCATCGAGCATACAGTCAACTGTTCTCTCGACAGCCTTTGCATGCAGGTGGAACATCTCGAATGGCTTTGGTTTGGTGACCTCTGCAATAGTAACGTCAACTGGTGCTTCGGTTACGATAACAGTTTCATCATCAAGTTCCTCGTCAGCAGACTTTCGAATTAGTAGGAATATAGTAGCGCCAATTGAAAGAAGCGTGACAATTGCAACATTAGTTGTGCTTCCAGCGAATAGAATGTAGAAGATTACCGCCCCTAGTCCAGCGAAAGGAAGACTTGCGACCCAACTTGCTGCAATCTTTCCAAAGACTCGAAAATCAACTGAAGAAGCACCACCAGCAAGGCCGACACCTACTACTGCGCCAACTAAGGTATGAGTAGTTGAGATTGGCACCGCTAAGAAAGGCATCGAGAAAATCAGTACAGTAGTCGCAGCACCAAATTCTGCAGCGAATCCGCGAGAGGGAGTGATGTGAGTGATTTTCTTACCAATAGTATCCATCACCTTGTATCCCCAGGTCGCAACACCGATTGTAATTCCAACTCCTCCTAAGAGTAGTAGTCCGATTGGGACACCTACCTGCTCTGGTGAAAGTGTACCTGCTGTTGACGTTGCTACATCCCAGATTGCAGCCATCGGTCCGATAGCGTTGGCAACATCATTTGCTCCGTGGGCGAATGCAACATAACAAGCGGTGATGATTTGAAGCCAAATGAAAACCCGTTCAACTCCAGCATATCCTTCTTCTTTGAACTCATATCGTCTTAGAACTAACCAAAGAATTGAACTTGCAAAGCAACCTATTGCCAAAGCGACTAATAGGCTGTTAAGGGGGATCCAAGCACCATCTGCTAATGGATTGAATGTGATTCCATCTTTAGGAGGGAGCCAGTTCGATTTGTCGATAATTCCAGAGGCATCTAGATTATTGTAGAATCCTTTTAATCCCTTAAATTGAAGAGCCAATCCAAGTACAAAGAATGTCGGAAGCGCAAGAAGAGGTGCAATTTTTCGGGTTCGCTCAACAGGATTTTCGTGATTGAAAATCACCTTCTTGATGATTACGAAGGAGAGGTATGCAAGTAATCCACCAAGTAATGGAGACGCTACCCAACTGATGACAATCTCACCAACCTTTGGCCAGTTGACGCTACTGGGCTGGATCCATAGTCCCATTCCAATTACTCCACCTACGATGCTATGTGTAGTAGAGACTGGCAATCCGTACTTGGTAGCAATAGTAAGCCAGATCGCTGCAGCGAGAAGAGCTGCCATAAATCCGTACATCAATTTCTGGCTGAGTTCATATGAGAAATCCTCTCCACCAAAATCGAGTACTCCTTTTCTGATAGTATCAGTAACATGGCTACCAAAGAATACTGCTCCTGCAAATTCGAATACGGCAGCTACGATAATTGCTCTACGTAATGTGAGTGCACCACTACCTACACTGGTCCCCATTGCATTTGCAACATCGTTTGCTCCAATGTTCCATGCCATATAGGCACAGACAAGGACAGCGACGCTGAGTAATAGCATGGTGGCAGGATCCATGAATTGTCGATGCAGCGAATGGTATATCACCTGCAACCACGGTAATATATATAGAAGTAAATATTCGCGATTTTGAGAATAATGGCATTTGGCCCAGGCGAACAAGACATCCGCAAGGTTCAACTGACAGGTGGTGCAACATATACCCTCAGTTTACCCAAGCCTTGGGTTGTTGCAAATGAATTGAGTCCGAGGGACGGAGTAAGAGTAGATTGGCGCCCTAGTGGCGCGCTTCGTCTTAGCCCAATAGACATGCTCGACAAGCAGGTTAAGAGGGTCATAATCAATGCAAATTCACTACCTGAAGACAGCTTACACGACCATCTGATGGGAGCATACATTTCGGGTGTGGACAAAATAAGAATTCATTTCAACGATGGTGATGGGAAGAAACACCGCAAAGAAATTCGAAGATTCTTGCGAAATACGAGAGGTTTCGAAACTATGTCTGAAGACGATAAGCATACCGAGATTGTATGCTTAATCAATGCTTCAGAGATGCCACTCAGCGCTAGTATCAACCGTATGTACCTCCAATTATCATCTCTAATACGAGATATTATGTCGGTACTAGAAGGCGAGGATATTGATTTGTTGAGTGATTCAGAAGAAAGAGAATCTGAAGTTGATGCATTGCTCTATCTAATTGAGCGGCAAGTTTGCATTGCTCTGGATTCACATCTTGTTGCAACTTCACTAAAACTTGGTAGAAATCAAGCAGTCGAGCATTCAAATCTTGCCAGATGCCTCGAGCGAATGATGGACCACGCACTACAAATCTCTCAGATGATGCAAGAGTTCGATGGGGGAATCAAATTGAAGATGGAAGACTCTCCAATCGCTCAAATTCCAATTTGGCAAGAGGCGATTAAGCAATTGATGATCAATATCAGAACCCGGGATTCACATGGGATTGAGAAAGCACGTCACGAACTCAAAAGAGCACAAAATGAATTGATATTACACGAAGAAGGAATGATGGAAGGAAGGCGGACTGCCCGAACTCTGATTTTTGAAATTAGATTATCTGAGTCAATACGTAGACTCTGCGCTTATTCGCGTGACTTCGGCGAAATACTACTCAATATCAAACTCTATGATGAGATAATCGTTGACCGTCAAAATGATTGATTACTGAAGGCTATTTTCTGCCTTTTCCACTGCGATTCTTACTGCAATTGCAGTATCAGGAGTTACTGAAATGGAGGTAATTCCACATTCGATTAAGAAAGGTGGATACTCTTCTGGATGGTCTGAAGGAGCCTGCCCACAAATACCAATTTCAATTCCCTTTTCTTTGAAAGTCTCAATAGTTCTCCTAACCATTGTTTTCACAGCAGAAGACCTTGCATCAACTGGGTGCAAGTAGCCCTCTAAGTCATCCCTACTCACGGCATATACCGTTTGAACAAGGTCATTGGTTCCTATCGAGCCACCATCGAGTTGCATTTCATCGATGAAACGATCCGCCTCAATGACGTTGGAAGGTAATTCAACCATAATGAACAAAGGAACTCCATCCTTCGACCCCAAATTTCTTTCCTCGAGGATTTTCTTTACGGCAACCCCTTCTTCTGGTGAGCGACAGAAGGGTATCATCAACTGTAAATTGTCCAAACCCATATCGTGGCGCACACCTTGCAAGGCTTTGCATTCTATTTCGAAGGCTTGTGAAAATCTTGGGTCTACATATCGGCTAGCTCCTCTCCAAGCAATCATTGGGTTTTCCTCAATTGGCTCAAATATCACTCCACCGAGTAATTCTCTATATTCATTTGACTTGAAATCTGAAAGCCTCACTAGGACTGGTCTTGGATAAAATGCAGCACATATCAGCCCTACACCTTCTCTGAGTTCATCGATAAAGAGAGATTTGGGATTTGCAGAATTTCTGCTCTTTTCGGAGATTGCACGAATCAATTCCGCTCTTTCTCTTCCATTTGTTCTCTCTAGACCTCGTCTGAATGGTAATAGGCAGTTGGGGACTACTCCGGTTTCTGCATATTCGATTAAGGCATCATGATGTACTAA
>Ga0315329_10000055_pt1 | contig 42859 bp, 30 predicted proteins | sample M150032315metaG_FD_203459 | JGI IMG/M metagenome (GOLD analysis project Ga0315329, IMG submission 203459) | Ammonia-oxidizing marine archaeal communities from Monterey Bay, California, United States - M1 500m 32315 | ecosystem: Environmental > Aquatic > Marine > Coastal | place: USA: California...
CTCTAGTACGGAATCTGACTGAGTTACGAAGGTCAGTCGGGGATGGAGGGTCTCTATCGGACCGAGGAGTGCCCTGCACTCCTCCCTGAAAAGGGGAGGATGCCATCCGCTGCCCACTAGGACCAAGCTTTGCGCTCCCATACCTATCCGAGGGGTTCTCTGGGCTTCAACCCTATATGCCCCCACTACCAGCACCACCCGTAGTTGCGAGGGGATGAGTGTGGGCTGTAACCTGAGAGACCTCGTTTCACCCGAACCAATAGAGTTGGGTGATCTATCCGGACAGAGGGTCGCCATAGACGTGTTCCTGAATTCCTATCAGTTCATCACTTCAATGACTGGCCCGGATGGTAAGCCCCTCTCATTCGATGGGAAGCCAGTGGCACACCTGATGGGTTTCCTAGATAGGGCCACGGTGATGATCTCAGAGGGGATAGATCCGGTCTTCGTATTCGATGGCAAGCCTCACGACCTCAAGCGAGAGACGCTTGATGGCAGGAGGGAGAGGAAGATGGAGGCTGCTTCCCGTTGGGAGGCGGCGGTTGACGCTGGGGACATGGAAGCAGCAAAGAAGCTGGGGCCGCAGACTGCCGAGTACACTCCGGACATGGTCCAGGAGACCAAGGACCTGTTCGATCTGATGGGAGTCTGCTGGGTCGAGGCCCCCATGGAGGCAGAGGGAGCCGCTGCAGTGATGTGCTCCAGGGGCGATGTGGCTGCGGTGGCCAGTCAGGACTGGGACACTCTCCTGTACGGCTCACCAGTGATGGTGAGGAACCTGACGAGCCATGGGACTAGGAGGTTCGGTCGAGTCATGAGCGCAGAGAGGATCGTTCTTTCCGATACTCTCGAGAGCCATGGCATCACCAGGGAGCAGTTGGTTGACCTTGGGATTATGGTCGGAACCGACTTCCATCCCGGGATCAGGGGCATCGGACCCAAGACTGGCCTGAAGCTGATGAAGAAGCACGGCACCATGGAGGCGGTTGCCGAGGCCAGGGGCTTCGAGCTCCCGGAGGACCTGGAGGGGATCCGCTCCCTTTTCATGGAGCATCCCGTTGGTGACGGACCACTACCCGAGGCCCAGCGGGCCGTGGAGGAGGACCTGCGTTCGTTCCTCCAAGCTGGGCGTGGATTCTCCGATAGGCGATTGGATCGCGCGCTCAACCGTCTGGCTGACGCCGGACGACTCAGGTCGTCCAGCCAGCCTTCGTTGTTCGACTTCTGATCAAATCAGGTCGAAGTCGTTCTCTTCCGAGTCTGGGATGCCGTCGCCGTCATCGTCCTCGTCAGTGTAGTCTGGGATGCCGTCGTTGTCGTGATCGAACTGGCCGGTAGTGTCCCAGCCGTCGTTCAACTCGAACCAGTCCGACAGGCCGTCGTTGTCGTCATCGGTGTCGTAGCTGTCCCAGAGTCCGTCGTTGTCGTGATCGTACCTGTAGGTGCCGAACTCCCCGTCCAACTCGTCGACATCTAGGATGTTGTCGTTGTCGTCATCGGAGTCGTCTGCGTCGTTGATGCAGTCGTTGTCGTGGTCTCTCGCAGCATCGACATCGACGAGTCCATCGCCATCTAGGTCGATTAGCCTCTCTTCTGTCCCGTCGTCATCGCAGTCTAGGACGTCCTCCCAGTTGTCGATGCCGTCGTTGTCGATGTCGAAGTCTATGTTGTCGCTCAGGCCGTCGTTGTCGTGGTCGTAGATGCAGGTCATTGAATTGCCGTCATTGACTTCCTCTCGGTCGTCGATGCCGTCACCGTCATCGTCGTCGTCGTCCGCGTCCTTGATTCCGTCGTTGTCGTGGTCGAGCGATGCCAATACAGACTCCTCCATTACATCTGGGATCCCGTCGTTGTCGTCGTCCACGTCGTAAGGCTCGTCTGGGATTCCGTCACCGTCGTTGTCGAGGTGTCCATTGTCCCTCTGGTTATCCAGTATCTGACTTGCTGACGCTCCATGGCAGCTAGATCCCTGACCTTGGTTTTCTCCCTGAGTCTGGCCCTGCTGCTGCTGGTTCTGCCCGTTCTGGTTGTTGCCGTTCTCGTCACCGCTCTCCTGATCGCCCTGCTGGCCGCTCTGCTCGCCGCCGTTCTGCTGCTGGCCCTGGCCGTTGTCCTGCTGGTTGCCTTGCTCGCCTGGATCGCTGTCCTGGCCTTGCTGGCCATCCTGATCCGACTGTGATCCCTCGTCCTGGCCCTGGCCCTGCTGGCCCTGGCCGCCTTGTCCTTGGCCATTCTGGCCCTGACCCTGTCCTTGGCCCTGACCCTGTCCTTGGCCCTGACCCTGTCCTTGGCCCTGACCCTGTCCTTGGCCCTGACCCTGTCCTTGGCCCTGTCCTTGGCCCTGTCCTTGGCCCTGACCCTGACCCTGTCCTTGGCCCTGACCCTGTCCTTGGCCCTGACCCTGTCCTTGGCCCTGACCCTGTCCTTGGCCCTGACCCTGTCCTTGGCCCTGTCCTTGGCCCTGTCCTTGGCCGTCCTCTCCTTCGCCACCGCCTTCGGTGCCGCCGTCCCCGGTTCCTTCGCCTTGGAAGTCGGGATCGTATGCGTCGGGTATCCCGTCGCCATCCGAATCCGATGCGGCTCCGTCATTGGGGTCGTTTGGATAGGGGTCGTTAGAGTCATTCGTACCGTCTCCGTCAGTATCTGCGTTGTTTGGGTTGGTCCCTGCTTGGTACTCTTCCAGGTTGTCGAGGCCATCCCCATCGGGATCGGCGCCTCCATCGCTGGCGGAGAGAGGGTTGAGGCCGTAGTTGACCTCCCAACCGTCTGGCATGCCGTCGTTGTCGGTATCTGCGTTGTTCATGTCTGTGCCAGCACTCTGCTCCTCTGCGTTGGTCAGCCCATCCCCGTCCCAATCGGCTCCTCCGTCAGAGGGGTCCAAGGGGTCTGATCCATCGGCTCCTACACCGGTCGAACCGGCCATTAGCACTAGGAGCAGTGCTGTAATCACACTAGCTTTTTTCTGATATTTCATTGTAAATTCACTTCCTTATTTTCCGTTAATCCAACGAGTATGGGATGACTGATTGGAGTGAGTCTAGGCATGCGTTCGAACCTGCAATAACGCTATACTGCGCGTCATTCCTAATCTTTCCGAACTCTCTTATTGCTGTCCTGACTCCTCCTTTTTCTGTCATCCAATCTCACTGGCTTTCTCAGGGAACCCTCTGTTCCCTCTGGCTCCGGAGAGGCGTGTTACGTATTTCAAGGGTTCCTGTACCGGTTTCAGGGGGTTATCCTCGAAAGTTCGGCTATAAACCTGGTCGTCCCCATGAAGTGCAGCACTGGAACGATTAGAGAAGACAGTGCGAGAACTCCGAAGAACAACCCCGACCAGAGCTCTATCCCTCGACCGATCGAGATGAATAGGAACCACCCAATTAGGACGGAGACCCATGGAAGATGCCTCCTAGTGTATAGGGAGAGCCTTGCATTGAGAATCTCGTCGGAGTAGAACTGAGGAGTGTCCTCTGGGTCGGCCAGACCGTGCTCTACGCCACAGCGGGAGCAGACCTGGTACCTCGGTCCGTTACCCGTGATGAATTGGGCCTGGGGGTAGTTCTGCTTACACATCCTGCATACTGGCATGACGCTCGTTCCCACCAGAGGAGGATTGTCCTTCAAGGCTGCGGTCTTCGGCACAAGCTCAATCGTCATCGATGATGTCATCCAGGAATGACGCGTCGATATCCTCTGATTCTTCCTCGTCGAGATCGTCGGCTAGGTCATTTAGGCCCTCTAGGCCGATCTCCTCGGTTTCCGAGTCGAGGAGGTCTCCCACAGACACGTCGGGATCCCCCCATTCCTCCTCGGTGGCATCTTCCATGGGGAGTTCAGGAGTCTGTCCCTGTGGTTCGTCCCCATCATCTAGAGATGGTCTGAGGATTGAGCTTGAGGCGATTTCCTCCTCCTCAGAGATTCCCATGGCCTCTCGGGTCATCTCCTCCTCCATCTCGACCTCCTGGGTCCCCATCTCCCATGGCTGTGGTGCCGCCTTCTCCCGGGGCCTGATAATCAGAGCCGCACCGAGGATTACCATAATGGCGGAAACCATCATTATGACGGTGTTGAGGTCGCCGTCAACCAATTGGTCGAACCAAGACTCGCCACCTGCTCCCGGGCCATCGGGAGACCCCCCGGGAGTCATCTCGGAGAGCGGGTGTACCCTGATCGAGTCCACGGAAAGTCTGTGAACATCCCCATCGAAGGCGACTACTGTGAGCCAGTAAGGAGTCGATGAGCTGACAGGCGTGGGGCCGATTGAGTCGAACGAAGCGTTCGAGGTGACCGAAGACGAGACAGCGATGGCATCCCTAGTGTCAGAGAACTGCATCGTGCTAGCGTATACAATGTAGGACCCCACCTGCGAGTCTTCCGAATCAGCCCATAGGATCTCGATTCTAGAGCCTGAGGCATCCCAGTATGCCATGATCTCGGTAACCTCGGGGAGGTGCATCCCGGGGTCCTGGGAATTCTCATCGACTGGGCTAATCATCGACGTCTCGAGCTCATCGAGCCATGCGTTCCCCGAAGTGTCTACTGAAACCACCGCCACCCACAAAGGCACGTCAGGCTGTATCCCCTCCCCGCTAGAAAGTGCTTCCAGAAGGACCTGCCCCCACTCCGTCCTGTCTAGCACCAATGCTGGCTCGAGTCCTTCGGTGCTGTCGAAGGGCACGCCTGCGACTGCGAAGATCTGGTACTCTGCGATATCGGGGGAGGAACTTGCTAGGAATGAGACGAGGACCCCATCTCCGGAGTCCGGTGACCTGTCCTCCAGAGTTGGTGCTGGAATCCTCTCAGGTGGGAACAGGTCGCCTCTGTTGTCTATGGGAGTCACCAGAGCCATGTGGTCGCTCAAGTCCGAGAGAATCACGTTCCCCGCAATATCGTGGATTGTCACTGTTACGTACAGGGGTATGTCAGGAGATATCCCCGAAGGCGATAGGTCATCGGCCTCTGTCCCATACAGAGCCGTGGACAGGGTCACCTCGAGACGGGGTGAGTTGCCAATCTGCCTCTGGTCGATCGTCACAAGGTTGCAAGAGCCACTTGTCTCGCAGACTAGGCTCACATCGGTCAAATCGTTCAGAGGGAAGTCTGACACCCACACCGTGTAGTGGCTGAAGTCATCTGCCATGGTCCTGTCCCAGCTTACATCGATTGCTGTGCCGTCATCGTCGGGATGGTCCCATGCCTGCAGACCGGAAACCATGTCGGGAGGCATGAATTCCGAAGAGTCTAGCTCCGAGTAGCTGGCGGTTTCCACCACTAGGACCTCGTCGACGTTCTGATTGCCCCAGTCGTCAACTGCAACAACTCCGATCCAGTATACCACGTCGTTATCCAGCGATGAGTTACCTATTGAGTCAATCACGGCCTCTTCAGTGGTGCAGTCGGTTACGAACTGTGCGACTGGCCATCCGTCTACGGATGTAGGCGCCGTCCATCCCGAAGCAGGGAGGATGTAGATTACGTGGAAGGAGCAGTCCTCCTCCTGGTTAGGTTCCCATGTCACGACTATCCTGCCTCCCTCATCGTTGGGGGCGTCACTGGCAGCGGTCCCGGTTATCGGTGCAGGTGCTATCCCGTCATTGAGTCCCCCTGCTGTGACGACCGGTCCGACCACTGTCGCGTTCGCTGGATCGAATTGTCCGGACTCGTCGACGCAGACAATGGCGAACCAGTAGGGTACGTTCCCGTCTAGCTCGAGAACGGACGAGTTACCTGCGGCGAAGGCGAAGTCGATGGGGTTCGAGAGGGCCATAGCACTGGTAATCTCTTGCTGCACGGCCCAAATCCGGGTTAGATGGGGGTCCAGTTCCTGACAAGCGGACCACTCGGCGGAGACTGTCCCGGGAATTCCCCCTGAGACTGGTTGCACGTCCAGCCACTCTGGAGGCGAGGGGGTCTCGTCCGTGGGTGTCGCGTTTCCTTCCCATGATACGGGATCGCCAAGGCTTCCGTCGGGATATTCAATCGTTATCGCCGCCCTGTACTGCCGCTGGTCGGAGAGGGGGGCCTCGGAGCCATTGCTGTTTCCAGTGGTGAAGACTGCTGTGGTCTGGGACCAATAGGGAACTCTCTGGTACGATGGCATGTTCTGGAGGTCTTCCTTGGCGGGAGTCCACTGAGGGCTGTCCGTGGAGTCCCACAGGTAAACCCTGTAAGCTGACCAAGCCGAATCCTGAGCAGGGAGCCATGATGCGTGCAGCACGCCGCCGCCGTCGTTGGGCCTGTCGTAGAGACTCGTCATGACCGTTGGCGCCTCTAGTCGCTCCCAGTCGTAGGAGACTCGGATCTTGATTCGTCCATCGAGGGGAGACTGCATTTGGAGGTGAACCGTGGATGATAGGGAACCTGGGGGGGTGTTGAAAATTGCAGTCTGGAATGACTCCTCGATCCCGGGGTCTAGTGCTGCTAGGTCCCAACTCCCTGTGTAGTTGAGACTGGTCGACTTCGCCCAGACCCAAGATCCCCTCGAGGGGGACGAGAAGGTAAGTGAACCGGGGTAAAGAAGCAATTCGGATGAGTTCGCTTGGTTTTGGTCGATTGGTATCGAAACCGGGGATTCGTGGGAGACCATGGTAGTCGACATTCCCGGTCTGGTGCTGTCAGTGATGTCGAGAGTAATATCTGCGAATATTGCATTAAGGGGGTAGGCCCTCCTCTGATTCTCCCTAGGAACCTCCCTTAGGGTCTCCATCGGCTTGTAGATATGGAGTCCGTCTTCCCCTAGTACTGCTAGTCCCATCCATGAATCGGCGTCTCCTGCTATCGCACCCTGAATCTCACCGATCATGACGACGTCGTGGTCCCCAGTCGCCCTTACTACGCTGATCTTGCTCGCCGATATGGCAGCTAGGTGAGTGCCGTCCGATGTGAGGTCGATGATGGGCCATGCCTGCAGGTCGACCCCACTTGACCCGGCCTCCATGGCCATGGAGGATCCGTTCCAGTGCACTAGGGGTTGGTTCGAGGTTGCGATGTGGACGCCCCAGAGGTCCGATTCTACGGCACTGACGTCATTGCTCGGAATCATGTCGATGTTGTACGTCCCGTTGGAGCTGTCTGTGGAGAGATCCCATGCAGAGACCCCAGGCCTAGTCACCCCTTGGCCGTTATGCGAGATGAATATGGCGGAATCGTGATGCAAGGTAACCATGGAACCAGTGGATGAGTCGTTGAAAGTCCTGGATACCGAGTCTGCATAGACTATCCCTGATACGAAGTCCCCGACCAAACCGTCAGCCCTTCCGATTGTCCCAACGACACCGAGGTTCTGATCGAGGACAATCAGGCCTGATGGCCCCCCGACGAGAACCGTCCCATTGCCAAGTACGGGTGCTGATGGCACGAAGAGGTGGTTCGAGATTGGGGTGGGGAGTCCATCGATCGTTGTAATCGGGTCGTCCCAATCGTACTTTGTTTGGTTCCAAAGGCCGATGCCGCCATGAGTGGAAACGAGGATGTGCTCACCGTGTTCCACGAAATCTGTGACGATGTTGCTCGGGAGGCCAGCCAACAGGCTGCCTTGACCCCACGTCCGGGAATCGGGGTCGAATGTCTGGAAACCAGCAGAGCTCCCGTCCCATCCCATCAGGCCGATGAACATGTGCTCACCGTCATGGAACAGGCCATCCATCTGGTTGTGAAGAGCGAGGGGGGTCCGTTGGAGGGCCCTCTGGCTGAGGTTGAATGAGAAAAGGCCGTTTCCAGCCGTTGTGGCCCAAATCTCCTGCTCTACTAGCATGATTTCGTTGATGGACTCCGAGAGTGCATCGAAGCCATACTGCCAGTTTACCGAGCCATTGTCTAGTAACTCGCCCTGGAGTACGTTGGATGACAGGTATGAGTACTCCGAGGAGCCGACTGTGACCCACACGTGAGTCTCGTTGGAAATCATCTCGTGTACGACGCCCGATGGGAGTCCGACCAACTCGTCGAATCCACCCTCGATAAGGCCCGTGCTGTCAAGCCTGTCTACCCTGTTGATTCCAGAGAGGTCCCCCGACCTGCCTATGGCATAGGACCTGGAGCTCCCCGTGGGAACCCTGACTATGGAACACGAGTCCATTCCCAGACCGATAACCTGTCCAGAAGTGGCTGATGAGCCAGAGGTGATGACTCGAGTAATCCCCCCACTCCCGTCATAATGGGAAACCAATAGTAGATCGTCATCGTAGAGCATACCGCCCGGGAAGACTGGATTCTCGGAGACGCCCATATCCGGGGTGAGTGTGGCGAGGAAGTTGTTAGAGGAGTAGTCGAATCGATCGATGCCGACGTTGCCCGTATCGAAGCCAACATACATTATTTCGTTCTCTTCGTCGCAAGCGAGTGCTCGAACGTCCTTGTCGGCCATGTTTGAGTTATCTTCAGTAATGGGGGATAACCACTCTTCTGTGATTCCATCCCCGTCATGGTCTCCGAGGTCGAATCGGGCAATCCCCCCTCCCACAGCCCACCACTGCCATGCACTGAACCCGATTGCTACGTGTACGATATCGTGGCAAAGCAAGATGTCAGCACCATATCCATCGGGAATAACGTTGGTATCGACATCCCAGGTTGTCCAGTTGCTGTTGTTTCCTGACAGCCTCATCAGATGCCCATCGTTTCCGTTGCCAGATGCTGTCCAGAGATCGTCTCCAACTACTTTCAAGGAGTAGAAGTCCAGTTCCGATTCGGTAGGAAGACCGCCTCCAGGGAGCCATGAGGGGAGCCATGACTCATTGGCTGGATTCCAACGCAGTATTCCATTCATACTGGCGAAGAGGTACTCTCCTTGGTACTCAACCATGCCCCTGATCCTTCCATCAACTTCGTTCCATTGGTTCAGCAAGGTCATGTTTGAAACAGAGAATCGCCTGAGGATGTTGTCTCCGTATGCAACCCACATCTCACATGAGGTGTTTAGTGGGAAGCAATCGCCTAGGTATTGGGCATTCACCCTGCCTACATCGCCAATCGTCTGTAGATCGTCCTCCCAGTCATCAGAGGTGGTGTTCCACCTCAGAATAGTCCCCGAATCCCCGGATCCACCCCATCCAGAGGTCTCTACGACACTGATCCATACCTCATCGCCGATTTGGTTCATTCCGTGGATGACCCCGTTGAACCCCATGCGTTGTCCGGCATCAATTGTCGATAGCGTCGAATTGTTGTCCAGGTTGATCCTAGAGACCTCGTCCCTAGAGTTCCATGGGTTGCCTCGCTGGGGCGAGTAATACATCACATCCCCAACAATCAGTATCTCTGCTGGAGAGTAGTTCGGAAGGGTTGGCCCGTCTTGGTTCGCGCCCCTGCTCCACTGTAGCAGGGTTGTTTCGTTGACCAGATCAATCAGAGTGAGCCCGAAATCCCCCCCAGCCCACATCGTCCCCTCGTCTGTCCCCTCGATCATGACGGTAACATCGTCATCGCCCAGGATTCCCTGGGAACCGTCCCACGGTGTGAGCCATGATCCCGATGAGAGGTTGAATCGGGCGATTCCTAGGTTCTCGAACCCGAGATAGAGGGTTTCTCCGAACTTGAGGACGCGCGCCCTCTCGGTGTCGTCACCTGCGGTCCAGACCTCCACGACGGTGCCGTTTGATGTGTTGATGACCGCAGCGCCCTCGGTGGTCCCAGCATAAAGGAGGTCTGATCCAATTGGGTCCACTGAGATGACGAATCTGGAAGGCATGCCGTCCCCCTGGCCCCCTCCTCCGCCGTTTCCTCCTGATGTCCAGCAGTCCTCTAATGTGAACTGGGACTGTGGGTTATTGACATCGGGCCAGTTCCACATGCAAGCGCCCCTGTTCGTACCTGCATAGACGCCATTAGCATCGCTGGTGACATCATAGAACTCGAAGGGGTCGTTGTTCCAACCGGGAATGCTAGTTGGGAGCAAATCCCATGTCGAGCCGTCCCATCGAGCCAGACCACCGTTTGCATTCGAACCCGAGTTCTGTACTTCGGAGCCGACCAGCAACCCGCCATAGAAATCCAGAGATAGTGTGTTGACGTCCTCATCGGGAATGCCGTTCGGATCGTCAGGGGTCCAGAGGTCGAGAATGTCGCTTGTCAATCTGTCAATAAGGAGTACCCCCAGGCCAGGGAGACCGAGATAGATTACCTCCCCATCAACTGCAACCGGTGTGGAGTCGAGGTTATCCATACCGAGAGACTGCCACGATCCGATGATTGCTGGGGTGCTGAGTTCTATCCTCATCACTCCGGCTTCCTCGGTTGCGATGTACGCGATACCGAATCTGGTTGTGATATCTCTGATTCTATCTGAGTCCAACCCTTCTTGCTCCGAGTATGTCTCGATGATATTGTTGGAATCGGTCGAATAGAGCGATATTCCCGCATCCAGATGCCCGATGACAAGAGTTTCTGTGTTGGAGTCGTATGCCAAACTTGTGACTGAGATGGAATTCAGGCCCTGGATCGTTTCGAAGTAGGCCCCATCCACATTGCTCAGCCTGTGCACGCCACTGCTAGTGGTGCCGACCCAGACCCAACCGTCTTCGTCCTGGACTATTGATGTGATATCGCCCGGTTCGAGCTGTGAAGTAAGACTGTCTGCGATATCGATGGGTTCCTTCCAGAGGTTGTCTCCCTTGTCCATCATGTCGATAACACTGCCTGACGCTATCCAGAACTCTCCCGCCTCTCCATCATCAATGATAGCAGTAACCTGCGCATCGTCAATCGAGGGGCTGCTGACTAGTGGGAACGATCCGTCCGAGTTGTCCTCCAGTACCCGTCCGAAAGTGCCAGATGAGTCCCCGATTATTGCCATGTGCGCTGAAGGGGACCTGGCTAGGCCTCCGGGCCACGCGCTAATGCTTGAGGCGTCTTCTGACAATCCCAAGTCTGCCAATTGAATGTCTGAACTGAATAGAAGTACATCGGTATCGTACGGTTGTACCTGCTGTTCTCCAAGAATGTAGAGCCATCCAGGAGTAACTGCCAGACCGATAATACTGTCAGAAGACAACCAGTTCGATGAAGTCCACGAAGGAATCCATGTGGTGGAGGACAGGTCGAACCTATCGATTCCCGAGTCAGACGTGGCGATGTAGAGGATGTCGTCCGAAACTGCGATGTCTGCGATTGAGTTTCCTGATAGATAGGTTGAATCATCCCATACGAGGTTCCTTTCCACTACCAGAGAAGTTGGGTCACTTGATGAGACGTTGTATTCGATGACACGGACGCCGTGCTCCTGAGTGGCTAGGAACAGTACCCTCCCTTCGATGGAGATTTCCACGGGCGTCTCAACCTGCGAGGATGTGCAGAATTCCAATGACTTCCAAAGTGCCCCCTTAGACGGCATTAGATAGTGCAGATTGCACTCAGAGGAACCCCATAGAACGCCGAAGACGTCTACGCCCATTGCCAGAATTGGGTCGGAGAGGGAAGTATTGGTTTCGACAGGGAAATCCACCAAGGGGACAGAATCGGATAGCCCCATTGCCGTGACGTTGCCCTCGGCATCTCCAACGTAGAGCAGGTCTCTGTTTGGGTCAGAGACTATTGAGCGACCTGCAATGTTGGGAATTATGTCAATAATGCGCTTGTTTGCATTGTCATCTAACTGCAGTAGGTCATCGTCAACGAGAATATACATCCTTCCATCTATCGGGTTGTACGTACTCCCGTGAATTGAAACCTCAAGCGGGCTGAAGGATAGTTTTGGATCGACAGGACGGAGTGCCTCGATAACCAAATCTGTGATCTCTATGCCCGTGGGGATTTGCCAAGAAGCGTCGCTGATTGTATTTGGCTTCAATGACGCGTCCAAGATTCCGCCGACCAGGGTTGGTGGATTATCAGCAAAGCTGTTTTGCCTCCCCAAATCTCCTCTTCCGCTCCAGTCTAGAACACTTGTCTGCGTATCCATTACTGCAATTTGTGGTTGATTGACCCAATATCCGTCGCTTCCGTTTACGGCGATCTCCAGAGTAAGGTTGTCAATGACTGCGCCAGGTGCGAACTCCAAGATAAGGTCCGCCAATGCAGGCGTCCCATTGGCAGCATCAGCACCTGTGGCATCCAAGACTAGCCATCCTGTGTCGTTGCTACCGTTTTCCCCCCATGACTTTCCTGAGGCTTCATCCCTAGTGCTGGAGTCCTGTGACTGCAGTTCAAGATTTGACGAAAAAGATGGATTTGCACCCCAAGGAAGCAAAAGCATCAGAGCAATTAGTCCAATTGCCTTGACCTTGTCTCTCTCAGTCTTATCCATTTCTCTTCACCTTACACTGACGGTGGGTGCAAAACCATATCATAATCTAACCCAAATGCTCTGAATTCTTCGCAATAAGCCGCAAAAGGTAAGTTTGCGGGTTTCGGATAATCCCAAATTATTGCTCTAGCATACATTGGATGAAGCATGTCCCTGATTGTGCAATTTATGAAGGGTAGGGGTGGTCGACCGCGACTTGCTCACGGCATTGACAAATCGTTAGAGGCAAAACAAGAGAAACAAGGCCATATTGGCCGATAATCCAACAATTGGCAATAGGATAGCATCAAAGGAGATGGTTGGTCCGGCACCATCCGAGGTGCCAGAGTGAGCAACAAGCAACTGCGCGAAGACTCGTTAGATTACCATTCGTCAGAACCACCGGGAAAGGTGACGGTCGTACCCACGAAGCCTCATGGAACCCAGAGGGACCTTTCTCTAGCATACTCCCCGGGAGTAGCATACCCTTGCGAAGAAATAAGGGACAACCCTGATGACGCATACCGATATACCTCCAAAGGCAACCTAGTTGCTGTGATTAGCAACGGAACTGCGGTTCTGGGACTAGGGGACATCGGAGCTCTAGCAAGCAAGCCTGTGATGGAGGGAAAGGGGCTTCTGTTCAAGGCATTCGCCGATATTGACGTGTTCGACATCGAAGTAGATAGGTCAGACGTAGACCAGTTTGTCGAAGCGGTCAAGGCGATTGCCCCTACCTTCGGTGGAATTAATCTCGAAGACATTGGCGCCCCGGAGTGCTTTGAGATCGAGAAGCGTTTGGTTGAAGAATTGGATATTCCAGTTATGCATGACGACCAGCACGGTACGGCAATCATCTCTGGGGCTGCTCTGCTGAACGGTCTAGAAGTCGTCGAGAAGAAGATTGGGGAAGTGAATGTGGTGATACTGGGCGCGGGTGCTTCGGCAATCTCGTGTGCGAAGCACTACGTTAGGCTGGGTGTCAAGCCCGAGAATCTAATTATGCTAGATTCCAAGGGAATTATGACCTCAAAGAGAATGGCTGATGGGGAGCTAAACGAATACAAATCTGAGTTTACAAGGGATATTGATGAGGGTGGTATCGGGGATGCTCTGGATGGGGCTGATGTATTCCTTGGACTATCCAAAGGAGGTTTGGTTTCTCCAGAGATGGTTGTTTCTATGGCGGAAAATCCCCTAATCTTTGCTCTAGCAAACCCTGATCCGGAGATTACCCCTGAGCAAGTTGCTAGCGTTCGAGATGACGCAATCGTAGCAACCGGCAGATCGGATTACCCCAATCAGATAAACAACGTCCTTGGGTTCCCATACATCTTCCGCGGTGCTCTAGACGTCAGAGCAAGTGAAATTACCGAAGGAATGAAGATGGCAGCCACCAAAGCACTGGCTAAACTCGCAAAGGAGCCGGTTCCCGATGATGTCTCATCAGCATATGGCGGGGAGCAGATGTCATTCGGTCGAGACTACCTGATTCCAAAGCCCTTCGATGCCAGGGTTCTGATTTGGGAGGCCTCGGCGGTTGCTGAAGCCGCCGTGAATGAGGGGGTTGCCAGAATATCAAAGCAAGATTTCGATTTGGACAACTACATGGAGAAATTGGAGGCCAGACTCGGCCTAACAAGATCAATAATGAGGAGGGTGATCAACCAGGCCAAGAGGGATCAGAAGAGGATTGTTTTCTGCGAAGGGGAGGATCCTACCATCGTCAAGGCTGCCTCTCAGTGTATTGCCGAGAGGATTTGTGTCCCAATTCTTCTCGGTCAGAAGAAGAGGATTGAAACGGTCAAGGATGAGTTGGGTTTGGAATTTGACTGTGAAATCATAGACGTGAGATATGACGATAGAAGGAGAGGTAGCTATGCTGACGAATTGCATCGATTGCGGGGTAGAAGAGGCATGACCAAGGACGATGCTGTCAGAGAACTGAGGTCAACAACTTTCTTTGCACCTATGATGGTTAGGATGGGGGATGCGGATGGGTATCTGGGTGGAGTATCCCACCAGTACCCAGATATCGTGAAACCCTGCTTGCAGGTAATCGGTCCGGATCCGGATTCGCATCGAATTGTAGGCATGTACATGATGACGGTGAATGGTCAATTGATGTTCATCGGAGATGCTACGATCAACATTTATCCAGATGCCAGGACCTTGGCAGAGATTGCGGTACAGACTGCAAAGGTGGCTAGGAGGTTTGGAGTCAAGCCGAAGGTGGCTATGCTGTCATTCTCCAACTTCGGAACCTCTGCAGAAATGAGAACGGACCGTATCGAAGAGGCAATAGAAATCGTCAAAGAAATTGATCCTGATTTGGTTATTGATGGTCCGATGCAAGCCGATACGGCTCTGGTTCCAGAGATTCAACAAGACTATCCATTCATGTCCTTCGATGGTCCTGCCAACGTCCTAATTTGTCCCAATCTTGCTTCGGCAAATATCGCATACAAGCTTCTGCAGAGAGTAGCTGGGGCAGAGATGACTGGCCCCATATTGGAGGGCCTCTCGAGACCGGCTCATGTTCTGCAGCGCAGGGACAGTGCCAGAGACGTTGTTCACATGGCTGCAATTTGCGCAGTCGATGCTCAGAGGGCAGCCAAGCAGAGACTGGTCGACTAGATCGGTTTAGGGCCGGCACTCAGTACTTCCTCTGAGCATCCCTGAGCGTACTGCTCAAAGTTCTCGACGAACATCTGGGCGAGTAGATTGGCCACGTTATCGTATCGGTTCCCATCCTCCCAAGTACTCCTTGGATGAAGGATTCTGTCGGGGACTCCCTCACAGGTGGTGGGTATTTCGAAACCGAATCTCTCGTCTTTAACGAAGACGACGTCCCCTAGATTCCCATTGATTGCGGCATTGAGCAGACTCCTGGTCCAGCTAATCTTGATGCGGCTGCTCGCATCCGCTCCACCGGCAATCCAACCGGTGTTGATCAACCAGCACTTGGCGTTGTTCTCTCTGATCTTTTTCGATAGTAAATCGGCATACGTACTTGGGTGCCTAGGCATAAATGGGGCTCCGAAGCATGTCGAGAACGTTGCTTGCGGTTCTGTGACTCCCATCTCCGTTCCTGCGACCTTGGCGGTGTATCCAGACATGAAGTGATATGCAGCCTGCTCGGGGCTTAGCTTGGACAGAGGAGGTAGGACTCCGAAGGCATCGCAAGTCAGGAAAACGACATTGTTCGGATTCCCGGTCATGGAATCTGGAGTTCGGTTCTCTATGAACTCAATTGGGTATGAGCCCCTAGTGTTCTGAGTCAGTGACCCATTGTCAAAGTCAGGAGTTCCGTCTGCATTCAATACGACATTCTCAAGAATTGAGCCACGCATCTTAGTGGTAGCGAAGATTGCGGGTTCATCCTCTTCTGATAGTCGAATCAGTTTTGCATAGCATCCGCCTTCAAAGTTGAAGATTCCATTGTCTGACCATCCGTGCTCATCATCCCCCACGAGAGCTCGATTCGAATCTGCTGACAGAGTGGTCTTCCCTGTTCCAGAAAGACCGAAGAACAGTGCTGAGTCGGTTCCATTGGTGTTGGCTGAGCAGTGCATTGGGAGTAGACCCTTGGTCGGGAGAATATGGTTCATTATTGTGAAGATTGCCTTCTTTATCTCCCCAGCATAATGGGTTCCGCCAATGATCACGAGACCCCTGTCGAGGGCAATGATGACGAAGGCGTCAGAATTGACGCCGTCACTCATGCTGGACTTCAACTCGGGGGCATGAAGGATGGTAAACTCAGGCATGTGGGATTGAAGTTCGTCCATCGAAGCGCGAACGAACATGTTGTGCATGAAAGCTGCATGCCATGCCTTCTCTGTAACTAGTCTGACTGGCATCCTGTAGTCTGGATCGGCCCCGCAGTATGCATCTTTGACGAACAGGTTCTCTGCGGAGTTTAGATGTGCTTGAGTCTTGGCTAGAAGCCTCTCAAAAACGGCTGGTGCAGTGGGTCTATTCACTTCCCCCCACCATACTTCCTCTGCCATTCCAGCCTCATCAACGATGAATCTGTCATTTGGCGAACGTCCTGTTCGCTCACCCGTTACTGCAAGGAGTACCGAGTCGGTGGTTAGCCTAGCCTCCCCAAGATCGACCGCTTTTGTGTGGAGTCCTTCGGAATCCGTGTTCCAGTGGACCTTCCCACACGGCTCCAAGCCATGCTGAGACAATTCTACTATCATTCCCTGAGAGGAACTCTGCACCCAACTTCCCCTGTTGCTCCGAGTAGCATCAAGTCTTCAAGCATTGCGGCTCGGAGAACAATTTCTCCCATTCAATAGCATTCCAATCGAGCTCCATTAGGGGATGTGATTATGCAATACATGCTCTGTTGCGTGACGATGGCAGATGATGATGCTCCAGACAAGATCATCCGAGAAAGGGAGTTCAAGCTTCCATCGGGAATAGCCATTGGAAACATCCAGTTCTCTACAGAAGAGGGATTAGAGGAGTCTCCCGATGTGGAATCCGAGGATATGGATGATGCTATTGGGGACGTCTTCGATCCCTTCTCGGAGCCTAGTGAGGACTCGCCGGGCACGATTAGGAAAGATGGCAGTGTGGAAAATCCACCAGAAAAAGACCTTGTTTCTCAGATTGCGATAGAGGGCGAAGAGAGAGTTAACTGGGTAATCATGGTCTCAATGATTGTCCTGTACAGTGCTATTAGCATACAAATTGGGAGGACTTTTGATTCCGTTGTTGGAACTCTGTTGCTCATTTCACTAGCAGCTTTGGGATTTGGCTTGGGGGAAATCTGGGTCCCAAAAGAGGGAATGAAGTTGCTGGGAGTAACTTGGGTCATCATATCAATGAAGGTCCTATATGGTCTAGCAATAGAGCTCAGACATTGGGAAATCATCGGAGATGATCTGTCTCTCGGAGGAGTTTTGTTGCTCTTGGTTGGAGGTAATATTTACGTCGCTTACAGGCATGACCACGATGCTATCGCCGCTCAATCCACCCTTGTTCTGCTTGCCATCGGTTCGACTGCTGGAACAGAGTTTGGAGAGGAGGGAGTTGCTGGTATGATCCTGGTGGCAACGATAATTCTCCATGGAATTGCTCTAAACAGAAATTCGGGCAACCTAGCCTCGCTCGGGATAGCGTCATCGAATCTATGGATAGGTATGCATGCGGTTACTTCCCGTTTTTCGGTTGGTCCTCTGGATGTGCTGCCTATTGAGGGGCCATTGCTACTTTTCTTACTGCTAATGGTCGTGACATCGATGAATGCATACATGGTCACGAAATTCGCCAAGGAGGAGAACTGGTTTTCGAAGGGTTTCGAGACATTGGGCTTGGGGAAACCCGGGCTGTGGGGAGTCTCCATATCACTCGGTATGATTGGGGCATTTCTGGCCGTTGCTTCGAATAGAGAGGATTTGGGTTATGCATTGGGGATGGTCACCTTCCTTGGAGGAGCATTTGGGGGATCTTATCTTGTCGTCAGAGGTGTGGAGTCTAGGCGGGTGTATTCACCGCTAGTCATTTCCGCAACGATACTGACGATTATTCTGCTATACGGGGAGTTGGTCAGAGAAACTCTCGGTGTATCTCCATACCAAGTCTTCACTCTGGTTGGAGCTTCCACCACAGTGGCAATAATTCTCAGGGACCAGAATATTGTTACTGACAGGGTGCTTTGGATTGGCTCGGTTGTCATTTTGGCTATATTGGTACTGCTTGTGCCAACTGGAACCTCCTCGCACGGAGATGGCGGGTTCATGCTTTTGGGAGTCCTCTCAGTCCTTCACATTGGGACTGCTTCTCTGGCAATAAAGAGGAGGTCGCCCTCTCTCTCGGGGGTGACGGTACTTCTCCCCTGGTCGTGGATTCTGGTTGAGAAACTGGTTGAAGAGACTGTGCGCACGGTCATGCTCGCAAATGATATGTCGGATTATAATGGGGCCATTCACCTCGAAACCACGCCTCTGGCGATTTATCTTGGATTGGCATCGGTCCTTCTTTTCACAGTGAACTCAAGGATGGGGGAGTCTGGGGTAAATCTGGCATCTGGTTTCCTTGGCATCACTGAGATTTCTGCTACTATCAGAGACTCCGGCCTACTCAATCTTTGGAGCATAGGACTCTGGTTGCCAATGGTAACGATTCTTCTATTGGTGCAATTTGGTGGTTTCACTACTGTTTCTCTGGTGGCGTTACTTGCTCTGTTGTCGGGATTGCACATTACGAGTTTCATTCAAGGCCTCAGAAATGGGAATGAAGATGGAATTGTATTGATTTTAGCACTGACTTTCTTGGTCATCCAATGGAGGCATGGACTTGACGAGGCGATGATCGTTTTGATGTGCATTTCAGTTGCTTCGATTCTACACTTCGGGAAAGACTCCACCTTCAGCCTTGGAATAGGGATGATGTCGATCCCAATGCTTGTCTTTATCACTGGCAGAGAATCTACAAATGAATTGGCGACTCCGAATTGGCTCTACGAATTGAATGATGGTGCATTCATTGGTTCGTTTCCAGAAACCGAAGCATTCGCTCTGTTGAGTAGCGTGGTGATGGTTGCAGTATTCCTACCAAGAATTGAGACGATGGAGACTATTCTGAAGCCAGCATCCTCGGCATTGATCCTAATAGTTGTCACAAATGTACTCACAATGGGTTCGAACGATATTCTACTTCAGACTGCGTCTGCGATATTGTTTGTGGGAACTTCAATTTGGCTTATATCGAAGGGAGAGATTAGGTCTGAGTTGCGGACAATAGCAAAGAGGGATTCAATTGTGAGTATGGTTACTGAAGGTTCGATTTCGCCAAGTGGATCACTGTCTACTTACCAGCCCAAAGTAGCAGAAATGGGAGAGCTTCGTAGGAAGAAGAGAGAGTTATCCGATACGGATGATGTGGCCGAGCTTCTAACATCTGAGATCACTCATACGCCGATTGTAGGACTAGTCGTTCTAGCGATTGTGATGACCAGCTCAACCCTGAGTGCCGCTATGGGCTCGGGGCCATTGATTCTGGTTGCTTCGGGGACTTTCTGCTGCATCGTCGTTTTCCTGATAAGGAGACGAACTAGGGGACTAGAGTTAGAATTGCCTCACTTTCTTGGGATGGAGATGCCGATTGCACTGACAATAGCCGGTGTATGCACGATTCTGGTGTCGGGACATGTTTTCCCACCTGGTGGCAGTCCGCACAAGCTGCTAGACATGGCTGTTGCTTCTGTACTGGTGCTGGTTCTATTGATGATCTCCCTGTTGCATCAGAAGAATCTTCTAGACAGGATTTCTATCGCTATTGACTGGTTTATTCTCCCACTATTGTTGGCTCGTCTGGTGGCGGTTGCATTGGGAGGGGCTCTTCCCCCTCCAATGCTGGTGGATCCCTTCGACGGCGATCAATTAGAATGGACTGGTCCGTGGTTGCTTCTGGAATCTATTCTAGTCCTGTGTGTAATGGTTGGTTACTGGGTGGATGAGAAAAAGAAATCCCTGGGGAGGGAGAATAGGGACAGTGGCATTGAGATTGGATCTCGTTGTTTGGCGATTGTGATGTTGTCTTTCGGGCCCGCGGGTCTGCTTGCTGCTTCTAGTGCCTGTTTTCGCAGTATTAGGAATTCCCAACCATCGGGCCTCGGGGTTGCCCTTCCCGCTGGAGTTCTAGCTTGTTATACTCTCTTGGCTTGGAATGAATCATTGCTGGATTCTTTCGGCGAACTGGTTCTGCTTCTTGGAGTGGTGGTTATGGTGACTTGTGCACTCTCCGTCCCGCTTAATCTGGAGAAGTGGACTGTTACTCTGGCCGTTGATGGTCATTTGTTCGTAATCTCAGGGGCAATCCTAGTGGGGATGGTGGGCGGGTTCGAACTCTCGATACTTCTGATATTGATGTCGACCACGGTATGGGTTGTCGGTATCCTGCAACTTAGGAAGGCGCTGAGGGTTTGGGGCCTTGCAGATTTAATCGCGGCTCTCCTCTGCTCGTTTGTATTTGCTTCCAAGGGGGTAGATCAGTACGACATTTTGCTGGGGATGACTGCTTTGGCGTTGGAGTTGGGAATCATTGCTTGGCTCGGATTATCAAAACAGGATGAGTTGCGCAGGGACTAGCCCTGAAGTGCCAACGTTGATGACGGGAGGGCAATTCTACAGTCTCGTGACGAGGTCGTGGATATCGGACACCCCTGACGAGGTTGAGCACCCCCCCATACCTCTAGGACTAAACAAGATGGCCGTACCCAGGGCGGCACTAGTCCTGTCAGTAATCACTGGATTGGGGCTGTTAGTGTCCACCATCTGGGTGGGCCTATCGGCAAAGGCATTCCTAGAGGATATAGAAGCATCTTTCGGGACTACCGATGTCGAAATTCTGAAGGAAGACGGGCGTTGGTTATGGGAAGTTGGGTTGCTTTTTGACACGTGTTCCCCCAGGGAAGATGACTGGCAGTGGCCGAACTCCCTTGCAGAACAAGATGATGTTTTTCTTCTCCCGGGGGAGCTTCGTTGTGACTGGCAGCATCAGGGGGAAGGGGATTCTGCGAGCATAGTGGTTCACAATAGAGCAAATCAGACTCTCAATCTTGTATTGGAGATTAGTGGAGGGGGAGTAGTCTTCGCTGCAAATAGTGAACCATTTGTAATAATCAACGAGTTGGGGGCGAATGACAGCACCATTATGGAAATTGACCTCATTGAGCTGGTATCTGAGCGTGAGATTAGCGTTACAGCCACTCACATTTCTGTTCTTGAAGCACAAGTTAGATTGGATGTCAGCATCTTTCAGGGGGCTGAGAGCAGGGACATCCACATCCAAGAAGGTGATTCTGTGGAAGTTCACTATACAGTATGGGACGCAGATACAGGTGAAGAGCTAGATGACGGGGTTTGGGTGGAAACTGCTGGGGAACCAGTGGGTTCGATCGAAGGTTTTGGTTGGTCGGCGATAGGCCTTGATATCGACAATGACAGGGGAGGCGGTTTTCCACTTATTGATACCGGGACATCTCACGTGACACTCCTCCCACCGCCAATAGCATATGGAAATAGCGAAGGTCACGAACTAGAGGAGACTTGGCTGAGATTCGAATTGAAGTTGGAGAGAGCGCCAATCTCTGAGTAATTGTCGCGAAAGTGACTTGACTGAGTCCCAACGGGAATGGCCATGGAAGGAGAGGAGCATGAGTCCATCGTTCCATCAAAGAGGGGGGTGACCAATGCGAAAAAGAAGATCAAACCAGAGGCTTCCAGAAAGGGTGAGCCTGCATTCTTCATGAACGAGGGGATGAAGAGGCTATCCACCCCGTGGTCTGTTGCCTCCATCAGGGCTGGTCAGATTGACCCTCTTTCCCTACCTGCGGGAGTGATACTTGACGCAGCTGTTGGCTCAGGGGTTCAACTGATTGCTTTCTCGAAGATCCTGAAGAGGCCGGCACTAGGCATTGAATTGGACAAGGAGGTAGCCGAGCTGTGTGCTGCAAACATGCAACTCAACTCTGAAGGGGAAGTGCAACGCTCGCTAGACCGGGTCTTAGTGGGAGATGGTCGTGCTGCTGAATCTGCAATTACAACCTACTGGGCCAGCCTAAGGGATGCTGGTACTCGGGCCCACCCCCCCATAGCAATGCTTCACCTTGATCCAGCTAGGCCAAGGGATGCGCAGAACCACAGCCTTGACGAGATGGAGCCAAATATCAAGGAGGTTCTGAAGGCATGGAGCAACCGTTTACAGGTCGGACCCAAGGGTCCGGCGGTGCTTCTGGATCTATCCCCTAGACTGGATACTGTACAACGAGCCATGGTCGATGGCATCCTTGAGACGACCTTCCCCGGGGCTTCATGGACATGGGAGTGGCTTAGTAGGGGGGGTGGAAGAATTGACAGGCTCTCGATCTGGATTGGTTCTCTTTCATCGAATAGTTCGAAAAGATGCATCAGAGTTGGGAGGAAGAATGTCATTGCAAGCATCGAAGGAAAGGGAGCAGGGGCTAACACATCTCCGTTCAATAGCGTACTGGAAATCCCTCGAGGGGCCTACTTGACGATAGTTGATCCCGTGCTAATAGAGAGCGGCCTCCAAAACTCCTGGCACAACAAGGCAGTTGCGAGTGGGACTGGATCATCTTGGGTTAGAACAGATGGAAGGAGGCCTATCCTAATCCACACTGATGAGATCTCGGAAGATGATGAGGTTCGGGGATTCGTTGTAGCTACCGGACGAATTGTGCAACACCGACTCTCCGCCCCGGAATTGAACACAATTGACCAAGTTGCATCATCTGTTGCGAAGAAGGGGATTTCGAATATTACCCTTAGATGCAGTCTGGACCCAGAAACACACCCAACCCTCCAGAGGAGGATTACTAGGGAGTTGAAGGGCGTTGAAGGTACAAGGGGTTTCATGGTTGACATGGATCTGCAAAGGCCCGCTGGAACTCAGAAGCTGTATGTCGTTTGCAAGGAGTAGGGGCACTGCAAGAAAATGAACATGTCCAATCGGTTCAAATAGGAACTGTAGTTCGCGAGGATGCCCAAAAGGCCACCGAAAGGTGAACACGGGGGAACCGTAATGCCGAAAGTGAACGAAGCAGAACTTGGAGATGACTTCTCATACATAGTCAGAATTGCTGACACTGACATTGATGGATTGAAACCCATTACCTATGGACTTGCATCCGTCAAGGGTGTTGGAATTAGAACTTCAATGATGATTTGCAGGCTGTCTGGCATAGATGGAAATAGACTAGGTGGTCATCTGTCTACCGATGAACAGGATCAACTCAGGAAGGCTATCGACGATTACGCGACCAATGTTCCTTGGTGGATGGTAAACCGGCAGAGGGATTTGGAATCGAATGAAGATGCCCACATCATTGCTAACGAAGTGAGCATGACCAAGGACGATGATGTGGCGAGGCTCGCTGAGATCAAGACTTTCCGCGGAATGAGGCACAGGAGCGGCCACAAGGTCAGAGGCCAGAGACTCAGGTCAAATGGTCGAAGGGGCTCTGCACTGGGCGTCCAGAGGAAGAAGTGAGGTGAGACAATGGGCGAGCCGAAATTCTCCAGACCACGGACACAGACTCCGACACACCCTTGGAAGCAAGCAAGGATTGACGAGGAACATGATCTCAAAGAAAGATACGGACTGAAGAAAATAGGCGGAATGAGGGAGATCTGGAAAGAAAAGTCCGCACTCAGAAGGCACCGAAATCAAGCGATGAAGCTTATCGGCAGGGTTGACTCGTCGGAGGGACACTATGCAAAGGAGAGGGAGCAACTGCTGGAGTCTCTTTCTAGGAAGGGGCTGCTTCAGACGGCCGCGGACATAGGAGACGTGCTTGAGATAAATGTTGAGCACATGCTTTCCAGGAGGCTGCAATCATTAGTCTACTACAAGGGGCTTGCACCTTCGATGAGGGCAGCGAGGAACCTAATCGTTCACGGCCATATTTGTATTGGCGAACAGCGGATGACTGTCCCGGGGTACCACGTCCTAAAGGAAGAGGAGGATTCCCTTCAATACAGTTCAAACTCTCCCTTCGGAGATCCTGAACACCCGTTCAGGAAAGACTTGGAGACAATGAGGTATCAAGATGAAGACGAGGGGGATGCAGAAGCCGATGAGTCGGCGGATGAGTCTGAATCCTCGACTGACGAGGAGGAAAAGTAATGGGGCACAAAGCGATTCTGCACATTTACAGCACGTTCAACAACGTGCTGATTACAGCTACTGACCTAACCGGCGCCGAGACAGTGTGCAAGGTTTCTGGAGGAATGGTTACCAAGGGCGGTAGTGACTCGGGAGGTCAGTTTGCTGCGACTAGAGCTGCAGAGAAGATTGCTGAGATGCTGTCTGAGAAAGATTTTGACCAAGTCATCGTGAAGTACAGGGGTGCTGGGGGGAATGGGTCGAACAGTGCCCCTGGTGCGACGGCTGCGATTAGGGCATTAACTCGTGCAGGAGTCAAAATAACAAGGATAGAGGATGTAACTCCTATGCCGACTGATGGCACCAAGAGCAAGGGTGGACGAAGGGGCAGAAGAGTTTGAATTGAGGTGAAAAAATGGTTAAGATTAAGATACTAAAAGAGACAGAAGACAAGATACAGATACTTCTCTCGAAAACCGACAGGAGTTTTGCCAATGCACTAAGGAGATCCTTGATCTCTGATACGCCCAAGATGGCAATTGACAGCGTCAGATTCCAACTTGGGACAAAAGAGCAAGATGAGGAGATATGGGAGACTACCGGACCTCTGCCAGACGAAATGGTGGCCCAGAGGCTTGCCATGATTCCAATCCCCACCATGCATGACAAGTTCCACTTCCAAGATGAGTGCCCCAATTGCAAAGATTTGGTGGAAGCAGACAGAGGGTGCTTGGAATGCCAGATGATTTACACATGTGTGGTATTTGGTTCTGAAGGAGGTCGATGGGTGACCGCTGGAGACATGAAGTATCTCGGAGAAGAGTCTCTGGAGATTCCAGATGAGTACAGGAGCATCCCAATTACCAAACTCCTCAAGGGACAGATGATTGAGTTCTACGCTACTGCTATTATGGGGCGTGGTCGAGATCATACCAAGTGGTCACCGGTATGTGGTGTATCCTTCCATCCGAGAAGGATTGCGACCCTGAATAACAAGAAGAAGGCGAAGATCCTGTGGGACATGGATTTAGAGATCACAGCTAAGGACTTCGACAAGGACGGGAAGTTGAAAGATTTCGATAAGGTTGCAACACTATCCGACGAGTTGAATCATGTTGGAGATGGGACTGAGGCTTCGAGAGATTTCAGTGAAGCAGTGACACTGGAAGAAGTCGCGGGTGAGTTCATCATGGAATTCGAGACCGATGGATCAATGGATCCGAAAACTGCCTTCCTAAAGGCGGTTGAAGAGCTCGCAGGAAGATTTGGTTCTCTAGAACAGGATCTTATTGCCGCGCTATGACTTCCAATAATTCATTACCTCTTCACTGGATGGGTGACTATGCCTACTGCACTCGGTAGAGGACAATGCGGCGGTCATATTACACTATTCTTCACCATTGAGGATGCTTACGATGACCCTGTTGCACAGGGCAGCAGAGGTGCCGGGCTTTGCTTGATGGATGGGGTAGAAGCGATAGCCAGAGGAGAAGACGGCGAAGGTGGATTAGCAGTCAGATTTCAAGATGAAAACTATGACTCGTCAATGTATGAAGATGTCCTAGAAGAGTTGGTAAAGGAAATTCCTGAGATAAGGTCCTTCGATTGGGAGTTAAACATCAGGATGTCTTTGCCCGCGTCACAAGGATTTGGTATGTCTGCTTCGGGTGCAATTGCATCTGCAATGTCCATTCAGAGGGCAATTGGGATACCGCACGAAGAATGTCTTCGGAGGTCCTTCGTGATTGCCCACATTGTTGAGAGAAGGAGATCCAGTGGACTTGGGGATACAACAGCTCTTTCTTCGGGGGGTGTTGAAAGGAGAATCGTGGCGGGTTCACCATTTTCTGGCAGTTTACTCGATCGGGGGCCAGGGATATCAGAAGGGTGGGCAGCCGAAGTCCCGCTTCTTCTGACTTGGAGGGAGAGGACTGGGAAACATACCTCGAACTACATCGATAATGCTGACTGGAAACTGAAAATTAGCGATGCGGGAGCATCCGCAATGGAAATTATTGGGAGTGGTCAGTGGAATTCAGACAGATGGCCCGAACTTATCGGAAGGTCACTGATTTTTGCCTCTGAAAGTGGATTAGAGGATGATGCATCGAGATCTGAGATAATTGACTCGGCAAACAGAGCGATTATCGAGTCTGGTTTCTCTGGGAGGCTTACAGCACTGCTTTGCATGTTGGGGGAGAGTGTTGTGATAGTCCCAAATGACTCCCAAGACAAAGGTGAATGGGTTGGGGATCTTTCTTCGGCTCTCGAGAGTAATGGCTTCTCCACTTTCTCAAGTAGAATCGGTTCTCTGAGGTAGTCGTCTCAGGACTTCGAATTCTGGTGGAATTCCTCAAGTGGTTTCAAGTCCAAGGGACTGGAATCTAGCTTTATGGCCCCTCTCAGTCTTAGTCCGTCGCAGAACCCATGCCGGTAAACAATGGCTCCCTGTCCGTATTCTGCAACATACCTGTCTACCTGCTTCTGAGTTTTCTTCTTCGGGAACTTTAAATCGGCGCCAAAGAAGTGCTTTGCATCAATCCAAGCACATGGAACTCCATTGATTCTGACATCATCGAGGAGAAGGAGGTCTGGGGTAATTATCGCCCTGCCTTCTTCCCTCTTCTGCTCTTTCAGAAGGTCTTCCTGGCGACGGAATCTGACTCCTAATGAGTCGAAATAGTCACACAGAATTTCCTCAAAGACCTCGGCCGCAGTCTGAGTCTCCGTTTGGTTTACCGAACTTACCCTGTCTACTGACTCGGCGAGTTCAAACTGTTCCAGGTCCCTCTTGTTTAATTTCGATGGGTTCTTGTTTAGTGTGTCCTTGATTCGGGTCTTTGTCCATCCACGTCCCGTCAGTATAGCCCTGAATGTATTGACTGGGGGTGCATCGAACCTCTTCGAAAGAGCGATGACGCTTTCACCGGAGTCGTACCTCCTGCTGAGTTCATTGGATCTACGCATCAACTTTGAGTGAGAATATACGCTCTTTTCCTGATTTAGTGCTGCCCTCAGTGAAAGGGCCTGCTCCAGGGTGATTGGCATGCCGTCAAGCTTTACTGCAATCTCCTGGACTCTCTCCTCGGGAAGGAATCCGAATTCCCCGGGGATGCAGGCTATCTTCCCCGCCTTACTCTGGACGTCCCTGGCGACTGCTTTGGTTTTCCATTTGATTTCGACTTTCTCCGGGGGTGGGTTGATTTCTTTTGGTATCCCCATTGGTCTGGGACTTACTGTGAACCTCTCTAGGGCTCTTTCAATCTCCTCCGATTTTGCGCCCGTGCCGTTCCCCTTTGGAGGATTGTTTTTCGTCCTTGGACGTCGGCGGCGCCTCCGACGCCCTCGGCGTCGCTTGGCACTCTCGTCTTCACTCAATGGCAATGCCAGATGTCGAAGCCCCATGAACCCACCGTGTCAAAGACTACTTTCGCATACGGGCGTAGAAGTCATAGAAGTAATCACGGATTGGCCATGGGACCAACATCATCGCTGATGCCAATGACCATGGAAAACTAAGTTTCCCACATGCCCTCCAGATGGCCGCACTCTTCGAATACCAGTCTCCTCGTTTAGTAATGAGGAAAATAGAGTCGATGCCCTCAAGCCTTTTTGGGATCGCCCTCATAATTTCCAGCCCCTCGGAACTATTCTGTCCAACCAAATTTATCCTTGATTCTGGATCCCTCCTTCGGATGAATTCGGCCCATCGGGAGCATTTGTTGCATTGATCATCGAAAAGGATGACGTTTGGATTACTAGGAGACATTCTTCACCTAGACAAAAGCTATTCCCGGTTCTAGAGGAAAGGCGAATCTGGCCTTCCCGCCCACGTCCTCGGATTCTCCTACCGAGTGTACCTCGATTGAGTCGACCTCAAGAGCGGAAGCAATGAAATCGGAGTTCTCCTTGATTACTTCGACCTCGTTAATTCCCTCGGAAATTAGAGCCCTCTCCCCCTCTAACCAAGTGTGGATTCTCCCTCTCGTCTTCTTCCCCCCAATGGTGATTGAGTTCCATGTCTGGAATACTTCCCCTCTTGTGGATTCGTCCTTGAAAGCCCCCAGGGACTTAACGTGAGATTGGCCCTTTTCTTTGAAGTCAAATCCGGCTTCGTGAAGACCGATCGCCTCGGAGGCTAAGTCGGATTTCCATGCTGGCGAGGTTTGTATCACGACTCTCGAGATTTTATTGTCTGAGTACCTCTCTGCAAGGGCTCTGAGATTTCTACCGCTCGAGATTATTTCTTTGATGTAATTCTCAAGTGCCAAAACTCGAATGTCATTAGAATCATGTTGAAGAACGGGAATAACAAACTTCGCTAGGAGATCTTCCCGACCTAATTTCTTCCAGAATTCTTCAGCGATGTGGGGTGTCGCAGGAGCTAGCATGGGAATCCATCCATGCAAGAAACTCATAGCAGTTTTTCTATCACAGCCCCCCCTTCGCAAATACCAGTTCCAATCCGATAGCATCTCGAAGTGGCTCACCATCACCCCCTCTCGAAGGCTTACATCCGACATGACTTCGATCCACTTCTTCTGATTGGCCCTCAGTCTAGACATTAGCCAATCATCAATCTTGGAAGGTGAGTCTGAGAATTTTAATGCGGTATCAACTCCATCAATTAGAGAAAACATCTGACGGTGATTTGCTTCAAGAGCGATGTCGGACCAATCCATCCCTGCCTCTGGGTTTGCTCCAAACAGAATGAATAGTCTGACAGTGTCAGCTCCGAACCTAGATATCATCTCCTCTGGACTAACTGTGTTCCCCAATGACTTACTCATCTTTGCTGATCGACTAGAGAGTGGTTTTCCACATGATGGGCAATCCAAATCGAAGTTGTCGACGTGATACTCGGAATTGCAATCACCGCAATATGGCGCTGGTGCGTTCAGCATTCCTTGACAGACAAGCCTACCGAATGGCTCACCAACTTCATTCATCCCTGCATCTCTGGTGAACTTTGTAAAAAATCGAGCATAGAGGAGGTGCATTACCGCATGCTCAATTCCTCCGATGTACAAATCTACTCCACCCCCCATCCAGTAGTCTACTGCTGGACGGTCGAACGGAGTTGATTCGTTGTTCGCATCGCAAAACCGCATGAAGTACCAGGAAGAGTCGTAGAACGTATCCATGGTATCGGTCTCTCTCTTTGCTTCTCCATCACAAGAAGGACAGCTTGTCTGAACAAAGGAGTTGTGGGATTCTAGAGGATTACCACTTTGTTCCTCAGTGAAGACAACGTCAAGTGGGAGTTCCACTGGTAGATTTTCCTGGGGAACCGGGACAATTCCACAAGATTCACAATGAATCATGGGGATTGGGGTCCCCCAGAACCTCTGTCTGCTTAGTAGCCAGTCCTTCAGTCGATACTCCACAGTTCCATGGCCGGAATTTTTCTTCTCGAGAGCGTCAATAACCGAGTTCTTTGCTTCGTCTCCAGAAAGTCCGTCAAATCCTTCAACTGGGGAATTTACCATTGGCCCATATCCCTCGAAGGCATGTTTGAGTGGTGAAGAAGCATCTGATTGTCCTTTTTCGATGAGAACTTGCCTAATCTCGAGATTGTACGCTTTGGCAAAATCAAAGTCTCGCTGATCATGCCCTGGGACTGCCATAACCGCACCGGTTCCATAAGACGACACAACGAAGTTTCCAGCATATATCGGAATCTCCTCATCATTCATTGGATTGATTGCATGCTTACCTAGGAAAACACCCTTCTTTTCCTTGAGCATGTTTATCCTCTCAAATTCGGACATTCGTGCGCACTCGTCTCTAAGGTTTCTCCATCCTTCTTCCCACTCGGTACCCAAGCACAACTCCTCACAAAGTGGGTGCTCGGGCGACAGTGTGACGAAGGTGACTCCAAAGATTGTGTCTGGTCTTGTCGTGAACGCCCCGATCACCGAGTCGGAACCGACAACTGGGAAGTCAATATGGGCCCCGTGTGAACGTCCGATCCAGTTTCTCTGCATAGTCTTTACATTCTCAGGGAAGGAGATGTTGTCAAGTTCATCCAGTAACTCGTCGGAGTACTCAGTCATTCTGACAAACCATTGGGCCATATCCCTCTGAACTACTTCCAATCCACACCTCCAGCATCTATTGTTCTTAACCTGCTCATTTGCTAGAACTGTGTCACAATCCACGCACCAATTAACCGGAGCCATCCTTCTTTCGACTAGTCCCTTCTCATTGAGTGCAAGGAACATCTCCTGATTCCAACGGTAGTAATCAACGTCGGACGTTGCTAAGAATCGTCGCCAATCGTATGAGTAGCCCATCCTTTCCTGATCGGAACGGATGCTTGAGATATTGCCGTGAGTGACTTCATGGGGGTGTCCCCCCTCCTTCTTGGCAGCATTTTCAGCAGGCATTCCAAAAGAGTCGTACCCCATTGGATAGAGGACGTTCTTCCCCATTAATCTCTGAAAGCGAGCCATTGCGTCCCCGATTGAGTAGTTTCTGACGTGACCCATGTGCATGTGGCCAGAGGGATACGGGAACATCTCCAGACAGTAGAACTTAGGTTTTGACTCATCGATTTCGGCCTCGAAAACCCCGGCATCGGACCACTCCTTCTGCCAACGCGTTTCTATCTCTTGGGCGTCGTATGCCATTTTCTCAATCTCACCGCTGAGTATGACTTGTATATGCATTACGACTTTGTTAGATGTCGGCCCCGGAAAAGATATGCTGTCAGACGGGGAGTTCCATTCGGCAATCTGGGAAGACGGGCTGGAAGTCTGGGTTACTCAGATGGGTTCACTCATGAATATGAATACAGCCTTCGTTGACAGGGCTAATGGAGTCGTTGCAATCATTGATCCATACGATGCAAAAAGATGGATTGCAAAACTAGAGGATGAGGGTTTGGAGCCTACTCACCTACTATACACGCACACACATAGAGATCACGCTGCTGGATTCCCGGGTATGGTCAAGAGGTTTCCAGACCTAGAAGTATGGGGTCATGAGGATGCGAGAGTACCGAACCTGTTGGGGCACATAGTTTTCAGAAATGTAGACTTCACAGATACTTGGCAATGCGCCCCTGGGGAGACTGTTGATTGGTCGGCTGGTTCAATTAGTCTTTCAGTGACTCATTCTCCGGGGCATGCTCCGGGGCATGTTACATTCCATGGGCATGGAGTCTACCATGCCGGTGATCTGCTTTTCGTAAGAAGCGCCGGGAGGGTTGATCTCCCGGGAGGTGATCCTCGGGCCCAACAGAGGAGCCTGATTAGGGCAAAAGAGATCCTCATGGGCCTTCCTCCGGACTGGAGACTCATTCCCGGGCATAGGTATGATGACTTCAAAGGGGACACTCCCGATTGGATAAGCCTAGGTGATGCATTGAAGCACAACTACTTCCTTTCAAATATCACAATGATCGACTAACCTACCTTCTCAGGAGTCGTCTAACCAGGCTGCTTTCTTCATCGAGCGAAGGTGTGTCTTCCTCTCGGACCTTCTTCAGTGCATTGATTGGGACCCAATCATCTGGCACCAGCCTCCATGGAGTTACTCTTGCCATTATTCCTAGTAGAACCTGACTGCCGGGGATCATGAAAACTCTGAGGGGGGGTACGACCAAGCTCAATGCGGCTAAGTCGTCTCTGGCCTGAATCCTCTCATTCCTGCTCACCCTTCGTCCGATGAGGATGCTGGAGAGCGTTTCTGAGGTCCGCTTGAAGTGCTCAGCACCGATTTTCGAGGTGTCCCAAGCCTTTTCGACGGACTCACCCCACTTGCTAGGCTCCTTTGCTACCTCCTTGATCTCATTCTGTGATTTATCTGGGAGGGACCGAAAAGCTGTAGCCGTCCCAGTTGCTACCCATGGTAGCCATCTTGCCAAGAATCCTGCGAAGTTCCTGATCCTGCCCATGAGATCACTCGGTCTTGTCTATCCTTTGGGATGAGACGCCCCTCGTCTTCATTTCTTTCCCTACGGTTCCAGATGGCAACACCCCATCCTGCTCCATTGCAGAAAGTGCGGCTACCACAATGCTACTTGTGTCAATCTCGAAGAAGGTGCGTAGTGCTTCTCGAGAATCTGAACGCCCGAAACCGTCTGTCCCTAGAACGACGTAGCGCCCCCCCACCCATCTTTGAATCATCTCAGGGACAGAAGAGATGTAGTCCGAAGTGGCGACGGTTGGTGTGTCATCCCCAAAGCATTCCGAAACGTAGGGCCTTGAAGGATGCCCTGGATCTAGACGCTTTGCCCTCTCGTGTTCCATGCCGACACGGCGAAGTTCCCCATAGGAAGTAACTGACCAAACTTCGGAACTTATTCCATGATCACGTAATAGGTCAGCGGCGGCTTCTCTGACAAGGTTCAGAATTGGTCCTGAACCGAGTAATCTGACCTTAGGGCCATCCTCCCCTAGCCTTTCTACTTGGTAGGCCCCTCGAATAATCCCATCATCGACACCATCTGGTTTAGGCATCTGCTGCTGGTTCTCATTGTATAGCATGACATAGTGGAATACGTCCAGGTTCCGACCCCACATCTCATCGATTCCATGTCTGATTATTGTGGCAAGTTCGTAGGCATAAGCTGGATCCCATGCGCGGCAGTGAGGGACAGTTGATGCCATCAAGAGGCTATGTCCGTCTTGGTGCTGCAAACCTTCACCGTTCAATGTCGTCCGGCCCGCTGTTGCCCCCATGAGAAATCCTCGAGCCCTTGCATCGGCAGCACTCCAAATCTGATCCCCTACTCTCTGAAACCCAAACATTGAGTAGAAAGTGTAGAAGGGGAGTGTAGGGGTGTTGGCGTTGGAATAAGACGTTGCACTAGAGATCCATGAAGCTATGGCTCCGGCCTCGGAAATTCCTTCCTGAAGGACTTGCCCGGATTCAGACTCCTTGTAATTCAGCAGCATCTTGTGATCCACAGGAGTGTACTTCTGCCCTCTTAGTGCAAATATCTCGAACTCGCTGAACAGAGGATCCATACCGAAGGTCCTCCCTTCATCTGGAATGATCGGGACCACCTTGTGGCCGATCTCTGACTTCATTAGATTTCTCAGTAGTCGGACGAAGGCCATGGTCGTAGAAACCTCCTGCCCCTCGGGGGTTCCTTGATCGAAGGCTGAGTAGGTCTCCTCACCTGGAAGGTCAGTGGTGATTTTCGAAGGTCGTCTCGAAGGAAGAGGTCCACCGAGGTCTATTCTCCGCTCGATCAAATACTCGATTTCATCGGACTCATCTTCCAGAGTAACGAATGGGTCGTCTTCGAGTCTTGAGTCATCCACGTTGAGTCCAAGAACATCCCGATAAGAAACTAGATCCTCTAGGTTCATCTTCTTCCTCTGGTGGGTTGAGTTTCTTCCCTTGAAAGAGTCGATTCCCCATCCCTTTACGGTATGTGCAAGGATTACAGCGGGACCGTGTGCAGACAGTGCTGCTTGGTAAGCAGAATGAACCTTGACCGGATCATGCCCCCCTCTAGTCAAATCCTCAATATCTGAGTCGGAAATAGAAGCCCCCAATGCCTGAAGAGATTCACTACCGGAGAACAACTCATCTCGGAACTCACTGGCGGGGAGAGTGCTGAGACGTTGCCAATCTCCATCTGTAATTCCCTCTATCTTCCTCAACAGCTCACCGTTTGAATCACGCTGAAACACCCGATCCCATCCAGAACCCCAGATGACCTTGATTACTGTCCATCCGGCTCCTCGGTACAGTCCCTCCAACTCCTGGATGATGTTTGAGTTTCCTCGTACCGGTCCGTCTAGTCTCTGGAGATTGCAATTAACTACGACAACCAAATTGTCCAACTGTTCCCTACCAGCGACTGCTATGGAGGCAATGGCCTCCGGTTCATCCATCTCTCCATCCCCTAGGAATGCGAAAACACGACTCTCCGAGGTGTCGGCGAGACCGCGCTGATGGAGGTACTTCCAGAATCTGGCCTGCATCACAGCACCCAGTGGCCCGAGTCCCATGGAAACTGTGGGATACTCCCAGAACTCCGGCATTAGACGAGGATGTGGGTATGAAGAAAGCCCGTCTTCGAAGGCTTCCTGCCTGAAGTTTGAGATTTGCTCTCTAGTTATCCGGCCCTCCAAGAATGCCCTAGCATAGATTCCCGGGCTAGCATGACCTTGGATATACAGTGCGTCGCCTATCCCGTTGTGATCCTTTCCTCTGAAGATATGGTTGAATCCGACCTCGTACAAAGTGGAGCTCGAGGCGTAAGTGGAAATGTGCCCACCGATTCCATCCATTCTCCTATTTGCATCGGAAACCATGACCGCTGCATTCCACAGAACGTGACTCTGAATCTTCTTCTCTATGCTCAGATTTCCGGGGTACGGGGTTTGCTGCTCGATTGATATTGAGTTCAGATATGGCGTCCTAGAGGGCGATATGTCGATCCCTAGGGCTGAGGCCTCGGACATTAGTTCCTGAAGTAGGAGCCGGGCCCTGGAACTCCCATGGGAGTGAGACACCGTCCTCAATGACTCCAGCCACTCATCGGTCTCTTCTGGATCGGTATCAGGGAGTGTCTGACGAGGTTTGGTGGGGGACATGGGTTCACTACTGCCCCGCAGGGCAGAATCAGCAGCCAAGGCGTGTTTTTTGAATGGGTCGTCGTTCTTATCTGCTCTCAGAGTGGGGCTGGCCCAGGGCCGACCTCGATGAGATGACACTCGTGCGTTGTCCTCACACCAGCCACAGTGATTGCGGAATCACCCGGCACATACCTCTCCCCTTTCCATTTCCTGACTGTTCTTAGAACGGTCTTGGATCCGGGGATGTTGTTGGGATCGACCTTTACCTCAACGATTAGTTCTCCAACCTGTCCCAACCAGCCCAAAGCAGCATCTATACTTCTGCGAGCATAACCATGGCGCTGCTCGGAACTGCGTACCCAATATCCCAAGTTCCACGTAGCTCTGTCGGATCTAATCACCCTATCGAAACCAACCAATCCAATCACATAACCATCCCAAGGACGAATCATGATCCAGTGATGGAGGAGACCGGTTCTTCCCTTACGCTCAGTGTCCCCAATGAATTCCTCTATCTGTGGCCTGATTTCTTTGTCTGGATTTATCCAAGGCATGGCTCTTATGACATCTGGCCATGTTTCTTCGAATGCCTCGACTATCTCTGGGATGTGAGGCTTTGATGCTGGCCTGAGCACCAAGCCATCGTCGACCCTGATGGATGAGGTTGCCCGCCTGTGCATTGTTTTGGGGGATGGGGTCCTTCGCATCAGTTCTGCGTAAACAGAACTGATTTATGAAATCAGTTTCTCCTTAGCTCGAGCCACGTCTGGGTCTTCTGGGTTGGTCTCGTAGGCTGATTCAATCATTCTTTGTGCCTCCGTGTTCCTTCCAATTGACATTAGGAGCTTACCAACCGAGTAGATCAACGAGGGCCTATTGCCCAAGTGTGGGCCGACCTCATCTAGAAGGACAGTGGTCTGAGCCGTGTTCTGCTCTTTTGCTGTTCTGAATGCTGCTTGGAGTTGTTTGATAATTTCTGGTACAGGCCATTCGTCCTGTTGTTGCCAAGGCCAGAAAGAGTGGTTGACTTGCTGATCTAGAGGGTTAGTTGGTTCTCTTTCTACAGACGTAAGGACAGGGGCTGAAGGTAATTGAACGGGTGGTTCCGTCGACTCTGGCGCCTCTTCTTCGTGGACGGGGACTGCGGTTATTTTCGGGATGGGAACCGATGGGGCTGATGGGATTGAGTGACTTATTGCTTTTGATGGGGACTCTTTCGCAAAGGCTTCCTCGAATTCGTCGATCTTCCCGTCTCCATCGAAGTCATCGGCTTCAATTCCTGCGCCTTCGCCGATAGGAGAGCCCGTTTCGTTGGCCTCAATAATCTCGCTGGGAGGCAGTGGTTGGATGAAATCTGGGGTCTCGGCATTGGGTTGGATCAATTCTATTGTTCGTCGATTCAAGACTTCGTCCTCTTCTTCCTCTTCTTCCGAAGTTCTGGGAACTTCGAATTTTTGGACGAATTGAGGGATATCATCTGCTGTAAGTTCGTACTCCTCGTCTACTTCATCGACGGAGGGGGTCATTGAGTCAAAATCTGGCTTTCGGTCCAGTTGGACTTCATCGTCTTCCCCGTATTGGGAAACTTCTACGGTTAAGTCATCAAATGCAAATGAAGGGGTAGTAGGTTCTTCCTCACCTTCTTCCTCGAACTCGCTCATCAGCTGATCCAACAGGTCTGTAGACTCATCATCTCCCAGTCCTGAACTCTGCTGAAAAGATGGGCGATCTATCTGGTAGTAGCATCTCGTGCAGACCTTGGTCCCCTCTTGGTTCGAATGCTGACAAGATGGGCAAATGACACCTTTGGAGTTGGAATTACTCCATGATTTGAACCTGTCAAATACCAATCCCATCCCCCCAGTAATTCCGTTCGATAGTGGAGAGCGTATAATTCTCACTGGGAATGGTTTGGTTTGTTGAAACAAGAACTCGCCAAGTAACCGTGATAGGGGCCCGGGGCGACGGGCATGCGTGGGCGGCTCTGAGAAAACGTTTCCAAGTCGGTTCAAGAGGAGCCAAGACCATCACGAGGCTTACCTCCGTCTGATTCGCTGGGAGCTAGATGACGAATTGGAAATGACCGAGGAGAGACTCAGGAATTGGTCAGATAAGAAATTGGAAGCAAATGGAATAGCGCTATTCGGATTGAATGCGAAGACTGACGGTTGGTTGTTCGGTCAGCAAATCATTTGGCTTCGTCTGGGCCCTGGGAAAAACTTGGGCTCCCATAGGTTCAGACAAGGCGACATAGTGATGCTAAGCAGGGGTAGCCCATTGACCGAAAGGCCGATTGAGGCCATAGTTAGCAATAGGAGTAGAAACTCGATTCGGGTCGTTCTCCCCGAGGCTCCACAGGGACTTAGGAAGGGAACCTGGAGGATTGACAGGGGGGCCAACAGAGTTGCATTCGATAGAATGAGGGATGCGCTCAATTCGATATTCGAGGAAGGTGGAAGTGCGCCTTTGAGGGAACTGCTGCTTGGCCTGGTTCACGATCCAGAGGGGACCGCTTCTCTGATTCCAGAGATGGGCGGGGCCAAGCAAACAAGAGTTCCCCTCCCAAGTGACTTGAACAGAACGCAGAGGAATGCTGCAGAGAGTGCGATAAATAGGAGGCTGACTCTGATTCAGGGGCCGCCGGGAACTGGCAAGACTCACACTGCGGTTAGGATTCTCGAGAACTGGGCAATACAAGATACAGGGACGGTTCTGGCTGTTGCTGACTCAAATGTGGCTGTTGACAACTTACTGGAGGGTCTGCTGGAAAGGGGAGTCAGGTCAGTAAGACTGGGTCAGCCCGTGAAAGTTCGAGAAAGCCTGAGAGTAGCCACTATGGATGCAATGATGGAAAGTCACGAGTTGAATAGAGAACTGATAGAAGAGATTGAGAGGAACGAGAAATTATCCCGAAGAATAAAGGGTATGAGGGGTGGAAAAGAAAAGGGCCTAGCACACAGGGATTTGAGCAGAGGTTGGAAGGAAGTGAAACGACTCGAGAGAGAGATCCGAGACGACATTCTGGATAGGGCCCAGGTTCTTTGTTGCACTTGCATTGGTTCCGGACACGATTTACTTGATGGGCGTAGGTTTTCCCGAGTGCTACTTGACGAAGCCACGCAGGCAACAGAGCCGGCGGCATTGGTGCCCCTGGTGAAAGGGGCTAGGCAGATTGTATTGGTGGGTGACCACAGACAATTGCCTCCGACCGTGATTTCACGACGGGCGGAGGCCGGTGGTCTGGGCAGGTCACTCTTCGAACGATTGGTGGACATGGGAATCACCCCCCTACTGCTGAACACTCAGTACAGAATGCATCCATCAATTTCTGAGTTTCCAAATTCGCAGTTCTATGGGGGGATGCTGGAGAATGGGGTGAGTGAGTCGGAAAGGGAGGCCCCCCCTGGGATGCTTTGGCCTGATTGGGATGCGCCGTTATCGTTCCTTCCGGTCGATGGTGATGAGTTGCTATCCCCCGATGGTGCCTCAAAGGAGAATAAGGCCGAAGCAGCCTGGGTAGTGAAAATACTGATGGGTTTTGTTGACGGAGGTGGACTCGAACTAACCGACATAGGTATTGTGACCCCATACGCTGGACAAGTTAGGGCGATCAGGGACATGCTTCCCGAATCGATGCAAGGGGTTGAAGTTAGGACTGTTGATGGTTATCAGGGCAGGGAGAAGGAGGTGATCATTTTCTCTTGCGTTAGGTCGAACTCGGATGGAAACGTTGGTTTCCTATCAGATCGACGTAGGCTAAACGTGGCCCTTACGAGATCTAAGCGTGGACTTGTGGTAGTTGGAAACCCGGATACACTTAGGAATGATGAGAATTGGAGAGCTTGGATTGATCATGTGAGGAGTCGTAAACTTGAGGCATGGCATCTCCTGGGTACTGCATGAGGTGCGTGAATGGGCGATCATGACTCACCTATCTCAATTCATGGCGGGGGGACGCTGGCGAAAGCAATAGTTTCGCAAGAGCAGGATCATTGGTCTGTTCCAGAAGGTGCGATTCTTGCTTCTTGGGCGAGGAGATTGGTCTCCTTCGTAATTGATGTCACAATCGTATACTCGGTACTGAACCTGACAAGCGGGGGAATGGTTGCGAATGCATTGAATGTCACTCTCTGGGCATCTTCTGAATTCCACTATTCCGTTGCATTCGCGGCTATATTGCTCACTAGTCACTGGCTATACTGGAGGATTACCGGATTGATGTTCTCTAGATCTCTAGGCCAGAAGATGCTGGGAATAGCGATTGTGAAGGACGACGGGAGTGCGGTGACCAGTAAAATGTGGGACAGCAGGGCGGCGGGAAAGCTCCTCTACCTTCTCCCTGTAGTGAACCTCTACTTTGGAATCTACGAGTTGGCTAGAATTTCACAGAGGCATACTCATCAGTCAAATCTTGATCTTCGAGTGGGGACGATAGTTGCACATTCTGCGTCTCTCCCACCAGGCAGTAGAAGACACATCAAATAGGTGGGAAAATGGACGAGGCCATTGAATGGGTACTCTCTGGGAAGTGCATTGTATATCCCACCTCCACTCTGCCTGCCCTTGGGTGCATCCCTGATTCAAGAGCGCTAGATGAGTTGTTCGAAATAAAGAGCAGACCCCGAGACGCCCCTGTTAGCCTTGGGGTCGCCAATCTAAATCAGGCGAGTAGTATTGTAGAAGTCCCCCCTGGAGTCCACGAAATCCTAGAGGATTTTCCAGAAGGCTCGCTAACCATAGTTCTCAATGCGAGGGAGGAAATGGATCCTCGGCTAGGGGGCCAGAAAGTTGCGATTCGAGTGGTCTCGGACCTTACAGCAAAGGAATTGCTCCTCAGGACCGGTCCTTTGACTGCCACCAGTGCGAACCTATCAGGTGAAGAAGCCCGGTTGCATTGCATTGCGGCCGCGGATTCTCTGTGTACCTCAGAAAAAACTGTTGTTGGTATTGATGGAATCTGCCAAGGAGGGTCCCCCAGTACTTTGATAGCATGGCCTACAGTCTGCGATTCACCTGAGTCACGGAAGATAGAGGTAGTCAGAGAAGGAAAGATAAGTTCCGAAGAGGTTTTCGCATGGTGGAAGAAGAGGATCTGAAGCAATGGCGAGATGCGGGTCACGTAGCTAGAAGGACCCTAGAGGGAATAAAGGGCGAGATTGTTGCTGGAAAGCAGTGGTCGGAAGTAATCGATTCTGCTGAGAGATTCATCAAGAGGCATGGTGGAAAGGCAGCTTTCCCGGTAACTATCTCAGTTAACGAAATGGCTGCCCACTACACAACGAACACCGAACTCACTCCCCCTGAGGGTTTCGATGGGGAGATGATCTTCCAGAAAGGCGATCTTGTCAAGCTCGATGTTGGGGTGCACATCAAAGGAGCCCTTGGAGACAATGCCCTAACAATAGAGGTCGGGAACGGGGGCGAACATACTGAACAAATTAGGGCTGCCAGGGATGCCAGGGATGCAGCAGTAGAGAAGATGCATCCCGGGACGCCGTGGCATGTTATTGGGGAGGCAGCGCAACAGGCATCGGTAGATGCAGGTTTTGAGCCGATTAGGAATCTAAGCGGACACAAGATGGAGAGGTGGAATCTGCACTCGGGGGTTTCGATTCCGATGTACTCATGCGGTCCGAATAATCCTAGCTACAAAGGAGAGGTGGAAGCAGGGGGCGTATATGCTGTGGAGCCATTCAACACTACTGGAAAGAGTGGAATGATCGAGAATGTTCCTCCCGCGGATTCATCCAACATTCTACGAGTGACTGGAGATGTTGTGATTAGAAAGGCCCTCTCAAAGGGAAAGCTGAAGCCACTAGGGGCTACTATGGCAAGATACATCGAAGAGCGATATAGCACCCTTCCCTTCGCGGAGAGGTGGGCTTTCCCTCTACTAAGCAAACCATTCCCAGAAGAGGATGACGAATCTCTGAAGAGGAAATGGAAGGTGCTGGTGAAGAAACTGACCTCGATTAGATTCCTTGAACTCTACAGTGCCCTCAGAGATGTGGACAAGGGGAATGTTGGACAGTTTGAACATACCGTTTTCATCACCGAAGGTGGTCCTGAGATTCTTACCGTAGAGTGAGTGAGAGATTTTGAAGATTTCAGTGATATTCTTCCTTATTTCTCACAACGATTAACTATTGCCGCCCATCTGGTCCGACCGTACAGGACGAAAGGTTCTCGCTGAGTGCATCCCATCCCCTCGCATTTATCTCTCTCCTGTACACCTTTCTCGGACAGCCGGATGGCTCGCTATACCTTGTTTCAATCTTGTTGAGTTGCTATTTTGGAGGTTTCCGCCGCGCCAAACAAGGTTACTGCAATGATTGCGACGAAGATCAGGAGCATTCCGCCGATTTGTTGGACCGATGGCTTCTCAGAGAGAAGAAGAACCCCCCAGAGAATTGTGAGTACAGGTTGGAGCAGGATAGCAAAAGAAGTGTGTGCAGCCGGAAGCCTGGGCAGGGCGTATGTGATGGCGACCCATCCGATTACTTGGCAAGAAACGGCGAGAAGAACAAGCCAGCCGTGTCCAGGCCAATTGATGGAGAAATCAATTGGTTCTATTGCCAGCCTCGATAGGGGTAGTATCCCGGCTAGGAGAAGACCGGTGGCAGCACCTGCAGTTGCATCAAGTTGTAGATTGACGGATGGGGCTTGGATGCGATTTGAGAATCTGTATAAGATTAGGAACGAAGAATAGAATACTGCTGCAACTATTCCCCCAATTACGCCCTTTATCGGGTCATCCCCGTATGGCTCCTCGTCCCAAATTCCTGAGATGAATGCAAGGCCCAACATCACCATCGGCAGGGCGAATAGAATCATCCGATTGGGACGTTCTCCAAGCATCCACCAACTTACCAAAGTTACAATGATTACCTGAGAGTTCCCAATCAACGTTGCAATTCCACTGCCTATGTAGTCAATTGCACTGTGATAGCCGATGAAATCGATTGCCAGTAGCAAACCGGCAGAAAATGCAAGCATCCTATTCTTTCTCCCTCTGTGGTCAACCCGTTTCAAGTACCAGACTAGGAAGATTAGGATTGGAAGAGCGTATAACATTCGGAAGAATGCCCCCGTTACGGGAGGTGTGTCTGATTGAATATACAACAGGGGTGCGAATGAGAGCAGTGTCGCTCCGGCGAGGGCTATTAGCATGATTCGCCGGTCATCTGCCGGCGCAGACATCGAACAACCACTCACTCTGAAGCATTGCCGCCATTGGCAAGCATCTTCTGGAGATCGCCCGACTGGTACATCTCCAGGACTATGTCTGAACCGCCAATCAACTCGCCATTGATGAAAACCTGCGGGATAGTTGGGAAATCTGACCATTCCTTCAATGCGGGTCTGGCCCTAGGATCCAATAGGACATTGACACAAGCAAATGTCTCCATCCCAAGTTCTGCTATTACCGTGCTGAGGACTTGTGCACCCCTCGCGGAGAACCCGCACTGGGGCTGTTCAGGAGTCCCCTTCATGAAAATAACAATTTGGTTTTCTTCAACAACTTCTTGCAGCTCTTCGGGTGTCCAGTCAAAACTCATCTCAATCACTCCTCTCTCGGTCTTCGAATATGTACCCCATAAAACTCATGCTCTTGACCATGTGGGTCGAAGGCCGTCTGAGCGGATCCTTCGGCTTGCTTGGGAGTCATGCATTTCAGGTCTAAGGCATGTACGGTGTTGTTGGAGATGAACTCCTTGAAATGGTTCAATATTGGCTTCTGTCTCTGGAGTGGCATTACCCCATCATAGCTTTCTGAAATCACTCTGATGTGAAAGTGGTCACCCGTTCCATGCAAATCAGAGGCCTCGACGATAGCATGTGGCACGACCTTGAGAATCTCCTGCCTCATCCACTCAACGGTTACCATGGAACTCGGAAGTAGTAGTTCAGATATAAACTACGTTTCGAGGGATTTAGTAATCGACTCGAGGTTCTCTTTGATTGATCCGCTGTCGTTGATTAGCCCTGATCCAACGACGGCGATATCTATTCCCCATTCGGCGATCATTGCAGCGTTGTGGTCTTTCACTCCACCGTCAATCATCAGTTTGGTTGCCCTACCCCCTGTTGCAATCTGAGCATCAATGGCCGTTCGGAATTCACGCACCTTATCCTCAACCTCAGGCATGAACTGCTGCCCGCCCTTTCCCGGGACGATTGACATGACCAATACAAGATCCAAGTCCTGTAGCAACGGAACAATCTCCTCGGCTGGGGTGTCTGGATTCAAAACGCAACCGACCTGAACGCCAACTGCGTGCAAGGACCTGATCAACTTGGGAAAGTCGCCTACTGCCTCGATGTGTGCAATCACCATATCAACTCCGGCATTTGCATACTGTTCCCAAGTCTCCTCCGCATTGGTAATCATTAGATGGCAATCGATGAAGACCTCGGGGCCGACTCTATCTCTGACCGATTTGATCAATGCTGG
>Ga0315329_10000061_pt1 | contig 40695 bp, 35 predicted proteins | sample M150032315metaG_FD_203459 | JGI IMG/M metagenome (GOLD analysis project Ga0315329, IMG submission 203459) | Ammonia-oxidizing marine archaeal communities from Monterey Bay, California, United States - M1 500m 32315 | ecosystem: Environmental > Aquatic > Marine > Coastal | place: USA: California...
CACGCTCACAACGTTTGACCCCGACCGGGCAGCGACCCGCGCCGAGGTCATCACCTTCCTGTGGCGCGACGAAGGGTCGCCTTCAAGCACACTGGGGTCCTCAATCTTCAGCGATGTGACCCCTGGCAGCTACCCCAACCAGGCGATCGGGTGGGCTTCGGAAACTGGCGTCACGACAGGAACCACGCTCACAACGTTTGACCCCGACCGGGCAGCGACCCGCGGAGAAGTTGCCGCCTTCTTCGGGCGACTCAACGGTTGCGAGTAGTGCAACAGTCCTCTACTCGTGTTACTCCCCTACCCGCTAGCGAACCGGCCAAACGCTGTTGCTCGTTGATCTGCCCGCAGATCACGTAGTTGAGATAGCTCCCCGGCACGATGACCATAAAGAGGTCATCGTGCCGGGGAATCACCCACCGCTAGGAACAACTCAAGACACAAGGGAACGAAGCATCTGTCTGGCCTCTGTCACGCGATGTTCTTTCAGGGACATACGGGGACACAAAACGTTGCGAAATATCAAGTCCCAATACGTACCAAGATCATCCGAATTACAGGCTTCTTGAGCTACTTCCCTTTGTTTGCAAGCCACTAATTCTGCTTTGCAAGCAGGATGTCGGGGATTCTGCTCCTCTCAGCTCCACTGAATATTGCGTTTCGACAGTCCGCCGCGTTCAGGCACTCATAATGAGAAGTCAACGCTTTCGCCACGCTCGGGGTCAGGGGGAAGCAACTCGTCGACGAAAAGTAACCGAGGTCGGAGAACTGAACCCGGGGTGCGCTGTTCTGCCCACTTCCTCAAAGCCCAATGCCTCAAACGTTCGATGGTTCTCCACGAGTTCGATCCTGGCCTCGAGTTCGAGCCACGTAAGACCGATCTCCCGGGCTCGGCGATCGGCTTGCTCGACAAGCCGCCAGCTGTACCCCTCGCCGCGCAACACAGACCGGACCGCCATCTTGCCCAGGTACAGCACATCGGTCCGAGGCGTCGCGACCATGCACGCGACTGGCGGAGAGCCAATGACCCACACCTCACCGGGCGGGCTCGCGAGCTCGTCAATGGTCAGACGAGACGTACTCGACCTCAGGTGACGACCGCAGTTGGATCGTGTCCTGTCCTGGGGTCTGCTCGGTTCGTCGCAGGCTCTCTCCGCTAGGTCACTACCGGGCTCGGATTCTTGCGAAATCCGGACATCTTTCGGCACAAGCAAACGGTCGGCTATTGCGACCGATTTAGTCGTTGGTGTCGTGGCGATGCTGGGGGTCGGTTGAGAGGATCGACTCGACGATCCGCTGCACGGACAGGGCATCGGCGAACGTGGCGATCGTGTTGGGTCGGCCATGAAGGAGGTTCTCGAGGTCGCCGAAGAATCGTGTGTTGTTCTCTTGTCGCGCGTCGGCGCCGTAGATCTCTTGGAGTTCCCAACCTCCGCCGGAAGTCACAGAGACCTCGACCCAGTTGTCCAACTTGATCGATCGTTCGGATCCCCAGATGATGAGCTCGACGGTGTCAGGGCCTACCCCCAGCGAGGTTCCGCTCATTGAGATTGGGACGCCTGCGCAGTCGAGGTTGGCCGAAAAGAGGGTCTCGCAGGCTGCGTCGTCTTCGGGATAGGCAACCGACGAGTCGGTCAGCTCGGCGGGGCCGAACAGCTTTTCGATCAGAAAGACGAAGTGCGATCCGACTTCGCGGACATATCCGCCCTCGGCTCGCTGACTCAGCCAGGTGGCCTCCTGCTGCCAACCCCGCGGCCAGGGCACGAAATGAAGTCGGAGATCAACTCCGACAATCTCACCGAGTGCTCCGCTCGCCAGTTCACTTTCGATGACATCAACGGATGAGGATGCGGCAAACGGGAAGTTGACCGCATTGATGATCTGACGCTCGGCGATCATGTGGACGAGTTGTTCGCTCTCGGCAATGTCGACGCCAAGAGGCTTCTCGCAGTACACGGCCTTGCCCGCGTCGGCGGCCATGACGGCGTACTCGACATGAGCGCCGGGTGGACAGGCGATGTAAACGATGTCGACCCCGTCGGCGCCTATCGCGGTTGCTGCGTCTTTGGCGATCAGCAGGCCGGGATAGTCGACGGCAGCCACTCCGCAAGCATGGTCGTTCGGATCCCACGCGGCCACGAGCCGAAACTTCTTGCTGGACGTGAGACTGCTCATCATGCGGGTGCCCATGATTCCGAGTCCGATGATTGCCACACCTAGTTCCACGTGATTCTCCTTCTGCGACGTCACCGCCCTGCGGGCGAGCGTAGTTGCGCCGACCGGCACCGAGCCGACCACGAACTTCTCGACTCGGCTGACCTCGCTGACCTACTCATCAATCAGGCCCATAGAGGCGGTCGGCCCTTCAGCCGTTGACAACCTGCCGGGGGGCCAAGTGGGAAGCCACATCGTCCCCGTGCGGAAGTCGCAGACTCCTTGAGCGGGGCAGGACGCGTGAGCGCGGGCCATCCGCTCGCCTTAGCCTGCCATACTTGAGTAGAGGTAACACATGACTTGTGCCGAGGGACGTGGGACGACCTGGCCCGGGGGTGGCCGGTGAGCGCTGTCTTGGTGTCGGTTGCCGGGCTGGCCGGGCTGGCCGGGCTAGTCCTCAGCGTCTGGCTGACGGCCAGGGCTTGGCACACTGAACGAGCCGCTGCGCTGGTGTTGTCCCCCGAAGAAACCCGAATCCGACGGGTAGCGCTAGTCGTGCAACGTGCATCGGGGGTATGCGCCGCAGGCCTGGTGACAAGCATCCTGGTGTTGGGTCTCGGGGGAAGATTAATGATGCGGGTCCTCGCCGCAACATCTCCCGATTCTGCTCAGGGACGCTTCACCGACGCTGAGTTCCGCGTGGGAGAGGTCACATTGGACGGGACTGTCTCGTTCGTGCTTTTCGTAGGCCTCATTGGCGGGATTTTGACGGTTGGGGCTTGGGTACTGCTGCGCCGCTGGTTACCGAATCGTTCCTGGATGGCCGGTCTGATCCTCACCGGCATCGGTGCCGGCCTTCTCGCCCGCCCGGTCGGTCTGATCGATCCCGACAACCGGGACTTTCTGATCCTGTCTCCGGTCTGGCTAGCGGTACTGATCGCCGGGCTGATCCTGCTGTTGCACGGCGTCACGTTTGCCGTGTTGGCCGATCGATGGGCCAATCGTTGGCCAACCATCGAGCGCACGTGGCGTGGGGTACTTGCAGCAGTACCCGCAGTCGTGGTGTTCGGATTCGGGGCGGCGCTCCTGATTCCGGCGGCGATCATGGCGGCCGAGATCTGCTATGTGGCATGGCGGCAACCCCGTTCGGCACGCACGCAGCGATGGCTCAGCCGCACCGACCTACCGGGCAGATGGATCCTCGCAGTCGCGGCGACGCTGGGAACGATCTGGGTCGGAATCTCAGCGGTCCAAGTCTTCACCCTCTGAGCAAACAGCGTTTCGAGCGACCCTCTGGCGTGTCTTCACCCGAGCCGATACATGTCCGACAGACCGACTACCGCGCCACTAGTCCTGCGACATGCTCACGGAAACTTCTGATTCCGAGACCGATGATTGCCACACCTAGTTCCACGTGATTCTCCTTCTGCGACGTCATCGCCCTGCGGGCGAGCGTAGTTGCGCCGACCGGCACCGAGCCGACCACGAACCTCCCGACTCGGCTGACCTACTCATGGATCAGGCACATATAGGCGGGCGGCCCTTCAGTCCTTGACTATCCGCCGGGGAGGTACCCGGCAGAAATTCGCTAGCGGTTCGGATGGTGTCCGAAGCCGAGCAGCACACCGGGTCGACCGGTTCAACCACCGCCGCCTCTTCTACGACCTCGGCCGCATACCGCCAGCAGAGTTCGAAGACCAGCACTACCATCGCAACAACACAGACCGACAGATCGAAACTCAAACGAACACGCCTGCGTAAAGCCCGGTGATCTTCAGTTCGAGTCCCCTCAACTTCAATAACGAGCATGTCTTGTCGAAATCCAGCCCTATCAGAGTGCTGAGCACCAGTAACTACCGCCTGAGCCGTGCCGGTGGGGATGCTACGGTCATCAACCCGTGACAACGCTCCAACCGCCACCATCTGTAGATGAGCCCAGAAATCAAGTCGGAGAGTCGTTCAACCGACGGAGTTTCCTCACCTTAGGGCTGGCTGGGTTGGCGACGATCCCGTTCGCAGGGTGCGCTGCGAACAATTCGACGCAGAGAAGGCCGAACGTCGTCGTATTCATGGCCGACGATATAGGACTAGGAGACATCGGGTTCTATCACGCCGACCGAACCGGCCACGATCCAGTAGTTCCGACGCCGAATATTGATCAGCTGATCCGCGACGGTATTCATTTCAGTAATGCGTATGCGCCAAGCTCCCTCTGTGCGCCAACTCGCTTCTCAATGCTTACAGGCAACTATCCGTACCGAAATAGTCGAGATAAACCTTTTGGGGTCTGGCTCCCGTGGAATGATCCAGGAATCGAGCCAAAAAACACTACCAGCGCCCGCATTGCTCAGAAAGGAGGATACGCCACAGCCTTCTTTGGAAAATGGGGATGTGGAGGAGAGTTGCGTAACGCAAAGACAGGTCAGCCGATGTCAGAGATAGATCTTGGAGAATTCGAGTTTGAAGACTTCGAATCGTTATACAAAGCGGCCAACTATCACGGCTTTGATTATGCGCTTGAACTGCCACGTGGAATACAAAGTGGGCCGTTTGCTTTTTTCGAAAATGGCAACTGGATGCCACTTGAAGACGGGTCTCGGTTTGGCCGCGTTGGTCCCGATCAACACCTAGTGGGGGCTTCTCTCCCTCCTCATAGTGAAGTTGGCGACTCCAACTGGAATCCAGCCACAGTTGGTCCTCTGCTGGCTGCAAAGGCCACGGAATACATCAGGTCGCATACGACCGACAATCCTTTGCAACCTTTTTTCATGTACTACTGCTCGCAAGGTATCCACGTACCTCACGTCCCATCAAAAACTTTTGGAGACAAGCCGATCGCTAAAACTACACCTAGCTCACACGGAGACATGCTGGCCGAGTTAGATGCTCAAGTCGGTGCGCTAATCGACTGTCTGAAGGAAACCCACAGCTATACAGATACTCTTTTCGTCTTCACTTCAGACAACGGTGGCTTAGGCAGTCGCTGGAATAGCCTTGCAGAATTTGGCCACGATGGGACAAATGGCCTCAGAGGAGCTAAGGGCGCAATTTATGAAGGTGGGGCGCGTGTCCCATTTTCCTGTACTTGGCCCACTGTCATCGCGTCTGGTTCGGAGTCGAACGAACTAGTAGTTGCGCACGACATAGTGGCAACGATCGCCGCTATAGCCGACCCCTCTTCTCCGACAGATCAGGTGATGGACTCGCTTGACCTCCTCCCAATTCTGTCCGGCAAATCAGTTAAAGAGAGTCATTCTGTAATTTTACAACAGTCCAACAAAGACAACTCCTACTATGCGATCCGCCGAGGGAAATGGAAACTTATATTCTCGGGATCAAAACGCGGCATCGATGAGGGTTTGCAACCAATCGCCCTCTTCGATCTTGCGAACAATCCCGGAGAGCACGAGTCGTTGAACAAGGTAGGCGACGCGGCATACCAAGATTTAGTTCTCGAATTGTCTAACTTGTATTTGGAATTGCGAGAGTCAGGTCGAGCTACGGTCGTTTCATAGTGACAGCCAGCGCGGCCTTAGTTTCGGATCGATCAGGGTCAACCCATCAACACTGTCATCGCTGCAACCACCGCCGCACTGCTTCACCTCGCCGAGCCACCAACCCTGCATCGACTGCATGCCGTAGGTTCCTTGCCCCAGGAAGGCAAACGTGTGAACAAATCATTGCTTCCGTGTGATCGACGGACCTTGACCTGAGGCATCAACTCCACCGAGTCAGGCGAAAGTGATTTCTACTAATCTCCCACTAACATCCATCTATACGATTTCAGGCGCGTTTACCTTTCGACGGGCGCGCGGCGCTCTGTCATACGGCGAAACTGCGCGACGGTGTACATACGGGTCGAACCTTGCGCACGGCGAAACTCCGGAATATTGCGACCACGGGCCGGAATCTCGAGTTCGAACCGGTGGCTGCCCAGAAGATGACACACCTCGTCGGCATACGAAGCACCACGTCACCCTCGAACACCGGGAACTCATCACCCGTCCAAGACGTGCAGCCTGGTCGGCGGAAGTACCCAATCGAGCGTGACTAACCCGACCGACTCGCCGACGTTCCTTAGTCCGCCCGACCCCAACCTTCGTAGGAACTCGACGCTGCGTCTTTGATCTGGCCGTCAAAGACTCGACTTCCGTCAAGTCCAGAGCAACATCACAGCTGACTCGCTCGCTGACATCGAGCCAGGCAGTATCTTCCCTCCCGTGCCTGATTTGATTCGAAAAGCTACATGAGAAGAGCTATGAACACCCTGTTGCGCAAGACGGCTGGCACCGTGCTTTTGCTTACGGGCCTCGCTGTTGGCGGCTTCGCTCTCTTGTTGGCAGGTTCCATGATCCCCGATGATTGGGTGCTGGACGAGTTGTCCGAAGCATTTGATGACGGGGTCCTCGGCGAGAAACGGCCCAGCGGTGCCACCGGGATTGCAGTTCCAACTGAGATCGATTGCACCACGCTCTCATATGGGAGCACCTCGCCCGCCTGGGTCGGTTTGTTCAAAGAGACTGCCGGCGCCTATACGTTTACAGGCTGCCAAGCGCTAAGAGAGCAACTAGAACGTCGCGAAGCAGGGCTGGGTTTCGATCCGGCGCGGAAGTACATGCGTTACTGGCATGGGTCTGCAGTCTTTGCTCCCGCCATTGTCGCGACAGGAGGTGTGACCGGTCTTCGGGCCGTTACCCAAGTGGCAGTTCTCGCCTCATTTGCTGTCGTAGGACTATTCGTGAGCCGTACTTCGGGACCAAGATCCGCTGTTGCATTCCTGTTGCCGGTTTTCCTCACAATTCCCGTCGAGACGGTGTCGAGAAGCATGCCTCACGGTTTCTCAACATCAGCTGCTCTGCTCGGCGCCGTTGTCGTCGCCTCAAAGGCTGGCCGAGGTGCGTCTTTGTCCCATCTGTGGTACTTCGCGGTCGCTGCCGGAGCGGTATTTGTCTACTTTGATCCATTGACTGCTGTACCCGGCTTTTGCGCACTCTGCATGGTCCTCGCGGGTCTAGCAAAAACGGCGCGTGGGGCCAGCAGATCTGAGGCGCTCCAAGTCATCTCCGCAGTAGGAGCAGGATGGGGCACCGGGTACGCAGGTATGTGGCTTGCGAAATGGTGCATCGCCTGTATCTTCTTCGGGTTCGACCGAGTGTGGAACAACGTTTACGGCCAGATCAACTTTCGGCTAGACGGTGAGCACAAAAAGGTGATTCAGGGATTTGGTCAAGCTTCGAAGGCCAATCTTGAGACCTTCCTCAGCCGACCCTTTGCGACGACAATACTTTTGGTTGGCCTACTGGTCGCAGCCGCGACGCTCCGACGTTCCACGCTTGACCTAGTGCTTACCCGTGTTGTCCTCGGAGTCCCGCTCTCACTCATCCCGTTCTGGTTGGAAGTACTTTCCAACCACTCGCAAATACACACTCACTTTGCTTACCGGTCGATCGCGGTAGGAGTCGGTTTGCTCGCGTTGTTGGTCACCGCAGACTTACAGCACTCGAACCGGGTACCCAAGCCTTCTCGCGTTTCGCTGAGAAAGCGGATCGCCAGGACATCACGCATCCAACCGACGTGAGACGCAATGTCACGCACGTCGGCCCAGACGTCGTCCGTTCAATCACCGTTTCCACGACCAAGGCACGCGAGTTGGCTGTCATCGGCTGAGACGCCCAAGCATCAAGCTCATTACCTAGCTCAGTTCACGGTCTCGAAGGAGTAGTCCCAGCGTGCGATGTCGGCTTGGAACCTATCGCCGACAAAGTCACGGCTTTCGTGGTTGTAGTACTCGCTGTAATGCAGACCCTCATAAGTCAGATTTCTGTGGGGGATCGCCGATGCGAGACGCCCGAGTCCCACCTCGTTGAGCACGTGCGCGATCTCGTCGCCGTAGCATTCGAACCGGCCCACGAAGTCGAGTTCAATTCCGGAGAGTATTTCGGCCTGTGGCCGGAAATGGATGTTCCGCAAGAGAGACGAATCAGGCAGCAGTCGAACGAACTCCACGAAGTCGCTCTTTGCCGCTTCGACTTCGTTCTCACTTGCTGTGTCACTCAACATTTTGAGAAACCGCGCCTTACCATCGCTTCCTGCGATCTTGTTTCGCCACGCCGACACAAGTCGGTCCCAAGGGTTCCGTACTATTGAGAACCGGAAGCAACCGTTCTCGAGCAGATCCGTGAGCTCGAGGTAGAGCGGATCCCAGCGGGTCCAATAGCGGTAGTCATCGATTTCCGCTTCGAGTAGGCGGTGGAGGCTTCGGGTTCCTGTCTTTGCAACACGGAACCATACAAAGTTGTAGTCGCGCGAAATCGAGACGTTCAGGCCACCAGGCTCGGGAGCGGGGCTCGTCATCTGCCGTAGTCGATAGGTGGTGTGAGAAGTCCTGTATCGACGAGGGACTGGCTGGACTCATAGCGAACAATGGGGATCGACGGGTCGAGGCCAGCGCTAGTCCACGACTCGAAGAAGTCGGCGGACGCCTGATAGCGCGCCCGACACGATGCGACTCGGTTGTTGGATGCCGTATCTTCGCGCAGTTCCTTGCGAAAATCGCCGGCAAGTTTGAAGTGCAAGAGCGCGACGCTCACGTCGGAGATCACGCCTGGGGTGACGGTATGGCTGCTACCTAGGAAGCGGATGTTACGGCCACCCCGGATCAGAGGCGTCTTTGTCTGGTTTTCGCCAACACCCGCAAGCCGCCTGATGCCACCAGCCGTGTAGTAGTAGGGGCACACCGGTTCGGGCGTGCGATTGTAGCACGGAGCGAAATGCGGGTAGTTGGAGATGAAGTCGGTCTCGAATCCGTCAGAGCTCAATGGGGGATCATCGAGGGCGAACATATCGACCATCTGTCCGGCGGCGAGCTCATGGCCTTTCCGCTGCATGTAGTTGGTGAGGTCACAGAGGCCGTGGTGCTCGATCCCAGGAAAGATGAGCGCTTCATCGACATCGACGTAGAGGACCCACCCATCTCGGCCGAACGAGCTAACCAGATCGTTGACCCAGACCATGCCCGACCGGCCGATTGCGTACGGCGTGACGGTGTGAAAGACATGAATGTCCGGTTGTGTGAGTAACCACTGAAGAGAACCGTCGGTTGAATCATTGTCGACGAAAAAAAACCGGTCGACGCCGAGCGCACGGTAGTAGTCGATGAACCACGGCAGCCGCCAGAGTTCGTTGCGTATCACCGTGAACAAACGGATCTCGGCTCGGTCCTGGTTGAGTGGGCGATCATCGACCCGGGACAGCTCGCCGGGCCGGCAGGGGCGCAGCGTCGGGTATGAGTTGTCGGCACAGTGTGCGTCCCAGATCTGCTTAGCTTTGGCGATATCGCCGTCACGGTGCGCTACCGCGGCGTCTACACGGCGGCGCAACCGGCGCTCGTCCCCTTCTGACCCACGTGTGAGAAGTTCACGCGTCTGCGCATCGCGGCCCAATGCAAAGGCAAGTTTAAGGGCCACTATGAACATGGCCTCGTTGGTCAACGCCTCCCGCACTAGCTCGTCGAGAAACTCGGCAGCACGGTCACTGACTGTCGGGTCGTCGTCTTTCATCATGCACATCAACAATTGACCACCAAATGTGCTGCGGTACTCGGTGTTTTCGGGCTGGACCGCCAGCAGTGCTTCCATGAACTCAAGCCCTTCAAGGCGGAGATTTTGGATGTTTAACCAGTCGAGTCGAAGTCTCCATGCGCTCTTTGGGTACTTGGACGCAAACTTTTCAATCTCGACTTCGGCAGAGTCAAACCGCCCAATCTTGAGGAGCAGGACAATGTAGCGGCGGTAATTGCCGCCGTCACTCGGGGCAGAGACACGAATCTCTCGGCGTAACGCAAGTGCTTCGTCCAGGCGATGGGCCGCCTCGTGCGTCTCAGCAGCCAAGGTGTTCGCTTGGCCAGGCGAGAGCGCAGTCGATCGCTCCACAAGCTCCATGGCCTCATCAAACCGGTCCCACGTGCAAAGCAGCCGACAACCAAGCCTGATCAGATCCGGCTGCTCGGGAAATACTGAAAGCCCCTCCAATGCAAGGTCAAGAGCCCTCACCTCATTCCCGCCTGCCCTCGCGGCCTCAATGTCGTCAATGATCCGTTGAACTTTCTCCTCTGTCACCTGAAGTCGAAGTCTCGACGCGCTCTTTGGGTACTTGGACGCAAACTTTTCAATCTCGACTTCGGCAGAGTCAAACCGCCCAATCTTGAGGAGCAGGACAATGTAGCGGCGGTAATTGCCGCCGTCACTCGGGTCAGAGACACGAATCTCTCGGCGTAACGCAAGTGCTTCGTCCAGGCGATGGGCCGCCTCGTGCGTCTCAGCAGCCAAGGTGTTCGCTTGACCAGGCGAGAGCGCAGTCGATCGCTCCACAAGCTCCATGGCCTCATCAAACCGGTCCCACGTGCAAAGCAGCCGACAACCAAGCCCGATCAGATCCGGCTGCTCGGGAAATACTGAAAGCCCCTCCAATGCAAGGTCAAGAGCCCTCACCTCATTCCCGCCTGCCCTCGCGGCCTCAATGTCGTCAATGATCCGTTGAACTTTCCCCTTCAGAAACATCCGCACCTAGCTAACCCAACCGCTGACGTCGATCCCTGACAGCCGAGCAAAGATCTCCATATCAGTCGAGTAGAAGTCCCGAAGGCGGTCGGCAATGGCGGGGTCGATGACGGATTCGTACTCTGCGACGTGGCTATAGCGGGGTTCGTATTCCCCTGGCTCGATCCGAAGGAACGATTCAATAGTCTTCATCTGTGCGTTAAGGTCCTCCGTTTTAAGCAATAAGAGATTGTCGGACGGAAAGTTCGACAACAAATTGAAACCTACGCGTCCATACTGTCCCCTTTCGAGCATGTGACTGCCCATTGTCGGGCGCGGCCGACCATCAAGCAAAGCCTCACACAATTTGTTAAAGGCTGGGACATCTCTGCGATTTCGTCGAAGCATATTCCAGTGTGAATAGGCCCGGTCAACGGGATCACGAAACAAGACGATGAGTTTGATAGCAGGGTTGTAGTTCGCAATCCGTGCCATGAAACTTGGGTTACCGGAGGGTTCGTGCAGGGTGTACTTCGGTGTTGATTCGGCGTAGAGCAACCGTTCGTCAAGTTCGCCGCCACCAATTCCCCACCCGTGCTGGTGGTATGCCCGATACGCGGCTTCGCTTGCCGTGAATCCACCCCTGTCGAAGAAATGAATTTCTTTCTTGTCAGACATGCAGATAGCCGGATGTTGGGCCAACAGGGCGTGCAGTGAACCCGTACCGCACTTCTGGACACCAGCGACCAAGAAGTCGATTCGCTTTTTCATCAGATGCCTCGCGGCCGCGAGTCGTGTTCGGGCGGTTGGACTCGATGGTAACTATGCGGGACCTCAAGGACTGCGTCGATTCGCTGCTCGTCGAACTCTGCTCCAAGAAACACGAAAAGATTCTGAAGTGCCGCACCCTTTTTCACTACGTCGGCATAGTCGATCTGGCAGCAGTTGGATCGGTCGACAGCGAACTCGGAAAACAGTGCTTCGAGCTCGGCGATCTCGGCAATAACCGTGCTGGGATCCTCGTCGGCCCACCAACCGCTCTTGGCAACCTCGCCCGGATCGCGCGTGTTGAACACGAATGCGGCATTCGGGAACAGTTCCTCGAGGAACGCGAGATAGTCGACGAGTTCGTCTTTGGGTGTCGAGCTTCCTTCCTCTAGCGAAAAGTCCATATACCGGACTTCCTTGAAACCCACAGCGGTTACAGCAGGATTATCAGCTTGGTCGCCGAGCAACCATTGTCGAGCCATCGGCCGAAGATCGTGGATGAGACGGCTGTAGGTCAATTCGGTGATTCCGAACCACGCAAAGGAGGGCGAAAAACCAGATCGTGAGTACCGTTGTAACCGGTCGACGTTGCGGAGCAAGCCGAAGAACTCATAGAAGATGTTGCCGTTCTCTCCTCGAATGAGTAGCCCGTTGATGCTATTGAGCACGCCCTGCAGAATCGTTGACCCGCTCCGCCCGTAGGAAACGATGAGAACATGGTCGAACCGGATCTTCGCGGCGGATCCGTCGGCGACGTTGGACACAACTTCCCAGTAGCGGCGCTGCTGCGGGGTCCGTTCCCAGTACGTTTCGATTTCACGGCGAGCCTCTTTGCGGCGATCTGCCTTGGTGAGGGCATCGATGATGTTCATGTCCCAGTTGGAGTTGTGCTTCTCGGGTGGTGCCGTGTCCCGAACCGCTTTCCAGAGTTCGGCTGCCTCGCTCCACTGTGAAGATCTCTGTGCACATCGGGCAAGACCAGCTAGCGCGTGGAAGTCTTGAGGGTGTGCCTCGGCAATGGACTGAAAAGTCGTCCGAGCCGCTTCGATATTCCCGTCGGCGAGCGCCTGCTCGCCTTCTTTTCGAAGAGCCGTTGCTGCAGAAGTGGGAATGTCTGTCATTGTTGATGACCAGGTCCAACGTTGCTGTGAGGGAACGGTTGGTCAGGTTGCGAGCAGTTGAGAAACCGGCAGAGATGTTCCCATCCATCGCCGGTCATCAGCGAAAATTCGAGAAGTGTTTTGGGCACGGTGTCGGCAAAATACGATCTAACTCTCTGGGTGTGGGCGGCGTGCGCCGATGCCCATGAGTCATGGTTGCTGTAGAGACTCCCATGAATCTCACCCACACGACCTCCGAACCCCTGTGCGTAAGCCGAACCGGCCAACTCTTTCAGGTCGGAGATTCCTACGAAATTTTCATAATGTGTGGAAACGGAACGAATCCAAGAATCGACCGGCCGCTGGGTCCATATGAACCGGGCAGCCGGATACCGGGCGTGTAGCGACTCAAAGTCCGCACTGATATTGATGTCTCCAAAAGCATCGAACAGGTCAAAGTCGAGTTCGTCAGGGAACGTTCCCGTTAGGTCATTCATCCAGTGAAGGCTGCGGTATCCGAGAACGCCGAGCGCGTCGTGTACAGATGATGTGCCGGTGCGGCTGAGCCCGATCACAAATATCTTCTCGGCACTGCGGTCGGGGAATTCGGGCGAACTCCATCGCGCAGCAAGACTGCTTAACGCGATTGCCGTGCGATTGTTCGGCCAGCGTCGCTCAATGTCCGTGGAGGCAGCGAGAAACCCGTCGCGGTCGCGTAGCGCAAGCAAAACGCGACAGCGGGCAACCACGAACAAATTCTCGGGTCCTCGCCCCTCGAACTGCTCGATCGCCAACGCAAGCCGGTGGAGACGGTCCACCGTCGCTTGCTCGTCACCGCCCCTTTGGGCGCACCTTATGAACAACGTCAGTAGGCTCCCCTTGAGTTTCATCTCTGGGTTCAACCGTTCGATGCAATCGTCAAAGACTCGTCCCGCCTCACCGACCTCGCCTCTTTGCTCGAGGACATTACCCAGCCGGAGTCGGCAATCGAGCCGATCCGGGGCCAGTCCGACCACCGCGTGGAGTGCGGTGATGACTCCTTCGCGACGCTTCTGTTGCGTGTACAGGCGGAGAAGTCGGATCCACGACGCCAGATCGGTCGAGTCCGATTCGAGAAGCCTCTCCAGCCCCTGGATCTCGTCAGTTTCTATTGTTGGTTTAAGCATCGTGGCGAGCACCGGTTTCAGTGATCTCAAAACAAGAAGACGCCGAACAGCGCATAGTACTTTCACACTGTCACGAGGCAACCGCAAATTTAGACGAGTCCATCCCGATGCCTTCGAGACCGACCAAGCATCGTTGCCCCGCGAAGCGCCACGATGCGCTCGGTAAGGCGAACCTGAGTGCATCAAACAGTCGGTGGATAGGTACACGCCGGCACAGCAAATCTCGCTATACGCCCCCGGTTCACTCAGAGACACAAAACGGTCAGAAGCATCAAGGCCCAATACGTAACAAAATCGTTGAAATTACAGGCTTCTTGAGCTACTTCCCTTTGTTTGCAAGCCACTAATTCTGCTTTGTAAGCAGGGCGTCAGGGGTTCGATTCGCGTCAGCTTGGCTGAGTCTCGAGCCGCGCCTTGAGGGCGCGAAGATTTCGCTTCCAAATCAGACGTAGTACAGGGCGAGCAAACACACCAGCGAGTGGACCCCCGACGTACCACGGGAAGGTCAAGTCCTCGGCCCACGAAAAACTGGTCCGCCCCGGTGAAATCTCAATAAGCGTGAACTCGCCGACACCTTCCACAAGACCGGCGTGGCACACACCCATCCGTCGGGCATCGTCCCACGCCGTGATCTCCATGATGTCGGTCAGGCGGAACGGCCCGACCTTCGTATCGCACTCAAACCGGGTGCCCAAGCCTTCTCGCGTGTCGCTGAGAAAGCGGATCGCCACAGCATCATGCATCCAACCAACATGGGACGCGATATCACGCACGTCGGCCCAGACTTCGTCCGGGGTGCGTTCGATCACCGTCTCCACGACTAGGGCACGCGAGTTGGTTGTCATCGTCTAACTCTCATTCAACGTTTGATCGCAACTCGGGCTGACACGATCGAAGGTTTCGGGGGATTTGAAAAACTAACATTCGTCGGCCGAGCCAGACCGACCATCGGGCCCACGCCGCGTCCAGTGGCCTGCGCTGACATCGACCTTAGCCACCACCATCTCGACAACCGATACCACCCCGACACGAAAGATGCGCGGCGTTGCCATGCATCCAGCCGACCATCTCGGCTCGTACAAAGAATCATGGGAAGGATTCGAGGGATCGCCGTAGCGCTCGCGTTGCTGGGAGTTGGCTGCGGAATTGAACCACCCGATGAGGTCATGCTCGAAACATACGCCTGGGCCCAGACCATCAACGATGCCCGGTGGAGCCAAGGAACGGACCATCAATGCCCAATGGTTGGAAACAGTTTTGTATGTTTCGAAGAGGCAAACCTTGTCGAAAATCCGACAGACGTTTTATTGATGAGCAACCCGGCTAACTGGCAACGGGTGCACGACGACATCTGGATCTTTATTCCCATCCAGTCAGCCCTCAGCGTTCCATGACGGCAGCCACGGCTCGCATGTGGTCCGGGCCAATGCCGCAACAACCACCGATCATCGTTGCCCCCGCGAACCGCCACGCAGGCTCGTATGCGGCGTACGCCTCTGGCGTGATGCTGTCATCAAACGTCAACTCGCCATCGACAAGGTTCGCCGCATGGGCATAGGCGCCAAGGGGCCCATCCCAGCGTTCACGGATCGTCCCCACACCGCGCTCGGTAAGGCGAACATCTGAGTGCATCAAACAGAACGCGTCGACCCGTCCGTAGCCCTTTGCCAACTCAACGGCTTCAGTAAGCGGGCCGCCCTCTCGCAGCTCAATCTCGGCGCTGAGCTTGCTGACGTCGTGGCCCTCCTCGGGGCCGATGGTCAAACCGACCCAAATCGGCAGATCAACACTTGACACCGCATCCAACGTTGCGGTCATGCGAGGGAGATCGACCATCATCTCAAGACTGATCAATTCCGCTCCAGCGTCGCCCATAATCTTCGCTTGCTCGACTGTATTTTTGTGAAGTATCTCAAGCGAGGGCCGGTCACCCGAGAAGCTCCAGTTGCTGATGCCACCAGCCACAACCACATGGTCTGCCGACGGCCCCGCCCGCTCACGGGCCTCGATCGCAAGTTCAACAGCACGGTGGTTGTACGCCTCAAAGTCCTCAGCGACACCGGCATCCTCCAACACGTTCTTTCCGGTTGCGAACGTATTCGACACGACCAGATCCGCACCAAGCGCCACATACTCGGCGTGGATCTGCCGGACAATGTCGGGACTGCTCAAAGCAGCGCCCCCGCTCCAGCCGTTAGGCAGTTCCGCCACGCCCCGGCGTATGCATTCTGACCCTGTGCCCCCGTCAATCAGGATTCGTTCACCGGCGCGAGCCCGCTCGATCAAACGTCCATATCGGTCCATGCAGCCTCCCAAACGATTGCAACAAACCTAGACACGAAAACTCGCCGGGTCTCACGTATTCGTCAAAGGTCGCCCGAATTCGAGAAACCCACTAATTTCTGTTCTCGGCGGTCAGATCTGCCACCCTTGACCATCTTCTCCGCGACGCGGGTAGCCGAAAGAGCGACATGTCGAAAATTTCACCCATTTGCTGCAGAATCAAGGCGAGGCGTGGACTCGCTCATCTTGGTTTGGTGCTCGCCGTTCTGAGCCTGGTAGCGAGTTCATGTGGAGGTAAGGAGAACGCGTCTCCCCCTGACGCAGACCCACCGGCGACCGAAGAAGCCGAAGGCAACGATGAGTCGGTCACGATCGACGAAGAAGCCGGCACTGATGCCAGCGGAACCGAGGAGTCGCCGGACCCCGATCCTGACGAGGAACCTGACACGGCCACCGCCCCCGAAGAGGAACCACCATTGGTCTGCCCCCCTGACGACGACAACGACTGGAGCACTTCATTTACCACATCGTCAGACTGGCCCTTCGCAAGTGCTGAAACCCTGCTCGCCAACGCCGCCATCGGCGCCCACGACGGCTACGACCGCTTCGTGCTCACCTTCGATGAACAAACAGAACCCTTGAGCTGGATGGTCCAGGTCGTCGACGGCCAACCGGTGCGGGGCGCATCTGGTCTCGACCTGGACATCGAGGGGTCAGAGTTCCTTCTTGTGGTAGTCGCGGGCGTGGCCGACTATCTCCTCGAAACCGAAGACCAGTACGCGGGGCCGAGGCAACTCGATGGCGTCGACGCCGGTACCTCGAATCTGGTGCAGGCGGTTCTCTCCGGCGACTTCGAGGCCCAGGTCGACTGGCACATCGGCTACGACCAGATCAACGCATTTCGTGTCTTCGCCCTTGAGAGTCCACCCCGCGTCGTCGTCGACATGTGCATCGAAGACACCGCCGCCGGCTAGGCGACGGTACTGACAGTCGGCGTGAGCGACAACGCAAATATTTTTGTCGTGGTCTCGTTCGCTTCGGGCTAACACCCGCAGCGTCACAGCTGACAACCTGGCCGGGTGAAACCCCCCGAACGTGATGCCAACGACGACCCGACCGCGTCACCAGCGACGGCCGTCGCCAAACCACGCGGACCGCTCCACGAGCCCAACTTTCGGCGCCTCTGGGCGAACTCGATCGCGTATTCCATCGTTGGCAACGCCCAACGTTTCGTATTCGGCTGGCTCGTCCTCGATGGCCTGAACCGGTCCGAAAGTGACCAGGGACTCGTGGTGTTCGCCCTGGGCATTCCCGCCATCTTTTTCACGCTTCACGCCGGCGTATGGGCAGACCGCCACGACCGACGCACAATTCTCATCGTGACCCAGTGCGCGGCGGGAGCGGTCATGGTCGGCACCGCCGTGCTCATCAGTTCGGGTCGAGCCACGATGGGTTGGGTCCTGGCCGCAGCACTCCTTGCTGGTGCGACGTCCACAATCGGGCAGCCGGTTCGGGCCGCCCTGATCCCCATCCTCGTGAAGCGCGAGCAGCTCTTCAGCGCCATAGCGGTCAACGCTCTCGCCATGACCGCATCCATGATTCTCGGTCCGGTCATCGCCAAGCTCGTCGGCGACCAGTTCGGATTCGATGGTGCATTCTGGTTCCAGGCAATCCTCCTCGGCATCGGCCTGCTCTTCCTCTTGCGACTTGAGGTTCCGCTTCACGGCGAGTTGCCTCCCAAACGGCCAATGGTCCACGAGACCATCGATGCGCTGCGGCATCTGCGCGAAGACCGCCACCTTCGCACCCTTTTTCTGCTTCTGTCCGTTGCCGGCGTGACCATCAACCCTGCTGTGCTGGTGACATTGCAGGCGTTCGTGAAGGACGAACTCGGGCGGCCATCGGGTGACGTCGCCCCCTTGCTCGCCGTGATGGGTGTCGGCATCGCAATCAGCTCGGCCTTCGTCATGCGTAAGGGGGACATGGCCAACAAGGGCGCCCTGTTTCAGCGGGCGATGATGACCGGCTCTGTCATGACAATTCTCATGGGCCGCACGAACGAGTACTGGCAGCTCTTCCCGTTGGTACTGGGCATGGGTCTGGCTGGCGGGTTCTACCTCAACATGAACCAGGGTCTGATTCAGGCCAACACTCCGCAACCGCTGATGGGCCGGGTCATGGGCCTCTACACGCTGGTCCAAGCAGGGCTTCTCCCCATCGGGGCATTACTACTTGGCCTCATCGCCAGCCAGATCGGCACCGGCAACGCCATCAGCGGCGCAGCGGCCGTGGGACTCTCGGTCGTGGTGACGACCTATGTTCGCAACACCGAGCTACGCCGTCTGGGCTGACCCCCGAAGGGCTCAGGGCCATCCAGAGCGCGAGCCGAACAGGGCAACCTTCGGCGCTACTTCGGCTTGGTGACGGTCCAGCCTCGACGGCGCACCTCAAGCACCAGCCACTTCGTGGGCGCAGTACGGATCGCCTTCTCGTGATCGGTGAGCTCGCTCACCGGTTTCTGGGGCTCCGGGTCCGGCTCTTCTTCGGCCGGGGCGACCGGCTCCCCCTGTGCGGCTGCGTGCTCCGCTGCCTGCAGTTGGTCGATCAGTTCGGCCGCTTCGTCCGCCGTGAACCGTCCGCCAGCCTGTCGTTGATTGAACCCCATCGGACCGCGGGCATCACGGAAATCAGCATGACCGAGGTTGACGAGCAATTCGAGGAGCTCCTTTACCTGGCGGCCCGTTGCCGCTGGTCCCGCACTTTGTCCAAAGGCCATAACCCAGTCTGGCTTGCCGGGCGACTAGTCGGCCGGATTCGCCTGATCACGGGGGGCGACGGTACGCGACCCCGGCCTGCGACCATCGTCCACATTCATGTAGAACGCCAGGGCCAGACCAAGCAGTGCCAGCGGCATCTGCCACGCAAGTGCCAACCGGATATCATCGAGCGCTTCGGCCAAAGCACCGACTACCGGTTGTGCCAAGGCTGTCATTACACCGGACACACCAAAAACGATGCCGGTTGCCGCTCCCGTGCGTTCCGCCGTCGCCAACTGGCTCGCTTGGGCGAGTGATACCGGAAACAGGCTGAACTCGAAGAAGGCAATACCGGCAACAGCGACCAGCGAAACAGGCCCTGAGCTAGCGGCAAAGACGCCCACCAACACGATCGTCGCCACCGCCGCGATCTGTAACACGCGGACGCCACCAATCCTGTCGTAGGCCCAGCCTCCCAGCGGCTGGGATACCGCGCCTCCCACCAGGATCACGGTGAGCAGCACACCGGCGCTCGTGTTGCTCCAGCCTTCGTCGACCAGCATCTTCACGAAGAACACGAGAAAACTGCGGCCGACCGTGCCAACGACACCAAAGGCCAGGGCCGCGATGAGCAAAGGCCGGGTCAGCGACCCGCGCAAGGTCGCAGACGGAGACGGCGCTGTCTCATCAAGACGGAAACGAACAACCACCGCGGCAACAAGCATGGGCAAAGCGACCGCAGCCATCGCCCACCGCCAGCCGAACCACGCAACCATCAAAACAACCGCGGCAGGAGCGGCAAAGTGGCCGATCGAGCCGCCCCATCCATGAATACCGAGAGACCGGCCCCTGCGTTCGGGGTACGCATTGACGATAAACGCCGTGGCCTGCGGATGGTATGTCGCTTGTCCAAGGCCGCAGAGAAGGCTCACGGCAACGATGAACCAGAAGGTCGGGGCTACTGACATGGCGAGAAAACCGCCAGCGCCGATCACGAAACCGGCAACCAGCACAAACCGACGGCGGCCAGCGCGATCGGCATAATTGCCCGCAACCGGTTGCAGCACACCCGTCAGTAAGACAAAGGCAAAGGAGAGCACCCCGAGGTCGGCATAGTCGAGGTCGAACTCCTCGGCCACCGCAGGAAGAAACGCAGGAAGTACCGTCGAGCCGAAGTCGTTGACGACATGGGCACCAACCAACACCGTCAGGACAGTTCTCGGACGCGGCAGCATTACACCGGATTCTGCCAGATACCTGGCATCGAATAGCGTTCTGACCGAACCGTTCGAAGGAGAGATGAATGATCGTCGAGTCACTGCTTCCGCTGGGCAAGCTTGACCCGGGGCTTCGAGAGCCCGAGACCCCGCTCGATATTCGACGCTTCGCCGAACTCGCTCAGACCGCAGAAGACGTGGGACTCGACGCGATCCTGGTCGAAGAGACCAAGGACGATCCGTTCCAGCTTCTCGCCCTCGGTGCAAGCACGACGTCCTCGATCCAGCTCGGAACATCAGTGGCCATGGCCTTCCCGCGCAGCCCGACAGCCACAGCGCTCTCAGCATGGTCGCTGTCAAAACTCTCGGACGGTCGCTTCATCCTTGGGCTCGGTTCTCAGGTCCGCGCCCACATCGAGCGGCGCTACGGACTTCCCTGGCACGCCCCCGCTCCATGGATGCGGGACTACATCAACGCCATGCGCGCCGTCTGGGGCTGCTGGCAGAACGGCACGAAGCTGGACTTCAGCAGCGACCACTACAACCTCAACGTGATGGTGCCGCTATTCAACCCCGGCCCGATCGAGCACCCGAACATCCCGATTCATATCGCCGCCATTGGTCCCAACATGGTTGCGCTCGCTGGCGAGATCGCCGACGGCGTTCGCCTTCACCCCGTTTGCACGCCGAGGTTCATCGACGAAGAAGTTCTTCCGAATCTGGCCCGCGGCGCCGCCCGCACAAACCGCGACGTCGACAAGGTAGAGGTCTGCATGAAGCCACTCATCGGCACAGCCGCTGATCAGGCCCGACTCGATGAGGTCACAGAGTCGGTCCGGGCCCGGGTCGCCTTCTACCTGTCGACACCCTCCTACCGTCGCACGTTCCGGCTTCACGGCTGGGAAGACATCGCCGAGCACGCCTCCGTCCTTTCACGCAACCAGCAATGGGAGGACCTCCCGAGTCTGGTCAGCGACGAAATGCTCCACACTGTGGCCACAATCGGGACCTTCGACGAGATCGCCGACAAGCTCAACGAGCGCTACGCCAACCGTGTCCACCGGATCGAATTTTCCATACCCGTGGGAACCCCCGACGATGCCGACCAACTACGGGACATCCTCGCCAAGCTCCGCTAGGGGGCCAACGAATATTCGATCCCAGCCTTGGTCCGCCCCTGCTCGATGAATAGACCAAGCGGACGCAGGCAGTAAGCCATCTGCTGAGCGACACCTCGACCTATTCCCGCACGACGTGCCAGATCGGCGGTAGTGAACACCGGCGGCAAACCATCCGGAACCAACTCGAGCAAGTCACGCCCGTCGTTGAAGCGGTGGCGGCCGAAAATCTCACGGAGCTGGCGATCCTCGGTGCGGAACCCACCCCTCCCCCGCCGAACCTTTGCATCCGCCACCTGAATCTTGGTGACCGCAACCAACACGACCTCCAAACTCAAGTTCGGATGATCGACAAGCGTGGGGATGCTGACCAGCTCCGCGAAAAGGTCATAGACCGAACCATGCTTTGGTGATTTGCGCTGCTTGACCCCAGGCTTTTGGAGGTAGCTCTCGACGGCAATGGGGTAGACGAGCAGTATCTGATTGCTCGGGAGCAAGTGGTCGAGCTTCTTGCCCATGGCGCCGAACGAACCGGTCTGAATCTCGATCAGTGAGTCGTCGCGAACGATGTCAATGACGAATCCGTCGAGCGGAACCTCGAAGCGATCACCCGGCTCTGCGTAGTCGGCCTTCAACGCAGCATGAAGCGAGCCTTCGTTGAGCGTGCCGATATGCGGGTCGCGGTCGATCTGGCGAGACTAGCCAGGTCCTGCTCAGCTAGAGAACGACACCAGGCTGCCACCGTCGAGGACGATGCAGTTGCCCGTCATCCACTGGGCGTCGGCGGCGAGAAACAACGCGGCCCGTCCCACATCGCTGGGCTCGCCGAGACGCTTCAAAGGCATGCGCTGGGCAAACTGGTCTCCCGCTTCGCCCTCCCAAAGCAGTCGAGCAAAGTCGGTCTTCACGACCGACGGTGCCAGCGAGTTGACGCGCACCCCGGGTCCGAGCTCAGCGGCCATCTGTTCGGTCATCTGCACGAGAGCGGCCTTGAGGATCGAATACAGCCCGAGCGCAGCCGAAGTCTTGAACGCTCCGACCGAAGCAATATTGATGACGCAACCACCATTGTCCTTCATCCAGGCGCGCCAAGCCGACTGGGTCCAAAGCAGGGGCCCGCGGAGGTTGACCTCGTAGGTCTTGTCGAACGCGCCGGCATCGGCATCGATGATCGGACCCGCGTGAGGGTTGGTGGCGGCGTTGTTGACGAGAATGTCGATCGACCCGAACCGTTCAATCGTTGCGTCCATGACTTCGACGCCGCCATCGATGCCCCCCGCGTGATGGGCCCGCCAGTCGACGTGTCCCCCACCGAGAGATGTCAGGTACTCGGCCGCCGCCTCACATTTGTCGGCTTTGCGCGACACGATCATCACGTTCGCCCCGGCAACCACAAATTCTTCAGCGATCGCCAGCCCGATCCCGGCCGAGCCGCCGGTAATGATCGCCGTCTTTTCATCCAAACGAAGTTCCATAGCCCCGAACGTAGCTGCCGAGTCCATCAGCCCACCAACGCTGACATGCCAAGTACCCTGAGACTTCGTTCAACCCAAGCAAGGATGGGATGCATGGCTGGTGGTCTCGTTGGTTTGCTGGACGATGTCGCTGCGTTGGCGAAGCTTGCGGCGGCCTCGATCGATGACGTTGGCGCCGCTGCCAGTCGCGCCAGCATGAAAGCCGCTGGGGTCGTGATCGACGACACCGCCGTAACGCCGACGTATGTGCAGGGTCTGGCTGCCAAACGGGAGCTGCCGATCATCAAAAGGATCGCCACCGGCTCGATCCGTAACAAGCTGCTGTTCATCCTTCCCGCGGCGCTGGTGCTGAGCGAGTTCGCACCAACTTTTGTCGAGATCATCCTGATCCTTGGTGGATCATTCCTTTGCTACGAGGGCGCCCACAAGATCGTGCACGCCATCAAGCACGACGATCACGATCACGACGTGCCGGCCGTAGTGAAAGGACCCGACGCCGAAGAAGCCACCGTTGCCGGCGCGATCCGCACCGACTTCATCCTCTCGGCGGAGATCATGGTGATCTCGCTCAAAGAAGTGATCGACGAGGGCTTTGTGGCCCGGGGAATCATCCTGGTCGTCGTCGCCGTATTCATCACCGTCGTCGTCTACGGCCTTGTCGCCCTCATCGTAAAGATGGACGACATCGGTCTTTCCATGGCCGAACGAGATTCGGCGTCAGCGCAAAAGGTCGGCCGAGGGCTCGTCACCGGTATGCCGAAGGTCTTGACCTGGCTCTCCATCGTCGGCACCGCCGCAATGCTGTGGGTCGGCGGCCACATCCTGTTCGTCGGCGCCGATGAACTCGGCTGGCACTGGCCCTACTCACTTGTGCACGACGCCGAGCGTGCGGTGCAAGACATCGCCAACATCGGCGGTGTGCTGAGCTGGCTGATCAACACCACAATCTCCGCCGTGATCGGCCTCGTCTGGGGCGTCATCCTCATCGGGATCGCAGCGCTGATGCCCGCTCGGGGCACGAGCGAACCCACCCACTAGGGGGAGGGGGCCAAATACTCGGCCGTTTGGGTGACCCGACATCCGATCGATGTCAGCTCGATTGAGAACTTCCAACGAGCGAAGGGCTCGTCACCGACCATTTCGCGACCGACACCGGTCGAACGGACCTCCCATGAGCGTGATGTCGGCGACGGCCGTCCACACAACCTCCGGCTCGGCCTTGATCTCCTTGACAACAATAGTTTCGACCATTGGAATCACTCCGATCAGGTTTGGGGGCGGTCACCAGCGATGGTGACGCGCTGCATGTGACGGCGAGCTGGGAAGAAGTCGGCGACGGCGTAGTGCTGGGTGCACCGGTTGTCCCAGATCGCGACGGAGCCCGGTTCCCATTTGAAACGCACCTGGAACTCGGGCGCTGAGATGTGGCCGAGGAGCATCTTGAGCAATCCCTCGCTCTGTTTGACGCCCATGTCCTTGATGTACTTCGTGAAGCCGCTGTTGACGAACAAAGCGGGGCGGCCTGTGACTGGATGTCGTCGCACGACCGGGTGTTCGACCGGCGGATGGTCCCGGTCGTATTGCTCAAGTCTGGCGTATCCGTCCTCCTGCTTGACGATGTTCCTGCGGAACCGCTCTGGGTAATGGTGCACTGCGACCAGGTCCCCGCACATGGTCTGGACCGATGACGGAAGCGCTTCGTAGGCGGCGTACATGGAGGCCCAGATCGTGTCGCCTCCCACTTCGGGGACTTCAATCGCGCGAAGGATGGCCCCCATCGGCGGTTCAGCATCCATGGTCACGTCGCTGTGCCATGCATCATTTTGCGGGCGGATCTGCTCGTTGGCCACCACGTCGATGATCTCGGGGTGTTCGGTGTTCGCGTCAGCAAGATTATGAATGTGGAGATCACCGAACTGGCGGCCGAAATCTACGTGCTCGGCGGCAGTCATGTCCTGGTCGCGAAAGAACAGAACGAGGTGCTTCATCAGGAGATCCTTGATCTCCTTGATCTCGGCATCGTCTGGTTGGCTCAAGTCGACACTGGAGATCTCGGCTCCGATGTGAACGGTGAGAGGACGAACAGAGATGGTCATGCGGGTCTCCCTTCGTTTGTGCTTGGCGGGGACCAGTAGGGGTCACGCAGGAGACGTTTCTTGAGCTTGCCGTGGCTCTCGCGGGGCAGGGAGTCAGTTACTTCGATCCGGGTCGGACGCTTGAACTGAGCCAGCTTCGACTTCAAGAACGCGGCGATGTCGTCGACGTCGACGCTCTCAATGTCTACAGACGGTGCTGGCTCGATGACGGCCATGATCTCCTGGCCCCAGTCGTCGTGAGGGATGCCGAAAACTGCGGCATCGAAGACGTCAGGGTGCTCGACCAGCACGCCTTCGATCTCAGCCGGATAGATGTTGGATCCTCTGCTGATGACAAGATCGACCCGTCGATCAGCAAGGAAGAGGTACCCGTCGTTGTCCAACCAGCCGATATCGCCGACGGTGAACCAACCGTCGGCGCGGACCATGGCGGCGGTCTTCTCGTCGTCGCCGTGGTAGGCGGGAGGGGCGCCACCACCTCGGCAGTAGATGGTGCCGACCTCGCCAGGCGGGAGCTCGGCCCCGCCGTCGTCGAGAATTCTGTACTCGACGCCTACAGCAGCGCGTCCAACCGTGCCTGGCCGGGCCAACCACTCCTGGCTGTCACAGATCGATGGGCCCATGCCTTCGGTGGATGCATAGGCCTCGTAGATCACCGGACCGAACCAGTCGATCATGGCCTGCTTGGCCCACGGCGGACACGGTGCAGCCGTATGGAGCACCCATTCGAGACTGCTCAGGTCCCGCTGCATTCGCTGATGTTCGGTGAGTTTCAGCAATCGGACGAACTGGGTGGGAACCATCACGGCGGTGATGATCTGGTGGCTTTCGATGAGCGCCAGGGTCTGTTCCGGGTCGAACCGGCGGCTCATGATTGTTGGCTTGCCCAGCCACAACGAAAGTTCGAGAAGCCCGAATCCCATCCCGTGGTAGACCGGCGTGGTCACCAACGAGGGCCCCTCAAGCGGCATCTGGAGCTGGCGGCCGCGCCGCTTGAGACGGCTCGGCTGGTGTGATACCAGGCCAGGATCGTGAAGTCGATTGACACCCTTGCTGCGGCCTGTCGTCCCGCCGGTGAACATCATGGACGTGCCACTTGGGCGCTCGGTCAACACTTCGTCGCTGACAGCGTCTCGCCATGCGTCGTAGGTGCTGCCGATCTCGAGCACCAACTCCACTCCAGCTTCGGCGGCAGCTTCCATACCGACTCCGGCGTGTTCGGGGTCGACGATCAGGAGGTCGGCCTGACTGTCGAGAAGGAGAGGAACGATCTCCGCCGCTGTGAGGTGCCAGTTCACCGGCACGAGTCGGCCGCCGGCGCGGGCATTGCCGATAAGGACCTCACCCCACTCCACACAGTTGTCGGCCAGCACTGCGACCGTTGCACACGGTCGGCAGCGGTCAAGCGCACGCGCTGTCTTTCTGGCACGGTGTTCGAGTAGGTCCCAGGTGATGATCTGATCGTCGATCTGAAGGGCTACGGCGGTGCGATCAGCAACCGGCAACACGTGAACCGGCTGCGCGTCGGCGAGCGCTGCTTCTGTCATCAGGTCTCCTCCGCCCGGGTCGGCCACTCGCCGGTGAGCAACTGCTCCATGAGCGTGTGGTGCAGCTCAGCTACGTCGGGATCTACCGGGCCCTCGACCGAGTTCGCAAAGTACTCAGAGAAGAGAACCCATCCGAGAACTGCCGAGCCGGCGATCACGACCCTGGTGGCCGCTGACGGTCCACCGTCGCGAGCCAGCTCCAACATCGCGGCAACCCCGGGATGCTCATCGACCAGCCACCCAGCGTCGTCAAGAACAAGTCGGGCCAATGTGGTCGCAAGCCGCTCGTAGTCATCGGCGATGAGTCGCATCGGTGAATGGCCATCGGCGAGTGCCTTTTCGAGGCTCGTTCCGAGACCGGACGTGGCCGCGGTGATCAGCTTCTCTTTGGAACCGAAGTGCCGGTATATCAATCCTTGGTTGACACCCGCCCGGTCGGCCACCTCACGAACCGAGAATGTCGGCCCCTTCTCCGCAAGCAGATCCTGGGTCGCCGCCGCCAAAGCTTCGGTGACCGCCGCACGACCCGCGGGCCGCTCTGCGTTTGTCGATGGCTGCGTTGGTATCTGTTTCACCGTGTGGTGGTCGGCTTCCTTGTTTCCCATTGACCGAACTGTAGACGATCGTCTACAGTTCGGTCAAGACTTGAAACGAAGGACAACACATGCAGGACGCGATTTCCGAGGCACCCATCGACGACTACGACCTGTTCTCGCAGGACTATGTCCGCGACCCCGCTGAGTACTGGCAGCGATTCCGAGACGAGTGTCATGTCGCACAGAGCTCTCTCTACGGCGGCTCCTTCATGCCTGTCCGCTACGACGAGGTGGTGGCGACCGCCAGAGACATCGAGACATTCACCTCGTCGAAGGGTGTCAGCATTGTTCAATCGACGCCGACGACCGACATGATTCAGGGTGGGTCCCCGCCGATCGAGGCAGACCCTCCAAAGCACACCTGGACCCGACGCCTGCTCCTCCCCGCAATGGCACCACAGTCGGTCATGGAGCACGAGCCGTACACGCGCGACCTGTGCCGGCGTCTCATCGCCAACTTCATCGACAAGGGCCGCACCGACGCCGCTACCGACTACGCGCAACAAATGCCCGTGCGCGTGATCGGAGCGATGCTCGGAATCGACGAAGGACGCAGCGACCAGCTCGTGACGTGGGTCCGCGCGATTCTTGAGTTCGCCAACGACGCTGAAGGCCGCGCGAACGCTGTGCGCGAGCTGCGCTGCTTCTTCGAAGAGGAAATCGCCAAACGACGAGCGAACCCGCATGAGGACCTGCTCACCAAACTGTTGGCCGCGGGCGAGCACGACGAGCGGGTCACCGAGGACATGGTCATCGGTCAGGCCATTCTGCTGCTCGTCGCTGGAGTCGACACGACTTGGAGCGCGATCAGCTCGGCGATGTACCACCTGGCCACCCACCCAGACGACCGGCGCCGCCTCGCCCAGGATCCCGATCTCTTGCCAACGGCGATCGAAGAGTTCCTCCGCTTCTACTCACCGCTCCAGATCGGCCGGATCGCCACCGATGACACCACTCTGGGGGGGTGTCCCATTCCGAAAGACAGTCGAGTTGTGCTCAACTTCGGGGCCGCGAACCGCGACCCTGACGCCTTCGAACACGCCGACACTTTCATCATCGACCGTGCGAGGAATCGCCACATTGCCTTCGGTGTCGGCATTCACCGTTGCGCCGGTTCGAATTTGGCCCGGATGGAGCTCACCGTTGCCCTCGAGGAATGGATGGCTGCCATTCCCGAGTTCGAGCTGAGCGACAAAGACGCCGTCGTATGGTCCACGGGAACCGTGCGGGGGCCCCGCTCTGTTCCGGTGGCGTTTCCCGTACAACGAGGTGTCACGTGAGCATCCCGCTACCAACCCGGCTCCTCGACGATCCAACCCCCGAACACTCAGCCTTCCGATCGATGTGTCGCGAATTCGCCGAGCGCGAGATGAGCCCACTCGTGGACGAGGCCGAGCGCACCGGCCGATATCCACTCGAGTTACGGCGAAAAGCGGCCAGAGCCGGCCTCACAGGACTCTCAGCGCCCGAAGAGTTCGGCGGCTCGGGCGCCGGAGCAACCTTCCAGGTCATCGCCATCGAAGAACTAAGTCGGATCTGCGCCGGACTGGCGACCGGACTCACTGGCGGACTCGGAGATCATCTGCTGTCCACGGTGGCCACCGACGAGCAGCGCGAGCGCTACCTGAGCCCGACACTCGCTGGCGAGGCCACCGGTGCGTTTGCGATGTCCGAGCCCGACGCGGGCTCCGACGTACTGAACATGAAGGCGCTCGCCGTGCGGCTTCCAGACGGTCGATGGCAGCTCAAGGCACAGAAGATGTACATCACCGCTGCGCCATTCTCGGACTACCTCTTCGTCGTCGCCTACACAGACCCGGAACGACGCCGCGACGGGGTCTCCATCTTCCTGGTCCCCTCCGATACGCCCGGCATCGAGATGCATGAGCTCGACAAACTCGGGCATCGCTCAATGGAGACTGCAGCGGTGTTCCTCGACTGCGAACTCCCTGCCGAAGCCCTGTTGGGCGAAGAAGGCGCAGGCATGCACCACATCGGCCGAACCCTGGAACTTGGCAGGCTCACCCATGCTGCCCGCTCGCTCGGCGTCGCTCGCGCCGCCTACGAGTACGCCGAAGAACACGCCAAGACCCGGGTCACGTTCGGCCAGGTGATTGCCTCCTACCAAGCGATCCAGTTCAAGCTGGCCCGAATGCGAATATCGCTGCGTTCCGCCGCCCTCCATGTGATGGATACCGCCCACAACCTCGAGGAAGGAAGAGACACGACCATGGATGCCTGTATGGCCAAGGTCATCGCCTCCGAGGCTGCCGTCTCCGTCTCGAGCGAAGCCATGCAGATCATGGGAGGCCTCGGATACATGAACGAGACACCGGTCAACCGCTGCCTACGCGATGCCTACCTCTACCCCATCAGCGAAGGAACCACCGAGATCCAACTCCGAACCATTGCCCGACTCGGCGGCCTCGCCGGATAGGGGGGTCCACGACGTAGCGTCACTCGGGGCGATCGACCATGCCGGAAGAGAGCGAAACTCCACGCACCTCCGGACCCGGAGGTGTGGAGTTCCGTACGTGTCGGAGGGGGGACTTGAACTCACCTCTCCCGACGCGCATCCAGCATCGCCCCGCGGTAATCAGCGTCCGACAGCGGCACCACCCCACTCCGCCGGGCCGCCACCGCCAGTCTGAGACTCCACTTGTCGCGTGTCTGGGCCCGGCCGGACGACTGGCGAACCTAAGGTGGCCGACATGGCTGGTACCCACTCCGGAACTGTCGTCGACGTGAACGGCATGTCGATGTACTACGAGGAGTGCGGGGAAGGCCCGCCCGTGGTCCTCATGCACGGCGGCATGGGCTCGTCGCTGAGGATGCGGCCGGCGGCGGAGATCCTGTCGAGTCGGTACCGGGTGATCACGCCAGACAGTCGAGCCCACGGACGGTCAAACAATCCATCTGGCGAGCTGAGTTACGCGGTCATGGCCGACGACATCGCGGCGCTGATCGAGACGCTCGATCTCGACCGACCCTTTGTTGGCGGCTGGAGTGATGGCGGCCAGGTCGCCCTCGAGATCGGCATGCGTTACCCCGACTTGTCACGTGGCCTCATCGTGGCCGGGGCCTACTACGCGCTTCCTGGCCAATTGGTCGACACGATCTGGGGCATGGGTTTCGAGGGCCAGGGCGTTCTCAACACCGAGGTGTTCGAAGGCTCGCTCGATGTGTACGGCGGCGGCGACTATCTCAAGGCACTTCACCCCCAGGGACCGGGCTACCACCAGACGCTCGCCATGCAGGTGACCCACCTCTGGCTCAACGATCACGACTATCAGCTCGATGATCTCGCAAAGATCACAGCGCCGACGCTGGTGCTACTCGGCGACCGTGACGAGCCAATTCCGGTCGAGCAGGCGCTCCACATGTACAACCACATCTCCGCCGCCGAGCTCGCAGTGGTTCCGGCGACAGGCCACGACCTGCCGTACACGAAGACCGAGTTGTTCACCCGAATCCTGCTCGCCTTCTTCGATCAACACGTCGACACGGTGGCCGGTCAGTCGTAGAGCTCCGGTGCGGCCCATTCGCTGACATCGAAGTCGTGTTCGATGAAGCCGTGGCGCAAGAGGAAGTCTTTCTGATTCTCCAGCGCATCGACCACCACGGCACTGAGGGACGGTTTGAGTGAGGTGAAGAGATCTTCGCCGTACGCCATCTCGACCCATTCCTCGGCATCACCGAGCTCGCGGGCGATAATCTGGAGCGCTCGGCTGCGGTTGTCCCCGGCCCAAGCAGCGGCTCGGCACACGGTTTCGACGTAACGACGAACGAGATCGGGTCGCTCACGAACGAGTTCGCCGCTTACTGTGAACGCCATCGGAGTGCCATTCGAGATGCGGACGTCTCGGTCATGGTGGCGGCCAAAATCGACAACCTGGACCGCTCCGAGCAGGGCATCCAACGCAGCACCGCCCGAACCGTTGACGCTGATGGCGTCGACCTCGCCTCGGATCAGCGCAAAGGTCTCAGCACGAAGAATCGCCTGCTGGAGGTGGGCGGGCCAGAGGGTCCCGCTCGGAGCTGCAACATCGCCCAGATACGTCTCAGCCTCGGGCAAGTCGACCAACTCGACGTCGGCAGATGTGAGTCCGGCAAGCTCCAGCGCCGTCAGCACCGCTCGAAGCGATTTGCCCCGCATGAAGTCGATCTGGTCGTTCACATGCTGGGACACACCGATGCGCCTACCAGCCAGATCAGCGGGCGACCGAATGCCGGACTCGGGGAGAGCCACGATGGCCTGATACTGATCGACCCACGTCACCCCAATGAGTCGGGTGTCGGCGCCACGGCTGCGACTCCAAATGGGCGGCGTGTTGCCACCTTCACGAAACGAGTTCGCCAGACTGTGATCGAAGTGCGACTCACGTACCTCGCGGCTCGTCGACTCGCTCAACGAACGGACATCGATTCCGTCCGGCGCAAACTCGTCCTCGAGCCAGCCAAGCTCGATCGCGATGCCGGACGCTGTCGGCATCGGACACCTCGTGTACCAAAGCGTGTCGACTTCCATATTGTCGAGCATCCCAGCTGCGGGACTCTTAGACCAGCGGACTTCACCCGTTGAACTGCCGCACCCCCTCCAGTTCACCCTGTGTCAGACACGCGTTTGACACCAAATCATCGGGTCGAAACTGAGACACGTGCCAGACACCTGTCTCAGTTCGCGACAATGAGGCGGTAGAGATCGACCATGAACCCGTCGAAGTCGGCCTGCTTCCAGTACTCCGAACCGATCTTGCGGGCCACATTGGCCGACGGTGCGTTCGCGGGGGACATCATCACGAGGATGTCACCCAACCAGACCTCGCCCGCATGTGCAGCGACCGCGGCTTCCCGGTCTTCCCATTGGACGCCATCCCCAATGTTATGGATCAGGTAGTAGACGAACTCCACCCCGTCAACGGCACTCCCCAGCCACCGCCACCTGGCGTCTCGATCTCGATGCAGTCCCCTGATTCGACTGTGGTGTGGTCCGTTCCACCAAGTTGGGTGATCGTGCCATCGGCGCGGATCACACGATTGATACCGGTTGAGCCGTTTCCTCCTCCGGCCATGCCGTAGGGCGGCACCCGACGATGCCCCGACAAGATGTTGACCTCCATCGCCTCATCGAACCGCACTCGCCGCACGACACCGTCGCCACCGCGATATCGGCCGTCGCCTCCCGAGCCGCGGCGCACATGGAAGGTCTCGAGCCGCACCGGGTACCGCCACTCGAGAACCTCTGGGTCGGTCAGCCGCGCGTTGGTCATGTGTGTGTGGACGGCACTGCAACCATCGGCGTTCGGGGTCGCTCCCGCTCCACCACAGATGGTCTCGTAGTTCTGGTGAACATCGTTGCCCCAGATGAAGTTGTTCATCGAACCCTGGGCGGCGCCCATCACCCCCAGGGCGCCGAATAGCGCATCGACCACCAGTTGGCTCGTTTCGACATTGCCGGCGATCACCGCGGCCGGGTAACTCGGGTTGATCATCGAATCCACGGGGAGCACCAGTTCGAGCGGCACCATGCATCCGGCGTTGAGCGGGATGTCGTCGTCGACCATGCAGCGGAAGACATACAGCACCGCAGCGTGGGCGATGGCCGACGGAGCATTGAAGTTCCCGGGATGGGTGCCACTCGTCCCCGTGAAGTCAATTCGCGCCGAGCGCGCTTCGTGGTCGACGGAGATCGCCACGCTGACCTGATGGCCATCATCCATCTCATAGGTGAACGAGGAGTCCGAGAGCGCGCCGATCACCCTCCGCACCGACTCCTCGGCGTTGTCTTTCACATGGCCCATGTAGGCATGTACGACGTCGAGTCCGTAGTAACCGATCACCCTCCGTAGCTCTGTCGTTCCCTTCTCACACGCTGCGACTTGAGCCTTCAGGTCAGCGATGTTCTGGGGCGGGTTCCGGGCCGGATACCGACCACCGCGCAGCAGCGCGTCGATCTCGTCATGAAGGAACCGGCCGTCGCGCACCAGCACCACATTGTCGAGAAGCACTCCCTCCTCATCAACAGTGGTGGAGTTCGCCGGGGCTGAGCCCGGAACCGACCCACCGACGTCAGCGTGGTGTCCGCGTGAGGCCACATAGAAGATGACTGCCTCTCCCACGTCATCGAAGACCGGTTTGATCACCGTGATGTCGGGCAGGTGCGTGCCGCCGTTGTATGGCGCGTTCATGACATAGACGGTGCCCGGCACCATGTCAGGGTTCTGTCGAATAATGGAACGGATCGACTCGCTCATCGACCCGAGATGCACCGGCATATGGGGCGCATTAGCGATGAGCTCGCCCTGCGGATCGAACACGGCACACGAGAAGTCGAGGCGCTCCTTGATGTTGACGGATGCGGCGGTGTTCTCCAGCACCACGCCCATCTGCTCGGCGACGTTCATGAACAGATTGTTGAAGATCTCCAGCTGAACGGGGTCTACCGATGTCCCCACCGCTGTCACCGATGGCAGCGCTTCGACTCGTTCCAGAACGAGATCGCCATTGGACGTCGCGGTGGCCGCCCAACCCGGCTCGACGACCGTCGTGGCGGTTGCTTCGATGAGGACCGCTGGCCCGCGCACAACCTCATCGACGGCGAGTGTGGCGCGCTCGATGAACGGTGTTGCGTGTTCCTGGCCCGCCATCATGGTGGCGTAGATCGCACGCGTCTCTGTGGCATCTGATGGCGGAGCGACGACGTCGAGAATTGCGTCCGACGCACCGATCGTCTCCATCTGCATCGCCTCGATGATCAGAGCCTTCTCGGGTGAGGTGAATCCGAACCGCGAGCGGTGGACACCCTCGAAGCCAGCGACGACGTCACCGAGAGCGCCGGCGTCGACCATCAGCGCTGTGTCCGATCCTGCATAACGCAAAGCCAGTCGGCAAACGACGGAGACGCGAGCATCGGCCACGCCCTGCTCGGCGATGACCGCTCGTCCTGCCGACTCCAACGATGACCACCGTGGACCGAGCTCTTCGAGCGACTCGACCGTTAGCTCCGCCTCGACCGCGCTTTCGTTCACATGGCGGACATCGGCGAGACCAATGCCGAGGGCGGACAACACACCAGCATGTGGGTGGATGTGTACCCGCTCGATGCCCAGTCGATCAGCCACCAGACAGGCGTGCTGACCGCCGGCGCCACCAAAGCAAACGAGGGTGTAGCTCGTGACGTCGTAGCCGCGCTGCACCGAAATCTTCTTGATGGCGTTCGCCATGTTGTCGACGGCGATGGCGAGGAACCCTTCGGCAACCTCGCCCACGTTGGCCTCCTGCCCCGTAGCCGCGGAGATCTCGTCGACCATGGCGCTGAACCGTTCGCCGACGACTATCGCGTCGAGGGGTTGATCGCCGTTGGGGCCGAACACGCTTGGGAAGAACTCAGGGCGGAGCTTGCCGAGCACGACGTTGCAATCCGTGATCGTGAGCGGGCCGTCGTTGCCATAGGCGGCCGGGCCAGGGTCTGCGCCCGCAGAATCGGGACCAACCCGCATCCGGCTGCCATCAAAGTGCAGGATCGATCCACCACCGGCGGCAACCGTGTGGATGTGAATCATCGGGGCGCGCACCCGCACCCCGGCTACCTCGGATTCGTACGTGCGTTCAAGTTCGCCGGCGTAGTGCGAGACGTCGGTCGAGGTGCCGCCCATGTCGAATCCGATCAGCCGATCAAACCCTGCCGTCTCCGCCGTGCGGACCATTCCGACGACGCCGCCGGCGGGCCCCGACAGGAGCGCATCCTTGCCTTGGAACCGGCGCGCGTCGGTGAGGCCGCCGTTGGACTGCATGAACATCAGACGCGGGCCCACACCATCGGGCCGCAGCCGTTCGTCGACCTGATCGACATAGCGACGAAGGATCGGCGAGAGGTACGCGTCGACGACAGTCGTATCCCCCCGACTCACCAGCTTCATCAGCGGGCTGACCTCATGGCTCACCGAGACCTGGCTGAACCCGAGCGAGCGGGCGATCTCGCCGAGTCGACGCTCGTGATCGGTGTAGCGATACCCGTGAAGCAGACAGATCGCCACTGCATCGAAGCCTTGTTCTCGGACGGCCACAAGCTCAGCTCTCGCGCCTTGCTCATCGAGAGGCTGAAGGACCTCGCCCCCAGCATCCATTCTCTCGTCCACCTCGATCACATGGCGATAGAGCATCTCGGGGAGAACGATGTCGATCGCGAAGATGTCAGGGCGAGCCTGGTAGCCAATGCGGAGCGCATCGGCGAAGCCGGCCGTCGTGACGAGCACCGTCGGCTCGCCCTCGCGTTCGAGCAGGGCGTTGGTGGCAACCGTGGTCCCCATCTTCACCGACTCGATCTCAGCGGTCGGCAGCGGATCCCCGTCGGCTACGCCCAAGAGGTCACGGATCCCCTGGATCGCCGCATCCGGATAACGCCGTGGATTCTCCGACAGAAGCTTGTGCGTGACTGTGACGCCGTCGGGCCGGCGAGCGACCACATCGGTGAAAGTACCGCCACGGTCGATCCAGAACTGCCAACCGCGCGACCCCAACTCAGTGCTCACGGGTCAACCGTCCCAATCCGTCGATTCTGTCGTCGATACCCGCCAACCGTAGGCAGTGCCACAGCATTGCCTGGTTACTCGCCACACACGGCTTACCCGTGGCTGCCTCGATCTCCTCGATGACCTCGATCGTGCGCAGCGCGCCGCAACTCACGAAGATTGCGTCAGCGTCGGGACGGTCCATGCTGATGGCGAAGTCGCGAATATAGCTGGGGGCCACACGCACCATGTCGGAATCATTGGTGATGTTGAGACCGCGAATGTCGAGGACATCGACACCTCGCCTCGTCATATAGTCGGCCTCGATGCGGTTGACCTCGTCGAGATATGGCGTGGCCACAACGACACTTTTCGCGCCGAGCGCGCCGAGTGCCGCGAACACACCGGAGACAAGGGTCGTTGGGATCGCGGCAGGGCAGCCCTTGGCCAGTTCAGCGCGAACTAGGTCCTCCCCCATCACCACGCTTCCCGACGTGCACGCGTAACAAATAACGTCGAGGTTCGCATTCGGTGCGAGCATCGCTGCGGCAGGCGCCAAGCCATCAACCATGGCTCCGAGATTCTCGGCCGTGATCTGATCGGGGATTGGAGCGCGTGTGAAATGGATGCCGACGCCCTCAGGGGCCCATTGCATCATGTCGGACTCGATCGTCTGCTCGGTCGCCAGATTGACAAATCCAATCTTGGCCCGCGGGAATCGACCGGCATCAAAGACGATGTCCTCGCCATGAGTGACGCTGCTCATCTCAGTTGATGACATCTCAGTTGACGACAAGGTCGAGTGATGACCGGCTTAGCCGTTCGACCCCTGTATCTGTAACCAGGACTGAATGGCCGAGTGTCATCGCTTGGTGAGTGCTGAGATTCAACAAAATCATGTGCAGGAAGTACACCTGATTGGCTTCGAAGACCAGCGGATTGCCGTGGTACAGCATCGGCCAATCGACCCAGATTGGTGCGTAAACCGCACCCATTCCGTAGCCACAAGCGTTGAGTCGATGATCGGCGTAGCCCGCCGCGTCCAACACCTCGGCGTGAGCGTCGAACACCGTACCCATCGTCGCTCCGGGGCGCATGGCGTCCTCACACGCGATCAGGGCATCACGACACGCTGCATGCATCGCCACCTGCTCTGGGGGTGCATCACCAACCAGGATCGTGCGCATCATCGCCGCGTGGTAGCGCTTCTCGACGCCGCACCACTCAAGCGTGAGCTGGTCATCGGAATCGAGTGACCGGCGCCCCGACGTATAGCGGACCATCAGCGCCCCTGGCCCCGATCCAATGATGAACTCGTTGCCGGCGTAGTCGCCGCCACCTCGGAACACGGCTCCCTGCATATCGGCCAAGATGTCGCCCTCAAACGATCCGCCACGAGTGCCGGCCATCGCTGCGTCCCAACCATCGTCGGCAAGCTCTGCCGCTCGTCGGTGGTACACGATCTCCTGTGGGCTCTTGGTCCGCCGAAGACCCTCGACGAGTCCGCTTTGGTCTTCCCAGGTGGCAAATTCACGGAGCTGATCCTCGACCGCTCGCCAGTTGGAGGCCCGCAACCCATAGCTATCGAGCTCAATGCCGAGATGACGGTTGGCCAGCCCAAGATCAGCAAGGAGCGCTCGCAGATCGGAGGCCGGGTTCATGCCCTCGACGTCGGTCCAGATACGCACGTCGTCAATATTGGACGTGTAGGCGGCCGTCCACCGGTCGGGGGCTCGGGTGAGCAGCACCACGTTGGCATCGGGCCGAACGACCATGCACTGGAATGCGGCGAACCCGAACGTGTCGTACCCGGTAAGCCAGTACATCGACTCCTGCTTGAACAACAGCAAGGCGTCAAGGCGAGCCGCGCCGATCGCTGCACCCGCCCGCTCACGGCGACCGGCCATCTCATCGGTTGAGAAGTGAAGTGGCATTGCGAGATCATGCCACACCCATGCCATCTGTCTTCTGACGACTTCTTCGGTGCAGAGACGCCCAAGTCGTCAGAAAAACTTCAATACTGCAGATGTGTTCGAACTCGTCTCCGGTGCCGACTTGACCAGCCGCGCTGCCAACTACGGCCCGACCGGCGTCTTGCTCACCAGCCCACCCGAACTCGATGACGATACGACACTCGCCGTGCAAATGATGACCGCAGCCACGGTCCACGGCCTCATCGAACCAACCGACCTCGCAGACTTCGCCATCGACATGTTCGACTGTGACCCGCTGCTCGATCGTGTCCCGCGCCCCATGAGCCGCGGTGAACGTCAGCTTTGCGGCCTGCTCATTGCCTTCGCCCGCCCGTTTGATGCATTGTTTGCCGCAGACCCGACTGCGGGCCTAGACGCGCGACGGCGTCGAGCTGTCTTGGAACTGCTTCGCGACCTGGCCGAAGACCGACTGATCGTCTCCACCACACCCATCTAGGTGCGTTGAGGACCAGAAGATGGCCCCAACGCACCCAGCGCGGGTTGTAGATGTTTACGACGCTTCGCTGATCCCTCGCTCGACAAGGACGCGAGCCAGATGGCTGCGATATTCCTCATCGCCGTTGAGGTCGACGGGAGGCTCGGTGCCATCGGCAGCTACCGCTGCCGCATCTGCGGCGGACGAACCGCTGCTGATGGCGGCTTCGACACCTGCCGCTCGCATCGGCGCCGGGCCCATGTTGACGAGCGCCACACCAGGGTTGGAGCCAAGCTGAACCGCGGCACCGACGATGGCCCAGTCCTGGGCTCGACGGTTGAACTTCTGATAGCTCCAACCGGCGTTACCGGCCTTCGGGATCCGGACCTCGGTAAGGAGTTCGTCCTCGCCAAGAGCCGTCTCGAGGAAGCCGGTGAAGAAGTCATCAGCGCTGATGACCCGTTCGCCGCCCGGGCCCTTGGCCACAACAGACCCACCCATAGCAAGCAATGCTGCCGGAAGATCCGACGCAGGATCGCCGTGAGCAAGCGAACCGCCCAGAGTGCCGCGATGGCGCACCTGCGGATCGCCGACTTGTGATGCCACATGGCGCAGCAATGGCGCCTCAGCCGCAAGCAGATCACTGGTCTCCAACGCCCGGTGACGCGTGAGCGCACCGATGGCGACATGGTCGCCACCGTCGTTGATATAGCTCAGGTCATCGAGTCGGCCGATGTCAACCAGCACGCCGGGAGTAGCAAGACGGAACCGCATAAGCGGGATCAGGCTGTGACCACCAGCGAGAAGCTTGGCCTCGTCACCATGCTCGGCGAGCGCTGCAATTGCGGCATCCGCGGAGGAGGCCTCTACATATTCGAACGATGCGGGGATCATGCCGCACCTCCCTTCGCGTCGTTAATAGCTCGCCAGACTCGTTGTGGGGTGGCAGGCATTGCGATGTCGGTGACTCCATGGGGGCTGAGTGCGTCGCACACAGCATTGATGACCGCCGCAGCCGAACCGATCGTGCCCGCCTCGCCCACACCCTTCACACCAAGCGGGTTGCTCGTGCTCGGGGTCACGGTGAAGTCAAGAGTGAAGTTCGGCATCTCCATTGACGACGGCACGAGATAGTCCATAAATGACGGATTGGTGCAATTGCCGTCCTCGTCATAGTTGGCGCCCTCCCAAAGTGCTTGACCAACACCCTGAGCGATACCGCCGTGGACCTGGCCCTCGACGATCATCGGGTTCACCTGAACGCCACAGTCGTCAACTGCGACATAGTTGAGTAACTCAACATTGCCGGTGTCCTCGTCGATCTCGACGACCGCCACATGGCTGCCGAACGGGAACGCGAAGTTCGGGGGATCCCACGTGGTCTGTTCCTGCAAGTTGGGTTCCATACCGTCGGGGAGGTCGTGAGCGGTGAACGCCCCAAAGGCGACCTCCTGGATGGCCATGGCCTTGTCGGGAGACCCGGCAACAGAGAACATCCCGCCGTTGAACTCCAAGTCGTCGGCACTGGCCTCCATCGAATGCGCAGCCATCAGCTTCGCCTTCTCAACGACCTTGTCGCACGCCGACGCGATGGCGACTCCACCAACCGCGAGCGAACGCGAACCATAGGTGTCGAGCCCGAGCGGACTGATCGCGGTATCGGAGTGCAGCACCTCGACATCCTCGGGAGCGACCCCAAGCTTGTCAGCCACGATCTGAGACCACGAGGTCTCGTGGCCCTGACCGTGCGGCGTTGAACCAGAGACGACCTCGACCTTGCCGGTCGGGAGCATGCGGACGGTGGCGTGTTCCCAGCCACCGGAACCGAAGCCCAATCCACCAAGCGCACGGCTCGGAGCGAGGCCACAGATCTCAACGTAGGTGCAGAGCCCGATGCCGAGCTGCTTCGACGAGCCGGCGTCGCGCCGGGCCTGCTGCTCGGCTCGAAGATCCCCGTACCCGGCCAGCTCCAACGCACGATCGAGGGTCGGTCCATAGTGCCCTGAATCGAAGGTCAGTGTTGATGGCACATCGAGATTCTCGAAATGCTCACCACCGGCGAGGTAGTTGCGGCGGCGGATCTCATCGGGGCCGATGCCCACCTTCGAGGCCAGGATGTCCATGGCGCGTTCGATGGCATAACTCGCCTCTGGCCGACCAGCGCCACGATAGGCATCCGTCGGGGTGAGGTTCGTGAACCATCCATCACACGTGAATCCGAATGCAGGCACGTCATAGACGCCGGTGTAGAGGAAGCTGCCCAGCAGGGGAACGCCCGGCGTGATCAGCATCATGTACGCACCCATGTCGGCGTCGAGATGCACCCGAACGCCGAGGAGTTTGCCGTCGCCATCAGCGGCCAGTTCGATCCGCTGGTTCTGCGCCCGACCCTGATGGGTGGAGAAGGCGGCTTCGGAGCGAGTCTCCGTCCACCGCACGGGACGGCCGAGCTTGTTAGCAAGGGTGACGGCGAGAATCTCATCCGGGTTGACGTTGAGCTTGGCTCCAAACCCACCACCAACGGCCGGGGCAATCACGCGAATCTTGCTCTCGGGAATTCCCGTGGTTGCAGCCAGCATCACCTTGAGGATGTGCGGCACCTGGGTAGCCGAATACAGCGTCACGTCGCCGCCGTGCGGGCTTGGCACAGCCAACACGCCGCGAGGTTCCATTGCCGATGGGATCATCCGCTGCTGGACAAAGTTCGCATCAACATGGTGCGTGGCATTGGCAAACGCCGCTTCGAGCGCGTCAGGGTCAGGGATCAGCGGCCAGTGGTAGGCCTTGTTGGTGCCGAGGTCAGAGTGCGCCATCGCTTCATCGGCCACGGCCGCGTCGATCGAGGCCACTGCTGGCAGCGGGTCATAGTCGACTACCACGAGTTCGGCTGCGTCGGCCGCCCGGTAGCGGTCGTCGGCCAACACCACGGCGACGATGTCGCCGACATGATTGACCTCAGCGGTCGA
>Ga0315329_10000064_pt1 | contig 39562 bp, 23 predicted proteins | sample M150032315metaG_FD_203459 | JGI IMG/M metagenome (GOLD analysis project Ga0315329, IMG submission 203459) | Ammonia-oxidizing marine archaeal communities from Monterey Bay, California, United States - M1 500m 32315 | ecosystem: Environmental > Aquatic > Marine > Coastal | place: USA: California...
TACAAGAGAAAAAAGCAGAGTGGGCCCGGTGGGAATTGAACCCACGATCAACTCGGTGTAAGCGAGGTGTCATAACCGCTAGACCACGGGCCCAGACCGTCCACATGGCATCTCTTCTTGAATGACACCCCTCTATCTTCAAGAGCCATGGGCACTCGTCACTACCTGATGGATGAGGAAGCACAGGCGATTGCGACCCGCCTTGTTCGGCGTCTCAAGGAGGTCGGAGCAACGATTACAGTTGCAGAATCCTGCACTGGAGGGCTCCTAGCAAGCACCTTGACGGATATTGCCGGCGCATCGGAATGGTTTGAACAGAGTTGGGTCTGCTACTCATATGAGTCAAAGATCATTGAACTCGATGTTGAAGCGGATTTATTGGAATCAAAAGGTGCAGTAAATGCCCAAGTAGCAATCCAAATGGCAGATGGAGCCAGAATTCGGTCCGGTGCTGACCTAGGCCTCTCTATTACTGGAATCGCAGGACCAGCACAAGATGATTCAAACAAGCCGGTTGGATTGGTCTATGTCGGAATCGCATCAAAACATTGGGCTAATGCGGAATCAGTCCAATTTGGTGGAACTAGGCACGAAAATAAGATTGCATTCGTCCATTTTGCTTTGCAAACCGCCATTGATTGCTGGGATAATGCAAAAATCAGAGTCGAGAAGGTCAGGGCAAAAGAAGCCCAAGACGCTGCTGAAAAAGCAGTGGTTTTGGCCCGAAGTGAAGCAGAACGAACACGTAGAGCAGCAGCAGCAAAAGCCGGTGCTCCATGGCAAGATGAAGCATGGCAAGACCCTGGAAAAGCTGTGGGCGACGATGAGTCGGTCCATTGGGAAGAATGACCACTCTCACTCCCTAGTGCAGGGTCTGCGATTACCTCATGTACGGGCTTCGATTGTCTTGAGTCATGCCAGCATCATGGGGGGAGATTTTCCCAGAATTGATGCGAGCAAAATTGATTGCCACTCGCGGAATCAAGGAGCGACTCCTTGCTCTAGATGACCCGCTAGGGGTTATTGCTACCAGCAATAATGTCGGGCTTGAAGGTGGGCAATTGACCAATGAAGTACTCGACCGGCTTATTGCAGCTCATTCACCGGCTCCTAAACCTGCCTTACGCGATACTATTGGACGTACAATTGCTCCCATCAATGAACCTGAACCATTGACTGTTCAATTTCGCAATAACCTACCTGATTGGCGCAAAGAGGATTTTCCAATGGATGCTTCAGATTGTGACATCGATCTTCTCGTTCACTACGACATAACTGGAAACAGCATTACTGAAGGAAAAATGTCTGACATTAATGCCGCGTTTTCTAACCGCCTCGAAACACTTCGCAAATTGATAATCAAAAATTCAAGTCTACCTAGAAGTCCCATGGAAATTGCACGACTCCAAGCGGAGAAATCCCGTTTCAAAGGACGGGGAAATATCGCTGTTGCTATCGGTCTTGTTAACGAGCCTCGGCATACCAAGAATGGACACCTGATGTTTGCGCTTGAAGACAATAGCGGCGAGATGAGTTGCCTACTGATGAACCGTCAAGGAGATGACCGAATAAGGGAACATGTTCCAATTATTGAAGCCGGATTGATGCCTGATGAGGTTGTAGGAGTTTCTGGAACCTTTTCACAAACAGGCGACATGTTCTATGTCGATGACTTGCATTTCCCGATGCAAGACAAGCATGAAAAAACATATTCGGAACAAGGAGTATCTGTAGCATTCCTCTCAGATATTCATGTAGGCTCGAAAACCTTCCTTGAAGCACAGTGGCACAAAATGGTCAACTGGTTTCATTCCGACCCATTGGCTCGAACAATCAAGTATCTGATTCTGAGTGGAGACTGCGTAGATGGAGTGGGAATCTATCCGGGCCAAGACAAGGAATTAGCTATCAAAGACCTCTACAAGCAGTATTCAAGATTCGCCGAATTACTAGAACTTCTACCAGAATGGGTAGAGTGTGTAATGTTACCTGGAAACCACGATGCGGTCCGTCCAGCAGAGCCTCAGCCTACTTTGGAGCCTGATATACAACAAGATTTCAACACGACTACTTTCGTTGGCAATCCATGTGATTTCAGTCTCCATGGAGTTAGATTACTCTCATATCATGGCAAGTCGATTGACGACTTTGTTGCAGGATTACGCACAGTTACCTATTCGGATCCTGTAGAAGCAATGCGTCAAATGTTACGTCGCCGGCATCTCGCACCTCAGTGGGGTGGGAAAACACCACTATCTCCTGAACCAGAAGATGGCTTGGTAATCAGAGAAGTACCGGATATTTTCGTTACTGGGCACGTCCATGGTCACGAATGTATTGACTTCAGAGGTACGACTCTAATCTGCTCTTCAACATGGCAGGACCAAACGTCCTATCAGAAAATGCTGGGATTCCAGCCCAAGCCCTGTATGCTCACAGTAGTGAACCTTGGAACCCATCAGACTACGGCGATTCCATTCGCATGATTAAAGACCCAAATGAGGTCTTAATTCATCGAGATTCTTGCTCTTTACGACGGTTACGCCCGCTTCAGCAAATGCTGTAAATGTGCCCTCTCGGCTAGGATTAAAGCCAATAAATGTGCAATCATCTACAATCATTGAGAGGTCCATATCTGAATCACCAACACAGACCAATCTGTCCGATGGGCAATCGATAATCTCGAGTAGACGGCGAATAGAGTCGCCTTTACCCTTTGATGGAACACGGACTACTCCTTGATCAAGCATCCAGCCTTCTTCATCGAATTCGAATCCATTTGCAACCCAGTCGTCAGCTTTTACCATCGCAGCTATTGATTGAACATAGAGGTCTACTCCAGCAGAAATAATTGCAACATGGATTCCTTTTGCTTGCAAATCGGCTACGAGTTCTTTCGCACCATTCATCAATTTGCAACCAGCGTAGGCACGGAAGACATCGTCTCGGTGAATACGCGGACTCTTTTCTTTCCACATTGCAATATCAAGAGCCATGAATTCAGAATCGCTGAATTCTCCTGCAAGAAAACGTGCAAGGAGATCGGATGAACTCGTTCCGAAGTAGTCGTGTAGAGTTCGCCAAGAACTGACCGAATCAGCAAGCACTCCATCGCAATCAAATGCGACACATAAGGGCATGAGTTTGGTCATGTGACTCATGCATGCGTGAGGCTTCGCCCACTTGAACTTGAGTAATGAAAAGAAGAATTAGGGGGCAGAGGGGAAGAGGGCCTGGAGCCTAAACTCCAGACCCCCTTGCCTTCAGGGGGGCTTCCCCCGTCATCGGAGATGACGGGTATTTTTCTACAACATGGGATCCAACCGCCCCCGAAGGGGCGGCTGGTCCAGTTCCATCATTTCAGTTCGGTGTACCGAATCAGAAAGTCCAGGTGCGGAGAACCGCCCCTGGCTGACCGTTAGGTGGCACGTAGCTGATCTTGATGGTTAGGTGTTCCATTGCATCTCCGCCAGAATCGACTGTGCGGACGAACAGAGTGTCACCAGTGTTGAACTGGGAAACAACTGCACTTCCTTCAAAGTCGACGCTGTCTGCGAAGGTCACTAACTTTCGGCTATTCTCCGGAGAGAAACCGTAGACTGTAGTGTCGGCGAGGCTGAAGACCTCGTTCTGGTTACCTTCACTGTTGACCCACTGCAAGCGGACTTCAACTGCTTGTGTTGCTAGATCGGTCTGGCTGCTGGTAATCTGGATCTTGTGGAATCCATCAACAGGGTCCAGTGCCTGGCTACTATCCAAGTCGAAGGTCAAACGAGGTACGCCTTTCACGTCAGTGTCAGCGAGGCTCGATGCCCAGACATAGATTACACCAGATAGAACCACGGTGATTGCGACCATCAAGATGGTTGCAATAACTGGGCTCACAGCGGACTCATCATCTGCAAGTTCCTCAAGCTCCTCTACTTCCTCATCACGGCGGCTCTGGAGAACCAGAGCGCTCACGAAGAGTCCAGCAGCGCTGATAGCAATCAGCGACGGTGCGAAGGAAGGCACGGATGCAGTTCCAATCAAGCGTACGACAGCAGGTAGGTTGTCATCAGCTGCAGAGGTTACCTTACCGTTAGTGCGTGGCTGAGCACAATCTGTTCCATCAGCATCAGAGGTCATGATGTTGTTACACCAGTCTTGGTCCTCTAGCATTGGGCGGCGATTGTTAGTCAGCGTTGCTGCTGCTGCAGATCCGTCCTCGTTAACAGAGGAACGGCCAACCTGTCCAGGACAGCTCCACTCGTCACCTTGTACATCGTTTGAGTCGATGCACGAGTGAGCGTATGGGAACGCATTACCGAAGTAGCGGTCGGACTCAGACTTTGTCAGGTCACAAGTTTCGTCAACACAGGTTAGGACATCCATCTCGACCCATACCTTGGTGGTAGTGGTTGTGATGTAGACGTAATCAGACACCTCGATCTCCTCACCGTATGCAGGTGGGGTGACGTATTGGTATCCAAGGTCAACATATCCTTCAGCGTCAGCGTCGTTGTTGTTGTATCCGTTGGTCTTGAAAGACACCTTCAACATGTGGTCGTAGTTGTATGGTCCCATGTCACCAGCGTGACCGATGGTCACAGTGGTTGGTACATACGACTTTGTCATGATGTTGGTAACTCCATTGAAGTCAAATCCAGGTAGGCTACCTCCATTGTTTAGAACATCACCAGTGTCAAAGTAGTAGTCAGGGACATTCTCAGCGACGTTGTCAACACGCACGTAGATTGTTACACTGTCTTCGCCCTGCTGATAGTTAGCAGTGCTCATACCGTAGTTTGGTATGTATGACGGTGCTGATGCAGAGTCATGTAGGTACAGTGTGATCGGGCAGAACTCTCCAGACAATGGGTTCTGCTGATGCTTTCCTCCATTGTTTAGGTAGTCGACTTCCCACTCAGGTGCGTTGGTTGTTGCATCCTTGATTAGGTTGAACGATATCGAGTCTCCGTTAATTGTAGCTGCGAAGTAATTCTCGTAGTTACAAGTTTCAGCCTTTACGATTGTCCAAGCTAGGTCAGCATCCTCGTGATCGTTGTCATCCTTCATTGCTGACAGATCGTAGGTGAGGTTGGTAACACTCTCGTCATCCTCTGTGAGGGTGACCTTCCATGGGAAGTTCGGAATGTCTCCATTGCCGTCACTGATTACAACACCGTTAGGACGGTCCCAATCCAATACCTCTGGAGCATCGTTGACTGGGGTCACGCTAAAGTTGACCTCATAGTCATCTGCATCCACGTTCTCAGGAACCCAACTGTATCCAAGACACTCAGCCTGGCTGGTGTATGGATTGTAGGACGAGATTCCAATGAACAGGTTGTAACAACCTGTGATGGAAATTGGTCCATACAATGGGTGGTCGAACGGATAGTCGATCAGGTAAGTGTATGCAACACACGCTGACTTGATGTCAGTGGTTATTCCAGTAACACTGTTCGAACAGTAGCCACCATCGTCCATCAGAGATAGTACGATTGTACACTCGCCACCAAGCTCGTTCAACTGGTTCTCAGTGATTGTCAGCTCGTTGTTGCTGACGTGCACAGAGAATGCAGGACATGGGTCGTTACCAGCAGTTGTGGTGTAGCCATCTGGGAAGATGTCATTCCACGTTTCTGTGTAAGCAGTGGTGTCGACACCGTATGCTGTGCTCCAGAAGTCTGTGTAATTTAGACCACTGTAGACATTTGCGTAGGTATCGATGCTGCTGTCACAGCCGTCATCGGATCGGAATCCGCTGACCTTGTCGCCGTTAGCGTCCATGTACTCCTGGTACCAGATGCTTCCACAACCATTCTGCATGAGCAGGTATGTTAGCATGGTAACGTTGTTCAGAGTCGGTAGGGTGTAGGTTGCAGTTGTAGACTCATGAGCAGATGGGTCACCTGTCATTGTGATGTCTTGTAGACCACCAGAGTTGGTGACAATGATGCCAACCTCTGCAAAGAGGGCTGCAACGCTGCTGTACTTCTTCTGAACGAAGTAAGGCTCGACAGAAACGTCATCGCCCTTGATCTTCGCTGCCCAAGAGTACACCTGAGGCTGCTCGTTTGCCATGTCATTGGATGCCATGTCAATTACGTAGGAGCCAGTTGCGTTTGGTGCGCTACCTAGTACCTTGCTTACAGATCCGAAGCCTTCATCGAGGACGTTCAGGTTACCTGCACCGTCATCAGCGAAAATCGGCATGCAATCAGCACGAGCTTCGTTACAGATGATTGGCTTGTCATTGACATTGGTAACAGTCCATGTGATGGTGTGGCTGTCAGATAGTCCGTGGCTGTCAACGACGTTGTAGTGGAACACGTATGTTCCGAACTGGTCGTTGTCAGGGGTCACGGTCATTTCCTGCGCGGCAACATTGAGGCCGCTGTCGAGGAGCATAGTTGGGCTCCTTGATGGGTCAGAATCATCGGTAACAGACCAGGTTAGACTTGTGTCTGCATCCTGAACATCGTCAGCCTTGTCAGTGAGTGACAGGGTGTAAGTTCCGCTGTCCTCATCGACGGTGACGTCAACTAGATTCTGAATTACTGGGCACGCTCGCAAGATGTCGACATCTTCCCACGCATTGGTGGACATGTCGACTCCCTCGATGGTTCCCCAATCCTCAGCACATGTTGCATCGACCTTGACAGATATGTCGTAGGTCTTTGCTGCGCTTGGGCTGTTGGATCCAACATAGCTGCGGTAAATCAGTAGGTGGTTGCGTAGGTCCTCTCCACCAGATAGATCGCTGTGTCCCATGAGGAGAGTTATCTCGTCATCGAATGTCTGGGCGTTAGCACCAGTTGCGATACTCTGGGTTGGGTGGACGCTGTCAACCTCTCCACTGGATTCATCCTGAACTACTGCAAGAACACGTACTACATCGGAAGGTTCTCCGATGCAAGTCCATGGGATTGCGATTTCAGTGTCTGTGTCACCAGACCATCCAATGTGGCTGGATAGTCCGTTGCAAGATGCGGAAACATCAGCCCATCCGGTGAAACCGTTGACCTTCAGTCCGTTGTTGCCGGAGTCTCCATCCTCTGCCCAGAAGACATAGTCTGCTGCGAATGGCAGGTTGTGTGAGACATACCAAGACTGGCCAGCGGTGTCTCCACCGGTGCTGGAGTCGATGTAGATCTGCAGGTCTGCAGTTCCCATGTCTACTCCAGTCAGTGCAAGGTAGAGGCTGTTAGCGTCCCAGGATACGAGGAAGTCCTCGCTACCGTCGCCGCTCATTACACCAGGCATTGCATCGTCAGATGGGTTCAGTACGTTTCCGTACCACTCGCCAAGGTCACCATCAGGTGCAATGTATGCATTGCGGTAAGCCGGGGAGACGTATGCTGCTTGCTGGTCATCGGTGGACTTAATCATCACACCAACATCGCTTGCAGCGCCGCCCAAGTGGCTAGCGTTGAGGTTCAACAAGTTACCCTCGTGTATGACCGCAGTTGGGTCAACTTCGAGTTTGGCAGCAGTAATTGAGTTGCCAATAGAGGTAACAGTCACATAGGAACCAGCATCAATCTGTGTTGCAGAGTCAGGCCAGGACATGTTCTCGATGGTACCTTCAGCACCAGCACCAGCCATTAGGGTGGTGTCAGCGTCAGAAGTTCCGCCATTCCAGCGGAAGTCTACACCATCGGTGTTTAGTCCATAGAGACCAGATGTGCTCATTGCTGCAACATCGATTGCAGATGCTCCAGTGACGTACATTGCAGATCCTGTGCTGCTAGCGATTAGAGTTACTCCGTCAGCATTTACTTCAGCATCTTCGATGTATGCACCATATGCTCCACCAGATAGGAGAGCGTCACCGGTTAGGGTGAGTTCTCCACCGTACATCTCAAGTGCGGTTCCGAAGCCAGAGACTTCAGTTCCGTCAAGAGTTACCTCGTCGTTGCCTCCTACTACAGATACTCCGACGCTCGAGACGCCAGTACTACTGCCTGCAGAGACGGTTACATTGCCAAACATCCAATTGTGGTTACCACAGTAATATTCGTAGGTTCCAGCAGTGCTAAACGTAAAGGTGTAGGTTGAACCAAGGTTCATGTTTCCACCAGACGAGAAGATAGGTGTTCCAGCAACCATGTCAGTAGAGACGATAGAGTGAGGTTCGCCAGTACCACTGTTGTTGTAGTACTCGTTAGCTCGCCAGCGGATAGTATCTCCTTCGTTGATGCTGATGTTCTCAGGTGCGAATGCGTTAGCATTGATTTGCACACTCTTGACTTCTCCACCAGCTCCGCCAAGTGCGGTCAGGGTAGATCCATCATCAGACAGGTCACAGCCATCGGTAACAATTGCATTCTCCATGATGGAGATGGTGTTACCGCCGGTGATAACCGACGCTGAGCCACAGTCTTCTGCCCAGATACCGACTGCACTAGGTGCAACACGGCCAGAGGTCTGGCCGAGGTCGTTGTTGGTAATTTCAACATTGTATCCGTACTTGATACCGTCAACAAGGATTCCACCATCTGCATCGACGAGAGTGTTTCCATCAATCACACCGTATCCATTTCGTGAATAGATACCTGCGTGAGATGCATCACCGTCTCCGTAAATCGTGTTATCCTTCATTGTCCAATCTGTTGCGCCACGCATGTAAATCGCTTGTTGCGAATTGTAGAACGTGTTGCCTTCAATCAGCAAGTCCTCTGTTGTAGCATCCTGGGTGTAAATACCGTAGGATGGTGCAGATGATCCCTTGAACACGTTGTTGGTGATTTCAACACCATCAGCGTATGCATTCAGATAGAACCAAATGTCGAGTGTCTCAGTGTCGATGAACGTGTTACCGTCAATGATTGCATCGTCAGCACCCCAGTAGGACTGGTTGTATTGCGAGTAGAAGTTAGTCCTCTGAAGGAAAATTCCTACTGCACATCCAGTTAGCGTGTTATCGCTAATTACAGTCTCATTACTACCACCTGCATTCAGGCACATGTCCTGATAAGCAACAGAACCTGTGTTAGGCATTGTTCTAAAGTGGCTAAAGGTACTGTTCTTCACAACATAGAAGTCAGCTCCCCAGTTGTATTGTCCACTGTTCATGTAATTGTATCCCCATGTGGAGACAACAGTTGCAATACCGCTAAAGGTAGAGTCCTCAATGTTTGGAACGATATCGTTCCAACCTGGGTACCCGATGTACATTCCTTGCGTTTCACCGTCATCAGTCACTGCAGTTGCAGTTGCATCGACATCGTGCAAGTATAACTCAGCCCCGTAAGGGTAAGTTGACATCCACCATGAAGCCGAGTAAAACTCGTACGAACCAGTAGATAGAATAGTTGTTCCATTCCAGTTGTGGGTCGTGTCACCATCGAGATACAAGATCGGAGCATCCATCATAATGACTTCATTGCTCATGTCAGTTGGTGTAGCACCATAGTATCCGTATTCCACCAATCCTGAGGAGAATGTTCTCGACAGACCAGTGTTCAAGTTGTTTGCACACTGTGCAACCATTGTATAACTGGTAGATGTGAAACTGTAGCAGATACGTGAATCAACAGAATCGACGAGGTCCATAGTGTGTGCGTTACCACCACTATCAGTCAATGCCATTGTGTCAAAGGCATATCTGAAATCACCTGCATTGTCGGAGGACGAATTGTAGAAGTACGAGCCAACCTTAGCAACAGTAACTGCAGAATATCCGCTCAATGAGACAATTGTCTTGCCTGAGCTATCCACAGTCTGTGTGATAAATTCGAGATCGCCTGCAACACCATTAGAATCAGTTGCTGCAAATCCAGTAACAGTTCCTGCTCCATTCTTTAGAACAACGTTTGCTCCAGTAACCGCACTTGCATCTGCTTCGACACTAATGTCGAGCAATCGTATGCGGTTGAAGATTCCAGCACCAGTAACAGAAACACTGTCAACATCAAGGTCACCTTCGATGAAGTCTACAGTTGCTGAACCCGTGATTAATACATCAGCGGTATTTGCAAAGGTAGAATCAATCAAGGTGATTGTTCCTTTACCTGCCGTTTCAATACCAACCCCGTTGGTACCGAGACTCATTCCAGACCATTCGATATCCTTGTTAGAGGCTGTACCGAACTTAATCGCGGAACCTGCACAGTTCACAATGGAACCGTCCAGAGATCCTGCTACATCCTTAACGTAGTAGACACCAGCCAAAGCTGCTCCATCTACTGCAAGATTACTCATCTCAACAGTACCAGATGCTGCTGGTCCTAGTAGAACACCGTAGTTTCCTCCGGTGACATCTAGGTTGTCAACAGTGGTAACTGAAGATCCTGTAACTTCAAGACCAGAGTTAGTAGGGTTGGTCACTGTGATTGTGTCAAAGTTTGCTGCAGCCCAATTGCCTCCGATTTCAATACCGTTGTCAGCACCAGTGATGGTACCGGACGAGAAACTTGGAGTTCCAGACTCACGTAGGTAAATGCCCATGTCGGCTTCGTCACCTGGGTCGTCACCTGTTCGGGCAACAACTTCAAGGCGATCCTGGTAGTTGTCAGCACGGTTGTGCAGAACATCGACATACATGGTTGCTCCAGTAATGTTACTTCCAGATACATCCACTGCAGGGAACGCTAGTCGTGCACCGTCACCGGGTGCGTTATAGTACGAGTAAGCGTAGTTAATACAGACGTTGTAGTTGTTCCACAGACCATTGTAACCTTCTGGTGGCTTGTATACACCTTGTCCACCGTGGTAGGAGGTGTAGTAGTAGCCCCAGTACATCATTGGGTAGTAGGTGTTCGGTGTTCTGTCAGTGTCTTCCCAACGGAATCCAAAGTCACTTGGATAATCGTTGTAATTATTAGGGGATGCAGGAGTGTATCCCCCATAATTTATGAAGTAATAGAAGTAATTGTAGCCATACCAGTCAGTGTAACTGTATCCGTAATACTGACAGTGCCACGATGGTGCGCCACCTGCGCCTCCCATCGAACCGTCATAATAACCGTCGTGGGTTTCATCGGTGACATTCCACTTGTTACCTGCGTCATCCTCCAATTCTATGTTCATACGATCATAGATCATGTAGTACTTCGAGGTAGCATAGTTGTATGTTGGGTGAGCGTTTCCTCCACCGTAGATTGAGTTGAATCCAACCTGTAGGTAATCGTCACCAGAGTCTAAGTAGAGGCTGAGGTCGATTGCATAGGTGGTCCAACCAGTAGACGCGCCAGATAGCAAGGTACTGCGGTAGATTGTTGGTAGGCTCATTCCACCGTAAACATCCACACCGACTGTGTTGTCGGTTAGGGTGAATCCGTTTACAGTTGGAGCTGCGTTGTAGGAGTAAATTCCCACAGCTGCATTCTTAACAACAATGTTGTCGACTGCACCGCCGCCAGCCTCAAACATCAAACCGATACCGGTCTGACCAGAGTTCATGATGGTCGAATCATCAAAGTCGAGGGAACCACCGTTAACATAGATAGTTGCCTCGGAAGCAGATGCTCCAGCATTACCGTAAATTGTCGAGGAGTTGAACACAGTCAGGCTTCCAGAATCAAGGTTGATTCCACCTGCTACATTCGAGATTATTCCTTGGTCAACGGTAAGGGACCCGCCGTCCATGTCCAAGTTCAATGGATAGGACGCCGAGGTTGCCTTGAGGGTACCTGTATCTGTGGAGGTTGACTCGAAAATCAGAGATCCACCTGTACTAATGGTCAGAACTGGATTGTTAGTAGCATCGGATGCGACACGCCATACGCTTCGCATGATGATGGTACAACTGTCAATAGTCAGGTCACCAGACATGGTAACCTTACCTTCCCAAGTGTAAACGTTAGTAGCACTGTTGTATCCAAGTTGTGCTTCTGCATGAGTTAACAGATAGTTACAGTCCATGTTGGTTCCGTTTAGAGCAACTGGTGCTGGCTCGAGACGTAGCTCGATTGTGTCGCCAACGCCAAAGCTTCCTGGGTACCAAGAATCAGTAACGAGTGTCTCGTTCTGACCAGATGGTCCCCATGCTGCTAGGTTGTGGTCGGTGTAGGAATTACCTGAGTCATCAGATGTGATAACCCATGTATCTGCTGTACCTGTGGAATCAGTCTTGTGACTTCCAACAGTGAACAGTCCTGCGCCACCATCAACAACGGTTGCCTGGACAGTGTGTCCGGAGCGGTATGACTTGACACCGCCGCCGAGCAACTTGTACACCTTAACGGTAGCAATGCCACCGAAGTAGACGTCTCCAGAACTTCCAGAGTCCACGTCGCAACCAGAACTTCCGTCACAGTCTGTGCCATCCTGGCTAACGCCGATCAGAGTGATCTTTGCGTTAGTGGATGCCTTTGCCATGTTTTGGAATGTTGTAGGCATTGTAACAGTACCTACACCGATGGTGATAACAGAGTTTCGTGCGTACATAGCATTCTGACTACCGGTATATGTTGCATCGACATTGCTCAGAATAATGTTGTTCGGAGCTGCCGAGTTTGAACAAGAACCGGAAATCCAGTCAGTGTCAACATTGTCACCAAGTAAGGTGTATCCACAGCCAGAGACTGAGATTCCAGTTGTTACCCAGTTGTCTCCCTCGATATAATCGTTGATAGTCGCGCCTGGAGCGTTGCCTAATACGGTCAGTGCTCCGACAGAGATATCGTCGATATTTGGTGAAGTTCTGGACATTGTCAGGTCACCAGCAGTTAGATCGCTAATAGTTGCTAAATCTGCAGTTGGTCCGTTTGCTGTGCTTGAACTACCACCTGGTACGATGCTAAAGTCAGCAGTTCCCATATCGACTGTGTCGAATGAGTAGCTGTCAAGAGCACCGGTTGAACCAGAGGAGTATCCGTCTGCGACTAGATTGTAGACATACAGAGCGCCTTCTCCATCAGAGTTCAGAACTGCTCCGCTTTGTGCGGAGGTAGAGGTTGCACTAACATTGCTAAGCCAGACATTCTCTAGATCAACATCAATGAGGTTAATACTAGACTCTGTGATGTCGATATTCTCCATCACAAGAGAACCTGCGGTACTTCCTGGATAGTTAACAACCGCTCCACCCCAGCTATTGCCGTTGGTGTTACAGTCGTCCATTGTACCATCACGTAGTGTGACTTCAGAATCTTCTGCGAAGTTGAAACAAGAATCTGCTGCTCCATTTACTTCGAAGTCCGACATTACAAGGACAGTTCCCTGACCGGAGCCGTGGGAGAACGCTTCACCAACATTGGTGAAGGTTACATGGTCCATTGTGAAGTTACCAACGTTTGCGTTACTACTTGGAGAACCGCCGTGGCGACTTCCTGCTGCAATAGCTGCATCTGTAGTGTTTGCAAAGTCAACATATGACAATGAGTGTCGCTCATCTGTTCCTTCAAGAACGCTGCAAGCACCGGTGAACGCTAGTCCTTTCCAGTCGCCACCTTGCGAACCCTCGAAGATGATTGGGTCGGTTGCATTACCTGCTGCTGTGAATGTGTCACAATTACCATCAAAGGAGATTCCCTTTCCACTTGCAACCTGTATAACGACACCTGGCTCAATGGTCAAATCGCCACTGATTGACAGGTAGTCATTAGCTGGGTTAACACGGATTGGAGAGTCGATTAGTGACCATGTGTGCGGGCCGCCGACTAGATCTGCGGATAGGTCAGTTCCCTTACCCTCGAATGGTATCACACGAGTCCTGAGAGAACAGTCCAGTGCAGAGTTGTCATAGCAGTAGTAACTGCTGTAGTAACCCCACCATGGAGCAATTGTTCCAGGTCTAGCGTATGTATTTCCAGAGTATGGTAATTTTGGCATGTTACTGTACCAAGTGGTGATGGACTGCTGTAGAGCAGTGGATCCATCGTCCTTGAGGAACATGCTACCCATTCGACTTAGATGGACACGATTCTTCGAATCGGAACCATTGTATTCGGTACCGAAGTATTCGAAGGTAAATCCATCAGGCATGTCGATGTTTGCGTTGCATCCAGACTTGTAGGTATTCCACCAGTAGGATGAAACACAGTACGAGCCATATGGGCCACCATTACTGGTGCCAGCAATAGCTACATCGTATGTTGGTAACTCCATAGTGAGTCCAAGGTCGAATTCTTCGTAGCCGTGTCCACTACTGTCAGTACCAATACGATAGTTGCTGGTATGTGCATTTGCACCAGCCATGTATGCACCGGCGTCACGTAGTGTAGCACCCTTAGTACGAGTCTGGTCCATGTATCCTACTGTAGCATAGTCGTAGTATGCCTGACAGCCGGAATCATACTGGAACTCAATCTCGTTGGTTACGTCATACATTAGCACCTGGTATGTACATGTGTACAAGTTGGTGTAACCCATGTCGTGCCACTCGACGATGAAGACCTTAGTTGGGTCCCCAACCTCAAAGGTTTCAGTTGAGGTAGTGTTTGAGTTTGTTCCTGTAGATGCAGTTGAAACGTCTGTTGCAATTGCGTAGTATTCAACGCTGCTGCTACGTTCCATATCTTCCAGAGAGGTAGACCAATCACATGCTGCTGTTACACAATCTGTGCGTGCTGCTCCAACAGGTGAAAGAACCTTGGAAGTCCAAGTACCAACAGTTCCATCCGCATCAGTAATGCGGTAGTACAATGTCGGCCCTACTCCTGCTGTCGTAGAGATATTCAGTCCAGATGGTGGTTCGCCTGCGTCTCCAATAGTGTAGGTAAACGTTCGATCCTTAGAGTGCGAGTCACGTAATTTCATGTGATCCATCTCTGGAGCGAAGGTATCTGGCTGTGGTGCAACACTTGCTACCTTGTAACTTACCGATCCACCAGACGCCATGCGGCCGTAGTAGCCAGAGCCTTGTGCGAATCCATTCCAGTTGTAAGAGGTACTGTAGATGTAATAGTATCCAGAAGTACAGATTGGGTTAGAACTGGACGAACGGAAGAAGTACATGTATCCGTTTGTACCGACGCACATCCAATTTGACTTGGATGAACTGTAGGTTGCGTTCCAGTCGTGCTTACCGAATGTTCCGGTAATGTCACCGGGGATGTCGACTAGGTAAGCATCGGTATAACCGTAGGTTGACCTCTTGTTAGCAGTAGTTCCGCCAGAGAGGGTTTCTTCGATTCCAGTTTGCATACCAGAGGTATCCGCGTCTCCATCAAGACCTACAATTGCCCAGCTATTTAGAGTGCTGTCGTAAAGGTAGATCAAGTTCATTCCTGGACCGTGCCTTGCGTTAACGCTGAGGAAAGCAGCAGCGCCACCATCATCCTCGTGCATATCCATTCTTCCAGACTTTGTACCACCCATTCCGTTATATCCGGCACTAGGTGCTGTAGTCCAATGGATTGCCCACTGGTTGTAGAAGTAGTAATTATCGACACCATAGAAACAGGAGTTGCTTCCAGTTCCACAGTTACTTGTATCGAATTCCATTACATACTCATCGTTGTTGTCATAGTATGTCAACTGCTGGTCAAAGAACTTGGTTGGGGTGAAAGCCGAGCCCGCATAGCGTTCATCGATTAACACTGTCATTTTCTTTGCACTACCAGCATTTTCAACATCATCAACAAAGAACCAGTATGGAGATGATGGTGCTGTTGCTGTACTTGGAGTTCCAGAGCCACCAGATGGGTCGGTAGCGGTATTTGGAGTTGAAGCCAAGTCCTGGAATGCCCAGAAGTAGGTAACATAGTCACCAGTGGAAATTGCACCAGTCTTTGCCTTGAACATACACGAAGAATCAGATGATCCACAGGTTCCAATTGTAGTTGCCTTAACAGCGGTGTAAGAACCGTTGTCAATCGCGTAATGGAGGTGTGGTGCTCCGCTAGTGGTTGTGTCAATTCCAGACATGTCCTCGAATGTAGTATGGAATTGTCTTGCACCTTCCTTGTAGGTTGTTATTCCGGAGTATGGGACGAAATCGCTTGTTGGAGCGGTTGCGTCGGTTCCACCAGAGTAAACGACCTGAAGGTAGCTGTTCCGATTTCCACCAGCGTATGCGTAGTGGTAGATGTATGTCGAAGTGGTATAGTGTGAACCCATTCCGACGCTTCCACCATTAGCAAGAGCACTTGTAATGTAGTTGTGACTACCAGTTGTAGCAGCACAAGCAGTTGCGCTACTACACAAGTTTGCAGTCTTCCAACCAGTTCCTACTGAAAAGGTTCCAGCAGCAGCGGAGTTCCAAATCGAACTAGTCATCTTGCGTTGAGTGGTTCCACCATAGCCGTAGGCTATTGTCGAAAGCGCACCTGAACAAGATGCAGATGGAATAGACCAACTGTATCTGGTAGATAGTCCACAAGATTCCATTACAACTGCAGTAATTGCGTTAGTAGAGTAACCGTAACTGTATTGGACATATTGCTTCCAATCTACTGAATCGACAGTTGCGCCAGATGGTAGAGCGTTGGAACTGGTAAAGGTGTACTTGTTCCAAGGCAAGTAGTAAATTGTAGCGTAGTAGCGGTACATGTAGCGGTAGGTTCCGGAGTAACAGTTAGCGTAGTAGACATAGCAGTATCCACCAGATCCGCTGAAAACCTTGACAGATGGGTCGATTGCCAGAGGATACTGGCGCTCGTCATCTAACAACCATCCACTTTCTACAGCAGTTGTAATGACCACTTCTTGGCCAAACGTCTGAATGAAGTAAGTTGCATGGTATGGCTCGTCTGCCTCCATTTCCATAACTACTGGAACTGGGATGGTAGCAAGTACCTGTCCAGTTTCCAAGTTGCGGATTGTGAGTTCGTCCTGAGTTTGGGTTATTTCCTCACGGAGAAGGTCTTCTCCGAGGAATAGTCCATGACCAACAGGCATGCGCATTGTTTCGGTTAGACCTAACCATGCTACATCTTCCTGTAGAACTGGGCGTTCACGAATCACGAGGTTCTGCTTCAGCTGGTTCGATTCAACTGTATAGTCGAGATCGAAACCTTCTGCAACGGGGTAACGCAGAACGTTACCTCCAACAGAGACTCCCTCAGTCGGTGGAGATGCCATGTAAGGCATATGTGATCCACCTGATGCGTCCAGGGTCATCACTACCGGATTAATACCGACAACAATGGGGTCAACGTTTTGGCTGACCTGGACCGCGACACCGTTTGAAATCTCGCTTGGGAAGACAACTTCGTATACGTTGTCTTTTACTTCCCAACCGTCAACGGTTGCCACGATGTTGAGGTCTATCTCTTCCCACGAACCGTCACTCAAAAAGTGCAACGGTTCTGCGGAAGTCAATAGAGCAGTCTTTCCTTCCTCGGTGAGGAAGGCTTTCTGCTTCAGTGACCTCATGCCCTCGAGTTCCGAGGTCGCATCAAATTCATACTGTACTGGCTCATAGACCTCGGGGAGTGCGAAGTAATCTTCGCTTGCTTCGTTTGATTCAACAAACTCTGCGATCTCCCCTGGGGTAGCGTCGTTCTGCACCAGACCTGTCATTGGAGACAGGGCCATCAAAATGCAGAGCAGGAGGGCAATGCCCACGCCACCCATGGCGGTCTTCTTGTTCGTGTTCTTGGTTCCCAACATCACGTCATCAACTCCTTACGGACTTTATGCAATGCATCTCAGGCTTTGTATCCCTTATGAGGATTGGGGTACATGCGCTTTTAGATAGTCATGGAGTAAAGCGTTCTGGAGAATGGTTTCAAAAAAAAATCTCCGGAGATTACGCACCTACTAGGTTGCGGGATTTTCCATAGTTTTCAAGGTATAATAATGCTTAGGTAAACGACCTACTGCGAGTATGAAAGCGAGTTGTATTCCAGTAACGATATCTGCAATTTTCGTGGAGTTTTTATTTTTTCATTTTGTTATTATGGTAATATTTCCATTCAATTAGTCACCCTCGGAAACAATAATTCCGAAAAATGAGAAAATATTGTGATTTGCGATGTAAAAATTACATCGCCCTTCACATGCGCGCGTACGCGAGGCGATGGAAACCCAAGAATCTCAGAATTGAATAGGTGTGAATGAATAATCTAGAGGAGCTAATTTCTCTGCAATCAATTCGATATCGGTTTCAAGAATTGTTGATCGCAAACTATCTCAATAATTGTTGAACCTTCTGAAGTAAGAACTCGAAGTTTGTTAAGGGTTGAAATGAAGTATGAACTCGAAGTTCGTTAAGGAATTGAAAGAAAGGAAGGGGGGTGCCCTGAGGAGCGGCGAACCGCTCCTCAGGGCCGTTCCAGCGCTAAGCGCTGTATTCAGCTTCTTGAGGTTTGCAAGTTATCTGAGATCAGTAATCCCAGTCCTTGCCCTCATCGCCCTCTCCACCGCGGGAGAGGATGAAAGCTCCAACTACGAAGGCAACAACCACTAGGCCGATAATGACGCCCCAGGTCCATCCTGGAACACCTTCTGCATCACCTACGGTGCCAATGGCCTTACACTCGTCAGAGTCAGGGTTGACAGTACAGGGGTCAGGTTCGGTTGTGTCGCGCTCTAGAATCATACTGTTCAGAGCGACGTCGTTGTTGTGGTTACCCATAGCATCTACACCAACTGCGGTGAAGTGGTACATACCATCTGCTCCAGGCTTACCGATATCAGCGGTGGTTGCACCAGCCGCTGCATCGACACAGTTGGAGGAAGGCATTGCTCCAGCAACATCCCAAGATGCATCTCCGAAGCAAACCATCCAGTGGTCAACATCAGAATCATCAGTTCCTGCGACATTCCATGTCACAGTCCATGTGTTGGCGTCCTTGTTCTCCACTGATAGGTCAGCAGCAGTTGCATCTCCATCGACTCCGGAATCAGCAGTTGCTGATGCGGTTGCGATAGTAGGGTTGCATCCTCCTACGTTACATAACTGGATGGTGACTGTGTAAGTCTCTCCATGGGTAGTGTAGGTCTGACCGTCAAGGCGTAGCGATGTGTTGCTTACACCATTTGGCCACTCTGCGTCACAGTTGCCTGCGGAATCGCAAACACTGACAACAAGGCGGTCCAATGTGTCAACAAGAGTTCCTGTGTATCCCCAAGTAGCATCGATGTGGCCGCCTGCAGAGGCAGTCAATACGAGACCGGATGGGTTAGCTTCAGGTGCTTCAACAATCTGGAGTACTCCACCCATTAGAGCGATTTCTCCACCGGGTAGTACTGGACTTTGATCAGCAATAGTAATGTCGATGGTTCCGTCAGTGCCTGCAGCGCTGATGGTTGCATCTAGCATAGCCCATGCGCCGTTCGAAGAGACGTAGAACACAGAGGTTGGTGTCACAGCAGCAGCATCATAGCTGATGGAGATCGACTGGTCTAGAACATCTCCAGGACCGTAGGTGGTCAGTGGGGAGTAGTCTAGAACTGCCTCTGAGGTGTACTCACCTGCGTATCCAAAGGAAGTTAGATCCTTGGTGTGAGTTGTGGACGACTCTGCAATTTCAACAGTGAAAGTGTTTACACCATTGTATGTGAGGTCGTACTCCATTGTGTATCCACCATCAGTATGAGTTGCAACTACGTGATTCCAAATAAACACGTTTGTAGTGTCACTACTCGAGGACTGATATGCATCGAAGACTGTTACGCTGTATGCGTGAACTCCTGCCCAAGCACTGTCAACTGGCATCAACATACACTGTGAGAAAGTAGGTCCATCACCTGTGCACGGGGACATCTGTCCCTCTACAAGTCCTGGATGAGTCCATACATAGCGTAGGGTCACTCCAGAATCGTCATCTGCATCAATAGCATCTGCGGAGAGAGTTAGCATTGCTTCAGAGCCAAGTACAATGTCGCCATCGTTCTCAACAGTTAGAGAGACTGATGGGCGGTTGTTCATTGCGATCAAATCAATCAGGTCTCCTTCATCGTTAGAACTGGACATATCAGTTTGTCCTCCTAGCATAGAAACGGTTGCAGTAATGTCATAGATTCCGGGTGCGAAATCAATGAAGAGACATGCTTGTCCTAATTCCTGAATTTGTGGGTCTAATGGATTCATTCCTAGATTGGCGTGAACATAGGCCTCGCCAAATCCACCTTCACAAGAGTCTACTGTTGCGACTGCAGGGTCAAGGAGTTCAATACCTGTTACGGTGTTCATAATACTGAAAGTCACAGACCAGTCGTATGTGGTCTCTAAGTCACTTCCCATATGGCGGACAGTTGCTTGAACTGTGCTCATTGTTGGGTTAAGAGGACCTTCGGTTAGACCAGGCATAGATGGTTGACCAATTGGGTTTCCATCTCCGTCCATTTGGTATCCTTGATTGACAACTAGTGCAGATACAGCTATGTCGTGGAATGTCTGAACCTTTCCTTCGAGTTCGTCCTCGCTTGTGGAAGCAACATCATCCTGCTGATAAGTTACCTCACAGAAGTGAATAAAAGTCTGAGTTGTTGGTTCAGGATTTGTCTGATTTCCTTGAGTGGTAATCGTCTCTGTACAATCTGGCATCTGTCCATATAGGACATAGCTCACAAGATTGACTTCAATGGAGTAATCTCCGGATTCACCACTTGAGTCAGGTGTAACATATCCAAAGTACTCCCAAGTATCCCCTGTTGAAAGGGAATGGCGAGTATCTGAGGTAGTGTTGTTTGCATCCTGCTCGTGGCGGAAGGTCTCAACAATTGACGAGGTACCCACACCGCTTACGGTAGTGACTCCTAAGAGGTCATCATTGTTATCATTAGTTGCACTGGAAAGAGTTCCTGTAATGTCCAAAGCAAGAGTGATTTCACGAGCAGTCCAATCATTTGAACCATCGGTGGTCACAGTTAAAGTGAAAGCCTTTTGTGAACTGCCTCCCTCAACTTCCTTGCCTGAGTTCCAAGATAGATCGACAACAATGTCGGTCCACGAGGTTACGGACACCAAGATTTCTTGGTAGTCGTTTCCAGGGTCGTTATCTCCTTCGGCACTCGCCTCAACTACGACGATATAATCGCCTTCTATTGGAAGCCACTCGATTGCAGCTCCTTGGTAGCTAAGGGTGTACTTACCGTTGGCAAGGTTTGCACCGGCATCCAGGGTTGCCCATGGGCAGACATTGGAGTCGTCACAAACGACGTCTCCATTTGTCCACGACAGGTCATTGCCGCTGGAGTCCATTGCAACCATGCCACGGACGCCGTTTTCTGCAAGATATACAGTAACGGATACGCCCATTTCGGCGATGGCAGCGTCACCAGCATTGCTGATGAAGGCCTCAAAGTTCACAACATCGCCGGACCTGAGAGTATTTCTCACGTCTCCAGTAATGTCGTCGGTTGTTGTCTCTTTAGGACTTAGGATCGCAACTACCTCCGCGTCTGGGCCTGCTCGGCCATCTGCATTGGTCATTGGGCTATCGTCCAGCTCAGCGATATCAATTACTGCAAGCGAGGTGCTTACCATCATCAAAAGCGCTAAAATTATGGGTGTTAACTTACGCATGTCATTCCCTCCGACTTGGGTCGGTTGGCTCCCCCACGCCATGTAGGGTATTTAGGAGTTGGGCAACACCTGCAGTACAAGACTCTGGAAGATTGATTTTGCTTATTAGAACTTGACCCACTGCAGTACAGCGAAAATTAACAATAACTCACTGAAAAAGAAACAATATTTCCCTCCTTGGTACAATACGTTTGTGTTTTCTATACCTCGCTGAACATAATAATTTAAGCGACCTTAATCCGAACTTGCCAAGGCCTGTGCTGGTGTGATGGACATCGCTCGTCGGACCGGAATTATTGTTGCCAAAAGAACGAGAATCCATCCTCCAATCAGCATTGAAATCAATGTCCCCCAGGGTAGTATGAGTTCGACCCCTTGTTCTTCCCAAATTGCTCCATGAAGTGCGAGGTGGAATGCCAAAGCAACTGCTGCTCCATTCAACATCCCCAGAACCGAGACCCAACTGATTTCAGTAAGCATAGAGAACATCACTGAACGGCGTCTCCAACCAAGAGCTCGCAGCATTCCAATCTCACCAGCCCTCTCTGATACTGATCGGAATGTTACTACTCCAATTCCGGCGATTCCTACGATGAGTCCTAAGGCAAGATATGCTTGGAAGATAGACAATATTGCAAATACTAGCCCAAGAATCACCAACACCTCTTCCTCGATGACCGATGAGTGAACTCCATCCTTTGCAAGGTCACTGGATAGAGATTCCTCGAGAACTGAAGCATCGATACCTGGAGATGCCGAGACATAGATTCTAGTGTGGACGCCACCGAACTGTTCCTCTACGATTTCTCCTCCCATCCAAATTCCAGCACTGAAGAGATTTGACGACTGAGAAAGTATGCCTCCAACTACCACTTCACGGCTGTTTCCGGGGTTTGATATATCAATTAGAGAAATCGATTCTCCAATTGTAATTGTAATTCCATTTATCGACTCTCCAGTATTGGGGTCAATCAAGGCAAATGAACTGTCTATGAATACTAAATCGGGGCGTAATGTGAGATTAATCCACGCTTCCTGCTCAGTTGGACCTAAGGCGTTGTGATCCCAGTCTGAAAGGGGAATTCCACCATGCTGGGCAAAACCATCGTCAATTCCTCGAAGAAGATACCCTGTCCGCTCTTCACCTTTCTCTAACCACACTACTGCGCGTGAAACTCTGCCCACTGCGTCAATATCTGAAGGCGAGGTCTCTGAAAGATCCCAATCGCTTGGTTCTGAAGATAGATTCATCGGAGCCTGCCTTGATGAGGCAAGAAGAATCTCAAAATCGCCACTAGCATCATCGACATAACCGGTAGAGTGCGACTCGAACTGTACCGAATATCCCGAGAGAACGATTACACTGAACACGGTAAGTGAAAACATTCCCATTACGATTGCAGTTCGCAAGGGAGCAGAAGCAGGATGCGCTAGAGCGATTTTTGGGACCGGGCCAAATAAACGAGTTACAAAGGTCCTACTGATGATGAAACCTGCAATTCTAGGTGCAAGGCCAGACAATACCATGACTCCCGCAAAGACCTCGGCTATTCCAAGAACTGCGAATGCTAATTCCATGTTACCAGGCTCGACTCCAGCTCTAATCGGGTCAAGGGAATCCGGAAGGAGAGCCCATGCGAAAAGAGTTAGTCCGATTGCAGCCATTGTATTGCTACCAGCATTACGCATCGAGCGTCCAAGCATGTTCGGTAAAACCCACGTTAGCATCGGCACTAATGCGATGATGAACTGTGTTGCTGCGATGTGCCACATCGCTATGTAAAGTGATGAGCCACTATCCAGTGTCAACATTGTCAATCCTGAAAGCATACCTCCACCTAACAAAACAATCAAGCCAAAGAGCATCCACCATGGCATGCTTTTTGCACGAATTGGAGACAGTCCACGTAGAGCTTCTACGATGTTTAAACGGCTGGTCCAAAGAGCTGTTGCCCAAAGGGTCGACATTGCGATAATGAAACCCCAGGACATTCCAACTAACATACTTGAGAGGCTAAATGAAAACGCGAGGCCCTCGGCACCGACGGATGTGAATATGCTACTGAAAGCCAATGAAATCAGCCATGCTAGAACTAGACCAACAATTCCTCCAAGGATCGCAGCACCAGCAGATGTCAGAACTCCTTCCATCATCGCAAGAGCGCGCATATCCGAACGCTTGAGGCCAAGTGCACGAATTACCGCTTCATCTTGGCGCCTTTGGTCCGCCAGCATTATGACGATTGTTAGTACCAATAATATTCCAGCACCGATAGTAAAGGTTCCAAAGACTAGGAACATTGCCGAAAGTACACCTGAACTCTCTTCAGCAGCCTCAGATGATTCTTCCTTGACCGCATTGAAATTCAAGTCCATTGAATCGGTGCCAGCAAAACCGTCTAACCAGAGATTGATTGCGGTGACATTACCACCGGTCACGATAATCATACTACGCTCATCTGCATCTGCTGCTGCCAATTCTACCCCAGTTTCAAGATCGACCATTCCGATGATGATTCCTTCCAGTTCATCTAAGCCTGGGGCATTAATAGATGACATCGAACCCTCGACATCCATAATCAAAGGAGAATCATCACCATATGCATATGGCATCAATCCAGTGACCCATATCGTTTCATTCATATCGAGATGGGTGAGTTGGTTTGAGACTAACATCCCACCGTTTTGCGGAGCAAAGGTAGAATCGGTTGCGATAACGAGTTGGGGCAAAGTGCCAATGTCACTGATGTCAACCGTGAGTGGTAAACGCGGGGTCATTATCCCTTCTGAATCAATTAGTACACCCACTGAAGTAGTGCAAAGAAGGTCTCCATCCCACGCGAATGACCTTTGGTCACAATCGCTATTTGGAGTCGCCAAAACGGTTGCACCGGCTGAATTAAAGGAATGGAGAGCCCCAGTTTCATTGATTAGCAAGCCACCGGAAAGAGCGGTCCAATTCTCAGGCGAAGTGCTACCACCAACGGTAATCCACCCTGATGAGTCGCCATACATGATGACGTCATTCGAATGAAGCATATCGCCTGTAACTTCCTGATCCACCCATTCGCCATCTTCAACCGCATAGAAGGTTGAGCCAAATAAGCCCTCTACTCGTAGCCACTCTTCGCCGCCAGCAATCTCATGCTCAAGGTCGAAAAGAGTATCTGGCAACTCTGGCAAAGGAATGGAGGGACTAGATGCAAGTAGAGATTCTTGACCTTTGATGAGATGTTCCAAATCGCCATCAGGGTCCTCTGGTATCTTGGTTAAGCCATTGTCATGTGCGACTAATAAGCCACCTTCTACCAACTCGACATCATTGATTAGGCCACCATCTGGCACTTCCCAACCATGTGCATCCCCTCCTCTGTCGATTTGGAAGGAGACCGCACCTGCAGCAATGTACCAATCACCTTCAGCAGAAGGTAGGATATTCTCTATGGTTTCATCAGGTAAGACGAGTATTTTGTACCCTTGAGATATCTGAATCAAAGGTACTTGAAGAACTTCTAGGGTACTTCCGCCCGCAGTTAATTCACTTGCATTCTCGCGCCATGCCGTGATGAATTCGGAGTTCAGTCGGCCGAATCCACTGGTTTGAGCAATGGACAACACATCACCATCAACTTGGACTTCAAATGATGCATCTGTAGATGAAATTAATTCATCTAGACTTTCTTTGATTTGGGGAATACTATCCGAAGCATCGATATTAACGGGCATTGAAATCCTCAGACGATTTACCATCCACTCCTTGCCTTGCAATTCCTGAGCTTGTGAAAGTGAAGTGAAAAGACCGGGGCCTCTTGTTCCAGACCAGGCGCCTATTCCCTTGTTGGGAATCACCTCATCGATTGTGAGATTGTCACTATTGCGGACATATTTTCCTTCATTGCTGATGCTGTACCATGATACTTCGATGACATCTCCCGCCCCTATCTCCAATTCATCTGCCGCTACCTGATTGATTCGGACGCCTTCCCAATCGCGGTATGCAAACCAGGATACGCTTGGATCTGCTTTTCCATCGGCTCTAGTAAGAGTCGCTGAAGTCTCAAGTCCCAATTCATATGAATCGGACAAACCATTGGATTGTAAGGTCTCACCAAAAGAGAGGGTGAGATTTTCCGAGAGGTCATCCGAGAGTCCAGTTCGACGGTCTATCGAATACACGAGGATATCGGTATCGCCCCACATAGCCTCAACTTCATCATTGACGGTTGCATCTAGACTATCGCCAACCACTAGAGAGGATGTGATGATTGCTGATGCAACAAGCAAACCCGCCATCATCAATGCGGCTTGCCGTGGTTTTCTGCGGACTTGCTGCATCGCTAAACGGAATACTAGAAGGCGACGTGACGAGAAAAATGGCTGTATAAGAAGAGTTGAGATAATTCCAACTGCGATAATAGTGGTCCATAATGCCATGAAACTGACATCGAGCCAATCAAGGATAAACCAAGCAATCATCGCATCGAGCATTGGCCCAATTCCAATGACCAATGCGTGCCACCAATACCTCAAGTCTCCACGAATGGAGAATGTTGCACCTAAACTGAAGGGTGCAACTAGAAGCGCAGCGATAATCAGCTCTGTGAGCATATTCACTCCTCTTCCCCGATTACCCTACCATCACTCATTCTGATTATGCGTTCACATCTGTCAGCGACCGCATCATCGTGCGTAACGACAACTAAGGTGACATTTCGCTCAGTATTCAACTCACTGAGGAGTTCAAGAATTTGGTCGCTCGTAGTACTGTCTAGGTTCCCAGTTGGCTCATCGCAAAGGATGACACTGGGTGAATGGACGAAGGCACGGGCGATTGCAACCCTTTGTTGCTGACCTCCGGACAATTCTGCTGGCCGGTGATCTGCTCTATCTCCAAGGCCAACCATCTCCAATGCTTCGAGAGCGATTTTGCGAGCTTCATCGGCTGACATTTTCTGCATCAATAATGGAATCTCAACATTTTCAACAGCACTCAGCACCTCGATAAGGTAGAATTTCTGGAAAATAAAACCCATCTGACTGCCACGGAGGTCAGTTCTCTCATCATCGCTGATACCAAATAGGGGCAATCCTGCAACACTCACTTGTCCTGCAGATGGCTCGTCGATTCCGCTCAGCATGTTAAGCAGTGTCGTCTTTCCACATCCACTTGGACCCATGATTGCTACCATGTTACCTGCATCTACGGAGATACTCACGTCTCTAACTGCCTGTACCTTCTCCTCGCCCATCTCGTAGACCTTCCACAGACCTTGGCACTCTAGAGCGGCTGACATGGATACCTTCAGGCCGTGCAGGTTGATAAGACCCCCCTTCATCGAGAATGATATGCTAGTCACGGTCCTTGCATTCGGGCCAATTGCAGAAGCAATGGGAGGGCGCAAGCGCCAAATCGAATTACCTGCCACAAGTAGTGCCCGCTTTCTCATTGAAGAAATCGGCATGGAAATGTGGCTTGGTAAGGGCCTTGCTATCAGTTTGAATGGACACAAGGTAGACGAAGACGCTCCATTGAGTGATGGCGATGAAATCGCCCTACTTCCGCCGGTCTCAGGCGGTTAAACAGCCGATTGATTGACAAGGCGGGTCCTGCTGGAACACACTGGAGGACACCCACAATGCGATTTGGAGCAACCGAGATAATCATCCTGCTCGCCATTTTCTTCATTCTATTTGGAGCAGAGCGCCTACCCAAGTTAGCAAGAGCGCTTGGTCAATCGAAAGGAGAATTCCAAAAGGGTATCTCCGAAATCACACATTCCCCGAATACTGCGGCAACTGAGGCTGACCTCGAGGCCGGTGGAAAGACTGCTACTGTTGCACTTGCAGAAGAGGCTGAGGCTGCTGGCGTTGATCCTTCAGGAAAGACTGCAGAACAAATCGAAGATGAAATCTCCGACTCGGCCGACGAATGAACTTCAGCGCCGTGCGCGCTTTACTTTCATTGGCGAGCCACATATTTCGCATTCTTGTTCTTCCTTTGAGTCAGCCTGTTTTGTTGCTCGACAGCCGATGCAACGCAATTCCCAGGCCCACTGTTGCTTTGAGGGGCGGTTGCTTACTGCCTCGAATGGATGGTTGAGAGAGCGGCAAACATTCTGCAGAGAATAATCATCGGTGAATAGGCATTGTCCGGTTGCCATTGCGAGAGCTAGAACTTCGAGGTCGACTTCAGAAAGACGTGGTAGGTCGCCAGTTCTGCGGGCCGCGTCTTCTGCATCTCCAGTCCCAATACTCATCCATTCCATCTCAATAGATTCGACTAGCATAGCGCGCGCTGGACTGAGTCGCTCTAACTCGGCAAGTTGGGAATGAGCGGCAATCCCACCGGCTATTCTCTCGACTGGCCAGTGCAGAAGGGCTGCGGTGTCAAGTACCGGCATCATGCCCGATGAGGGATAACTCCTCTTTCATCGCTTCGGGAAAGGATAGCATTCATGCGTAGGAATGAAGCCCAAAGGTCAGATGTCGTGGAAGGAGGGCGTGGTAGAGTGGTTCGATGGCTTTGGCTCAATGAGTCTAGGCGCCATGTCTTTCACCGAGGCAATCATACAACCAGTGCCCCCCGACCTGTTGTTTTTACCAATGCTTGTCAATGCGATGGGAGATACGCCACTAGTGGTGTGGCTATGGCTCGTGGTCACAATCTCGAGTGTCCTTGGTAGCCTTGTTGGATACTGGATTGGTAAGAAGTGGGGCCGAGCTATTCTCGATCGTTTTGGAAAGCAACATCACGTTGAGAAAATCGAGGCACTGATAGATAGATATGGAACAATTGGAATATTCATCGCCGCGTTTTCTCCTATCCCCTACAAGGTGTTTGGATGGGTTGCAGGTATGGGTGAAATGGACCTCAAACCATACGTAGCAGCCGGCTTATTGGGGCGTGGACTTCGATTCGGATTAGAAGCAATACTCATTGGAATCTATGGCAATAAAGCGCTCGATGCGTTGTGGTGGCTACTGGATAGGGAGTTGTTGATTGGTATACTCCTTGTTTCGGGAATAGCGGCTGCGTGGTACAGTTTGCGCTGGTGGAATAGGTTAACGGTCGACCCCAACATTCATGAATAATCAGCGTTGGGCGAGGGGTAGTTGCTTGCATGGTGTAGTGGCCCATCATTTCGGGTTTTCATCCCGGCGACCCGGGTTCGAATCCCGGTGCGAGCACTCTATTTACTCTAAACGCCGTACTGCGAGGCAGTTATTCCAATCGATTGCAATGCAAGTTCGGTGAAATCATTCTTGTTTTCGCAAGTAGGAATTGGTCTCATCAAAGCCACCGATAAACATTGGATTCTCTCCTCTGATATCGATTATTACCGGAACGGTTCGATGACCGGTTTCGGTGACTACTTCCGTGCGCGCAGTGCGGTCTGTATCGAAGTTGATCTCGCTGAATGTTAGTCCTTTAGATTTGAGCAAACGCTTTGCTGCAACGCAATAGGGACAAAATGTAGTAGTGTATAACAAGAAGTCTGTGTCGGCCGCAGCGGCATCATCTACTACTCTGCTCATGACTGGCCCTCACAACAGGTCCTTCTTGAATCCCTGTGCGAACTCAAGAGATTACGAGTCCTTCGTTATCGATTTGCCAATCGAGAACATCCCAAGGAATTGCCGCCTTGGTTTTTTCAGGTTCTCTTGAGATAATTCCAACGAAACCACCAGCAGCTGCACCCATTCCCTTCCAGGCCATGACCTCACTCATTTCTTCGAGCAGAAGATATGGCTCATTGAGTGCGGGGTCGAGTTTGCCAACTGATTCAGTATATGCTTTCATAGCATTACATACTTTGTAGCGGTCATCGATTTGCACCGCAGTTGCCATATCCCTTCCCGATTGGCGTATCGCCATTAGATGAGGAAGAACCTCATCGTATCTTGCCCAAACCGAGGAATGCAAATCGCCCGATGTATGTCGAATTCCGGTATCGGCTAGAATCAAATGCGATTCTATCCACCTGTTGAAGCGCTCACCTGGTTGAAGAGGAAGACTATCCACTTGGTCACCGATGAACTTCAGGTGTTGTATACCACCATTACGTGCTGCCCATTGGTCCTGGCGCCCACCATGATTGCCGAGAAGTCGCTCGAATTGGAATGCTAATTCTTCGCTTCCTTCTGCACCTTTTATCGCTGCCATCAAAGCAACATTGATCGCACCTGTTGAACCCAAACCCGAACCAATTGGTACTTCGCAGGAGTATGAAGACTGTAACATTCCATTTTCGTCAATGGCTACTTCAGCATGTGCATAATGGTTGATTGCGATATTTACGACATCGCCTCCAACCTGCTCACAAAATGGAGGAGCGTCAGACCATCCACCTGCAAGGTCGATTCTAACCGGAGCACGGGCCTTCACCATAGACTCAGGGATAGGTCATTACTTATGGGAACTACCGCTAAGAACAAAATGCAGATAATTATTGAACTCCAATTGAAAAAATGATTTTTCCAATTGGGAAATTCAGAGCGATGATAACCAATTTCGAACATCTTCATGGTGTTCTATCGGTATCATATGACCCTTGGAATGTTGAATTCTAGTCACATTCCAACCAACTTCATCGAATAGGTCTGCAATTTCTTGACCTGCCTCGAGTGTCACACGGTGATCGGTTTCACCATGCATCCACAATAAGTTGGAATTGGAGGTCTCGATTAGGCGCTGTCGCAATTCAAGTGGTCTAACCGACCTTGTTGCAATAGCAATAATGCCAATTACGTCGAGATTGAACTGCAATAACTCTTGAGCCATTGCACCACCTTGGCTAAATCCGCCAATAACGAGTTGGTCATCTGGCAATAACTGCTTGAGTTTTAGCAGAGAGGAGTCAACATCTGATAACTCAGTAGCTGAGAGGTTCCTTTTGTTAGGGTCATCCTCTTGCTCGTAGCGCCACCAGGTGAATCCGCGATTAGGATGTGAGAAAGTCGCTTCGGGTATGATGAGATTCCACCCCTCGGGTAGTATGCTTTCGGCAAATGGTCGCATCATCTCAGCGGTTCCAGTCATGCCGTGCATCATTACCAGTGTTGGCATGACTAACGCCTCACAGGACCCAGTGATTCTCAATTCCACCTGCGACTTTCAGATGAAGGTAGGAATCTTGACCACGTAGAGTTACAGTCATGCTATACTCATCGGTTTGGCTTGGGATTGTACCAATCGCTCCAGACTCCCGTGCTCCTGAGCCCCATGCCCTAGTTAGTGGCGAAGCACCTGCATGGTCTTTGATGGTAAGTGAGCCACTTCCACCTTGGCTGATATCAACATCGAGATACCATACTAGATAATCAAAATCGACACCTGATGGGTGACCGTTATCGACAAATGAATCGTAGACATCATTGTCTGCTGATTCATACCTTGTATCCTTTAGATCGGTTGCTCGAATAAACCAGGTGTCACCTTCGTAATCACTTCCCAGTGAATTTAGACTCATGGTTAGTTGACTTTCACCGTCTTGGTCCCACCAATTGAATTCCTGTATGAATCCCCATTCGCCATTGAAACGATATTGTAGCCTGTGCCCTTCATCGCTGTCAGCATTGATTATCGCTTGACCCTCGGCAAAGAAATCGACTTCTGCAAGCCAATTTTGCCCAAGAAGAGTGAACTCCCACTCCTCATCAATGGTCCATGGGAAATTGAAAACCGGCTGAGGCTCTCCATTCTCAAAGACCGAAAGATTCTCCATAGTAACTCGTCCCAAAAATGGGTTGTGATTGATTACTGCATGGCGTTGAGCCTCACGTTCTGAAGAGATACCAAGCATGTATAGGCCATCTTCTTCACTAACATTGGCCACTACCAACCTAGCACTATCCTCTCCAAATTGAGGAGTGCTAAATGTGTATAGCCACCAATCGCCAACTTGCCATCCTGGTTGATCGACAATTACGTCATTGGAGCCATCTGAATCTGAATCATTATTCAGACACCCAGACATGCTGAGCGAAACCAGAAGCAGTGCTGCTAGTAGCGCTCGCATGGTATACCCTGTCCCCTTGTGGGCTTTGAGGCTGATGCTCATACGGTCCAAAGGACCGAATCAAAGCCAACCGGTGATTGTCAGGCTTGGAGCAATTACTACTGCTACAATGCTCATCAACTTGATTAGAATGTTTAGAGAAGGTCCACTTGTGTCCTTGAATGGGTCACCGATGGTGTCTCCAATAACGGCAGCTTCGTGAGCATCATCGCCCTTTTCAGCACCTTCAATGTGACCTTGCTCGATTGCTTTCTTTGCATTGTCCCAAGCACCACCAGCGTTAGCCATGAATAGAGCCATAAGAACTCCAGTAACTAGAGAACCAGCAAGAAGACCACCAAGTGCAGGAGCACCTAATACGAATCCAACGATGACTGGAGCAATAATTGCAACTACACCAGGTCCAACCATTTCCTTCAATGCTGCATCTGTTGAGATTTCAACACACTTTGCGCTATCAGGATACATTGTTCCTTTGTGTTCAATTGTAGTTGGCCATGAAGAAACATCCTCAAGATCGACTCCTTCAGGAGTATTTGCAGATAGTGCTTCTCTCATTACACCGAATTGGCGACGGATTTCATTTACCATTTCGTTTGCAGCCTTACCAACTGAAGTCATGGTCATTGCAGCTACTACGAATGGTAGAGCACCACCAATCAATAGTCCGATAACGACCTTAGGGTCGGATAGTGCTAATTGTGAGAGTCCGAGGCCTGCTGCGGCAGAGTATGCTGCGAATAGAGCCAATGCTGTAAGAGCAGCACTACCTATTGCGAATCCTTTACCAATTGCTGCAGTAGTGTTGCCGATTGAATCAAGACCGTCTGTGATTTCACGAACTTCCTTTCCTAGGCCGCTCATCTCTGCGATTCCACCTGCGTTATCTGCAACTGGTCCGTAAGCATCGACAGTCATTGTAACACCGACTGTTGCTAGCATTCCCATTGCAGCCATTGCGATACCGTATAGGCCGAATTCTGGCATAAATCCGCCAGCGCTGCTAGCAGTGTGACCATCCATCATGAAATGATTAGCACCGAATATTCCGAAACAGATTAGAATAATTGGGATGAATGTAGACATCATACCAACAGAAAGTCCTGCAATTGCGTTTGTAGCAGGACCTGTCTTGGACATTTGTCCAATGTGAGGAATAGCCTTTGGCTTAATTCCGAAGACGTCTTCGATTCCAGTGTAGTATTCTGTTACTAGTCCGATTAGGATACCAACGATTGAACCAATAATTACTGCAACCATTGGCTCGGTTCCAGTATCTAGATCCATGAAACCGATTCCGAACCATCCAGCGACCCAGAATAATCCTGCACCGATGAATGTGGTGTTTCGTAGCGCAGCACCAGGCTCGCTATTCTTTAGGAACTCCATAGAGAAGACACCGATTAGAGATGCCATATAACCGACCAGTCCTAAGAAGATTGGAAGAATGACATAATCAGCATTCATATTGCCACTAGAGTCTGCAATAATCATTGCAGCAATAATAGAACCTACGAAAGACTCGAAGATATCTGCGCCCATTCCGGCAACGTCGCCTACGTTGTCACCGACGTTATCTGCGATAACACCAGGGTTACGAGGGTCGTCTTCAGGAATTCCTGCTTCGACCTTACCGACCAGATCTGCTCCAACGTCCGCAGCCTTAGTGTAAATACCGCCACCAACACGAGCGAATAGTGCAATAGAAGAGGCACCCATTCCGAATCCAGCAGCGTGTGTGATATTGGTTGCGCCATCATCGCCCGCTCCAAAGAAGAAAGCAACTAGTGAGATACCAAGTAATCCTAGACCTCCTACTGAAAGTCCCATCACCGCACCACCGTTATACGAAACGGCAAGAGCACCTGCTTGACCTTCATTTTGTGCAGCCATTGCAGTACGGCCGTTTGCAGCAGTTGCCGCTTTCATTCCTGAAAGACCGGCAAGTACGCTTGCTACGGCGCCTCCAAGGAACGCCAATGCGGTCAAATGACCATCAGTATCAGTTACGAAGTATAGCAGAACTGCAACGACAACAACAAATATGGACAGATATCTGTATTCGGCTTTAAGGAAAGCCATTGCTCCGTCCTGAATTTGTTGCGTAATATCTGCAACAGTTGGGTTGTCTATCTCTTTGCTAACTACTTTCTTGTATAACAATGCAGCAATAGCTAGCCCTACTAGGGATACTATCACGGCGATTAATGCAATGTCCATCATATGATACACCTGTTGGCCCGCCGACCTTGATACCCTTCATAAGAGCATCCCTGCTTAAATCAACGCCGTACAGCGTTTATGCTTACTCAACAGTAAAGCCGACGCTCTCGATTGCAGTTACGAGGGTTTCTGAATCCAGACCTTTCCCAGTAACGGTTACTCGTCCTTCGGACGAGGATGCATCCACCTTCTTTACGCCTTTCAAACCCTTGAGGGCAGAATCGATCTTACGCTCACAAGAGCCGCAACCCATACCATTGACTTTGAAATCGTGCATCTCAGTCTTACTGAATAGACCCATGTATGCCCCACTGATAACTCAATTATGAAGGCGATGGTTGATAGGTGGGCGCCGTTGGCCCCATACCAATGACAATCAGTGCAGAGGAGGTCCTTTCTGAAATTGGACCTGTTCAAGAAATTCTTGATGCACATGATGGAGTTGTCACTGTCATCGATACCGCTGGAGGAATTGTGATGCTATCCCTTGATGGTGGTTGTGTCGGTTGCTCTTCCACCCCGATGACTGCAATGCAAATCTACTACTCTTTGATGAAACTTGGAAACGTCGAAGATGTCATCTTCGTGAACGGTGAACTACCGGAATACATGCGAACCTTCATCGACACAAAAATGGCTGATGAAGCGAAAAAGGTCGGCGAAATTGTCTGATTATTCAGATTCGTCGTTCTTTCCGATAGTGTGCGGATTTGCACCGAATGAAACGTTTTGGCCCTTGATATTCATTCGGGCTGCAACTGCAATAATGATGCACAGTACTGAAAGTGGCTTGGCCAGATAGTAAGAACCCCACAAACTTCCTCCGGCATAAGATAGCCACCAAAGAATCACTGCGGTGATGAGTAACGAGGCCATAATGAAATTCTGTGCTGCTAATTCGAGTTTCTCCGAGCGCGAAAATGTAGCGATGAAAATGAATGCTAGCAAAGAGATGACACACATAGACTCGGCCAAGACCTCAATGCCTTCTGGGCCGAGCATGTACATGGCAGCAGGAAGGGGTTCTTCAACCCGGCCCGCACTCCACAGTACATGGCAGGTGGAAGTTGGAGATTGCCGAAGGCCCGGCCTTCTGGACCACCGTACTTCAGCCGCAACCAAGTATCGGGCGCATTACATCAAATGGCGGTCTTGCTCGAACTCTCAGGAGCGAATATGTTTCGCACTAGGTCATACCAAAATGGCTCTCGCTTGATTGGCTCGCTCTCACAAGATCTCGGCGAATTAGTCGCATCAGGTGAACTATTCGACCTCAAAGGAATCGGCAAAGGCCTAGGCTCAGCAATAAGCCAAGCTGTCGGTGAAGGTCGTTGGCCAAGCGATTGGATTAGATTGCACGATGAAACCCCAGAGGGCCTAATCGAGATGCTGGGAATACCTGGAGTCGGGCCCAAGAAAATCAAGATGCTAAACGAAGAATTAGGTGTCGAAAGTGTTGCTGACCTTCAGGAATCCTGTGTCAAGAATGAAGTTGCACCGTTGAAGGGATTCGGAGCAAAAAGCCAGCAGAGAATACTCGATGGTATCGACCTACTCGCCCGTTTCAGTGCCCGGCGCCGTCTTGATATTGGCTTGCGTTATGGCCATACTTTCCTCTCGATGATCGAAGGCCTTGATGGCATTTTGAAAGCAGAACTTGCAGGTAGCGCTCGCCGTAGGCGCGAAACCATTGGCGACCTCGATATTGTTGCAGCAGTTCAGCCGGATGATGTCGAAGAGGTAACCAAAGCAATCCTCTCACTCAAAGGAATTGCCGATGTAAAAGGCGCAGGGGATTCCAAAGTATCTGTAATCCTTGACACTTCGATATTCGATGGTGGCTTCGCCCTCGGCCATCTCGATGCCAATGTATTGGATGCAATTGGTGGCGAAGATTACGAGCAACTCGAATCGGGTGGAACAATGGATGCACAAATCAGAATGGTGCCGCCACATGTCTTCGCATACACATTAGCATACTTCACTGGAAGCAAAGAGCACAATATTCGCATGAGACAAGCCGCACAAGATAGAGGATTGAAACTCAACGAGTTCGGTTTGATGCCCGAAACTGACCTTACTGGGCTTGAGGCAGCAGCAACTTCGCTACCGGCAACTGATGAAGCCGACATTTACCAGCACCTCGGCATGGAGTATGTAACTCCTGAACTCAGAGAGGACATGGGGGAAATCGAAGCATCCCTTAGTGCAAATCTCCCCAACCTATTGGATTTGAATGATATTCGAGGATCCCTGCATAATCACACCCTGTTATCAGATGGCGAAGCGAGTCTAGAGCAAATGGCTGCAGCTGCACAAAAACTAGGCTGGTCGTGGCTGGGAATAGCAGACCATTCACCTACTCTGCAAGTCGCTCATGGTGCATCTGCAGAGGACCTGCTATCACAGCATGAAACCATGCAAAAATACAACAAAGAGTGGGCTGATGACGGTGTAGACTTCCGATTATTCAGCGGAGTGGAATCAGATATTCTTGAAGATGGGAAGTTAGATCATCCCGATGAGGTTCTATCACAAATCGATTATGTCGTCGCCTCAGTACACGCAATGGGCCGCTGGCGCAGCCGTGATGAAAGCCAAAATACTGAGGATTTGCTAAAATGTCTTGACCATCCTGCTACAACAGTACTAGGTCACCCTACTGGCAGAATTCTTCAAGGAAGAGAGGGTTACGAAATCGACCTCCACACAATCCTAGAGTCTATGGCTGAACAAAATTCCAATGGCATCCTCAAGGCAGTTGAACTCAATGCATCTCCTTACCGGCTGGACCTCGACTGGCGTTTATGCAAGAGAGCTAAGGAACTTGGCGTACCTGTTGCAATCAACCCTGATGCGCATTCAATCAAGGGTCTTGGAGACATCGATTACGGTGTGATGGTCGCTCGCAAAGGGTGGCTAGAATCGGGTGATGTGCTGAATTCTCTTTCCGCAGATGAGATGAACCACCGACTGCTGGGGTGATATCATGAGGACTCTACGTGCTTTCATAGTAGGAATGCTGAGTTTCTTCCCCGCAACTATCCTTGGGTACTTACTCTGGTTAGGGATGGGCGCTAGTGAAGATAACTACTCATTCGCTGTATGGTTCCCATGTAATGTCATTCCTTTTGCAGGTATGATTCTGGGTTGTGTGTGGGCTTGGAAGACCGGTGAGGAATACGGCGTAGACTATCAGGAGTGAGCGGCATGAAGCGTGCTGATAAGGCTGTACGCATAATGGGGATTCTCAACGAATTACATCCCGAAACTCCAATTCCTCTTGATCATAAATCACCATTCCAATTACTGGTAGCCGTGTTGATGAGTGCCCAAACTACCGATAAAAAAGTGAATCAAGTTACGCCAGAATTATTTCGACGTGGTCCTGATGCCCACTCGATGGCAATACTCGATGCAGAAGAAATCAAGGTGATTATTCGCGAAATCGGTCTTGCTCCAACAAAGGCAAGAAACATCAAGGGCCTATCTGTGATGCTTGTCGACCAATACGATGGAGAAGTTCCTACATCCTTTGATGGATTGGAAGCCCTACCTGGAGTCGGGCATAAAACCGCATCAGTAGTAATGGCTCAGGCATTTGGAGTACCTGCATTCCCGGTTGACACCCATATCCATCGACTAGCAACTCGTTGGGGTCTAACAAATGGCAAGAATGTCGAACAAACCGAGAAAGACCTGAAGAAATTATTTCCCCGTGATTCTTGGAATCAACTACACTTGCAAATTATCTTCTTTGGCCGTGAACAATGCCCTGCAAGAGGACACAATTTGCTTGACTGCCCAATATGTGGCTGGGCTGCTACTAAGAAGAAAATACAGGAAGAAGCACGGCGTTAAGCACCGAATAGTGATGAAGCGCCTTCAAGAATGTATGCGGATATAAGACTGGTAATTGCTGCAATCCAAAGCAATTGTACCGTCTGGCCAATTGCACTTGTGAAGCCACCGCCACGCAAACGGGTTGAAATCAAAGATACTGCAAGTACCTGAACTAATATGAGAATTGAAGCGATGATTTTGAACATCATGATATTGTCAGCAACTCCACCAGGATCTTGCATTACCGGTAAAGCAAAGCCGCCTGCTGATTCTGTCAATTGGCTGATATCGGTATTATCTGCTATCCCTTGAGCAACACCTGCAATCGACTCTCCAAGTTTCAAAACAATCGTGATAGTAACGTTGAGGCTTGTAACTGTGCTAATTAACAAACCAAGCGCCACACCCCACATCGTTGAGGCAGAAAGAGAACGTCTTCGGCGCAATGACAGAATATTGGATACCGATTTTGACACCATATCTGCAGTTGCTGCTGGCTCGCCACTAGACTGGCTACCTTCGATGTAAATACGGTTGAAGCGACTAATGACTGCCGAATTTGTATCCGCACCGAAATAATCCCACGCGCGTTCAGAATCGATACGAGTTGACAGCCTCTTTTCAAGTCGGTCAATCGAACTATCAAGCATACCAAAATCGATTCCTCTCAATGCTCTCACCGTTGCTGAAGGCTCTGCACTACGGGCTTGAGCTGTGCCTCCAAGTGCACGTACGAAATCTGGGTATGCCTCGTCACGTCGTAGTACTTTTTTCTCCTCACGCTGAACCAATATCGCCGGAACAAGAAGTGGAGAAAGGGGAACTGCAATCAATATTAATCCATATTTATCCCAAGTTGAACCTAATTCACTCCAGTAGGAAATCACAACCATTATTGTCAGAATCAATAATACAATACTTATGATTCCTGCACCTATCCATGTCTGGCGGAATAGCGATCTGAATTGAGTAGTAAATTCATCTCTTGCAAAAATCTGGTCGTCAGGAATTGTAGCACGGAAAGCAAAGTACGCTCCAAGTTGGATAATGACGAAAAGCAAACCAGATAATAGTAGCCAACGAATTCGGCTCGCTATCTCTATTGGAGCATCGTTATCTCCACCCACTTCGAAAAGGACCAGATGAATTCCAGCAATTACCAAGCCGAAAAGGCCTGCAGATACTAGAGAGACATATATCTCCTTCAGCATATCTACACTCTCGAGACGGGTATCATACAGAGTGTTATACTGCTCGGCAACGGTCTCCTGCTCAGCACGCATAAAATCATCAATTGGTTGACCTGCCTCAATTGAAAATGACATCCTGTCAAGGAAATCCGACCATATTGGGGAGGGGGATTGCTGGCCTACAATTCTTGCAGCCTCAGGCAATGAAGTATGCCATTTTTCAACAAGAGTCTCTATTCTCTTGACCTCTTGAGCCAATTCCCCGTAATCTTTCATCTGGCGTAGAATATCGAAAATTGTGTCTGCACCAACTTCACCAAGTGAAAGAATTCCCATCCTTGTGATGAACATGTGCATCTCTTTCTCAATCAGTATCGCAGATCTTTTGACTTCGAGTATTGGGAAATATACTGCTGCTGCCCCGGTTAATAGTGGGAGAATGAATATCAAAAATAGTCCTGAGAACCCAGAAAATAATCCACCATCTGAAAAGCCTCCAGTTATCCAGATTATCAATCCGGCTGTTCCTAATCCGGCAAATGCGGCAGGAAGTATGTGCGTGAGAGCAAATTTACCAACGGGCATTTCCAAGCGACGTAGGGCGATTTGCCATGTCGCCATGCGCTCCATTGTATTCACCCCTGCTCCTATTTTCAGCGCTCAGTAATACTGACCCAAGTGTCAATCGCAGCACTGAAAGTATCGAAATCGCTACTGTAGTAAAGACCTAACAAATCAAAAACATCGTCATAATGAGTCAATCCACGGTCTGTCATTCTTTGAATCGCTTCTGCCCTTCGCATCAATTCATCGTAAACTTCACGCTTGTTTTCAAATCCCATCTGTGCGGCGATTTTATTCTCCATCAGGTGGGATTGGAACATTCCTCTGAAGTAATGCTTATCCTTGACCGGGTCCCATTCGAACATACCACGTGT